>Ga0208849_1001581_pt1 | contig 15168 bp, 15 predicted proteins | sample NGESurdeep072012_10_FD_184470 | JGI IMG/M metagenome (GOLD analysis project Ga0208849, IMG submission 184470) | Arctic peat soil microbial communities from Barrow, Alaska - NGEE Surface sample 53-3 deep-072012 (SPAdes) | ecosystem: Environmental > Terrestrial > Soil > Wetlands > Peat ...
GTGCCCGACTTCTTCTACGATGAGACGTACACGATCGGCGACCCAGCCACGGTGCTGACCATCGGCAAATTGCCGTTGCCAAACCTCGTGCAAGGCGAAGTGCTCGGCGGGGACTACGGCGTGAAACAATCGGCGACCGTCACGCTTCTCAATCCCGGTTCGACGGACGCGCGCGTCGGCATGTGGTTCGAACCGCGCGGCGGACGAGCGACCGGCACTTTCTTCATCGACGGGCAGCTATTGCAGATCCATGCCGTGGATGTCGGGCGCGACGAACTTCTACAGTCGTTCATCGTACCCGCGGGAGGCTATCATCAGGTCTCGGTGACGTCGATGCCTGAAGGCGGCTCATCGTATCCCGTCAACGTCATTTTTTCGTCGACTGCCCCGGCCGCCGGCTCGTGGACGCAGTCGATGCTCGTGTACTAACTCCGTACATGGGCAACCGTACATGGGCAACTGTACTAGGGCAAGCATCGCTTGCCCATTTGGGTGAGCGTTGCTCACCCTAGTACGAACTCACCCTACAAAAGCGAGCGGTAGACCGTTGCCATTCGTTCCGCGACCGCGTCCCAGGTGAATTCGCGAGCGTGCACGCGGGCGGCCGCGATTCGCGCGTCGACGTCCGTGCCGCCGCGCAATACGATTGCCAGTTGCGCTGCAAACTCCGCATCGTCGCCGACCGGTGCGAACCACGCGTGCCCGCCGAGCACTTCTTCGACGACGGCGACGCGCGCGGCCACCACCGGCAACCCGGCTGCTTGCGCTTGAAGCGGCGGCAGCCCGAAGCCTTCATACCGTGAAGGGAATATGAGCGCGCTCGCTTGCGCGAAGAGTCCGAGCAGGGTCGCCTCGTCGACGTAGCCGCGCATGTCCAATCGTTCAGACACGTGCAGCCGCTCGGCTTCGCGCGCGACCTCGGCCGCGTACGGCGTGTGTGGGCCGACGGAAACGAGCCGAAGCTCGGGCAGCCGCACGAGCGCTCGCACCGCGGTCATCAAATCCTTGCGCTCTTCCACCGTGCTGACCGACAGCACAAATGGCGCCGCCGTATCGGGATGCCGGACAATAGAGTGGTAGGCGTCGCCGGCCGCTGCGCCGGCCACGACGATACGCTCCGGCGGAATCCGCAATCCGTCCGCGACATCGGCGCGCGCTGCGATCGTGTCGACTACGATCGCAGCCGCACGACGGATGAGCGACGGCTGCATTTTCCCGAAATACCATCGCACGTACGGCCGCCCGCGATTCGCCGCGCGGAGCCAGACGAGATCGTGCACGGTCACGACCATCCGTGACGGCGCGGCTACCGGCACCGTGCCGCCGGTGAAGTGCACGATCTCCGCTCGAAGCCTTCGAGCAAGAGCGGGTGCTCGGACTTGGTCCCAATAGACCCGGCGATCGAATCGCCAAAGATCGAACGACGGATCTTGCAGCGCCACGGCCTCGACGTCGCTTCGGCGACGCAACGCTTCGTACAATCCACGCGCGTATGCGCCGAGCCCCGTGGCGGTGCCGATCGCGTACTGTGTCTCGACGGCGACCCGCACGCGCTCGTCAACTCTCCTTGCCAAGCAGCGCGAGACCACGTTCGGCGTCGGGCTGAGTGGGATGCAGTTCGAGCTCGCGCTCGAAGGCGCGCCGCGCCTCGCGCCGGTCGCCCCACTGCATTTGCGAATAGCCGAGGGATAGGAGATAGCCTTCGTTGAGCGGCGCAAGCCGGTTCGCGGCGGCAAACGCACGAATCGCATCGCGCCGGTACGCGATTCTATGCGCTGCATCATGCTCGGCGGCTTTCACATCGAGCTGGCCGACTTGCGCTTGAGCCGCAGCGATGTCGGCTTGGTCGAGCAATGGATCCAGCCCATTGATCAGCGCGCGTTCGAGCGCGAGCGCATCGGTGTAGCGACGCTGATCCGCCAAGCCTGCGACCGTGACCGTGATCCGGCCCGCGGCGTGCGCCGCAAGATAATCCCCGACCGCCGCGCCGGGCCGGCCGAGACGAACTTCTGCATCGCCGCGCTCGGCAATGCACGGTTGGCCGCAGTCGGCCTTGGCAAAATCCGCAAGCGCGCCGGCCGGATCGTCGTCAAGCCGCGCGCGACCGCGATCTTCGAGCAACACGGCGGATGTTGGCGCCAGGACGAGTCCGCGCTCGAACCATTCGAGTGCGCTAGCGCGATCGCCGCGCGCCAGCATGATGTTGCCGCGGTCGTCGCACCACCATGCCGCAAGCGGCCGCCACAAAAACACAGCGACGACAACCGCTATCGACGCGATCGCTATGCTGCGCGCGCGGTTTCCGAGTCGCGCTCGATCGATCGGTGTCATACCGCACGAATAGTTAGGGGCCGGACGCCGTCCGACCCCTAGCCGATTCTCGTGCGCGCCGAGGGGCGTCTAGAACTTCACCGTGAAGAACAGGTTTTGACGGTTCTTGACAAAGTTGTTCGCGGGCGTCAGATCGTCGAGGAACTTATACTGATTGAAGTTCAAGTCAATCGAGGCGTTCGTGTTCGGAATCTTGTAAAGCACGCCGATCGTGGCCGAGCGGGTGCCCACGCTGAGATCCTGCGCGAGCGCGTTGACCGCATCGCCGCCGTAGCGCTGATCGACATACTGCATGTTCGCCGTCAAGGCGGTGCTGATCGGCACTGCCACGGCATACGCGCCGACATAACGCCGCAAGTTGACGTAGTTCGGATCGAGCGTCAGAGTTGGATTCGATTGCGTCAGGACATTCGTGGCCGCCGGCAGGAACGGATTCAGACTGAGCGGCTGCTGCGCGCCGTACGTATATTGCGATTTGTCTACGTTGACCAAGCGGTCGACCACGCCGTTGAGCGAGACTTCGGCCTTATGCTTGAACACCGGAACGCCGATGGTGACGCCACCGCCGAATTCCTCAAAACGGCCGCCCATTGAAGACGGTGCGGTCACGCTGACGCTGCCGGGTGCGAGCAATGTCGGATGGATGTCGCGCATCTCACGGCCCGAGAGGCTCAATCTTGCGTCGACGTTGCCGAGCGTCAAGGGGAAATTCAATTGCACGGACGTGCCCTGAGCTCCGGATGGATACGCGTTGCCCGACCCGGGCGCTGCGGCGTTGAAGGCATTCGCCGGCGCAAATGCCGGCGTCGTGAACGAGTCGGCGCTTCCGATGGCGAGCAGCGAACCCGAATCGGGCGCGCTGAGGGCAAGTTTTTGGAACGTGCGATCCAAACCGAACACAGCGGTACCTGGCGCCGATGCCGTGCCGCCGAAGAAGAACGGCGACGAGGTCTGGTCGACCAGAATGGTCGCGTTCTGCGCGCTGACGTCGTTAAAAGCGATGACGTGTTCGCCGCCCAGCAGTTTGAATTTTAGTCCGACCGTGGCCGATGAGCTCACGGTGGACGGTTGGGCGATGGCGCTCGACGCGGTCGTGGACGAGATCGCTGCAAATGCGACCGGCGCCGAATCTGCACCCGAGCTCGTAGAAACGACGCCGAAGACGGTATCCGTCACGAGCGAATCGGCCCGCGTCCCCACGGCACCGAGCATGGAAGCCGGAAGATCCAAAACGCGATCGAGCGCTAGTCCGGACGCGTCCGAGTCGGAGCCATAGTACGAAGTCTCCGGCGCAGAAAAACCGTTCGTGGATTTCTGCTCGAAGCCGAAGACGCGAAGCGCGATCGATCCGTGGGCTTGATTGGATTGCGCAGGCTTTGCGAATAGGGAGAAACCGCTTGCTGTCGCCGGCGCGGTGATGGTTGTGGAGGTCGCTGCGCTGCCGATTGGCAGCGCAGCAGCCGGCCGTGCTCCGGCCGCTACAACGATGCTCACGACTGCTCCCGCCGCGAGGCGTGCGACTCTCGTCACAAAAGTTCTCCGTTTTGGCGACGGTGAATCCACTCGGCGTCGCGCGACTCGATCGCGCGCGCGACCGAAGGCTCTACACCGAGAAGGCGTCCCGAACTAAGAAATTGCACCTCTTTTTCGGGTTTCCTCTATAACGTCTCGGAGCGTGTTTTGTTTCACATCGTTCCGCTTTGAGGAACGATGTGCGATCCTGAGGTACGTGTACCCATTAAGTGGGCAAGCGATGCTTGCCCTCCTGCGTTATGGGCAAGCGATGCTTGCCCTAGTACGGCTTGCCCTAGTACGGCTTGCCCTAGTACGGCTTGCTCGTGCGGCTTGCGCTGCTACACCTGCCGCAGCGGCAGCCAACGCTCGATGATCAACAGCGCTGCGTACCCGTCTAGAGGTGCCGAAGGCACGAGCAGCCCCCGGGGCAGCAGGCGCAGCAAGCCTCTTGGAGGGTTCTCCTCGTAGTAGCGGCGGCGCGCGTCGAGCGTCGTGTTGGTCTCATCGACGATGACGACGGGAATCTCGGGCCAGCGCAAACGGCACAGCCGTTCGACATCGCGCGAATTCGTCGCGTGACCGATGCAGATCGCCTCGACATCGGACGCGCGAACGTCGCGCGATACTCTTTCCGGAAGGTCGCCGATCGGCAAGACCTCAAGCGCGAGCCGAGCGCCGTCGGACCCGACGACGGCGTAGCCGCACTTCGCACTCCCTGGATCGATGCCGATGATGACCCCGCGACGTGCGGACGTCATTTGACCGCGACGGGGGATACCACAAGATTGGCGGTCAGCGGTCCGGCGGCGTAGATGTCGGCGGCGGCCACCGCCCGCACAACGGTCGGTCCGTGCGAAGACGTGAGCGCAGCGATTGACGAGTCGATGGCGTCCACAGACGTGATCGGGTTGTCGGCGATGCTCGGCGGCATGTCGTGCGACATTGCGCTCAGCTTAAGTCCGGCTATGAGCTGCACGAGCGCCGCGCGATCCTCGTCGCGATTCTGCCCGTTCACGACGCCGACCGACGCGATCGTCTCGCCTTTTTGATACAGCAGTTTGTTGGGATACACGCGCAAGCCGATGCGCAAGACGCCGCCACGGATGATGTTCTCCGTCGCTTCCGGCACGACGATGGCTTCGAGCGGCGACACCGATTTTATCCCGAGCGCGGCGGCGTGGATGGATGCGCGCGCGGGCGCGGTGAGCGGATTCTTCGCATATGGCTGCACGGGCAGGCCGCGCGACACGTTGGCCACCGCGACGAACAAATCGCTCAGCTCGCGTTCGATCACCGGCAGCGCGTCGGTGGACTTCAGTATGAACGGCTGCGTGATCGCCTCTCCTGCGCGGAAGATGACCGGCGAGTCCAAGAGCTGGTCGCGCTCGGCGCCCAATTGCGTGATCTGCTCGTTGAGTTTATTGATGGAGAACAACGCTTGGCGAGCTTCGCTCGAGACCACGAGGAGGAAGGCCACGACCACGATCGCGATGAGCATGCCGAAACCGACCGCGAAGATCGTGCTCGTGTATTTCGGCCGCAGGTTGAACAACGTCATGCGCCGCCGGCCCACCACGTGTCCGACTCGATCGCCGAAATAGGCGATCGCGCCCGCCACGACCACGATCATGATGATCGTGGCGGCGCCGCCGAGATCGAGGGCCAGGAGGCCAAGAGGCAGCGTCACGCCATCACACTTTCGCGGCCCGCGACAGCAGCCACAGCCCTGCGCCGAGGAAAATAACGTTTGGTAGCCACGCCATCACGAGCGCGAGGCTTGGCGTCGTTCGCCCGACGGCGAGGCAGACCGTGGTCACGACGTAGAAGCCGAACACGATCAAGATGCTGATGCCGAATCCGGCGCCCGACGACGAACGCTGCGATCGGATGCCGAGAGGCACGGCAAGCAGCGTGAAGACCAAGCTCGCGAACGGCCGCGCCAGTTTGTTGTCGTACGTGACCAACAGCAAGTCGTAGCGTGACGTGTCCCCTTGTTTGATGCCGCCGTGCAGCAGTTGCGCGAGTTCTGCGCGGCTCATGTCATCCGGCTGCTTTTGCACCTCGATGAGGTGGCTCGGGTCCGCGCCGATGTCGACGTCGGTGACGGGCGCGAAATTCTGTTTGCAGCATTCGGGTGCGACCGTGTATGAGTCCGCGTCGAAAAAGCGCCACGACGATTCATGATAGCTGCCGCGCGGCGCGTACAAGATCGACGTGAGGACGCCGTCGTGCACTTCTTCGATGGTCACGCCATGCAACTCGTCGGTCGCCGGATCGAATCCCTGGGCGTAGGTCACGCGCACGCCGCCATCGGGCAGCGGATTGCTGACCACTTGATTGCTGAGGATGCCCGAACCGCCGGATTGGATCTCCGTACGCAGGATGAGGTTGGCTTGATCGACCGCTCCGGGAACCACGAACTCCTGGAACATCAAGGCGATGATCGACGCGACGAGGCCCACGCCGACCAGCGGCAACGCGATCCGGTACAGGCTGATGCCGCCGGCGCGCATCGCGTTGAGTTCCGACTCGCCTGAAAGCCTGCTCATCGCCGTGAGCACCGCCAACAGCATCGACATCGGAAACGTCAATACGAGCGTCGACGGTAACGTGTAGACGAAATACTTCGCCGCCGCCCAAATGCTTGCGTGCTCCTCGGAGACGAGCCGCGCGATGTTGAGCAAGTTGCCCGCCACGAACAGCATCGTGAATGCGGCAAGCCCGAATAAGAATGGGCCGACGAGTTCGCCGACTATGTAACGGTCGAGGACCTTCACAGACGAAAGCTCTCACCCAGGTAGAACTGGCGGGCGATCGGCGACTCCGCGACTTCGATGGCCGTGCCTTGCACGAGTATGCGGCCCTGGCTGAGGATGTTGGCTCGGTCCACAATAGCCAGCGTCTCTCGCACCGAGTGATCGGTGATGAGCACGCCAAGTCCCTTGACTTTGAGGAGACGGATGATCTCTTGGATATCGGCGACGGCGATGGGATCGATGCCGGTGAACGGCTCGTCGAGCAAGAGGAACGCCGGATCCGTGGCCAGCGCGCGCGCTATCTCCACGCGCCGGCGTTCGCCGCCGGAAAGCGTTTCGGCGCGGTCGTTCGCGAGACGCTCCAATCCGAATTCACCCAGCAGTGCGGGCAATCGCCGCTCTTGCTCTTCACGCGTGACCCCGCGCTGTTCCCAGATGAGCTTGATGTTGTCCGCGACGGTCAGCCGCCGGAAGACCGATGTCTCCTGCGCGAGATAACCGAGCCCCTCGATCGCGCGCATATGCATGGGTTGATGGGTGATATCGATTTCGCTGCCGTCGGCCCCGATGAGCACGACCGTGCCGCCGTCCTGGCGCACGAGTCCGACGACCATGTAAAAAGTCGTGGTCTTGCCCGCGCCGTTCGGCCCGAGCAGGCCGACGACTTCGCCGACGTTCACGTCGAGGCTCACACCGTCGACGACCGTGCGCGCGCCATATTTCTTGGTCAATCCGCGCACGTCGATCTTGACCGGGGCTTGTCCGCCGTCCACGCTGTTACTTTCCTTTTATCGTCGACCGCTCGGCGCGCTCACTGCTGCGACTGCGAGCCCGTGACCGGTGCGCCGGTGATGTTCACTGTCTGCAGGTCGAGATCTGCTCGCGCACGATCGCCCGTCACCACCATGCCCGACGAACCTGTCGCAGTCACGTGCCCGTACGCATTGAGCAATTTCGTCTTGCCGTTGTAGGTCATCGTATCGGACGTCAGGGTGGTGTTGTCGCTCGACCGCGCGTGAACGCCGCCGCGCATGACGATGTCGTAGGTGTTTCCGTCGACCGTAGCGTTAGGGGCCGTTACCGTGAGCCGTACCGCGCTTCCTTTGTAGAAATAGATTATGGCCTTTGAAAACGCTCCGGATCGCTGAGAGGAGGAATACGTCACGCCGGCCGCTTTCAGAGAATACACGAGCGCGCCGTGCGTATAGTTCTTGATGAACGGCGTCTTGCCGCCCGCTCCGGTCTCGATCATGTGATAGTTCGGTTCGCCGGGAGCAGGTGAAGCGGTCGGCACCTTCGTCGCCGCAGACCGAGGCGGAGCCGGATGACCGCCGCATGAACTCAAAGCTATCGCGAACAGCGCCACGACCGCGACCCTACGCAGCGGCACGAAAAGTCTCCGCCGATTGCGATCGTGCTGGTTCCGGCGCCCCCAGCGCGAGCATGATCGCAAGCATGGGCCAACACAGGAGCAGCACGAACGTCGAGACTAGATCCACTGTGTTCTGCACCGCCGACGCCAAGAATCCGGCAGCGATCGCCGCGTAGAGCAAGCGCCGCTCGCGGTCCTCGGGCGCGATGCGCTCTCCAGCCTTTCGTGCCTCCTTGATGCCCGCGACGACGATCCAGACGAGCGCTCCAAATCCGAGCACGCCGTTCTCGATCAGCGTGTTGAGGGGAAGGTCGTGCGCGTGCACCTCATCGACAGCGGCGTCGGGCACTTTCAGCAATGGATAGACCCGGCTGAAGTTGAGCGGACCGATGCCCGTGAGAGCGTAGCGTTCGGCCATGCGCACGGCCCCACGCCACACCGCGATGCGCGATGCGTTTTCGCTCGGATCGTGCGCGATGTCGCGAAAGCCGACAGCGCCGATGACGATCGCGATGACCGCGCACACAGAGTAGATGATCACGGCGCGGCGGCCGAACCGGGCGACGAGGACCGGCAGTCCCACGAGCAATCCGACCCAAGCAGCGCGCGACACCGAGAGCGCAAGACCGCCGACGCCGATAGCGGCCGCGAGATACCCGAGCCTGCGCAGCGCGGGCGGCGCGGCGGCCTGTGCGAGTCCGACCGGGATGAGGAAGAGCAGATAGCCCGCGAATTCATTCGGCTGCAAGAACGTTCCGGCGGCGCGGCCGTGCTCGTACGCGAATTCGGCGGGCGGGTGCCGCGACAACGTGAGCGCGATCGCGAATGCGCTCGCGAGGATCCCGCTCACGAGGTAGGTGCCCAAGACGCCGCGCCGCGTGCGTTCGTCGCGCATCGTCCACCAGAACGCGAAAAATCCGATCGTGTCGCCGATTTGAGAACCAATCTCAAAAGCGCCTGCCTGCCAAAAGACGCCGAGCGCGGCGGCGAGCAGTTGCGAGCCGAGCAACGCGGCCAACGGCAACGCGAGCGGCGGTGCGGTGAATGCGCGCGGCCCCCAGCCGGCCAGCATCCCGGCGATGGCAATCGCCACCGTCACGCCGAGGACTGAAGCGAGCGCGATGGCGGGCCCGCGGCCGCCGATGGCGATGCCGCGCGGCACGACGGCGGCGAGCTGCACGAGCATCGGGATGAGCGGCCACAGCGCTGCGGCGACATACGGCAGCGCGATGACGACGCGCGCCGCAGGCGACGCGGTTGCATTCACGGCTGCTCAGCTTTAGCGGCGACGGCCAGCGCGGCCTTTGCGACGATCGCCGCGCCGCCGGATCCGCCCATGCGCTCGCGGCCCGCCCGGGCCATCGCTTCACGCCGCTGCTCATCGTCGAGGAGGCTCACGACGCCGGCTGCAAACGCGTCGTCATCGGCGGCCGGCAGCACGAGCAAAGCGTCGCCGAGCAAGCGCTGCTGGCGCATGCGGTACCAGCCGACGCGATCGGGCTTTCCAGGCCGCGAATCCGCCGCCGAGACGACGGGTTTACCCAAGCCGACCGCTTGCTCGTTGCCGGTGCCCGCTTGTCCGAGAACGATATCCGATGCGCGCAGCAGGTCGCCGAACGCGTCGCGCACGACCGCCGCCGCCACCTCGGTGGACGATCCTGGCGCGGCGTCCGCGCTGAGCGCGACCACGCCATGGTGGGCGCCGGTCGGAGCCGCGTCGATGCCGCCGCGCCGCAAACCCGCAAGCAGATCCTCGAGCGCGACCGTCGGTGCGAGCGAGACGTACGCCTGAACGTGCCTGCCGCGCGGGCCGAGCAGAACTGCGATCTTCTTCAAACGTCGCGCCGCTGCCGCCGCGTTGCCCGGTGCGTCCGCGCGACTGCCCGGCAAAACGCCGATCCGCACCGCGTGCTCCGCGCATGGCAAATCGATCTGGTCTTGCGTCAAGCCATCCATCATCACGTTTCCGGCAAACGTCGCGCGAACGCCGCGGCCTGAAAGGGCCTGCGCTGTCGCGATGTCGCGCGCGAACACTGCGCGCGCGCGGCGTGCGATCGCCGCTTCGAAGTTCGAATGACGCGCGACGTATTCCGACTTCGCCGTCGCGACGAATACCGTCGGCCGGCGGCCGAAGATCAGACACGCGGCGAGACAGAACACGTCGCCGACGGCGATCACGACATCGTCGCGCCGTCCGCTCAGGAACGCGAATTGACGCAGCGTCAGTCCGAGCAACCCTGCACCGAGATCGCGCGCGATGTTGCGCAGATTCCAAAACGCGACGAGTCCGCCCGACGGCATGTCGGCGACCGGGCCGACGGTTTTCACGCCGGCGTCGGGCGGCGGCGTTCCGACCAGTGGCAGGTGTTCGATGTGCGCATCCGGCTGCGCGGCGCGGATCTCGCGCGCGAGATAACCGGCGATCGCCATCTCGCCGAAACCGTTGCTGACCAGCAGCACGCGCGGCGGCGTCACAGCGCGTCCTCGTGCAGCGGCACGAGCCGGTACGACGCCACAGTCGAACGACCGCCTTCAACGTCGAGGTCCAGCCGTCCGGCAGTACGCGCGTACGCACCGGCATGCACGATCGGAACGCCGCCGATGATCTCGGGCGTTGCGAGCGCGTCGTGGCTGTGGCCGCCGAGTATCGCGCTAAGGTGCGGAAACGAGGCCGCGAGCACGCGATCGGCGCGCAGGCCGACGTGCGAGAGCAGCAGCGTGACATCGGCCGCTTCGTGCGACGGTGCGGCGAGCGAGCGCGCAAGCGCGGCTTTCGGTGCCAGAAAGCGCCAGCCGAAGACGCGTTCCCAGCCGCTGCCGGTGCGATACTGCGGCACGAGCACCGCGAGCAGCCGCACGCGCAGTCCGGCGACGAGCACGGTGAGTTCGCTTGCAAACGGAGCCGGCAACCGGCCGCGCAGATCTTCCAAGTTCGTGCAGAGCATCGGCATGGGCATCGCCTTCGCGCGCGCGGCGAAGCAGCGGTGCAGATAATGAAACTCGCGGTTGCCGACCGCCTGCGCGCGGTATGGCGCGCGCGCGAACTCGGCGACGACACCCTCGTGCGCACGATAGACGGTGGACGATCCGCGCAGGCTGTCGCCGCAATCCACCAGCAATTCGTCCGGTCCGACAAGGCCTCGCAGCCGCTCACCAAAGCCTCGCCGGTCGTGGACGTCCGAGGTGAACCACACCGTGAGCCTGCGCGCCATCGGCTAACGTTGCCGCGCGCGGTCGACCAAACCGACGGCGTACGCGGCGATGCGTTGCAATGAATCCGGCGGCCCGAGAAGCGCGCGCACTTCTTCGTATCCTTTCGCCTGCGCCGCTGCGGCGCCGGCATCTGAGATCAACGCCCGGCTCTCCTCCATCAGCCGCTCGGGCGTGAAATCGTACTGCAGCAATTCGGGCACGACCGTGTGCCCGGCGACGAGATTCGGCAACGTTATCGGTCCGCGCACGATATGCGGAACACGCCGCTGCGCGATGCGATAGAGAGCGTCGGTGAGTTTGTAGAACGCGACTTGCGGCACCCCTCGAAGCGCGCTCTCCAACACGGCCGTTCCGGATGTCGTCCACGCAAGGTCGGCATCGAGCACCGCGTCCGACGCATCGCTGCGCACGATGTCGACGCCGGCCGGACCGCCCGATGCGGCCCATAGATATCGTATCTGCGCGGCGCGCGCTTCAGACGCCGCGACGACCGTGAAGTGGGCGCCCCAGAGATCGCCTGCTCGACTCGCCGCCTGCGCAAGCACCGGCAGCATGATCGCCACTTCATCGCGCCGGCTGCCCGGCAGCACCGCGATGTGCGGCCGGTCCCGCGGCGGCGAAGGCTTGCGCAGCGCGATCGCTTCCACGAGCGGATGGCCGACGAACTCAGCCGGCAAACCGATCGACGTGTAGAAATCGCGCTGATGCGCAAACGGCGTGAGCACGCTCGCGACACGCGCGACTTTTCGCGCCTGGTGCGCGTTGTCGAGCCACGCGCCCGGCGGAAAATAGTAGAGTGCGGCTCCTCGATAGCCAGTGAAGCGCAGCCACTCGAGCATGCGCAGATTGAACGCGCCGAAATCGACGCAGACGAGCAGCCTCGGCCGGCGAGAGCGGATCCGCTCCGCCAACCCAAGCATGACCGTCAACAGCCAAGGGATTTTGAGATAAGCCGAAATCGGTCCGAGGCTCGCCCACTCGTCGCCGACCGAATCCAGTTCGACGTCGATGCCGGCAGCGTGCATGCGCTCGCCCCCCACGCCGGCTATCGTCAACTCCGGTCTGTGCGCGCGCATCGCGCGCCCTAAAAGCGACGCCTCAAGGTCGCCGGAAGCCTCCCCGGCGACTAAAAAGACGTCTGCGCCCATTTCCTAGCGCTTGAGGACGCCGCGGTCAGACTCGGTCTCGAGGAAGGCGAGCAATTCCTGGCCTTCGCTTGAGGTCGCGACCTGTCGCAACTGCTCGACTGCGGTGGCAAGCGTCATGTTCGGATGGCGCAACAGCCGGTACGCTTCTTTGAGCTCGGCCACCGCATCGCTCGCGACGCGCGCGCGCTCGAGTCCCTTGAGGTTGAGGCTGCGCAGGCTCGCCGGATTCCCTTCCACCGTCGCGAACGGCAACACGTCTTTCTTGACCTTGCTGTACCCGCCGACCATGGCCATGCGGCCGATCCGGACGAACTGATGCACGCCGGCCATGCCGCCGATGTTCGCGCCGTCACCTACGTTGACGTGACCGGCGAGCTGGCTCAGGTTCGACATCACGACCCGGTTGCCGATCACGCAATTGTGCGCGATGTGCACGTACGCCAGCAGATGGTTGTCGTCGCCGACCACCGTCTCGGACTCCGCGCCGGTGCCGCGGTTGATGGTGACGAACTCCCGGATCACGTTGCGGTCGCCGATGCGCACGTACGAGATCTCGCCCTTGAATTTCTTGTCCTGCGACGTGCCGCCGATGACCGCGAACGGATGGATCTGGCATTCCCGGCCGATGGAGGTGTGGCCGTTGATGACCACGTGCGCGAGCAGCTTTGTCTCGCCGCCAATCTCCACGTTTTCGCCCACGAGACAGTAGGGACCGATCTCGACACCGCGGCCGATGCGCGCGGCCGGGTGCACGATGGCAGTGGGATGGATGTTCAGCGAGTAAATGTTGACCCTCTCGCGGTGGCTCACATGACCGCCATGCTATTGATGAAGGATCGACGCGTCAAGGCGGAAGAGCCGCGTATCCGAGACGATCGAGAATGCAAGTTCGCCCGTGCAGACCGTCTGGTCGTCGACCAGCGCTTGCGCCCGCAGGCGGCCGATGTTCCTGCGCACCCACAACACGTCGACTTCCATCACGAGCTTGTCGCCCGGTACGACCGGACGGCGGAATTTCACTTTGTCGATGCTTGCGAGGTACGGCACGTTCGTGGTCTGACTGTTCGGCTCGAGGATGGCGGTGCCGCCCAATTGCGCCATCGCTTCCACGATCAGCACGCCGGGCATCACCGGATTGTTCGGGAAGTGGCCGACGAAGAACGGCTCGTTGAAGGTCACGTTCTTGTAGCCGACCGCGCGTTTTTGCGGATCGAGTTCGGTGATGCGGTCGATCAGCAGCATCGGATAGCGATGCGGCAGTATCTCCATTATGGAGCGGATGTCTACGTAGGTCAAGGCATCTCTTTCTCAGACGCGGTCGACGTCCGTCGACCCGTCACACGATCGCCCGTGCGCCTGCGAACGGCGCCAGCAGGTCGCGCACCGCGGCCACGTGCAGCGCGTGGCCCGACTTCATCGCGATGACTTCGAAGCGCGGCCGCATGCCGAGCAGCGCGAAGTCGCCGATCAGGTCGAGCACTTTGTGACGCACGATCTCGTCCGGGAAGCGCAGCGCGCCCATGTAGCCGTCGCGGTCGATGACCACGGCATTGTCGAGCGAGCCGCCTTGCGCCAGGCCTTGCGAGTACAGGCGCTCGATTTCGGCGCGAAAGCCGAACGTGCGGTTGGGCGCGATCTCGCGCAGGAAGTACTCCGGCGTGATCGGTCCGGTGGCGATGAACTGTTTGCCGACCGGATCGGGAAACTCGACGTAGTAGGAGACGGCGAAATGGGGCGCCGGCACGATGACGACGAGCTTGTCGCCGTCGCGCGACGAATATGCCGTGCGCGCTTCGAGGATCCGTCGGGGCGTACGCTGCTCGACCGTGCCCACGTCGGCGATCGCACGCGCGAAGTCGAGTGCGCTGCCATCCATGATCGGCACTTCTTCGGCGTCGAGACGGACGACCGCGTTGTCGATATCCATGCCCGAAAGCGCCGCGAGGACGTGCTCGACGGTGTTGACCTCAGCGGTGGCCGAGGCGAGCGTGGTGCAGCGGACCGTGGAGCGGACGGTGTCGGGCGATGCCGCTAACCGGGAATCGTCGGCGAGCAAAAAGGAAAAGCCGGCGTTGGCCGGCGCGGGCGATACCGTGACGTTTGAGCGGCATCCGGTGTGCAAACCCACGCCGGAGAGGGTGAACTCGCGTGCTATTGTATGCTGGTATTCCACGTCCACCACGCGCACGAGTCTAGCGGCGTTTGCGAAGCTCCTCGATCGCATCCGTCAGCGCTCGCATCTGTTTCGCGAGCTTAGGCAATTTCCGCAATAAGACCTCTTGCTCCATCGCGGCGCGATGTGCTTGCGCTGGAAAGCCTGAGACGCGCGAACGCGGCGGAATGGATTGCGTCACGCCCGATCGCGCGAGAATGAGCGAGTGTTCGCCGATCTCGATGTGTCCGCTGATGCCCGCTTGACCGGCCACCACAACGCCGTCGCCGAGTTTCGCCGAACCAGCGATGCCCACTTGACCGCAAAGCGTGGAGTGTTCGCCGATCGTGACGTTGTGCCCGACTTGCACGAGATTGTCGATCTTCGTGCCGCTCCCGATGATCGTCGATCCGGTCACGGCGCGGTCGATGCACGAACACGCGCCGACTTCGACGCGATCGCCGATGACGACGTTGCCTATCTGCGGTATCTTTATCTGTTCGATGCCGACGCGCACGAATCCGAATCCGTCGGCGCCGATGACGCAGCCGGCGTTGAGGATGCAGTCGTCGCCCACGATGCAATCGGTCAGGACGGCCGCATGCGGATGCAGCAGCGTGCGCGCGCCGATGCGCGCGTTGCGCCCGACGAAAGCGCCGGCTGAGACGATCGCGCCGTCGC
>Ga0208849_1001582_pt1 | contig 15162 bp, 10 predicted proteins | sample NGESurdeep072012_10_FD_184470 | JGI IMG/M metagenome (GOLD analysis project Ga0208849, IMG submission 184470) | Arctic peat soil microbial communities from Barrow, Alaska - NGEE Surface sample 53-3 deep-072012 (SPAdes) | ecosystem: Environmental > Terrestrial > Soil > Wetlands > Peat ...
GGGGGGGGGGGCGGGTAGGCACAAAAAAATGAACAACCGCCGCAGTCGCCGGTCAGAGGGTGGGCCTTTTAGCACTGCCAGCTCCGCTAACTCCGCGAGCACCGCAAGCTCCGCTGCACTTTGGCGCTAATCCATCACCAGTTGATTTGACCCTGCCGGTGCCAGCTGCTTGCCGCCACCAGCAGGCGTCGCATTAACGGGGATCGTGCTCGCCGGAGCCGCTGGCTGATTCCCGCCTGACGGCTGCGTCTGTGCGGGCTGGCCCGTCGTCGGCGCACTTGCCGCCGGCGCACTAGTCTGCTCATCCGGATTAGCGCCCGGCACATCATCCGTATGCGGCTTGGGGAACTGCACCGGGCGCATCTCTCCCCCGCCAGGATTGGCCGGCAGAGTCTCGCCCGGATTGCGCAGGCTTGGCGGCGGAGGCGCCGCTTCCTTGTTGGGATCGATCTCTACGTCGCCTTCTTTGATGGTGCGCGTTTTCGCTTGCGCCAACTCCGGCGTGCCGGCAGACATCAACATCGGCGACACCACGTCCGCGGTAAAGATCGCCAGCGGCTGCCCTTCTTTCGCAATCTCCACGCGGATCACGCGATTGCCGTTGATGCGAACGAAATCCACTTCCTCGGGAGGCGTGCCGTAAACCCACTCCTCAAACGGCATCTGCCCATCCATCTCGCGCGACTTGGTGGTTGGCGCTCCCTTGGCAAACATCACCATGTCCGTGTTCATTCCCACCAGCACCTTGTGGTCCAGGATTGCGTCTTTCAACGCTGTAGGCAGCGTGTCGGTGTAGGCCTGGACCGGCGTCTTGACGTCGAAGGAAATCAGCGGCGCTAAAAGTTCCTTCACCTGCGCGGCGGTCACAACGGGAACATAGTTGGCGAAAACCAGCGTCACACGCGAGCCGGCCGGATCGCCCTCCTGATTGATCAGCTCAGGGTCGGCGTCCGGGTCGCCCATCTGCGGACCCATGCCGATCTGGAGATGGCGGAGGAAGCGATGTTTTGCATCGGGCCCTCCATCAAAATCCAGGATGATCCTGGTGCGGTCGATCTTGATGTTGGTCACCACCACGCGCGAACCGGGCTTGGCAGAAAGCCCATTGTTGACCGCCATGTTCTGGTAGCTCGCGTCGGCCGGTTCCAGCTTGCCATTGGCCTCAAGCGTCAACCCCTTGTGTCCGCGGGGAAACGGGCGGTTGGCGAATCCCTGTTCTGCTTGCAGATCGCGTTCCAGCAGAATTCGCGTCTTGGGATCCATCTCGGTTTTAGGCAAATCGACGTGCGTAGGCGTCACCTGCCTGAATTGCCGGTCCACCGGCCCAGCGGTAGTTACTGGCCCTTTGCCGCCGTCGGTATTCACGGTGACGACCTGAGCCCCCGAACATGTGCCTGACCATGCGCTCGCAATCAGTATGGCCAGCGCGCAAACAGCCAGCGCGCTTGGCAAGCCTCTCGCTCGCTTGCCGAGCGATGTTGCGTAGTCGTCGAAGGATGTTTCGCTTCGCGCACTTTGGCGCGATGACGGGGAAATCTGCGGGACAATTAAACACCGGTGCATGGGAGCCTCCCACAGTTGCGACGAACACTGATAGGCAAACGTTAGCTCCAACAGGGGAGAAAAGGCAAATCGGGAAAGGCAGCGAGCAAGGGAACAGGGACCAAGGGAACAAGGGACCAAGGGAACAAGGGAACGAGAAAGCAACGCGAGATAAAGCTGGGACCGGCAGAAACGGAGCGGAAATCAAGATTGTGGTGGCTGGGGAGTGACGGGTCTTTCTGTTCCCTGTTCCCTAATCCCTGTTCCCTGCCCTCCAATCTGCACCAGCCCCGGAGCCGTTGCTGCAGCAGCAGGACCCATGGCCGCCTCGTGCTGCGCTCGCGCGGCTGCATCCAGATCGACAGGGATTCCACCAGGCACAATCACAGGCGCGTTATAGCGAAAATCCAGATTCTGCGTGACACGAAAGACGACCGGAATCGCAGCCAGAAGCACAAACACCGCCAGCCAACTGCCGTCGAGCCCGTATGCTCCCCCGGTGAGCCAGAACGGCCCCATGGGATCGCCCTGCACCACCGGTGAATAGCTGGTAACGCCGCTCACCGCAAGTCCGAAGACCAACGCGCGGCTCGCCTTCCATGCAAAGTTGAGGCCCCAACTCACCCACAGCGCGCGCGTGCGCAGATACCCCGTGGATAGCAACAGACTGAACGCCAGCGAGACGATGAAACTGGCGTGGTTTGCGCCGAGCGTGAGCGCCTGAATAATCGCATAGATCACGGCAAATCCCAGCGTCGCTCCGGTCGGCCCCAGTGCACGGATGAAGCATTGGAATGCATAGCCGCGATAGGCAACCTCCTCCGCCAGCGCGAGCAGCGCAAAAAACGCCGCATCGGCAACAAGCCAGCCCCAGGCCGAGCTCTGCGTGAAGAATGAGAGGGCAATGCCGCCCACAATCGTCAAGGGCAGCACGCAGGCCAGCGCCACGCCCCAGCCTGTCGCCAGTCCCAGACCTACTTCTCGCAGCCAGCCTTCACGCCGCGGCAAACCCTGTTCGCTGATGGGGTGGCTCTGCCGATCAAACCAGAATCCCATTGCGGCAAACCCTACCAGCAGCAAGAACACCAGCATGGCCTGCTCGACAAGTGGAAACCACGCGTCGCTAGCCAGGCCATCCGCGCCACGAGCGGCCAGCGACCGAGCGAAAAAGAAATAGAGCAACGCGACGAGGAATTGGAGATAGGCGCGCAAACGGCTGCCAGTGTAGCGACGCTCACTCATGGCCGCCCCCAGCACATAGGCCAGCGGCAGTATGCGGCCCTGTATTCGACTCGACTGGCCGCGCACCGCGTGCTGCGCACATTCGCTAGATCATGCATCATGGCTAACGCTTTGACTTTCCAGTTGGCCGCCTGAAGGCTCGGGGGAATCAGTTTTCCGTATAAAACTGCGCGATGTTGCGGAACTTCTGTTGGCGTGCAGTGACCAGCGCTTCCGCGGGCGTGGCCCTCAACTCGGCCAGATGTTTTTTCAGCACCGAGCCCAGCATTCCGGATCCCGCCTCGCGATCCGTATGAATGCCTTGCGGCGGCTCCGCGATAATCTCATCTACGCAGCCCACTGCGGCCACTTCGGGCGCCGAGATGCGCATGGCTTCGGCAGCCAGTTGCTTGTGCGACGCATCGCGCCACATGATGGCGGCGCAGGACTCCGGAGTGATCACAAAGTACAACGCATTTTCGAGAATCAGCACGCGGTCGCTCACCGCCAGGGCCAGCGCTCCGCCCGATCCGCCTTCGCCGCTGATCACGGAAATTGTGGGCACGCGCAGCCGCGACATTTCGCGCAGATTTCGAGCGATGGCTTCGGCCTGGCCGCGTTCTTCTGCCCCCACGCCAGGATAGGCGCCGGGAAGGTCGATGAAGGTGATCACCGGTCGCTCGAACTTCTCCGCCAGCTTCATCGCGCGAAGCGCCTTGCGATAGCCCTCGGGATGCGGCATGCCGAAGTTGCGGCGCACACGCTCTTTAGTGCTGCCCCCCTTGCGGTTGCCGATCACCATGACTTCTTCGCCGCCCAGCCTCGCCATGCCGCACGCTATAGCTTCATCGTCGCCAAAGGCGCGATCCCCGTGAATCTCGCTGAAATCCGTAAAGATTCGCTCGATCAAATCCATGGGATAAGGGCGCTGGGGATGCCGCGCCCGCTCGATTCTGTCCCACGCCGGCGAAGCGGGCTGCCTCTGGGGATAAACTTCTGTTTCCTGTTCACTCATCGATTTTTGGGCACCGCGCAGGCAAACCCGCCGGCCCTCTGGTCATTCTACGGGGCCAGGCTGGTTGGGACAAATCGGAGTGAGACTCGGATCTCTGAGTAAACCCGGGATCATCGCGTCGGTTTTAATGCCGGGAGCGAGATCTACTTTTTCCGTTTGAGAGCGCGCTTCCTTCGCGGCTTTGTTTTCGCCGCCTTTTCCGGCGACAATTTCGGTGATGCGCCGGCAGCCGCGACTTTCCCCGTGCTAAGCATGACGTCAACGCGGAAGCCAGCCGCTTCCGCCGACGCCAAAGCCGCCACGACAGTCTCGCTCAACTCCGCAACAGCTACTCGGCTCGGCGCGGATTCGCCCGCAAGCTGCAACAACGAAGGCATCAGCAGCCACCAAAGCAGTTCCTCGTATTTTTCCTGGATCAGATAGACGTGCCCTTCCGCCTCATGCACGCCGCAGAGCCAGCGAACGTCAGGATCGAGCCAAAGCGCGGGAGCAAGCGCCAGCTTCTCATCGTGAGCCTTTGACGCTTCGAGACTCGCCGTCTGCGCATTCCGTGATTCCATCGCATCGGGCTTGGCCTTGGCTGCCGATCCTACTTCCTGCTCCTTGCCGATCCCGGCGCTAGCCAGCAGCAGCACTTTGATCCGCGCCGCAACGCGCCACGCTTCCTCACCCTCGAACCCGAGCGCGGCAAAAGCATGCGCGAAGGTCTTGCGCAAACGGAGGCGATCAAAAATGTCGAGCGCCGCCGTTTCTGGGTGCTCCTTATCAGCGGCCCCGGCGAGAAGTTGAAGCGCGCACCAGGCAAGCACCGGACCCCACATCTCCGTCGCCGTCACCTGCGGGCTGGGACTTGGCAACATGCGACGAGCTGCGGCCGTCCACGGAGCCGGGAATAGCGCCTCTACCTGAGGCATGCGCATGGCAGCCCGCAGAAGTTCATTGAATCTCTGCCCCTGCGAAGCCGCCTCGACAGGCTCACGGCCGCGCGCGGGTTGATTCTCCGCCCTGAGCCGCGCCGCGTACGCCCCCTGTGCCTCGCGCAGAAATGTCTCGCCGCACGTCCACGCCTGTTTCAGAAATTCGTTTCGCTGCCTTTCGACTTTCTTGACTCGTTCTGCACCCACGGCCCGCGGGTGCTCGGCGATATCGGCGAATTGCCGCACCACTCCGGGATCCAACAGCTGCCGCAGCGCGTCATGCACCGGCTTCAGCTCCAGATTCACAAGTTCGTCGGCAAGATTGGGAACGCCGCGCGCGTTGAGCCAGTCCGAGAGCCGGTCCCACGGCTGCTCCCTTGAGGGACGCAACTCATGCCAATCGAGAAAGACATGACACTGGTACGCATGGAGATCCAGAGTCAGGCCCCGGTCGAGCAAGTCTTCGGCGCGGCGCAAATATTCCAGCCCGGTAAGCGAATCGCGCCACGCAATCACTGCGCCGCGGTCGCCGCTCATGCCCAAACCTTCGCCCAATCGACGCCGCTGTAGCTGGCCCGATCCTTTGTCAGCATAACTGGCCGAGAAGTCGACGGTTCCGTGCGCATTGGCGTAACGATTGTGATAAACCACCAGCGCGCGTTCGCCACCATTGCGGTTGGAGTACGCAAACACATCTTCATTCACCGAGCCGTTAGGCGCGTAGAAATCGTAGAGCAGGAAATTGCCGCTCTCGGCAAACAGCCAACGCCGTTTGAGCAGCGGCGCAATCTCACGGTCGTGCCGCTCCACCAGCCCGCGATCCGGCTTCTCCTCATATCGCGGCCAACGATACTCCATGCCGTACTTTTCCGTGAAGCCCTCAATCTGGCCGTGGCCGAACATGGGCAGTCCGGGCAGCGTGGACATCATCGCCGCCACGCCAAAGTATTTGTCGCCCTTGCCGAACTGGTCGATGGCCGTGCGCTCGTCAGGATTGCTCATGAAGTTCACGTAGCGCTTCATGATGTCCGGATCGAATTCGAGAGTGTTTTTGATGACCGAGCGGTACTTGGCATTGTCCTCGTCGCGCAGCATGATCATGAAGGCGCTGTTGTACACCCGATGCATGCCCAGCGTACGGACGAAATAACCCTCCATAAGCCAGAATGCTTCGGCCAGCAGCAGCGTGCCGGGAACTTCCGCGGCCACACGATCGACCACCTCTCGCCAGAATTCGTGCGGCATCGCCCGGTCAAAATCTGCCTGGCTCATCCCGTACTCCGCGCGTGAAGGAATAGCCCCGCTCGAGCCTGGACCCGGAAACCACAGCCGGTGAAAGTGCCGCTTGGCCAGCGTCATCGCTGCATCGAAACGAATCACAGGAAACAGCCGCGCCACATGCAGGATGGTCTGGATCACCTGTTCGCGCACCGCCGCATTCAGGTAGTCGAGCTGCGCGGTGTCGTTCCACGGAAAACTTGTCCCGTCGTTGCCGTGATAGATGTAGCGTGTTTCGCCGGTGGCCTTATCGCGCCGCCGGAATACCACAGCGGCATCGGACTGCTCATAATAGTGATCTTCAATTTTGATCTCTACGCGGCCGTCGTGCGAGAGATCGGGACCATTGAAGCTGTAGGCTGGATACGGTGAATCCCAACGTGAGATGAACCACTCCGGATGTTCAATGACCCAGGGCGAATCAATGCCCATGTGGTTAGGCACCATGTCGCTCGCCAGACGTATGCCGTGCCGGTAAGAACGGTCCCGCAGATTGATGTATGCGGGCTCGCCGCCCAGATCGTCAGCAATCCGGTAGTCGAACAGCGAATACGCCGAGGCTACCGCATCGGGATTGCCGCAGAGCTGCTTGATGGTCCTCGACGCGCGGCTGCGCTCCCACACGCCAATCAGCCAGAGAGAATTGATGCCGCGATGAGCCAACATAGCCAATTCTTCATCGGGAATCTCATCCAGCCGCCCGATATGGCGCCCATACCAGCGGCTGAGTTGCGCCAGCCAAACGTAGATGCTTTTGGCAATCAGCACCGCGCCGGGCATCCACGCCTGGTCAGGCGAGAACTTTTCATATTCATGCTGCGAGTCGGGATTGCCGAACGTCGGCACCTCGGCATGACTCACAAATGACGGCCACTGCTGCTGCCCCTGCCATGTCCCCGGAGGGTTGAACTGCGCCCAGACAGCCAGATCCTCTTCACGCAGAACTTCACTGGCCATGAGAAGAAAGCGCTCCAGGCTGTCGCCAATCAGCGGCTTCCAAAGCTGGCGAATCATCTCCAACTGGTCGCTGAGGGAACGGGGCGAACGCAGCGCCGGCGCGAGCAACAATTCGAGCAAGCTGATCGCCTTTGCTCCCGGCAACGGAATCAGCGGCCGCGAGGCGAAGTACTCGGGCATCTGCGCCGTCACTTGCCGGTAAACGGTCTTCTCGGCCAGCGTACGGTCTTCAAACAGTTCCTCAAATGGCTTGAACGCCTCATTGCGGTTGGCCGACCAGAGCAGAAGCAGTTCTTCAAGCGCAGCAGCGCGGTGCGGCACTCCGGCCGTTTCGCCCGCGAGCCACTGCACCGGAGTTTCCCGGCCGCGCACCACGCTCTGTCCCGGGAACTGCTCCACGAATGCGAGCAGCATTTTTCCCAGCTTGTCCGTTCCCACCTGCGCGCCAAACCAGTCGAGGGCCGCAGTGATCACCTTGGGATCGAACTGTTCGCGATAGCGAGCCATTAGCAGATGGCTTGCCTCGTCAATGAGGCCCATCGCGAAGAGTTGACCGGCGTGTACGGCCAGCTCCGGATGCTTCTGCACCTCGCGCACATGGTTCATCCGATGCACAAACTCGCGGCAGCCAGACAGGTCGGCCAGAATCACATTGCCGTTGTACGAGAAAAGGGAGTCCGCGAAGCCATATCGTTCTCGCACCTTCCGCGAAATATGGAACTCCATCATCAAGAACTCACTCCCCCAGAGCTCACTCTCTCGCTGTCCCCTTCGCCGGTCCGCTGTACCTCTCTGGTGCAGCTGCGGCCAAAGCGAAAGATTCGCAAGTGGGTTAGATGCACGCCGGAAACTGTGATTGTAACTTCTCTGAGGCCCGACCGGCTGAAGGGCGGGAAAGAAGCCTGAGCAGCGTGCCCAGGAATCGTTGTTTCGGTGCAATACTTCGCCGCGAGAGCAGCCCGTTAGCCCGATGTATCCGGAGCGGCCGCGGCCGCCGCGCGTTGCAACAGAGCCGGTTTGCCACTAAACTAGCCAAGGCCGAGTTCTTTATCGTTGGCAGGCAGTTCTGGCGCCGTGTCGCGCTCATGACGGCTTCTTCAGCGAAGGCCAGCGCGGAGAGGTGGCAGAGCCCGGTTGAATGCACCTGACTCGAAATCAGGCATACCTTTACGGGTATCGGGGGTTCGAATCCCTCCCTCTCCGCCAGCATTCTGGTCCTTCATCCGCTGCGGCGGACTCGGGATTTCGCCTGCGTGCTCCCGCTTCGCTGACGCCCGCAACGCGGCTCAAGTTCGAATCCCTCCCTCTCCGCCATAGAATCTGCAGAATCAATCGATCACAGCGAATCGTCGAAACATACCTGCATTTCCGGGCGAACTCGCGGCTATCTGGCTCGAAAAGGGACCGGTGAGCTTCCCCGGATGTGCGATTTATCTCCGATCAGCCTGGTGGACGTGAGGGATCTAACCACCGAGGAGCTTTTCGCCGTTCTTCAACCCGGCGTTGAAGAATCCGTCAAGGCCAGGCTTGAGAAATTCATCAGATGCGAGCTTGAAGAATCAATCCGGGCTGATACAAATCGCAGAGAGCGCGGCAGTCGTTCTAATCTGTGGCCTGCGAGTTGTAAGAACGTAGTATGTGGCGTCGATGAGACCGCCGGATCATCGATGATAGAGATCATCTAAAGTCCGGCCCGAGTTCTATCCGCCCCTTGATGATCCGACCTAAACTTTGAACAAATGAGTCCCAGAAAACGCTGAGGCCGACTGGTCGATTGACCAGTCAGCCTGAATGTCTTGCAGAAGAAATTGTTTCAGGCTGTGCAATCCCCCGCGCTCGAAAGCGGGGGATCGCAAATTGCCGGAAGTCGCCGGCTTACTGCGCCGCCTTCTTGCTCGGGTGACGTTCCGCCAGCGGCTTGCGCGCCTGCGGCTTCACTGCTGTTTCGTCCACCGGTGTCGTGCCCGTTACGTCTGTGGTGAATGTGGCGCCGGCAGGAACCAGGTAGTTCTCCTCCGTCTGCCCGTCGGTCGTGCCCGTGGCTGCGCTGATGCGCGAAGCGTCGATGCCCTGCTCCGTCACCAGGTAGTCCTTGGCATTCACGGCGCGTTGAGCGGCGAAATCATCCACGGTAGCGTGCTTGTGCTTGGCCGCGTAGGCCTGCTGCTTGGCCGTCTTTGCATTCTCTGCCGCATCCGACTCGCCAACCACGACTGCCTTGGCGTCAGCCTGCTGCTTCAGATCCAAAGCCACCTGATCCAAACAAGCCTTGGCTTCGTTGTCCACGCGCGTCGTCCGCCTCTTGTCGTTTGCAAAGCTGATCGAGCACAGAGCTTGCGTCTTCGGCGCGGGCGGTACATAAGGCGCGGTAATCGTCAGATTGGTTGATGAGCTCTCCGTGTGTCCCTTGTCGTCCGAGACATTACACGTGATCCCAACTGCCCCTGTTGGAGCGCCAGCCGAAGAGTACTCTGCCGTTGTTCCGCTTCCCGTCACCGTACCCGCCGATGCCGAGTAGCTGTAGGTCAATGGACGGTTCTGCGGGCTAACGCCAACCGCTGTAATGGTCGCCGCGTCCCCCGGCTTAATGGTGCTCGGGCTGGCTGAGCAACTGATCGTCGGCGGCTCAAACGCCTTCACGGTAATTCCAGCCGTGCACGTCGCTGTCTCCCATGGTCTCAGGCCTTCCCTGCCGGCCCTGCCTTCTTTCACGGTCCCTGTCACCGTGTACTCGCCCGGCGCCAGAGCGCTGGTATCTATCTTGGGATTTGTGTCGTTGCCTGTCACGCCCGCTCCCGTCCAGGTGTAGATCACATGGTCCTTCGGGTTAAGGCCGCCTGCTGAAGCGGTCAAAGTGACCGGGTCTCCAGGAAAGATCGTCTCCGGGCTCGCTGAGCAAGCCAGCGTAATTGGCGGCGGCGGCGCAATCGATCCCACATGCAAAACGATGCCTGCGCTCAACCGCGCAGCGTTGATATTAGCGCGCCCGCGCCATACGCCCGGACCCCAGTCCGCATGCATGTATTCGTAATCCGCCTGGAAAATTCGAATAGCCAGGTGATGGTTCAGCCATGGCGTCTCATAATCGAGCCCGCCACCTGCCGTCAGATCAATACCCCACTGATTGGGCTCAAAGTCTGGGCCGCCAACCAGCGCCCCACCCACGAGTCCATGAACGAACGGCGTAATGTTTCCATCCGGGAAGCGCAGAATCAACCCTCCGCTCAACGTCTGAAAACCATCGTCGTTCCCTTCTGTGCCGATGTTGCTGCCGTTTGGATTTTGGTCACCCCACTCGTGGAAGCCATATTCCGCCTGAATACCGACAAAGCGGTTGAAGTAATAGGCCCCGCTGCCGATCCCGCCCAAATTTACGGCGTCGTAAGAATAGGGTTGGGTCGTGCCGTTCGGTTGAAGAACCTGGACCGTTCCGCTGGGGGCCAGATAGCTGTAACCAGCAAAAATGTCCCACCGCGAAGGCATATCGTTGCTCACTCCATGCGCACCCGGTGTCGACTGGGCCAACATCGCAACCGGCAATATAATTCCTAATGAAACCAAGGCGAGAATTCTGCCAACAGATCTCAAAACACGAATTTCCATGCGTTTATCCTCCGCAGTTCGTCTGAAATACTCAAAATGGGAAAAACGGACACCGACAACAATCGATGAGAGCAAGGCCTTGCCAAAGATCCAATGCCGCCCTACATGTTGCAGGGCGCCGGGACTTCCCCACAGCATGATTAAACGTACCACACGACCTAACGCGAGAGCACATCTTTTTCAACGAGTTGCTCCGTTTAATCACAGTCAATCGACAGAGATTACCAACGTTAATTACCTTGGTAATAATGTCCCAAAAACATACTCCTGTCGGTACCTTCTCACTGGGTTATCGCATTCGTCTGAGCACTTTTGACCTTGGCGCGTAATCGCCCTAAGGCGTTACTCCCGTACCGCCGGGCCGGACATGAAAACGCTCTCAATTCTTTGTGTCTGAACTCGCAACACGTCCATTTTCGAAGCCTGAATCAACCATTGCGCCAAAAACCGGATTGCCCCTTAGTTTTAAGATGATCAATTACACTTGGGCGTTGCATGCCGCACGTCAAAGTTCTGTAATTTTGAGATCGGGGAGACTGAAGTCTAAAATTTGAGCGAATCATTGCTGGATGGAAGAATCCAGTCCCGTTTAAGATTAGCCCTCTAGTATTTTGGGCAGAACTGGGTCTCAGTGCGGACCGAAATGACTGGACGCAGGATAAGTGAAGGTTGCGCTTGCCCTTGCTTGGGGCAGATGATGCGGCGGGGAACTCCGTCCGGCCGGTCCTTAGCGCCATCGGCCCGGTGCTGAGCTTGTCAGCTTCAATTCTGCTCGTCGAGATTGGCGCAGGAACACGCCGACCGGATTCACCTTGCGCCTCGAAAATCAATTGAGCGGCCGCCGTGCGACGTCTTGAAGGCGATCGATGTTGTTCGACACGTCTGACACACCGACCAAATTCTGCTGCATCCTTTGCCAACCCATCTCGTCGGGCGCCTCCCACGTCGCAACAGCTCTCAGGAAAGACTTGATGCTGCGTCCGGAAAAAACGTCACCTGCGTCGATAGAGCGCAGAGCCGAGCGATCCCCTTGCCCAACGTAGCCGGTACCAAACAAGGTCGCATTTACAATTAGTTACCGATGCCTGCTTGCCTACACATCATTAAGAACGCTCAGCCGGAATGCACTGGAATCGTCCGACTTGTTACTTGCCTTACAAGACATTCCGAGCGATTCGGATACCACGTATCCGTACTTTTCCTCGGAGATGGTCCATTGATAGAGCCCCTGAGGGAAGCTGGCATTCGAGCGTCTGCGATTCCATGGAATGCCAGTCGCAGCGATCTCGCGGGTGCATGGCGAGTGTGGCAATGGTTGCGAAAAAACTCGGCAGCAATCGTCCACATGCACCATGGTGGAATGTCCCTGCGAATCTTATGCCGCATGGCGGGCGCGCGAGCTGTGGTGCAGCATTTGCACAGCCGGATACTCGAGCCCGACGGCGGCTCAATTTCACAATTGAGCTTTCGTGGCGCAGACGCGGTTGTCGCCTGTTCGCAAGCTGTGGCGGATTGCGTTCGCGAATCGCGTCCAGAGGTCATTTACTCAGGCGTCGAAACCGGCTTGGAGCCGCCTTCGTCTCCGGATTGCGCAGGTCCGCTGATCGTCGGAGTTCTTACACGGTTGATTCCGTTGAAAAACGTGGAGGCTACCATCAAGGCCGCAGCTTGCCTCGCAGAGCGCGAAATTGACGTTCGGGTAGAAATCGCCGGCACCGGCCCATCGGAACCCGTGCTTCGCGAGCTGGCAAGAAGTCTCAAGGTGGCCCAACGGGTGCGCTTTCTAGGCTGGCAAACGGAGATTCACAGCCTATTGAAGGGGTGGGACGTTTTGGTGATTTCATCACTGGAAGAAGGCCTCCCGGTATCTGCACTTGAGGCCATGGCTGCGGCGCGGCCAGTTGTTGCAAGCCGCATCGGAGGCCTGGGCGAATTGGTTGTCGACGGGGTGACAGGAATGCTCGTTGCTCCTAACGATACCGATGCATTGGTTGCCGCCCTCGCCAATCTGGCGTGCGATCGGCGAAAGCTGATTTTCATGGGGCGCGAAGGATGGAAGCGGGCCCATGAGCATTTCTCAGCAGAGCTGATGGCGCGCCGCACTACAGAACTCTATGATCGCCTTCTGAATCGGAAGGCGTGACGTCCGGAAGTCCCCGATCCCTTCAAAGCCTGGGCGGCTCATACACGCCAAGCCGAATGGAATCGGTCAAGATCTTTTGCGCTATAACACGGAAACGAATGTCGTTCGCTTCATCATCGGGATGACTCAGCAGCGGTCCTTCCGTTGTCCGCAGGGTGGCCGGATGCTCGAACACATACATCCCATTGACTAGTTCGTGCTCGCGTTGCGCCAGGTTCTTTGTCCCAGCTCTATCCATTGCTAGCGCAAGGGCTATGGTCAACACTACGATCGCCATATACGCGGGGTTCATGAGCAGCGGCTCGCTCCGGTGCTGCAAGCACTCCTCTGCGACTGCCATCCAGGCGAAAATCAGCAGCAGCGTGCCATAAATCGCATAACGCGGGCTTAAGCTCTGCTCCAACCCAAAGCCAGCGCGGAGGCCAGCCACACCAGCCGCCGTCAGCAATAAGAACAGCACACTCGAGCATACGCAAGGGTTTCGCCGAACGTATCCTCGCCACATCAGCCAGCCGAAAAGAACCAACAGGAGTGTGCCCAGCGCCAAACAAGTCGCTAGATTGATAGCCGACTCGCTGACGAATCCGCCGGCACCCCCGTCGTATGGAATCGAGAAACCGGGGACCAAATGCCGCAGAACGGCGATCACTGATTCGCTGGCCATTGTGCCTGCGTTACCCACGAACGCGATCAGGAAATCGGGGCGGAAATGCCGCAGCTCAGAAAATACAGATGCGCCGGGTTGTACCTGCGAGGACCTAACGTTGTAGTGGTAGGCGTAGGCAGCGATGCATATTGCAGAGACGGCAAGCAGGCCCCCGGCTCGGGCGAGTTGGCGCCGTGTGACCATGATCAGCAGGCCCACCGGAAGCAGGAGGAACCCATTGCCCGAGGCCGAGATTGCCAGGACGTACAAAACCAGGGCTCCGATGTACGCTTTTCGCGTGGGTCGCAGCGCACAGAGGATCGCCCCCAGCGAAAACACGATCACCCACAGGTTCTGCAGCGACCCCAGCGCCCAGTTGAGCGTCTCCCAGTACTCCATCTGGAACAGCAACCAAGTCACCGGCACAAAAAGCGCCAAGCGCCGTGCCAGATCTTTATGGCCGGGCAGAAACATCGACCACAATATGAATGCCAACACCAGCACGGCACTATTGCCGAGCACGCAAAGTTGCGCAAAGTTCACATGACCCAGTAGCGCAAACTGCGCCCAAGCAATGCCATCGATGAAAAACAGCTTGTACTCATTATGCTGAGCAGCAAGGAACAAAAGGAGCTTTTTGGCGATGCTCTTCGCCAGTACCAACTGATTCCGATCCGCCAGGATGCCGTAGTCGTCCATAAACGGAAGGTTCACAAGGTGACGGAACAAGATTCCGTAAAAGAGCACGGCGGGAAGCCCGACGAGGAACGCGGAAATTGCCACTCTCGGCCGGAGAAGTTCTCTGTGCCTGGCAGCGCGCATCGCTTGCCTCTCGGCTCCCGCGCGGCCTTCGTTCTGTTGTTTTATGGAAATAGTCATCTTAATTGCCCAGTCAAGTTCGTAGCGGCGAATGACCTCAGGGACGGGCCCGTTTGATTCCGAGCAACCACCTCAGACGTGTCCGCAGCCTCAGCTTGTTGCGCCAGTCGCGGATGCGTCTGATCCCACCTCGGCGAACGGTAAGAGCGAATTCAAGCAGCGAATCACCAGGGCCAACAAAGCTTCGTTTGAGAAGATGCAGGTCGCCTGAAAGATAATTCAAGCCCTCCTCAATACTGAATGCCAGGTCGAATTCGCCTCGAACCAAATCGTGGACTGCGTCGTTGTAGTCTCCGTAGGGATAAGCGAACGAGACGATGGGATGACCGAGCAGTGCGGAGAGATCGCTTTTGCTGCCGGCTACTTCGGCTGAGAGCTCGGCAGCGGATAGTTTTGATAAATGCGCGTGAGTGCGGCTGTGCGCCCCAAACTCGATCCCCTGACCGGCCCAGTAGCGAATCTGTTCCGCGGTCATCAGGTGGAGCGTGCCGCAGCCCTGGGCCTCGTCCCATGTGTTGGTCCCGCCCAATCGCTCGGTCACGACAAATACAGTCCCGCTGAATCCATACTTCCTAAGGATGGGCAGGGCATATTCAGCGATGTCGGCGTAAGCATCGTCAAACGTGAGAAGGATGGGCTTCTCAGGAAGGCTCTTCCCATCGCGCACCCAGTTGAGCCAATCGGCAGGCTTAATGCCAACGTATCCTCGACGCGCGAGCCATCGAACTTGCCTCTCAAATTTCTCGGGAGAGACTGTCAGTTCGCGATAAGTTCCCGCCTTAAACGGTCCGACATGATGATACAAAAGCACAGGCAATTTTCGATCGAATTCCTTCTCTAAAGCCTTCCAGGATCCGCAAGCCCTAAGAAACCTCTGCACAAGTCAGCAACCCGCGTGATTGTTGAATAAACTATAAGCATGAAACGAAGGGCGGGTTTTCAGCAAACACTGGCATCGCAG
>Ga0208849_1001583_pt1 | contig 15158 bp, 14 predicted proteins | sample NGESurdeep072012_10_FD_184470 | JGI IMG/M metagenome (GOLD analysis project Ga0208849, IMG submission 184470) | Arctic peat soil microbial communities from Barrow, Alaska - NGEE Surface sample 53-3 deep-072012 (SPAdes) | ecosystem: Environmental > Terrestrial > Soil > Wetlands > Peat ...
ACGCTTGCCGGGTAAATCAGCGAGACGACGATCGCGGCGGTGGCTGCGGCGGTGGCGCCGGCGAGCGTGCCCCAGCCGAGCGTGACGATGGCGAGCGGCAGGCCGGTCAGCACGAATAGGGGAAAGGCCAGCACGGTGCCGCTGGCGGGCGCCAGAAATAGGAGCGCCGCCGCAAGCCCGGCCGCTATGCCGATGAGGATCGTCTGCACCATCGCTGTCCCGCCTTTCGAGCGGTTAGAGGCGGGTCGGCACCGCTGCCGCCACACCCCAACTTGAGAAGTCGCGAACGGGAACGTCCCGTTCGCGGGATCGGATGCCGCTTACCTGATGACGTAGGGCAGCAGGCCGAGGAAGCGGGCGCGCTTGATCGCCCTGGCGAGGTCGCGCTGCTTGTTGGCGGACACCGCCGTGATGCGCGACGGCACGATCTTGCCGCGCTCGGAAATGTAGCGCTGCAGCAGGCGGGCGTCCTTGTAGTCGATCTTCGGAGCGTTGGCGCCGGAGAACGGGCAGGTCTTGCGGCGGCGGAAGAAGGGTCGGCGTGTCGGAAGCTGGTTGATGTCGACCATTAGTCTGCTCCTCCAACGTCGGCGTCGCCATCACCGCGCGGGCGATCGCCAAAGTCGCGGCGCGGCGGGCCACGGTCGCGGTCGCCGAAGTCGCGGCGCGGGCCGCGGTCGCGATCGCCGAAGCGACCGCCGGGGCGATCGCCGCGATCGTCGCGGTCGCTCTTGCGCAGCATTGCAGAGGGACCTTCCTCGTGCTCCTCGACGCGGATGGTGAGAAAACGGATGACGTCCTCGTTCAGACGCTCCTGACGCTCGACCTCGGCGACGGCGGCGGGCGGCGCGTCGATGTTGAGGAGCGTGAAGTGCGCCTTGCGGTTCTTCTGGATGCGGTAGGTGAGGGACTTGAGGCCCCATGCCTCGACCTTGGCGATCTTGCCGCCGGCGCCCTCGATGACGCCCTTGAACTGCTCGACCAACGCTTCAACCTGCTGGGTCGAGACGTCCTGTCGCGCCATGAATACGTGTTCGTACAGAGGCATTGCGGCCTTTCCTTTGTTCGCCGGCGCTAAGCCTCTCCGAAGCCTAAGGAAAGGCTTGCGGTGAACCTTCGTGAGCGGGAACACCGGAAGCCGGATCGCCTATCGACCCTACGGCCCTAAAGCCGCCTTCCGTTCAGTCCCCGGCCGGGGTCCCATCGGGACGGCGCGGGTTATACGCGAAAGCGGCGGGTTTGCAAGGTGCCGACCAGTGCGGGGAGAAGGCGGAAACGTCGGGTGCGTCTGGCGGCCGGATTGAAAGGGCGGTGGTCAGGTGCGGTGCCTCAATCCCGGCGCGATCCCGATCTAGATGATGGCGATAGCGGCGGTTTGGTCGCCGGGTCGGGCTTTGCGTCCGGTCATCGGCGCTCATCTGAAATCCGGATTCATCATGTGCGAGTGTCATAGTTCCGGCGTGAGCCGGCGGCGGCTGCTTGGCGGGCTGGTGGCGGGGCTCGGCGCGGCGGCCTTTGCCGGCGCGGCGCGGGCGGCGCCTCTTGGCTGCTTCAATGCGGCGGCGCTGGCGGCCCAACCGGGAGAATGGGCTGAGCGTCATGCGACCGCCGCCGACGCTTTCGTCATGCCGGCGGCGGCGGAGGCGGCTCCGCCGGTGACGGGTGCGATGGCCGGGATCGTCCGGCGCGTGAACCTGCCTGCCGGCGAAAAGGCGATCGCACTGACCTTTGATCTTTGCCAGACGCGGAGCCCGATCGCCGGATATGACGGCGCGATCGTCGATCTCCTGCGCGCCAACAAGGTGCCGGCGACTTTCTTTCCAGCCGGTCGCTGGCTGGAGACGCACGGGGCGCGGGCCCAGCAGCTTGCCGCCGATCCGCTGTTCGTGCTGGGCAACCACAGTTTCGACCATCCGGACCTGCATGCGGCGGCGGCCGAGCGGATCGTGAGCGAGGTGCTGATGACGGAAACCTCGCTGGCCGAAACGCGGCAGGCAGCGGCTAATGCCTGCGGCACACCGGTCGCGGCGCCGATGCGGCTCTTCCGTTTTCCCTACGGCTCGTGCGCCGACACCGGTGCGGCGATGGTGAACGGGATCGGGTCGGTGGTCATCCAGTGGGACGTGGTCTCGGGCGATCCTGACGGGACCAGCGCTGCGACGATCACGTCCAATGTGCTGCGCGCCATCAAGCCGGGCTCGATCGTCGTGATGCACGCCAACGGGCGCGGCACCCACACCGCCGAGGCGCTGGCGCGGCTGGTGCCGAAACTGCGCAGCGAGGGCTTCCGCTTCGTGATGGTGCCGGAGCTGCTGGCGTCCGGCACGCCGCAGGCGGCATCGGAATGCTTTATCGAGCGGCCCGGCGACACGCTGCGCTACGACGACCGCGTCGCGCATCACGCGCCGGCAGAGCTGCGCCCGACCCATCCGGCGACTTGACAGCCTGCGGCGGCGGGGCTGAATCCGCCTGACGTTTCAGGAGGACAACATGAAGCTGCCGACGTTTCCGGTCGAGGGCGGATGCCAGTGCGGCGCCGTGCGGTTCCAGATCACCGCCGGGCCGATGGGCGTCTACAATTGCCACTGCAAGGACTGCCAGCGCTTCAGCGGCAGCACGCACACCATTTCGGTCATCGTGAAGCGCGAGGACATGACGGTGCTGCGTGGCGACCTGCACACGTTCGACAAGGCGGCCGACAGCGGGCGCACGGTGCGCATGATGGGCTGCATAAAATGCGGGACGAAGGTGTGGAACGAACCTCTGTCGTACGGCGCGCTCATGGTGATGAAGGCGGGGACGCTAGACGACATGAGCTGGGCCAAGCCGATCGGCAACATCTGGACGGCCAGCAAGGCACCGTGGGTCGAGATCGACGACAGCGGGCCGAATTTTCCGGGGCAGCCGCCGGACCGGCGGCCGCTGTTCGATGCGTGGGCGCGAGCGGTGGCCGCGGGGTAGGGCGGCGGTAGCACGGCCGGCTTGACACTTCCCCCTCGCCAAGGCTCAAAGGCCGCCTATCGAGGGGGAGAATCCCGGCAACAGTCCGGGACGACTTGCAAGGGCGCGGATGACGGTTGCTTTCACCTTTCCCGGGCAGGGAAGCCAGACGGTCGGCATGGGCAAGGCGCTGGCCGAGGCGTTCTTCGAGGCCAACGCCGTTTTCGAAGCGGTTGACGAGGCGCTCGGCGAGAAACTCTCCGACATCATCTTCAACGGCTCGATCGAGACGCTGACGCTGACCGAGAATGCGCAGCCGGCGCTGATGGCGGTGAGCCTCGCCACCATGCGGGTGCTGGAAGCACGCGGCATCCGTATCCACGACAGGATCGCGTTCGTCGCGGGTCATTCGCTCGGCGAATACTCGGCGCTCGCCGCCGCCGGTAGTCTGTCGGTGGCGGACGCGGCGCGGTTGTTGCGCACGCGCGGGCGCGCGATGCAGCGGGCCGTGCCGGTCGGCACCGGCGCGATGGCGGCGCTGCTCGGAATGGAACTCGACGGCGCGCGTGAGGTCGCCGCCGAAGCGGCCCAGGGCGAGGTGTGCGCAGCGGCCAACGATAACGGCGGTGGCCAGGTGGTGATCTCCGGCGCCAAGGCGGCGATCGAGCGGGCGCTCGACATCGCGAAGGCGAAGGGGGCAAAGCGCGCCATTCTTCTGCCGGTGAGCGCGCCTTTCCACTGCGCGCTGATGGCGCCGGCGGCGAAGGTCATGGAAGCGGCGCTGGCCGAGGTGAATATCATTGCGCCGCGGGTGCCGCTGGTTGCCAACGTGCTCGCCGCGCCGATCAGCGATCCGGCCGAGATTCGCAAGCGGCTAGTGGAGCAGGTGACCGACCTGGTGCGTTGGCGGGAATCGATGGCGTGGCTCGGCGGCGCCGGCGTGACGACGTTTGTCGAGGTTGGGGCGGGCAAGGTGCTGTCGGGTCTCGCCAAGCGCATCGTCGCTGGAGCCGAGACGTTTTCGGTGGGCACGCCGCAGGAAATCGACGCGCTGGTCGCGAAGCTCGCGTGAAGCGGAGAGGGTGGGGACAATGTTCGGATTGACCGGCAAGCGCGCTCTCGTTACCGGCGCCAGCGGTGCCATCGGCGGGGCGATCGCGCGCGCGTTCCACATGCAGGGCGCATCCGTGGCGCTGTCCGGCACCAAGGTGGCCGCCTTGGAGGCGCTGGCGGCTGAACTTGGCGACCGGGTCGCGGTGACGCCCGCCGATCTCGCCAAGGCGGCCGAGGTCGAGAAACTGATACCGGACGCGGAAGCGGCGCTTGGCGGCGAGATCGACATTCTGGTGAACAACGCCGGCATGACCAAGGACATGCTGTTTGCGCGCATGTCGGATGAGGACTGGCAGGCGGTGCTAGACGTCAACCTGACCGCGGCCTTCCGGCTATCGCGTGCCGCCTTGCGCGGCATGATGCGGCGGCGGTCGGGGCGCATTGTCTCGATCAGCTCGGTGGTGGCTGTCGTCGGCAACCCCGGCCAGGCAAACTACTCGGCGTCGAAGGCCGGGCTGATGGCGATGACGCGTTCGCTTGCTGCCGAGATTGCCAGCCGCAACGTCACCGTCAACTGCGTGGCGCCGGGATTTACCGCTTCGGCAATGACCGACGCGCTCAACGAGAAGCAGAAGGCGATGATCATGGAGCGGGTGCCGGTGCGCCGGCTTGGAACGCCCGCCGAGGTCGCCGGCGCGGTCGTCTACCTGGCGTCCGACGAAGCCGCCTACGTCACTGGCCAGACGATCCACGTCAACGGCGGTATGGCGATGATCTGACAGGGAAATTCGCTTCGCTGGCGTGCCTTGCGAAGGGTGGCGGGGAGGCTTTCCGCGTGGCTGGCAAAGGCCCGGAAAGTATGTTACGAGGCAGCACAATACCGTTGCCGGCAGCGTATTTTCCGGCCGGTTATCACGGTTGAACTGCATAGATTTTCGTGGGTACTTCCTCCGGTTTCATGCAGGAGCCGCCAATGATCGCTTGCGGGGCGAGAGCTCTTTCGGGATGATCACAAGCTGAGGCAATTGAGGTTCTGCATATGAGCGATATCGGTGACCGGGTGAAGAAGATCGTGGTCGAGCATCTCGGCGTGGAAGCCGACAAGGTAACGGACGGCGCCAGTTTCATCGACGACCTCGGCGCCGACAGTCTCGACACGGTCGAACTCGTCATGGCCTTCGAGGAAGAGTTTGGCGTCGAGATTCCGGACGATGCGGCGGAGACCATTCTGACGGTTGGCGACGCTGTCAGCTTTCTGGAAAAGAACACCGCCTGAGCAGTCAATAAGACGGCGCCCGCGACCCCGGTGACGCCGGGCCGGCAAGCTGTCGTGCCACCGGGAAACGCATCATGAGACGGGTCGTGGTTACGGGCCTCGGCATGCTGACGCCGCTCGGTTGCGGCATCGAGACTTCGTGGGCGGCGGTCATCGGCTCGCGAAGCGGCATCAGCGCCATCACCGATTTCCAGGCGGACGATCTTACCTGCCGGATCGCGGGAACACTGCCGAAGGGCTCGAAGAGCGAGGGCAAATACAGCCCCGACGACTGGATGGAGCCGAAAGAGAGCCGCAAGGTCGACCCCTTCATCGTCTATGCGGTCGCTGCCGCCGATCAGGCGCTGGACGATGCCGGCTGGCATCCGGAAGGCCGCGACGACCAGATCGCAACCGGGGTGCTCATCGGCTCGGGGATCGGCGGCCTGCAGGGCATCGAGGAAGCGTCGTTGACGCTGCGCGATCGCGGGCCGCGGCGGATCAGCCCGTTCTTCATTCCCGGCCGGCTGATCAACCTGGCTTCCGGCCAGGTCTCCATCCGTCACGGCCTGCGCGGGCCAAACCACGCCGTCGTCACCGCGTGCTCGACGGGGGCGCACGCCATCGGCGACGCCAGCCGCCTGATTGCCCTCGGCGATGCCGACGTGATGGTTGCCGGCGGCACTGAATCGCCCGTCTCCCGGCTGGCCGTCGCCGGCTTCGCCGCCTGCAAGGCGCTGTCCACCCATTTCAACGATCGCCCGACCGAGGCTTCGCGTCCGTACGATCGCGACCGCGACGGCTTCGTCATGGGCGAAGGGGCCGGCGTCGTCGTGCTGGAGGAGCGCGAGCACGCGCTTGCCCGCGGCGCGAAGATATACGGCGAGGTCGTCGGCTATGGGCTTTCGGGAGATGCGCATCACATCACGGCGCCGGCGGAGGATGGCGACGGCGCCGAGCGCTGCATGCGCATGGCGATGAAGCGTGCCGACATCAAGGCGGACGACATCGACTACATCAACGCGCACGGCACCTCGACCATGGCCGACGAGATCGAGTTGCATGCCGTCGAGCGCGTGGTGGGCAATGCCGCCGGCAAGATTTCAATGTCGTCGACCAAGTCGGCGACCGGGCACCTGCTCGGCGCCGCCGGGGCGGTCGAGGCGATCTTCTCGCTGCTCGCCATCCGGGACAACATCGCTCCGCCGACGCTGAACCTGGACAATCCCTCGGTCGTGACCGCCATCGACCTGGTTCCGCACACGGCGCGCAAGCGTCAGATCGATGTTGCACTGTCCAATTCGTTCGGTTTCGGAGGCACCAATGCGTCGCTGGTATTCCGCCGTCACCGTCTAAACTGACACCCCTTCCCGTTTTTGCCGCATTAGGTGCTACAGTCGCGGCGCGCCGCGGAAAATGGCGATTTTTTGGGGGGCCGTAGCAGAGAGTTGCGTGGCATGGCCGAAGTACGGATGGACTATCGCCGTGGCAGCTACGGCGACGATTCCGAGATCCTGTCGCAACGCCTCACGTCCTCGCTTGGGCGCGCGTCGCCGAGGAGCCCGACCGAGGCGCTGCAACCGGAAGCAATTCCACCGCCGCCGGCGCGCTCGCAGGCTGCGCGCCATCCGCTCGTCGTCTTCTTCAACTTCATCCTGACCGTGGCCATCGTCGGCGTCGTCGCCCTCGTTGGCGGCGTTTTCGCCGCCAAGATGCAGTTCGATCGGCCGACGGCGCTCGACCAGCCGCGGGCGATCACGGTCGACCACGGCGTCAGCGTCGGCGGGATCGCCGAGCAACTGCAGAAGGACGGACTGATCGGCTCGAAGTGGCTGTTCGTCGGCGGCGTGCTGCTCGCCCATCAGCAGGGCAACTTGAAGGCCGGCGAGTACCTCATCCCGGCGCACGCCTCGATGCGCGACATCATGGATGCGATGGTCACCGGCAAAGGCATTCTCTACTCGGTGTCGATCCCGGAGGGACTGACCAGCCAGCAGATCGTCGATCGCCTGAATTCGGAAGACATCCTCGTCGGCGACATCAAGGCCATGCCGGCCGAGGGATCGCTGCTGCCCGAGACCTACAAGTTCACGCGCGGCGACACCCGGCAGAGCATCATCGACCGCATGGAGCGCGAGCGCGACAGCGTGCTTGCCGACGTGTGGGCGCACCGGGCCGCCGATTTGCCGGTCAAGACGCCGCAGGATCTGGTGGTGCTCGCCTCGATCGTCGAGAAGGAAACGGCGCTGGCGGATGAGCGCAGCCGGGTGGCGGCCGTCTTCGTCAACCGTCTGAAGCTCAACATGCGGCTGCAATCCGATCCGACGGTGATCTACGGGCTCTTCCAGGGAGCCGGCAAACCTTCCGGCTATACGCTGACGCGCGCCGACGTCGAGAAGCAGACGCCCTTCAACACCTACGCCATCAGCGGACTGCCGCCGGCGCCAATCGCCAATCCGGGGCGGGCGTCGCTGGAAGCGGTTGCCAACCCGTCGCGGACGCGGGATCTCTTCTTCGTCGCCGACGGCAGCGGCGGCCACGCCTTTGCCGAGACCTACGAAGCGCACCTGAAGAACGTGGCGCGCTGGCGGGACATCAATGCCAATACCGGCGCGGCGATCGCCGGCGATGCGGGGGCGCCGGAGGCCAACTCCGCCGCTCCGGCGCCGGCTGCTACTACGCCGGTCATCATCAAGCCGACGGCTACGAAGCCGGGGGTGTCGCGAATCATCACGCCGGCCGCTCCGGCGGGGCCGGCGCCCGCGGCGGGGGACAATGAGCCCATGACGTTGACGCCAATTCCGACGATCGATCCGAACGCGCCCGATCCGGAAGGCGCGGCCGGGCAGTAGCCTCAAGCGCCCGGCGGGTCTGCCGGGCCTTGAATCGGTTAGCCTGGGCGGGTTTGATGGGTCACGCCTGAGGGGCGCAGCGATTCTCTATCCCGGGGCGCGCGATGCCTTTGTCCAGCATGACCGGCTTTGCCCGTACCGACGGGAGCGGCGGCGCCTATCGCTGGACGTGGGAACTGCGCAGCGTCAACGGCAAGGGGCTCGACGTTCGCCTGCGGCTGCCGCCGGGATTCGAGCAACTCGAAGCCATGAGCCGCGAGCGCATCGGCGCCGCACTGGTGCGCGGCAACATCCAGGCGACGCTGACCATGCAGCATCAGGCGGGCGCCGGCTGCGTCAAGGTCAACGAAGAGGTGCTCGCCGAGATGATCGCGGCGATGGAACGCATCGGCAAGAAAATTTCGGCGGCGCCGCCGACACTCGACGGCATCCTGGCGCTGCGCGGCGTGCTGGAGACGGTGGACGAGGCCGACGATGAGGCGGGGCGGACGGCGATGATGGCGCGGATTCTGACAGATCTCGACGCAGCGGTGGCGGGGCTGGTCGCCGATCGCCGGCGCGAGGGGAGGGCGATCGGCGCGGTGCTGAGCAGCCGGCTCGACGAAATGGCGCGGCTGGCGCACGCCGCGGAAACTTCTCCGGCGCGGACGCCGGAAGCGATCCGCACGCGACTTGCCGAGCAGATCGCGGCGCTCACGGCGACCAGCACCGGGCTCGACCCCGACCGGCTGCACCAGGAAGCGGTGATCATCGCCACGCGTGCCGACATCCGCGAGGAGCTTGACCGGCTCGCGGCGCACAACGAGGCGGCGCGGGGGATGCTCGCCGAAGATGGCCCGATCGGCCGGAGGATGGATTTCCTGGCGCAGGAGTTCAACCGCGAGGTCAACACCCTTTGCGCGAAGTCAAACGATCGCGGCCTGACCTCCATCGGGCTCGAGCTCAAGGCGCTGGTCGATCAGTTCCGCGAGCAAGTCCAGAACCTGGAGTGACGATGGCCGAGACCGTGAACCTGCCGCGGCGTGGCGTCATGCTGGTGCTATCCTCGCCGTCGGGGGCAGGCAAATCTTCGATCACTCGGGCGCTCATGCAGGAGGAGCGCGAGCGCCTGTTCCTGTCGATCTCCGTGACCACGCGGGCGCGGCGGTCAAGCGAGGTGGAGGGCATCCACTATTATTTCATCGACGGGGAGCGCTTCGGCCGGATGCGCGACGGCGGCGAACTGCTCGAATGGGCGGAGGTGCACGGGAACCTCTACGCGACACCGCGCGTGGCGGTAGAGCAGGCGCTGGCGCGAGGGCTCGACGTGCTCTTCGACATCGACTGGCAGGGCACGCAGCAGCTGGCCGCCGCCATGCGCGACGACGTGGTCACCATCTTCATCCTGCCGCCCAGCATGGCAGAGCTGCAGGCGCGGCTGGAGCGGAGGGCGGAGGACAATGCCGGCGCGATCGCCAAGCGGCTTGGCAATGCCGCCAGCGAGATGAGCCACTGGACCGAGTACGACTACATCGTCGTCAACGACGATCTCGGCAGGGCGCTGGGTGCGGTGCGCGCGGTGCTGGCGGCGGAGCGGGTGAAGCGGGTTCGGCAAACCGGCATGGCGGAATTCGTCGCCAGGCTGACGGCATCGCGTTAGGGCACGCCGCTACCGACGGCGTTGGCGAGCGCCACGAAGCCGGCGACGTCGATCTCCTCGGCCCGGCGGGTCGGCTCGATGCCGGCGGCGGCAAGCAGCGGCAGCGGGTCCATGCCCAGCGACTTCAGGCTCTGGCGCAACATCTTGCGGCGCTGGCCGAAGCCGGCGGCGACGACGCGCTCCAGCATGGCGGGATCGCAGGCGAGCGGCGCCAGACGCGGAACGAGGCGGACGACCGAAGAGGTGACCTTGGGCGGCGGCGTAAAGGCGCTCGGCGACACGTGGAACAGAATGTCGGCCTCCGACCGCCAGCCGGCGAGCACGCTCAGGCGACCGTACGTCTTCGAGCCCGATGGCGCCACGATGCGCTCGGCGACCTCGCGCTGGAACATGAGGGTCAGCGATTCGAACCACGGTGGCCACGGCTCGGTCTGCAGCCAGCCGACGAGCAGGGGGGTGGCGACGTTGTAGGGCAGGTTGGCGACGACCAGCGTGCGCCCGCGAGCGAGGGCAGCCATGTCGACGGCGAGGGCGTCGGCGGCAACAATGGTCAGTCGGCCGGGGTAGCGCACCGCGATTTCGGCGAGCGCGGCGAGGCAGCGCTCGTCGCGCTCGATGGCGACGACGTGGGCGGCGCCTGCGGCGATGAGGGCGCGGGTCAGGCCACCCGGACCGGGGCCGACCTCGACGACGGTGGCGCCGGCAAGATCGCCGGCAGCGCGCGCGATGCGGGCGGTGAGGTTGAGGTCAAGGAGGAAGTTCTGGCCGAGCGATTTTTTGGGCGCGATGGCGTGACGGGCGATCACATCGCGGAGCGGCGGCAGATCGTCGATCTGGCTCACTTCGCCGGGGTCGCCGCTGCCGCCCGCGTCGTCGCGGCTTCGTTGCGGCAAAGTTCGGCCGCGAGGCGAAGGGCGGCGGCGAGGCTGGCCGGATCGGCCTTGCCGGACCCGGCGATATCAAATGCGGTGCCGTGGTCGGGCGAGGTGCGGATGAAGGCGAGGCCGAGCGTGACGTTGACGGTCTGGCTGAAATTGATGGTCTTTGCAGGTATCAGCGCCTGGTCGTGATACATGCAGATCGCGGCATCGTAGGTGGCTCGCGCGTGGGGATGAAACATCGCGTCGGCCGACAGCGGACCGCGCGCGTCGATGCCGGCGGCGGCAAGGCGGGCGACGGCGGGTCGTACGATGCGCTCATCCTCGTCGCCCATGGTTCCATGCTCGCCGGCGTGGGGATTGAGACCAGCGACCGCGAGGCGCGGCCGTGGAACGGCGAAGCGACGCTGGAGTTCGCGCGCAACGGTAGTGGCGACCTCGACGATGAGGGACTCGCTGATCGCCTGAGCGACGGCGGCGAGGGGAAGGTGGATGGTAACCGGAACGGCCTTCAGTTCCGGCCCGGCAAGCATCATCACCGGCCGCGCCTGCTCGCCCGCCCAGGCGGCGGACAGAGTGCCGAGGAATTCGGTATGGCCGGGATGCTGGAAGCCGGCGTCGTAGAGCGTCTTCTTGGAGATCGGGTTGGTGACGACGGCGCTCGCCGCGCCGGCGCGGACATCGCCGACGGCGCGGGCGATGGCCTCGATAACGGCCTGGGCATTGCGCGGATCGGGCTTGCCGGCCTCGGCGCTCACGGCGGCATTAAGCGGCACCACGGGAATCGCACGGGCGAACGCGGCGACGGCTTCGCCGGGCGCTACCGTCTCGATCGGGCAGGCGAGGCCGAGCTGGCGCGCGCGGGCGGCGACGAAGGAAGGGTCGGCCAGAAAATAGAAGGGGGGCAGCGCGAACTCCTCGCGCCGCCGCCAGGCGGCCAGTGTCACGTCCGGGCCGATGCCCGACGGTTCGCCCATGGTGAGAGCAAGAGGCCGCATGGCGAAAGGCTCGGGCGCCATGCGCGCGTCCTCAATGATACTCGATGATGGCGCGATCGCGCAGTTCCTTGAGGTAGTCGGCTCCGAGGCCGGTTGCCTGTTTGCCGTAGAGGTCGTTCTCGGCTTCGGCGCGCGCCGCATCGGCATTGTGGATGTCGCGCGTAGCGCACACGGCGATCAACTGGATACCTTGCTCCGTCTGCGTCGGCGCGCCGGCCTCGCCGACCGGCGTCTTCAGCACAGCTTCGCTGTCGGGACCGGTCATTTCGGTCGACTGGTGGCGCCCCATGTCCTTGACCACCACGCCCCGCAGCAGCTTGGCCTGGTCGAGGCTCTTGTCGCAGCCGGCAAACCGTGGCCGGTAGGCCTGCGCTTCGTTTCGCCGCCGCGCATAGTCCGCGGGCGGCGAGCCTTTGGGCACGACGAAGATAATCTGCTGTAGCGTATATTCGGAGACCTTGACCCCGTCGGCACCGCCTTTCGCAGCGACCGCAGCGCTGAGGTCTTGCGCGGTGACCTGCGCCTTGCTCTGGACGCGCTGCTTTACCAACGTCTGCCAGGTCATCTGGACGGCGATTCGTTTCTTCAGAGTGGCGGCGTCCACGCCCTGGCTGGCGAGCGCTTTGGTCATACCGGCGGCCGACAGTTTCAGCCGCTGGGCGATACTGGCAAAGGCGGCATCGACCTGGGCGTTCGGAATGCTGACGCCGTGCCGCGCCGCCTCGAGCATTTCCAGCGTCTCGTCGATGAGTTCCTCGGTCACCGCCTTGGTGCCGCCCGTCTTGCCTCCGCCGAGCTTTTCCAGACGCACGCGCTGGGCGACGTCGTAATCGGTGATCGGCACATCGTTGACGAGTACCGGGATCGAGCTGTTGCTGGTCGGTTTGGTCAGGGGCGCAGCGGCAGCCGGGTCTGGCTTGACGACGGCTGCGGCAGCGGCAGCCTTGCCGCCCCCGAAGAGGCCGCCGACGCTGTCGGCGCAGCCGGAAAGAGCGATGGCCATGCCGACGAAAGCCGCAAGCGACAGCGCGCCCTGACGAAGCGATGAACTCACAGGCCCGGTTCCGAAGACGCGCTCCGCCGCAAGCGGAACTCATGACTAAGCCGGCAGACTACCACGCGCGGGCAGCCGCAGACGAGGGCGGGGGAAGGATCGTGATCTTCATCATCGCGCCGTCATAGTCCGCCGAAATCAGGCGAATTGATGGGAGGTCGGGCCGACGGCAACCGTCAATTGTTCAGATTGCCGAGATTGGTGGTCACGCTGCCGGTACCGAAGGTGCGCAGCGCCAGTCGGAAGTTGAGCCACTGGTTGGGCTCGTCGGTGACGATCGACTGGCTGTAGGCGACCGACATGGTGAGACACTCGTTGTCGAATGCGATGCCGAAGCTGTCGCCGGCGATAGCGGCGCCCGTGATGTCGTAGGTCAGCGTTCCGAAGGCACGCCAGTTTTCAGAAAGGTTGACCGACGCGGCTCCGCGCAGCACCGAGGCCGAGGTCGCGAGGTTCAAGGGATTCTGGCGCAGATAGAGGTAGCTTGCCGAGGTGGTGACCGGGCCAAGCGCCGTCGTCGCCTGGAGCTCGGCACGATTGAGGTTGAGGTCGCCGCTACCGAAGCGGGTGTTGGCGCTGAACTGCGGTCCGAGACCGGTGTTGACCGTCATGCCTGCGACATAGTCCGAAAACGTGTTCTCGAGCCCGGAGTCAATGCCGACGCCCGACACCGGGTCGGTGGCGAAAGAATTGAGACCGGCGACCTGGATCGACTCGCCAAGCGTTGCATCCAGCGACGCGCCGCTGGTGAAGGTGCCGTTGTAGTGGATGCCGAGGTTGGCGCGGGTGCCGCCCTCGACACGGTCGAAGCCCGAGAATTTGTCGTGTTCGAACAGGTTGGACGGGTCGAATACCAGGCTCTGCGCGTCGTTGTTGGGGAGCAACCCCGGATCGGTTTCATCGGGGCGCACGATGATCTGCGCAATCGGCTCAATGATGTGGGTGCCGTGCGGCGTCGTAGCCAGAATAGGGAGGCTCCAGTCGACGCCGACGGCAGGCATGAAGCGGAGGACCGTTCCATTGTCGATCAGGCTTGGGGCGGCGGATGTTCCATCCAGGAAGAAAGCATCGCCACGGAGCGAGGCGAACGGCGTGATGACCTGGCCCATCGGACCGACGAAACGCCGTTGCCAGTCGACTTCCTGGGTCGCCCGAACCGCGCTGCCGGCTGTGCCCTCGTAGTAAGCAGGGGCCGTGAAATAGGGATCGTCGGCCGTCCGCACGACATTGGCGACGTTGGAGGTGTAGGTGAGCTCTCCGCCGAGGATCTGATTGTCGCCAATGCGGTTGTAGTCGATCACCGGGGCGACCACGGCCTGGCGGTCCTGATCGTATTGCGCCGGGTTGACGACCGTCGGCGAGGACTGGTCAGTCAGCACCTGGAAATACGACGCCCGCGCCTCAAAGAAATCGCGGTCGCCGATGCCGGTAAGGTGAACCGTCGAGGTGGTAATGGCGGTGTCGGCAGTGAGAACGCCGTAGTCGCGCGTGAACTCGCGGTCGGTTGACAGCGTCCCGTCCCAGCCCAGTGTCCAGTCACGGTTGAGGGCAAACAAGCCCGTCGTCCGGACGCCGCCGCGCAGGGTGCGGTTGGCAGGAGAACCGGCGATGAAGGCATTCGGATCAAGCTGGTAGATGCCCGCGGCATCGATCGTGTACTCGCCGTTAGCGAGGCGCTGGCGCCACTCGGCGTCGGCAAGCAGGCCCTGGCGCGAGAAGATGGCGGGCGCGAGCGTCAGATCGTAGCTCGGCGCCAACGCCCAGTAATAGGGGATGGAAGCGAACGCGCCTGTGCGCCCGGTGTAGCCGGCAGTCGGCACCAGGAAACCGCTCTTGCGCGTGACCGAGGGGTCGGCGATCGAGAAGTACGGCAGCGTAGCGATCGGGTGGCCGAAGAATTCAACCTGCGCGTCGGTGAAGTCGACCACGTGGTTCTGGTGATTGACCACGATTTTGGCGGCCTTCACCTGCCACAGCGGCGGCTTCTCCGGGTGCTGAACGCACGGCTCGCAGGCGGTGTAGGTACCGTTGATGAACGTAGTGGTAATGCCGCCGCTGCGCTCGGCGCGCTCGGCGGCGAAGTGCGTGCGCTGCGGCGTGTCGACCCGCAGCGACTGCACGAAACCGTCGCGGAAGTTGTCGGTGATATCGACGTAGTCAGAGTAGACCGCGGCGCCCGACGGATCGACGAGCTGCACGTCGCCGGTAGCGATCAGGCGGCCGGTGGCCTTGTTGTAAACGACCTTCGCCGCCTGCAGCGTGTATCCACCATAGTAGATCTTCACATTGCCGACGGCGGCGACGCTGTTGTGATCGTAGTCGTAGACCAGCTGGTCGGCCTCGACGAGCATCTTCTCGTCCTTGCCGATCGCCGGGGCGGCGAAGGGAAGGCTGAACTGGGTGCCGGCATTGTCTGCGGTGGCGGTGGCAGTGGCGGCATGCGCCGAAGGGGCGGCAACGAAAGCGAGAATGCAAACGCACAGCGCCGC
>Ga0208849_1001584_pt1 | contig 15155 bp, 17 predicted proteins | sample NGESurdeep072012_10_FD_184470 | JGI IMG/M metagenome (GOLD analysis project Ga0208849, IMG submission 184470) | Arctic peat soil microbial communities from Barrow, Alaska - NGEE Surface sample 53-3 deep-072012 (SPAdes) | ecosystem: Environmental > Terrestrial > Soil > Wetlands > Peat ...
CAACTTCATCCGGATCACCCTCCTTGGAGCTGGTTGCTTGGCAGCTCCAGCCTCCAAGGAGACCCGGATGGAACAACGCTCTCAGGAACTACAGCTAGGGGACGAACGCGTACACGGAGCGCGTCCCGCCGCCGGCGATCACGATCCGGCCTCCGACCGTGGTGGCGGTCGGATCGGAGAGGTCGACCGGCAGGGTCGCGACCGTCGCGACCGTTCCCGACGACGGGTCGATGCGCAGCACATGCGTGCCGCCGACGAGGTAGAGGCGCCCGCCGAGCGCGGCGAGCGCGGCGTGGTCCTCCGGTGCGGGAAGCGTCGCGATCTGGTTCGCGGTGCCACCCGCGAGGTCGACGGCGTAGACCGCCGCCGTCGCCCCGCTCGGCGTGAGACCGCCGGCGACGTAGATCGTCGAGCCGATCGCGGCGACACCCGCGTAGCGGGTGCCGGCCGGCAGCCGGGCGACCGTCGTCGTCTTGCCGCCGCCGCGATAGCGGAGCACCGCGGACGCGAACTTCGAGCCGGTGTAGCCGCCGACGAGATATGCCTTCCCGCCGACCGTCACCGCGCCGAGATCGGACAGGGGCTCGTCCATGTGTCCGGCGACCGAGACCGCACCGGCGGTCGGGCCGGTGCGGAACACGGTGTCGACGGATGCCGCCTGGCCGCCCCCGAAGAGGTAGACCGCACCGCGCACGAGTGCGGCCGCCGCGTCATGCGTCGGCACCGGCAGCCGGCCCGCCGCCCGCAGGTGCTCCGGTGTCCCGAGCAGCACCTGATCGGTCGAGGCGCTACCGGTCTCGCCGCCGAGCACCATCAGCGTGCCGCCTGGCAGCGCAACCGCCGAGGCCTTCGAGAGCGTCTGCGGCAACGAGCCGATCCTCTTCACGGTTCCCTGCCGCGCCGGTGCGGCCTTCGTCGCCGGAGCCGCGCTCGTTCCCCGCGCGAGCGCCGGCAGCAGGTCGAGGCCGTCCGGCTTGTTCAGGTAGCCGGGCGCGCTGCCGGGCTGGTTCAGATGCCCGTACGACCAGACGACTCGCTTCGTGGTCGGGTCTATCACGATCACGCGATGGTTCCAGTCGTCCGTCAGCGCGATCAGCCCGTTCGGCCAGCGCACCGCGAGCGAGGGCCGGTCGAGCGCCCAGTAGCCGGTCGGCGCGTACGTCCACACCACCTTGCCCTGGGGCGTGATCTCGTCGACGCGCCCGGGCGTGTTGAAGCCGGCGACGAGGACGTTCCCGTCCGGGAGGAGCTGTGCGTCCGACGGATACGTGGTCGGTGTGCGAATCGTCCAGATCAGCTTCCCGGTCGCGCTGAACTTGTCGACCCAGCCGCCGATCTCGGTCACGAGCACACCGCCGCCTGGAAGCGGCGTGTCGCCGTTTGGCGACGACAGGGTCTGCGGCGGATTGTGCGTGCAGTCGCCGGCGTGTCCGATCTCACGTACGACCTTGTGCGCCCGGTTGATGAAGAGCACACGGCAGTTCTGGATGTCCGCGACCATGAAGAGCCCGTTCGGAAGCAGGTAGGCGTCGTCCGGGTTGGAGAGATAGCCGAAGGCGCCGCCGCGCACGTTGGCGTGACCGAACGACCACACGATGCGGTGCGTCCTGACGTCGACCTCGGCGAGCTCCTGGTTGTACTCCTCGTTCGTCGAGATCGCCGTGTAGCCGGGGGTGAAGAACGCGTCGTCGGGGTCGTGGAACGACTGGCCGGGCTGGACGTCGCCCGGGCGCGGGAACTGCCAGACGATCCTGTTCGTGCGCGGGTTGACGATGATGATCCGGTTGTTGTCGCGGTCGGCGATCATCACGTAGCCCGGAACGAGGCCGGGCGCCAGTGCAGGGAACCCGAGCCGCTGGGCGGGCGTCGGCGCCGCGGACGCGCTCGTGCCTGCCAGCGCGAGGGCAAGTGCGACGAGCCCCACGGCCCTCCGAGCGAGTGCGGCCACGGGTCGAGTCTCTGCCTGGCCTATGAGAGGACGATGTCAGTTCGGTTAACCGCGCGTGTGCTTGAAGAGACGCCGTCCGCATGGCATCGTCGGGTGATGCGCCGCGCAGCCGTCGCGCTCGCCGCCCTGGCGGGCCTTGCCGCCGTTCCGGCGGCTTCCGCCTGGACGACGCTCGCGGGCGGCGTCGAGAACGGTGTGATCCCGGCGACGCTCGTGACCCAGGCCGGGACGGAGCTCGTCTCGTTCGAGTCGCCCACCGGCGGCACCATCTCGGTGTCGCGCGGCGGCGACGCGCCGAAGGTCGTCGTCGCGGCCGACCCGATCGCCGGCCGGACGGAGCTCGTGCAGCAGCCGAGCGGCGCGATCCAGCTCTACTTCCCGAACGCACAGGGGGTCGCCCGGCTCACCTCGACCGACGACGGCAACTCGTGGACCGGGCCGATCCAGACGCTGTCGCGCGACGTCGGCGGCGTCGACGGCGCCACGGTCGCGACCGACGGCACGCCGCTGTTCTCCCAGGACGGCACGGGCTTCGTGAACGTCTACCGCGGCCTGAACGGCGAGCAGGTGCAGAACGTCTACGCGCCCTGCTGTGGCTACGCGGAGTCGCTCGCCGTCGATTCGACAGGGCTCGTCCAGGTGGCCTTCTACTCGAACGCCGGCGCGAACGGCGCCTTCGTCTACGAGCCGCTGGGCGCCGATCTCACGCCGACCGGCTCGACGCCGCTCGTCCCGGTCGCACGGGACGGCGATCGCGTACCGCTCGTGGCCGACAAGCTCGGCAACACGTTCCTCGCCTGGGCCCCCGGCTATCCGACCGCGACCGCCTTCTCCGTCGTCCCGTTCCGGGGCGGCCAGCCGGCCGGCGACGGCGTCACCTTCCATTCCTCCTTCGGCGGCGGCGATCCGCACATGGCGCTCTCGGTCGACTCGACCGACCGGCTCTGGGCGGTCTGGACCGGCCAGGGCGCCGTCCACGTCGCCCGCTCGCGCACGCACGGGATGGACTTCGGCGCCGAGGTGAGCGCGCCCGTGCCCGGCACCGCGTACGAGGTCTCCGCGGTCGGTCTGCCCGGCTCGCCGGGCGCCGTGGACGTGATCGTGAACACCGGCTCGAACCTGATCGAGGAGCTGCTCCAGCCGGGCCTGTCGTTGCGCGTGTTCAAGACGACGGCGAAGACCGGCAAGAAGAAGGTCGTCACCTGGTGGGCGCAGGCGCTCGACGACGGCTCCGGCGTCGCCGCCGCGACATTCAGCGCCCACGGCCACACGGTGCATGCGAACGCCGCGGGCAAGGCTAAGCTGACGCGCCTCCCGAAAGGCTCTGCGAAAGCTGCGGCCCCCGGCTACGCCGGCGCCGCTTTCAGAGTCCCTTAGCGGGCTACCATGAGGTTCGTGGCGGTCACGAGCCCGAAGAAGCTCGACGCTCGCGCCCTGCGCGCGGACTTCCCGATCTTCGAGCAGGAGATCCACGGGAAGCCGCTCGCGTATCTCGACTCGGCGAACAGCTCGCAGAAGCCGCGCCAGGTGCTCGATGCGATGACGACGTTCTACGAGACGTCGTATGCGAACGTGCACCGGGCGGTGCACGTGCTCGGCGAGCGCGCGACCGCCGGTCTCGAGGGCGCACGCGAAAAGGTGCGCGCGCTGCTGAACGCGCCCGACGTGCGGGAGATCATCTTCGTCCGCAACGCGACCGAGGCGCTCAACCTCGTCGCGTACTCGTGGGCCGGCAACAACCTCGGGCCCGGCGACGCGGTCGTCGTCACCGAGCTCGAGCACCACTCGAACTTCGTTCCCTGGCAATACATCGCGCGCCGCAACGGCGCCGAGTTCGTGATGCTGCCGCTCGACGAGCGCGACGAGGTCGACTACTCCGGTCTCGACGCGATCGCGCGGGACTTCACCGTGAAGATCGTCGCGACGAATCTCGTCTCGAACTCGCTCGGCACCATCTCCGAGCTCGGGCCGCTCGTCCGCTGGGCGCACGAGCAGGGTGCCATCTTCGTCTGCGACGCAGCGCAGGCGGCGCCGCACATGCACGTCGACGTGCAGGCGCTCGACTGCGACTTCCTCGCCATCTCCGGGCACAAGATGTGCGGGCCGAGCGGCATCGGCGTCCTCTGGGGCCGCGCGGAGCTGCTCCGCTCGATGGAGCCGTTCCTGCTCGGCGGGCACATGATCAGCTCCGTGCGCTTCGAGAAGACGACCTGGGGTGAGCTACCGCACAAGTTCGAGGCCGGCACGTCGCCGATCGCCGAAGCGGTCGGGCTCGGCGCAGCCGTCGACTATCTCGAGGCCGCCGGCCTCGACGCGATCGAGGCATACGAGCACGAGCTCGTCGCGTACGCGCTCGGGCGGCTCGGTGAGATCCCGGGGATCACGCTCTACGGGCCGGCGGCGGAACGCCGGGCGGGCGTCGTTTCGTTCAACCTGGAAGGAATCCATCCGCACGACGTGGCGCAGATCCTCGACCGCCAGGGCGTCGCCATCCGCGCCGGCCACCACTGCTGCCAGCCGTTGATGCGCAAGCTCGGCGTCGCGGCCACGAACCGCGCGAGCTTCTACCTCTACACGCTCCCGGAGGAGATCGATCAGCTCGCCGAAGGGCTGTACACCGTGCGTAAGGTGTTCGCATGAGCGAGGAGTTCGATCAGATGTATCGCGAGGTGATTCTCGACCACTACAAGAATCCGCGCGGTCACGGCGTGATGGAGCACTCCGACGCGACGGCCGAGGGGCAGAACCCGCTCTGCGGCGACGAGGTGTCGATCTACGTCGCGTTCGGCGAGGACGGCGAGACGATCGACGAGGTGAAGTTCTCCGGTCGTGGCTGCGCGATCTCGCAGGCGGCGACGTCGATGCTCACCGAGATGGTGCAAGGCAGGACGGCGGGCGAGGTGGCGACGATCGACAAGGACGAGCTGCTCGCCGAGATCGGGATTCCGCTCACGCCGGTGCGCCTCAAGTGCGCGCTGCTCGGCCTGACGACGCTGAAGGTGGCGCTGCACAAGGCGAAGGGCACGCCGCTGCCCGCCGGGCTCGCCGGGTTCGACGAGCTCGAGCTGACGTAGTGCCACTCCAGTGATGCCGTCTGGCTTCTGGGGCGCGAGCACCAAGCGATGCAAGGACGCAGGGAGCGCTCGTCGTGGTGACGACGGGCGCACCCGAGGACGCGGCAGCGCGCAGGGTGATCGCGTTCCAGAAGCGGACATGCATTGCCGGAAGGGGCACTAGCGTGGAGATCGACGTCGCGGCGGCGGACGAGCTGCCGCCGGGAACGATGAAGCTCGTCCCGGCAGGGCCGGGCCGCTACGTCGGCGTCTACAACTGCGCGGGCACGCTCTACGCGATCGAGGACCGGTGCTCACACGACGACGGGCCGCTCTGCGAGGGCGACTGGGATCTCGAGACGTGCACCGTCGTCTGCCCGCGCCACGGCTCCGCGTTCGAGCTGGCGACGGGGCAGCCGCGCTCGCTGCCCGCATACCTGCCGGTGGAGACGTTCCCGGTGCACGTCGTCGACGGGATGATCCGTGTCGACCTCGACGGCTGAGCCGGTCCGCTGCTGGCCGACGGTCGACCCGCTCTACGTCGCCTACCACGACGCGGAATGGGGCCGGCCCGTTCGCGACGAGCGCGGGCTGTACGAGCGGTTCTGCCTCGAGGGCTTCCAGTCCGGCCTCTCGTGGTTGACGATTCTCCGCAAGCGCGAGAACTTCAGGCGCGCGTTCGCGGAGTTCGACCCCGACGCCGTCGCGCGTTTCGGCCCGCGCGACGTCGAGCGTCTCCTCGGCGACGCGGGCATCGTCCGCCACCGCGGCAAGATCGAAGCGACGATCGCGAACGCGCGCGGCGTGCTGGCGCTCCGCGACGCCGGAACGCCGCTGCCCGAGCTCGTGCGGTCGTACCGGCCCACGCGTCACGCGGCTGCCCGGACGCACGCGGACTGGCTCGCACAGACGCCGGAGTCGAAGGATCTGTCGCGACGGCTGAAGCAGGTCGGCTTCCGTTTCGTCGGGCCGACGACGGTCTGGGCCGCGATGCAGGCGTGCGGCGTCGTCAACGACCATCTTCTCGGCTGCTGGGTGCGCGACGCGGTCGACGACGAGATCCGTACCCTGGCGCAGTAATGCTCGACGACCGCATCCGCGCCGTGCTCGCGCGGCTCGAGCAGGAGGACGCCGATGAGCGGCGGCTCGGCCTGCCCCCCTCGGAGCGCTCGCGCCAGGTGGCGGCGACGACCGGCCGCTTCCTGTTCGCGCTCGTCGCCCCGCAGACCGACTGCAACGTGCTCGAGATCGGCGGCTCGCGCGGCTACTCGACGATCTGGCTCGCGGCCGGCGTCCGGCGCTTCGGCGGCCGCGTGCTCTCGCTCGAGCAGGATCCGCGCAAGATCGAGGCCTGGCGGCGGAACATCGCCGAGGCCGGGCTCGAGGAGACGGCCGAGCTCGTCGAGGGCGACGCGTTCGAGTCGCTCGCGCGGATCGACGACGTGTTCGACGTCGTCTTCCTCGACGCGGAGAAGCGCGACTACGAGGCGCTGTTCGCGCTCGCGCTCGCGAGGGTCGAGCCGGGCGCGGTCGTCGTGGCCGACAACGTCCTCTCCGATCTCGAGACGCTGGCGGCGTATTCGGCCGCCCGCCAGGCCGATCCGGCGCTCGAAAGCCTCACCCTCCCGCTCGACCGGGGCCTCGAGCTCACGGTCGTCTTGCGCTGACGGGCGGACACGGTATGGTCTCGTTACCGCGGAAAGGAGGTGGTCCGAGAGTGAATTCAGATAGTTCGGGCAGTGGAGGTACCAGCGGGTAGAGGTGTGTCCCCGGGACCCACGGGGAATCGCCTAGCCAGCGTAGGGGACGACGCGTCTCGCGCCGCCCGGCAGTACCTAGCCGGAGCAGGAGCGCCTCTACCGAATACGACGCTGGTAGCCGGATCGGGGCCTGCGCAAGCGGGCCCCGTTCTTTTGCTCAGGCGGCTGCGAGCGCAGGTGCGGCTTCCGCCGCGAGCACCTCGACCACGAGCGCCAGCCGGTCGCGCAGCGGCTCGTCGAGCAGGCGCCCGTCCGCGTCGAACGTCTCGTGCGCGCGTGCGAGCGGCAGCTCGTCACCGACGACGCGGGCGCCGGCGTTGCCGAGGATCTTGCGCAGGTCGGCCTGCGCCCAGAGGGCGCCGAACTGGCCCGTGCTCGCTCCGATGACCGCCACGGCCTTGTTCGTCAGCGGCGCCTCGAGGCGGGGCCGCGAGCCCCAGTCGACGGCGTTCTTGAGCCCGCCGGGGACGGAGCCGTTGTATTCGGGGGTGGCGAACAGGATCGCGTCGGCGGCGCCCCAGTCCGCACGCAGCCTGCGCACGGACTCGGGCAGCTCGCCGGCATCCAGATCCTGGTCGTAGTGCGGCAGGTCGCCGATGCCTTCCCAGAGCTCGACCTCCACGCCCGCGGGCGCCGCAGCCGCGGCGGCCCGCAGGAGCTGCGTGTTGTGCGAGCCGGCGCGGAGGCTGCCGGAAACGGCCAGGATCTTCATCGTCAGCCGTCCTGCCGGACGAGCGCGAGCTCGGCGATCAGCTTGACGTCGTTGGCGAGATAGTCGCCGCCGCTCTGGTTCGGCGCGTTCCAGCTGACGCCGTACTGCGTGCGGTCGACCGCGGTCTCGAGCCGGAGGCCGAGGCGCTCGCGGCCCATCGGGTCGGTCACCGGCGAGCCGGAGATCGTGCCCGTGAGCTCGACCGGCTGCGTGACGCCCTTGATCGTGAGCTCGCCCGCACCCTCGACACGGTTGTCGCCGAGCCGGTGGAGCTCGGTCGCGCGGAACGCGATCTCGGGGTACCGCTCGGCGTCGAAGAAGTCGGGCGCCTGGAGATGGGTGTTGAGGTTTTCGTCCTTCACATCGACGCTGGCGACCGTGGCGGTGCCGTCGAGCGTGGGCTCCTCGCCGCCCGTCAGCGACGCGGTGAAGTCGTCGAAGCTGCCGCGGAACGTGTTGACGCCCGCGTAGGTGACCTCGAACGCGACGTTCGAGTGGACGGGATCGGCGCTCCAGCTTCCGGCCGGAGCAAACTGCGTGGTGCTGTTCTCGAGTACGGCCATGTGAGATCTTTCCCTTTCGTCTCTTGCTGCTATATACTTGACCTAGCAACGATCTTACCGGAGGACGGTTGAGTAGTCAAGTATTGAGAGCGCAAGTAGCTGTGGAGCCCGGCCTGGAGGCCTGGATCCGCTTCCTGCGCGCGCACGCGTCCCTCACCCGGCAGCTCTCGGCAAGCCTCGAGCGCGAGCACGGGTTGACGCTCAACGACTACGACGTGCTCGTCCAGCTCGCCTACGCGCCCGATCGGCGGTTGCGCCGGGTCGACCTGGCCCGCAGCGTGCTCCTCAGCGCCTCAGGGATCACCCGGCTGCTCGACGGGCTCGAGCGTGCCGGCTGGGTCGCGAAGGCCACGTGCGCGAGCGACGCGCGGGTCACCTACGCCGTGCTCACGCAGGAGGGCCTCGCGAAGCACCGCGAGGTGCGGACGTCCCACCTCGCCGACGTCGAGTCGCTCTTCGGCTCGCGCTTCAGCGAGGCGGAGCGGAACGCCCTCTCGGCGCTGCTCCTGCGCCTGCTCGAGCCGGGCGAGGACGAATTGCGCGCGTGCGCCTCGGAGCCCGAGTGAGCCACGCCTTCTCGTCGATCGACGAGCTCGGCGAAGGGCCCGGCTTCCGCAAGGTGCGCACGGCGCTCGGCGTCACCGCCTTCGGCGTGAACGCCGTCGTCTACCCGCCCCACTTCGACGGGTTCCTGCACTACCACGATCTCCAGGACGAGCTCTATTTCGTCCACCGCGGCCGTGTCACCGTCGAGGTCGAGGGCGAGACGCGCGAGCTCGGCGAGGGCGGTCTCTTCCACGCCGGCGCGGCGACGCCGCGGCGCGTGTCGAACCCGTTCGACGAGGAGGCCGTGCTCTACATCGTCGGCGGCAAGGGCGGCTACGTCGAGCGGGACGGCCACCTTGTCGATCCGGCCGACGCCGCACGCCGCGCCTCCTTCGGCAAGAGCTAGAAGACCGCGACCGCGCGGATCTCGCCGCCGCGGCCGAGGTGCTCGAGCGCCTCGGGGACCTCGTCGAGCGTGATCGTCCGCGAGACGAAGCGCGCGAGTTCGAGCTTGCCGTCGAGCGCCGCCTGCGCGAGGAACGGGAAGTCCTGCTGCGGGATCGTGTCGCCGCCGTGCGTGACGGCGATCGCGATCTTCGGGCCGAACAGATCCGCGTCGAGGTCGATGTCGAGCGTCGACCCGGGCTGCGGCACGCCGACGAGCGTCGCCGTCCCCGCGTAGGCGCACATGCGCACGGCCTGCGCGAGCCCGGCCGCCGCGCCGATCGCGGAGAAGGCAAAGTCCACGCCCTTCCCGCCCGTCAGCTCGCGCACGAGCGCGACCGGATCCTCCCGGCCGTCGACCGCGTCGGTGGCGCCAAGCTCGAGCGCGACCGCGAGCTTCTCCGCGACGACGTCGACCGCGACGATGCGCCCGGCGCCGGCCAGCCGCGCTCCCTGAACGACGGCGAGGCCGACGCCGCCACAGCCGATCACGGCGACGGACGACCCTGCGCGCACCGGCGTCGTCCAGAGCGCCGCGCCCGCACCGGTCGAGAAGCCGCACGCGAGCAGGCACGCCTGCTCGACCGGCAGCTCCTCCGTCACCCTCACCGCACACGCCTCATGCACGATCGCCCGGTCGGCGAACGTCCCGCAGCGAAGCATCGGCGTGAGCAGGGCGCCGTCGGCGGCGCGGTGCGCCCGCCGCTTCGCCCGCAGCTGCGACGAGCAGCGGCGCGGATCGCCGCGCACGCAGGACGGACACGCACCGCAGGGCGCACGCCACGCAATCACGACCCGGTCGCCGGGAGCGACGCCCGTCACCTCCGCGCCGACCTCCTCGACGATGCCGGCGCCCTCGTGCCCGAGCAGGATCGGAAACGGCATGCCCCAACCGTCTGTCTCGACGACGTGCACGTCGCTGTGACAGAGCCCGCACGCCTCGACCCGCACCTGCACCTCGTTCGCACCCGGCGGGTCGAGGCGGATCTCCTCGACGGCGGGCCGGACGCCCGGCCCGGCGTAGACGACGCCGCGGGTCAGGAGGCGGCCCGCCGCAGCTGCTCGTCGAGCGGAACGAGCGGCAGCCGGAACACCTCGGCCGCGCTCGGGTCGGTGACGACGTTGTCGCCGAGCGCGAGCATCGTCAGCTGGTCGCGCGTGACAGGCGCCCCCGGCAGCCGCTCGGTCAGCCCGGCCTGGAGCCGCATCAGCCCGAGCGGCACGTGAACGGACGGCCGCCGGCTCCCGAGCACCCGTTTCAGGCGCCGCCAGAACTCATTCCACGTCGGCGCGTCCGGCCCGCCGAGCTCGAAGATGCGCCCGGCCGCCTCGGGCAGCTCGAGCGCGGCGACGTACGTCGCGGCGAGATCCTCCACCCAGATCGGCTGGAGCCGCTGCGTCCCCGGCCCGACGATCGGCGTCACCGGCGCGTAGCGTGCGAGCCGAACGAAGGTCGGCAGCACGCCGCCGTCCCGCCCGAACACGAAGCTCGGCCGCAGCACGACGCGTTCGAGTCCGGACGCCTCGAGCGCGGCCTCCATCTGCCACTTCGCGGCGAAGTACGGCACCGCCGCGCGCGAGCGCTCGTCGAGGCCGAGCGCACTCGTCAGCACGAAACGGCGCACGCCCGCCTCCTTCGCGGCCGCGACGACGTTGCGCGTCCCCTCGACCATCACGCGCTCGAAGTCGGCCCGCGAGCCCTTGATGATCGAGACGAGATGCACGACCGCGTCCACTCCCGCGCACGCGGCGCGCAGGGAGGCCGGGTCGGTGACGTCACCCTCGACGAGCTCGGCGCCCCACGCCGCCAGATGCGGCGCGCGACTCCGGTCGCGCACGAGCGCCCGCACCGGCAGCTCGCGCACGCGCAGCGCGTGGACCACGTGCGGACCGATGAAACCGGTGCCGCCCGTGACGAGGACGGTCATTCCGCGGGCTCGAAGTTCTTGAAGTAGCGGCTCGGCGTCGGCCCCTTCTGGCCCTTGTACTTCGAGCCGAGCGCGGACGCGCCGTACGGCGTCGTCGCCGGCTCGGTCATCTGCATGAAGGAGATCTGCCCGATCTTCATGCCCGGGTAGATCGTGATCGGGAGGTTGGCGACGTTCGACAGTTCGAGCGTGACGTGGCCGTCCCAGCCCGGATCGATGAAGCCGGCGGTCGAATGGATGAGCAGGCCGAGCCGCCCCAGACTCGACTTCCCCTCCAGCCGGGCGACGAGGTCGTCCGGCAGGCGGATCCGCTCGAGCGTCGAGCCGAGCACGAACTCGCCCGGGTGGAGGATGAACGGATTGCCGTCGTCCACCTCGACGAGCTCGGTCAGCTCGGCCTGCTCGACCTTCACGTCGATGAACGGGTAGCGGTTGTTGTGGAAGACGCGGAAGAGCCGGTCGACGCGGACGTCGACGCTCGAGGGCTGGAGGAGGGCCACGTCGTACGGGTCGATCTCCATCCGCCCCTCGGCCAGAAAGCGGGAGATCGTCGCGTCGGAGAGGACCACAGGGCGATTCTATGGGCCGGAAGGCTGCGGATTGCGCGGGTTTTGCCTACCATCCTGGATCCCATGCAGGTCGCGGAGAAGATTGCGAGCGCCGAGCGCCGGGAGCTCCGGCGGCGACAGATCCGTCGCCGGCGGCTGACCGCCGTCGGCGTGCTCGCCGTGCTGGGCGCGGCGGCGATCTTCGGGATCGTTCGGCTCGCGGTCAGCTCCGCCTCCGCAGTCGTGCTCACGCCGGTCGCCTCGGCGGCGCCGGCGAGCCCGTTCCGGGCTCCGCTGCCGGAGGAGATCCGCGGCGTCCACGTGACGATGGACCTCGCGAGCGTCCCCGGCCGGGTCGCGAAGTACCTCGCGCTGAAGCGCGCCGGGCTCAACACGATCGAGCTCGACGTGAAGGACGAGAGCGGCACCGTCGGCTTCGTCCAGGGCGCGCCCGCGATCGCGATTCACGACGGTGCGGCCCGCCCGTTCTACGACCCGGCCACGGTCGCCCGCGAAGCGCGCAAGGCCGGCATCTACCTGATCGGCCGCGTCGTCACCTTCGAGGACCCGATCGCGTCCGCCGCCCATCCGAACCTCGCCGTCCACACGAGCACCGGCTCGCTCTGGCACACGAACGGCGGGCTCGGCTGGCTGAACCCGTACTCGCGCGCCGCCTGGAAGTACGACGTCGACGTGGGCGTCGCCGCCGCGAAGGCGGGCTTCGACGAGATCCAGTTCGACTACGTCCGCTTCCCGAGCGACGGCGACCTCTCGCTCATCCGCTACCCGGGCACGCACCCGCAGCCGATGCGTCAAACGATCGTCGCGTTCCTCCGCTACGCCGCGTCGCGGCTGCACCCGCTCGGCGTCCGCGTCTCGGCCGACGTGTTCGGGCTCGCGGCGACGCACGACCTCGGCATCGGGCAGTACCCGGCGGAGATCGGGAAGGTCGTCGACACGATCTACCCGATGACGTATCCGTCGCACTACACCGCCGGCGAGTTCAATCTCCCCGACCCGAACGCGGCACCGGCGGCGACGGTCGCGGACTCCCTCAACGACTTCCGCGCGAAGCTCGCCGGCGACCAGGCGACGCTCGTGCCGTGGCTCCAGGACTTCTCGCTCGGACGCACGTACTCGCCCGCCGACGTCGCGGCGCAGATCGGCGCCGCGCGCAGCTTCCACACGGGCGGCTTCATGCTCTGGAACGCCGGCGGGATCTACACGACCACCGAGCTGAAGGCCGGCCCGCCGCCGCCGCTGCCTGCGCTCGCCGCGCCGACGCTCTAGTCCTGCATCGCGTCTATACAGCCATGCAGTCGGCTATCGTGAGCCGATGGCCCTGACGCGCGCGATCAACCTCCGAACCGCGATCCCGGGTCCCCGCTCCCGGGAGATCATCACGCGCAAGGAGCAGGTCGTGGCCGATCCGCTCTCGCTCTACCTGCCCATCGTCGCCGCGGAGGGTCGTGGCGCGATCCTGACCGACGTCGACGGCAACACGTTCGTCGACTTCGCCGGCGGCGTCGGCTGCCTCAACGTCGGTCATGCACATCCGCGGGTCGTCGAGGCCGTGCAAGAGCAAGCGGCGCGCTTCCTGCACACCGACTTCACCATCATCCCGTATGAGGTGTACGTGACGCTCGCCGAGCGACTGCTCGCGTTTGCGCCGTTCGACGGCCCGGCAAAGGCGGCGTTCTTCAACGCCGGCACGGAGGCGGTCGAGAACGCGGTCAAGTTCGCGCGCGCGTATACGGGACGGCCGGCGGTGATCGGCTTCGAGGGTGCGTTCCACGGCCGCACGCTGCTCTCGCTCACGCTCACGTCGAAGACGCACCCGTACAAGGCAGGGCTGGGCCCCTTCGCGCCCGAGGTCTACCGGGTGCCGTTCCCGAACGCGTACCGGGGGATCAGCAGCACACAGGCGCTGACCGCGCTCGAGCGCGCGTTCGCAACCCAGGTTGCAGCCGAGACCGTCGCCGCCATCGTGCTCGAGCCCGTGCAGGGCGAAGGCGGCTTCGTCGTCGCGCCGCCGGAGTTCGTCCGCGGCCTGCGGGCGCTGTGCGACGAGCACGGGATCGTGCTCGTCGTCGACGAGGTGCAGACGGGGTTCGGGCGGACGGGGAAGATGTTCGCGATCGAGCACTACGGCGTCGAGCCCGACCTGATCACCGTTGCGAAGTCGATCGCCGCCGGGCTCCCGCTCTCCGGGGTGCTCGGCAAGGCGGCGATCATGGACGCGCCCGCCGACGGCGCCGTCGGAGGCACGTACGTCGGCAATCCCGTCGCACTGGCCGCAGCGCTCGCGGTGCTCGACGTCTTCGAGGATGAAGGGCTCGTCGAGCGGGCACAGCTCATCGGCGAGACGATCCGCGCTCGGATGCTCGCCTGGCAGGAGCAGTACGCGCAGATCGGCGACGTGCGCGGGCTCGGAGCAATGCTTGCGATCGAGCTCGTCGAGGATCGCGAGTCGAAGCAGCCGGCGCCGGAGCTCGCCACCGCGGTGACCGGGGAGGCGGCCGAGCGCGGTTTGCTTCTCCTCAAAGCGGGTACCTATTCGAACTGCATCCGCGTGCTCTGCCCACTTGTGATCACCGACGCCGAACTGGACGAGGGCCTCGGCGCCTGGGAAGACGCGCTCGACGCAGTCCTCGCGTAACCGCCGCGAAGGCACGCACATGATCGGCGAGGTCTTTGCAGGGCGCTACGACATCGACGAGGTCGTCGGCGCGGGTGGGATGTCCACCGTCTACAAGGCGCACGACCGGCTCCTCGAGCGCGCCGTGGCGCTGAAGGTCCTGCATCCCCAGTACGAGCAGGACGCCGAGCACGCCCACCGCTTCCAGTACGAGGCACGCGCGGTCGCGCAGCTGTCGCACCCGAACATCGTCACGGTCATCGACCGCGGCGAGGCGGACGGCCGGCACTTCATCGTCTTCGAGTACGTCGAGGGCGAGAACCTGAAGCAGCTCGCCGGCCGGCTCGGGCCGCTACCGGTGCGGGACGCCGTCGGGCTCGCCCTCCAGGTGGCCGCCGGGCTCGCCTTCGCGCACGACCACGGCATCGTGCACCGCGATGTGAAGCCGCAGAACGTGCTCGTCACCGCAGGCGGCGACGCGAAGGTGACCGACTTCGGAATCGCGCGGTCGCTCCACGGCGACCTCGGCGTGACGCTGACCGGCACCGTGCTTGGAACGACGAGCTATCTCTCGCCGGAGCAGGCGAGCGGGAAGCCGGCGACGGCGACGGCCGACGTCTACTCGCTCGGAGTCGTGCTCTTCGAGCTGCTCACGGGCGACGTGCCGTTCCCGGGCGACAACTTCGTCACGGTCGCGGTGCGGCTCCTGAACGAGCCGCCGCCGAGCGTGCGTGCGCGGCGGCCCGACGTGCCTGTCCGGCTCGCGGCGGCCGTCGACCGGGCGCTCGCCAAGGATCCGGCCTCCCGCTTCGAGTCGATGGCGGCCTTCGCCGCCGAGCATGGAATTCCGCTGCGTCAGGTGCCGGACGAGCGCACGGCGCGCGCGGCGGCGATCGCCGAGGTGCTGGCGCCTTGACCGGCGCGCCGCACGCCATCGCGGCTGTGTTTCGCGCGGCCGCCCCGGCGGCGATCATCGTCGATGATTCCGCTGAATGTGCGCTGGCCTCGGCCGATA
>Ga0208849_1001585_pt1 | contig 15152 bp, 16 predicted proteins | sample NGESurdeep072012_10_FD_184470 | JGI IMG/M metagenome (GOLD analysis project Ga0208849, IMG submission 184470) | Arctic peat soil microbial communities from Barrow, Alaska - NGEE Surface sample 53-3 deep-072012 (SPAdes) | ecosystem: Environmental > Terrestrial > Soil > Wetlands > Peat ...
GGCAGATCTTCGATCCGCCTTTATGAGAGGGGACCCGGATGGTCCCCCCTCATCGGCGGGCGCTGCGCGCGCGCCTGCTCCTCCTCCGGTATATCGATGGGATTGTTTTAGAAGCACTCCCCGCCACAATTGTTGTGATCAAGACAAAGTCATGGCCGGGGGGACCCCGGTCAACCCTGCGCCGCTAGATGAGATTTACATTCCGAGGTAGGCTTTCTGGACGTCCTCGGAAGCAAGGAGCTCCTTGCCTGAGCCAGTTTGCACGATGCTCCCCGTCTCGAGCACGTAGCCGCGGTGGGAGACCTCCAGAGCTTTGTACGCGTTCTGCTCGACCAGGAGCACGGGCGTACCCTGCGCATTGATCTCGCGCACGATGCTGAAGATGGTCTCGATCAGGATTGGGGCGAGGCCGAGGGACGGTTCGTCGAGCATGAGGAGCTTCGGCCGGGCCATGAGGGCCCGACCCATCGCGAGCATCTGCTGCTCTCCACCTGACAGGGTGCCTGCGATCTGTGTACGTCGCTCCTTAAGCCGCGGGAAAAGTGTGAAGACGCGATCCATGTCGGCCGCAATGCCAGGCTTGTCGTTGCGCGTGTACGCGCCCATGAAGAGGTTGTCAACCACGGTCATGCGCGGGAAGAGACGCCGACCTTCGGGCGACTGACAAACACCCATCTCGACGATCTTTGACGGTCCCGTGCGCGTGATGTCGTGATCATCGAATCGGATAGTGCCCGAATGCGGATGCATCAGCCCGGAGATCGTGCGCAGCGTAGTTGTCTTGCCGGCCCCGTTGGACCCGATCAGCGCGACTATTTCGCCCTTCTCGACCTTTATCGACACGCCGCGCAACGCCTGGATCCGTCCATAGAACGCGTCGACCGACTCGAGCTCGAGTATCGCCATTCAGCTAGGCCGACTTACCCAGGTACGCTTCGATGACGCGGGCGTCCTTGCGGACCTCGTCGGGAGCGCCCTCGGCAATCTTCTCGCCGTGGTCGAGCACCACGATGCGCTGGGAGATGCCCATGACCACCTTCATATCGTGCTCGATGAGGAAGACGGTGATGCCGCGCTCAAGGATCTTCCCAACGAGCGCCATCAACTCCACTTTTTCTTGTGGCGTGAAACCGGCGGCAGGCTCGTCGAGGAGAAGGAGCTTGGGGTCGGTGGCCAACGCACGCGCGATCTCGAGGCGACGTTGCTGGCCATAGGGGAGATTGCGGGCGTACTGGTTCGCCTGCTTCGCGATGCCGACAAAGCGGAGAAGATCCATCGCCTCCTGCGTGACGCGCTCCTCCTCACGCCGCTCGGCCGGCAACTTGAACAATGAATCCCAGAGCTTGGCATGCATCCGGACGTTGCGGCCGACCCGCACGTTGTCAAGACACGACATGTAGCTGAAGAGCCGGATGTTCTGGAACGTTCGCGCGATGCCCAATCGCGCCACGTTGTGGGGCTTGGAGCCGGTGATGTCATGACCGTCGAACACGACCCGTCCCGACGTAGGCTGGAAGAGACCGGTCACGTTGTTGAAGAGGGTGGTCTTGCCGGCGCCGTTGGGCCCGATGAGAGCGAAGACTTCACCGCGTTTGATGTGCAAGCTCACGTTGTCCACCGCAAGCAGGCCACCGAAGCGCTTGGTGAGATTGGTCAGCTCGAGGATATTGTCGGCAGGGGTTGCTTGCTGGCTCATGAGGCGTGGCCCGCCTCGACGACGGCCTCTTCTTCTTGCACGGCCGCATGCTTGAGCTCCTGCTCGCGGATGCGGCTCGGAAAGATGCCTTGCGGCCGCAGAAGCATCATCAGGACCAGGATCAGACCGTAAATAAGGATCGTGGTCCGCTGCGTCTCCTGGGCGAGGCCAGGCCAGTCTCCGTTTTGAGCGTTCAACGAGCCAAGGCCGACGGTGTTCGCGAGTGATTCGACGGCGGGCGGCAACGAGGGCAAGAAGCTGTTCAGGACGAAGTAGATGACCAGGGCGCCGACGATGACCCCGCTGATGTTGCCCATGCCCCCGAGGACCACCATCACGAGCACAGTGATGGAGACGATGAACAGGAAGTCGTCCGGGCTCACCAGGCCGAAGCTCGCCCCGTAGTACGCACCCGCGAAGCCGCTGAAGGATGCTCCGATCGCAAACGCAAGCAGCTTGGTGGTCACCGTGTTGATGCCCATGGCGGCGGCTGCCACCTCGTCTTCCCGAATCGCCATCCAGGCGCGGCCCAGGCGCGACCGTTGCAGGTTGCCCACGAGGATCACAGCCACGATGATCGTGATGACGATCAGGACGTAAAAGGCGATCGGATCGAAGCCGAAGCTGAAGCACGGCGCGAACTTCGTGGAGTTACCGAGCACGCGGCAAGTGTCGGGCTGGATGATTGAAATGTTGTTTGCCCCGGCCCACGGGCCGGTGATCCAGGCGGGCAGGCTCGGCCTGTCAATGCCTCCGATTGCGTTGATACCGCCCGTCCATTGCGGAAGGTTGTAGGACAGCTGCGGCACGATCTCGCCAAAGCCGAGCGTCACGATGGCGAGATAGTCGCCGCGCAACCGCAGCGTAGGAAAGCCGAGAATCGCGCCGGCAGACGCGGCCACGACCAAGCCCACGAAGATCATCAGCCAGAACGGCAGGTGGAAGCTCTGGTGCAGGGGCGAGGAGCCGAGCTGGGAGGACGCAAAGAGCGCGTACGTATACGCCCCGATCGCGAAGAACGCCGCGTATCCAAGATCCAGAAGGCCGGCAAATCCGACCACGACGTTGAGGCCGATTGCCAGGAGCACATACGTGCCGGCGGCTCCAGCCTGCGCGATCAGTGCGCTGCTGCCCGTCACGTACAGCACCGTCGCCGGGAATGCGAGCGCCAGGATCAGAAGAACGCCATAGATCACCGCATCGCGGTCGCGTATGCGCCGCCTCTGCAGGAGCGCCATCGGAAAACGAGGCTTACGCGCCACAGGCTCGCTCATTTCTCGGGCACCCTCATTCCGAGCAAGCCGGTAGGTCGGAACACCAGGACTCCGATCAGGATTCCGAAAATGACGACCTCGGTCCATTTGGAGCCTATGTACGAGTCGCTGTAAGCAGCTATCAGCCCGATGAGCACCCCACCGATGGCTGCGCCCGGGATGTTGCCGATGCCGCCGAAAACTGCGGCCGTGAATGCCACGAGCCCTGTCCGGAATCCCAGGTTATAAAAGATGTTGTTGTAGTACAGGCCCCAGATCATGCCGCCGGCGCCTGCCAGAAGCGCACCAATGAAGAACGTGGCCGCGATCGTGCGATTGATGTCAATCCCCATCAGTTGCGCCGCGTCGCGGTCTTGCGCAGTGGCGCGCATGGCTTTGCCGAGTCTGGTCCGATTGATGAAGACGGCCAGAAGTGTCACCAGGATCACTGCCGTGACGACTACGAAAACATCCTTGAACCCGATGAAGACGCCGTCGATGGTGGTCTGGAACCCGGGTCCGTGTGGAAGCAGGTCCGGCACATGGACCGTTGCCGGACCGTGCCACAGGAACATGATCCCTTCGAGCACGAAGGACATTCCGATCGCGGTGATCAGAGGAGCCAGACGGGGTGCGTTCCGCAGCGGCCTATACGCGACGCGCTCGATGCCGATGTTGATAGCGCCCATGACCAGCATGACCGCGGGGAATACGAGCAGCAGAGCCAACAGGTTTCCCAGGGTGAAGGAGTTCTCGTTGACCGCGAACAAGCCGAGGATCGCCGTGCCGATGTATGCGCCCATCGTAAAAACGTCGCCGTGCGCGAAGTTGATCAGTTCGATGATGCCGTAGACCATCGTGTAGCCCAGGGCGACGAGTGCGTACATGGCACCGTCAGCCAGGCCGAAGATCGAGATCTGGACGAAGGTGGTTGGCTGTGTGAACGCCTCATACGCCAGGCCGATGATGGCCAGGGCACAGATGATGAAGAAGCCGAGGTCGGGGGGGCTCATGCCGCCCACTCTCATAGACCGGATTCTCGTCAGAGCTGAAGCGTTACTCGCGACGTGGCCCGCGTCCAGTGCCCCCCTCCTTGAGGTTGATGACGAGGAGGCCCGGATTGGGCCTCCTCGTCGGATTGTGGGCTAAAGCCTAGCCGCCGGTCGCGTAGTTGACTTGCGCCTTCCAAACGTAGCAGTCGTTCGGGTGGAGCTTGCCGCAGACGCCGGTTGACTTTGTAGGGTCGGTGACCGTCTGAACCGTGTAGATCGAGACGATCTTGAGGCTGGTGTCGCCGTTCGCGTCGAAGTCGTAAGTGCCGATCACACCGACGAAGCCTTTCGTCAGGGCCATCTCAGCCCTGACCTGCTCGCGGGTGGGTGTGGAACCGTTGGCGTCAGTGACCGCCCGCCCGATGGCGGCCATCAGCGCGTTGGTGGCGTCGTAGGCCTGCATGGTGTAACCGCCGAAGTCGTTTGCACCGGTAAAGGCCGCCCGGAATGCTGCGATCGTCGCCTGCGCTCCGGGGACCTGGGTGGCGTCCGCGCCGGCGGAGGTGGAGCTCATGGCCAGGTCGTTGGCCCCGGCCTCGTCGATGCAGTTGGTGGTCTCGATGCCGTCACCGCCAGCGAACGGGACTGCCCAGCCGATGTCCTTCATCTGCTTGGCTGGTATGCACACGTTCTGGTCGTCGGTGCCGCCGGCATAAACGCCAGTAGCGCCGGCGTTCTTGAACTTGAGCAGGATCGACTTCCAGTCGCTGGTCGTCGCCTTCTGGTACTCAGCGGTAGTCGTCGTCCCGCCCAGCTTCTTGAACTCGGCCCCGAAAGCCGCCGCTATGCCGACGCCATAGACGGTGCTGTCGTCGAGGAGGCCGACGCTGTGGACGTTGAGCGTCTTGTACATGTAGTCCGCCATCGCCGGACCCTGGTAGTCGTCAGTAGTAACGACTCGGAAGTAGTTGTTGGCGTTGCCGCTGCGAAGGTCTTGCGGGTGATATGCGCAGCCCGCGATGTCCTTGGTCAGGCACGGGTTGGTGTTGGCCGGGCTGATCATCGTGAAATGCTGCGGCGCCGCGATCGGGATCTCGGCCTTGGCCACAGCGGAGTTGTAAGGGCCGATCATGCCCAGGAACTTGGGGTCGCCCAGCATCGTCTGGACGTTTTGGATCCCGGCGTCGGCGGAGTAAGCGCCCTGCCGGCAGTCATCGAATCCCGTGAATGCGATCGTGAAGCCGTTGACCCCACCAGTTGCGTTCTTCTGGTCGACCGCGAACTTCACGCCGTTCTGGGTCGCCTGGCCGCCAGTGGTACAGACCGGAAAGTCTGATCCGATCTTGATGGTGCCTTTCGCCGTGGTGCCAGTACCGCTGCTGCCGCAGGCGAATGCGAACAACGCCGCCAATGTGAGGATTACGAGTCCCCTACCTCGAACCATACGGTTCCCCCTTGTGTATTGCTTGGGAAGCTTCGGACGGCGTTTCCTCAGTCTCCCCCTCACCCGCCGTCCTCTTCCCAATCTTCCCGATCGGGGCGAGAGTGCGCCGACGACGAGTGCGGCCACATGGGGCCGAACCACTACTCCAGTCGGAGACTATACCTGCTGCAACTCAGCTTTCAAGGGGGCGCGCGTCAATAGGGGAGCTTGGCGCTGTAATCGATGGCCCCCACCAGTGGCCAGGCGGCGACGGGGTCAGTGCTTTGGGCCTCGTAGACGGAGACGATCCGTTGGGTCGTATCGCCTGAGGCATCGAAGCCGAAAGTGCCAGTGACGCCTCCGAAAGCCGTGGTGGCCGCCAGCCTTGCCACCGCCTCGGCACGGCTGGGCAGCTTCCCACCGGCACCCTTGATCGCCTTGTCGATGGCGTCGTACAGGACGGCAGCGGCGTCATACGCCAGCAATGTGTACGGGCTGTAGTCGGACGGGCCGGGATACGCGGCTTTGAAAGCCGCGATCGCGGCCTTGGCGTTCGGCGCCTGCTCGGGGTCGATTGCAGGCACAGTTCCGTAGATCCCGGACGCGCTGGATCCGGCATCCCGCACGCAGGCCGGGTCCTCCGCGATGCCGTCTCCGCCGAGATACGGCGCACCGGCTCCGAGCGCGCCGGCCATCTGAGCGCGGATCGCGCAGCCGTGGTTCGCGGTGACGCCGCCGAAGTAAACGGCCTGCGCTCCTTCCTTCTTGGCCTGGGCGAAGAACGAGCTCAAGTCGAGATTCGCCGCTGGGACGAAATCCTGGTACAGGACGACCAGCCCTCCCAGCTTGTTGAACCGCGTCCGAAAGCCGTCCGCGAGGGCCTGCCCGTAGGCCTCATGGTCTGAGAGGACTGCCACACGCAGGAGGTGCAGGTTCTTGTAGCCGAAGTCGGCCGCGGCGGCCCCCTGGAGATCGTTGGTGGTGGCCAGCCGGAAGAAGTTGTTCACCTTGGTCGGCCGCAGGTCCGCGGGCAGAGGGAGTCCGACCTCGTTGCAGGCGACGGCTTTGTGCGCCGGGCTGAGGCCGGCAGGCACGAATAAAGGCTTGGTGAGGCACTGGTCGCTCGCTGAGGGACTGATCATTGCCAGGTGCGCCTGGTTCGCGACCGGGATGGTGGCCCTGGCCACGCTCGAGTCGAATGGTCCGATGATGCCAAGCACGAGAGGGTCGTTGACGAATGCCGTGATGTTTTGGGCTCCGAGCTTGGCGTTATGCACGCCGTTGATCGAGTCGTCGCGGACGGTGACCGCCACGGTGAAACCGTCAAGCACCGGATGTTGATGTACGTAAAAGCGCACCCCGTTGAGCGTTGGCGTGCCGGCCCGCCCTTCGACCCCTGAAAGCGGCAGGTCGACGCCGATCTCGATGCCGGCCTTCAGACCGGAGCCGCCGCTCGAACAGGCGGCAAGTGGCAGCAGGCTGAGAGCAGCCCCAAAGCACGCTATCGACCGGAGCCATGGCTGCACGCGGAGATTGTCGCCGCACGTGTGGGCAAGTTGTCGCTTGCCGGTAGAACCTATACTCGTGATTCCTCTCAGCCGGAGTCATTAGGAGCGCCCGTTGAAGACCGAGTCCCCAGAGCACCTCAAGCCCCGTTCCCAATACGGAGACGAAGCGGTTCAGCTAGCGATCGCCGGCAAATGGGATGAGGCGGCGAAGCTCAACAAGTTCATCATCGAGAGCTTCGGCACCGACGAGGAGACGCAGAATCGGCTGGGCAAGGCGCTGTCCGAGCTCGGCAAGCTGAAAGATGCCAAAGCCGCGTATGAGGTCGCGCTCAAGCTCAACCCGATGAACTCGATCGCGAAGAAGAACGCGGCGCGCATCAATGCGCTGCTCCACCAGAAGGAAGGTCTCAAGGTTGGTGGCACCAGGGTTGACCTCAACCTCTTCGTCGAAGAGATGGGGAAGACGGTCATCACCATCCTCGAGAATTCGCCTGGGTCCGACATCTGCTCCCGGGTCGCGGCAGGCGATGTCGCGGAGCTGAGGATCGATGGCGACGGCGTGGTCGCCGAGACCTCTCGCGGCGTCAAGCTCGGCCTGCTCGAGGCCAAGCTCGCCCGTCGTTTGATCAAGTTCATGCGCGGTGGCAACAGGTACCAGGCAGGAGTCATGTCTTGCGAGGGCACCGCTGTCAAGCTCATTGTTCGCGAGACCTACCAGGACCCGAAGTTCGCCGGCAAGCCGAGCTTCCCGATGCGACGCAAGCGCGAGGTCGAGTTCCGCCCCTACACGAAGGAGAGCCTGCTCGCTCGCGAGGTCGAGATCTTTGCCGGTGAGGACGATGAGGAGACCACCGGATCGGATGCCATCGTGGAGGGCGGAGAGATCGGGGAAGGCATGCACGCTGTCGACGACGACGCCGAACCCCTGGAATTCGTCGAGAGCACTGACGATGACAAAGATGACGAGGACGACGACGATGACAGCTGATCGACGGTCGGTGGCCCGAGCCCGGAGGTCACTTCACCGACCGTAGTCCTGCGTCGCCTGGACTAGTTCCGCTGGGCGGTGTGCCCGGATTCCGCGACCTCCTGCCCAATGAAGCAGAGGTCTTGCGCGAAGCCCAGGAGTCGGTTCTGGGTGAGATGCGTCGCTGGGGTTACCGCCACGTCATCACCCCGATGGTCGAGAGCACCGAAGTGTTGGAGCTCGGCCTCGGCCCCGAGCAGCGGCGGCGCCTCTTCAAGTTCACCGACGCGCGCGGCGAGGTCGTTGCACTGGTCAGCGAGCGCACAGTGCCGGTCGCGCGCGTGGTGGCGGGCAAGCTGAGGTCGGCGCCCCTGCCGATGCGCCTTTGCTACGCCGGCCCCGTGCTTTCGACCGATGAGGGACGCTTTCAGCAGAGGCGCGAGACCTACCAGGTGGGGGCAGAGCTGGTGGGAGCGTCGGGAGTCGTCGCCGACGCCGAGGTCATCGCCCTTGCGGCGCGTTGCCTCGAGGCGACGGGCCTGCGCCGGTACCAGGTCGACGTCGGCCACTCGGAGTTTTTCCAAGGGATCATGGATGCGGTCAAGCTGCCGGCCGACGTAAAGGCCGGAGTTCGCGGCGCGCTCGCGGCGCGCGACTTCGTCGCCCTCGAGGAGCTGCTCAGCCGTACGACTCTGCGCTCCGCCGAACACGAGCTGCTGCTGCGCTTTCCGGCTCTGCGGGGCGGCGCCGAAATTCTGAAAGCGGCGGGCGGACTCGTGCGCAATCACCGCTCGGAGCGAGCCCTGTCAGAGCTCGGGCGCGTTCTGGAGCTGCTGGGCACCCACGGGCTGGTCGACGTCGTGAGCCTCGATCTCGGCGCGATCAGGGACTTCGATTACTACACGGGCATCATCTTCGAGGGCTACGGTCCGGACCTCGGCCGCCCTGTCGCGCAGGGCGGGCGGTATGACGGCCTGCTGGCGCGCTTTGGTCGGCCGGCGCCGGCCACCGGCTTCGTCGTGCAGCTGGATCTCGTTTGGGAGATGCTGACTCGTGCCGCCCGACCACCTGAGCTGCCGCGGCTGGATGCGGCAGTCGCATGGGATGCCGCGGGGCTCGCGACCGCGCTGCGCCTGGGCTCGACCCTGCGGCTCTTCGGCATGCGGGCCGTGGTCGACACGCAGCCTAGGAATCACAAAGAGGCGGTTGATTGGTGGCGCGCCGTTGGCGCCGTCAACCTCGTCCACTGCCACACCTCGACTTCGACGTCGTGGTCGGCGCCTGGTCGCCGGATGCTGAAGCTGCCGCCCGAGCAGGTGGCCGGGCGCCTCGCGGGTTCGCCGGCATGAAGAAGGAGAGGGTCTCGGTCGCGCTCGCGACCGGTGCGTTGCTGCCAGGCGCGTTGAAGATCCTTAGCCGTGCAGGTGTTGCGAGGTTGAGCGGGGCCGAGCTGGGACGCCAGCTGCTCGTCGATCGGCCGGCGGTCCGCGTGATCCTCGTCCGCCCCGCCGATGTCCCGGCATACGTCGACCACGGAGCAGCCGACCTTGGCATCGTTGGCAAGGACGTGCTCTGGGAGTCGCCCGGCGCGCATTACGAGCTTGTCGACCTGCGATTTGGGGATTGCCGGCTCGTGCTCGCGGTCCCGGCGTCGTCGAAGCTCGCCGGCCCGGAGACCTGGCCGCCACTCTTGCGTGTCGCGACCAAGTACCCCCGAACCACCGCCTCCTGGTTCGAGGCGCACGGCCAATCGGTCGAGGTGGTCCGGCTTCATGGCTCGGTCGAGCTGGCGCCCCAGGTTGGCCTCGTCGACGGCATCGTCGACCTCACGGCCAGTGGCCGCACCCTTCGCGAGAACAAGCTGCGCATTGCGGCCATCCTCGGGAGCTCCACGGCGCGCCTCATCGCGAACCAGGCGAGCCTGAAAACTCGGACGGCCGCCGTCCAGTCGCTGGTCGGGCGCCTGCGTGCCGCCGCCGAGCAACCGGCACGCCCCAGGGCCGCGGCTTCGCCGGCCGCGAAACAATGAATCGGTTTGACGCAAGCACGTGGTCGGCGTTGCAGCCGTCTCGCCGAGGGCTCGATCTCTCTCGCTTTGAAAAAGAACGCGCAGTTGTAGTTGAGATTTGCGCCCGTGTCGCGGCCCAAGGCGACAGTGCTTTGCGCGAATACAGTGCCAAGTTCGACGGCTGGACGCCACGGAGCGAGGAGAAGTTCGAGGTTGCGTCGAGCGAGCTGGCCGCGGCCGCCGGACGCGTTGACAAGCGAGACCGCGTAGCGCTGGAGTTCGCAGCCAAGCGCATCCGCGATTTCCATTCGCGACAAGTCGAGGTGTCGACGAGCGACCCATCGGGACTCGAGCTGATCAGCCGCCCGGTGCGGCGGGCAGGCCTCTATGCGCCAGGCGGGCGAGCCGCCTACCCGTCTACGGTCCTGATGACAGCGATCCCGGCTCGCGTCGCCGGCGTGCGGGAGGTGGTCCTGGCCACGCCTCCGCGTGCGGATGGCACGGTTCCGGATTCCATCCTCGCGGCGGCGCACATCGCAGGCGTCGATACCGTCTACCGGATGGGTGGAGCGCAGGCGATCGCGGCCATGGCGTATGGGACGGAGTCCATCAAGCGCGTCGACCTGATTGCGGGTCCGGGCAACATCTACGTGAACCTCGCCAAGCGGGAGGTGTTCGGAACGGTGGGAGTGGATGGCATCGCGGGCCCGACCGAGGTGATGGTCATCGCGGACGCAAGAGCCCGTCCGGACTTCATTGCTGCAGACCTGGCGGCTCAGCTCGAGCACGACCCGATGGCGGTGGCGGTGCTGGTCACGGACTCGGCAGCACTTGCCGACGGGGTAGAGGAAGAGCTCGACAATTTGCTGCTGGGCCTGGAGCGGGCGGACATCATTCGTGCCGCGACGTGCAGCGCGATCGTCGTGCGCGACCTCGGCGAGGCGATGAAAATCGCGAACGAATACGCGCCGGAGCATCTCCTGATAGTCACCGAGGACGCGGCCGCGCGGGCGAGCCAGGTCGAGAATGCGGGCGCGGTTTTCGTCGGGGCCTATGCCACAGTTCCGCTCGGTGATTACACGGCCGGTCCCAACCACACGCTCCCGACCTCGGGCGCTGCGCGCTTCGCGTCTCCACTCGGCGTGCGGACGTTCATGAAGCAGATGAGCGTGTTGAGCCTTGACCGCGGCGACCTCGACTCTCTGCAAGAGGCCACCCTTCGGCTGGCCCGGATGGAAGGATTGGGTGCGCACGCGCACGCGGTCGAGGTGCGTCTTGAGTAGAAAGGCCGATGTGACCCGCAACAGCAAAGAGACAAAGCTCCGCGCCAGGGTCGACCTCGACGGAAAGGGCAAGGTCAAGGTCGCCACCGGGCTTGCCTTCCTCGACCACATGCTCGAGCAGGTGGCGCGCTACGGCGGATTCGACCTCGACCTGCGGGGATCGGGAGACCTGCACGTCGATACGCATCACCTCGTCGAAGACGCGGGTATCGTTGTGGGCCAGGCGCTGTCGCAGGCGCTTGGAGATCGCGCCGGCATCGCGAGGTTCGCCTCCGCGTATGCCCCGCTTGATGAGGCGCTGGCGCGCGTGGTGATCGACCTGGGCAAGCGGCCTTACCTCTCCTACAACGTGCCGCTGCGCGGGCGCATCGGGACCGTGGAGTCCGAGGTGCTCGAGGAGTTCTGGAAAGCGCTTTCGATCCACGCCGGGGCGACCATCCACGTCGACGTGATCAGGGGGCGCAACCGCCACCACGTTGCCGAAGCAACATTCAAGGCGCTCGGGCTGGCCCTGCGACAGGCCGTTGCTCCGGATGGCGGGCCCGGTGTGCCTTCATCCAAAGGTCTGCTGGGGTGATTGCCGTCGTCGACTACGGCGTCGGCAACGTGCGCTCGGTCGAGCGCGCCCTCGTCCATGCCGGGGCCTTCCCACAGCTGACGGCCGACCCGGATGAGCTCGACGAGGCGGACGGCATCGTGCTGCCTGGGGTGGGGGCGTTTGGGCCTGCGCTCGAGAAGTTGACCGCCGCGGGGTTGGGCAGGCGGATCGTCGAGCTCGCCCGACGGGGGACGCCGATCCTCGGGGTCTGCCTTGGCTATCAGCTGCTGTTCGAGGAGTCGATGGAGCGCGGCCGGCACCAGGGGCTTGGGCTGCTGCCCGGCACTGTGCGCGAGGTCGACAACAGCGAGCACTTGCCGGTGATCGGGTGGTGCCGCCTCACGCAAACGGACCACACCCCGTTATGGGACGGCATCGCGGACGGGTCCTACATGTACTTCGTCCACTCGTACACCCCCGATTCGACCAGGCATTCGATCGGTTCGACAGAGCACTCGCCTGCGGCCGCCTCCGCGCGTCGCAACGTGATGGGCACCCAGTTTCATCCGGAGAAGAGCGGTGCCGACGGTCTCCGGGTCTACGAGAGCTTCGTCAAGCTGTGCGAATGAGCGAACTGCCTGATCACGTGCGCTTGAATCGCGCCCTTTGGGACGGGAAGTCGACTGAATACGCCGGCATTGGACGGCGGTCGTGGGCAGAGCCGGAGCCAAGCTGGGGGGTCTGGGGGGTTCCCGACTCCGAGCTGAATGTGCTCCCAGGCGTGGATGGATTGGATGTCATCGAGCTCGGATGCGGCACGGCGTACTTCTCCTCCTGGCTGGCGCGGCGCCGCGCTCGAGTGGTCGGAATCGACAATTCGGCAAGGCAGCTCGCGAGCGCCAAGCGCTTTCAGCGAGAGTTCGGTGTGGACTTTCCTCTGATCCACGGCAATGCGGAGCAGGTGCCGCTCGCCGATGCCGGCTTCGACCTGGCGATCAGCGAATACGGCGCCAGCCTCTGGTGCGATCCCTATCGCTGGATTCCTGAAGCCGCGCGCCTGCTGAGGCCGGGCGGACGACTCATCTTTCTGACCAACGGGATCCTGGCGGTGCTCACCTTCCCCGACCTGGAGGCGGACGGGCCCCCCGGGACGACCCTGCTACGCGATTACTTCGGCCTGCACCGAATCCAGTGGCCAGACTCGCCGGGAGTCGAGTTTCACCTGGGACACGGCGACTGGATCAGGCTCCTGCGGGCGAACGGATTTGAAATCGAAGATTTGATCGAGGTGCGGGCTCCGGAAGGTGCACTGGAGAGATATCCGGAGGTCGCGACCCTTAAATGGTCGAGGCGCTGGCCGTGTGAGGAGATCTGGAAGGCGCGCAAGGGGTAGTCCTCGTCGCGCAGGGCCATCCGGCCCTCGCTGGGCCGCGGATCCGGGCCCAAGGTTGACTCAGGCCCGTTGATGTCGTGTGCAAGTTGAGCCAGGGAGGGCGAGCAGTGAGTGCGGTTGATTTTCCATCGCGAGTCGACGTTGTCAGCGTGGACTCGATTGGAGACGCCGCCTTCGTGGTCGACACCCACGGCGTCGTGGTCAGCTGCAACCAGGAAGCGCAATGGTTTTTCAGCCGTCGGGCTGACGCCTTGATTGGTCGTCGATGTTATGACGTGGTGCAAGCCGGCCTGCCTGGGGGAGAGCCGGCCTGCTCATTCGAGTGCCCCTTGATTCAGGGCCCTTGTGTTCTTCCCGGTCCTCCCGCGGTGGAGCTGGTCGGGCCCGGCGCGGGGCATCCACCCAGGAGGTTCGCAATCAACATTCAGCACATCCCGCTCAGCGACCCCTATGGGAGCCAGTCTGGACTGCTGCACATCCTCACCCTCGCGGGGCCGGTAAACGACGACGTCCAGCAGGACGGCATGGGCTTGGGTGCCAGCTACCTGGGCTGAGCTGCCTGTGTCACGTATGGTGGGCCGATGCTGGCCAAGCGAATCATTCCCTGCCTCGACGTCGATGATGGCCGTGTCGTCAAAGGAGTGCGGTTTGAGGACATCCGCGATGCCGGCGATCCAGTTGAGCTGGCCGCGCTCTACGACCGCGAGGGCGCAGATGAGATCGTGTTTCTTGACATCACGGCGTCGTCAGACGACCGGAAGATCATCCTCGAGGTCGTTGCGCGCACCGCGGACCAGGTCTTTATCCCGCTGACCGTCGGTGGGGGGGTTCGCAGTGTGGAGGACATGGCCGAGCTGTTGACCCACGGGGCTGACAAGGTGTCGGTCAACACGGCTGCGCTTGCCGACCCCGAGCTCATCACGCGCTGCGCGGAGGTGTTCGGATCGCAGTGTGTGGTGCTGGCCATCGATGCGCGTCGACGTGCCGAGGGGGAAGGGTGGGAGGTGTTCAGTCATGGGGGGCGACGGCCCGCGGGCCGGGACGTGGTCGAGTGGGCGACGCTGGGGGAGAGCCTGGGAGCGGGGGAGATCCTGCTGACATCGATGAACAGGGATGGGACGCACGATGGGTACGACGTCGAGCTGCTGAAGGCCGTTAGCTCCGCTGTTCGTTTGCCCGTCATTGCTTCGGGGGGTGCGGGCAACGCGGGGCACATGTACGAGGCGTTGACGGAGGGTGGGGCGGAGGCGGCGCTCGCCGCATCCATCTTTCACTTTGGGGAGGTGAGCATCGGGGGGGTGAAGCAGGAGCTGGCGTCGCGGGGGTTGGAGATCAGGCGATGAGGCCGGACTTTTCAAAGGGGTTGGTTCCGGTGGTGGTCCAGGCGGTGGACACGGGGAACGTGCTGATGGTCGCGTACGTGGATGAGGAGGCCTGGGTCAAGACGAGGGAGACGGGGCGCGCGTGGTTCCATTCCCGGGAGAGGGGGCTGTGGGAGAAGGGGGCCACCTCGGGCAACTTCTTGGAGGTGGTTGAGGTGCGGTTGGATTGCGACCTCGATGCGGTGCTGTTGACCGTCAGGGCGGCGGGGCCGGCGTGCCACACCGGGGCGGAGTCGTGCTTCATCAACGAGGTGACGCAGTAACCAACTGCATACCGAAAGGCACGCTTGGTGGTTCTGGCGTGTGGGTGACGGGACTAGGAAGAGGTGTGACCGTGACGCCGGGAGGGTGCTGGCGTGCTAGGTAGCATTGGCGCGACGGGCGTAGATGAGTTCGACTAAAAAAGAGCGAATTGGCTGAGAGATCGCTTCATGGGAATTGGGATGCGCTCAAAAGGACTGGAAAGAGGAGTTCTCGTTACGCGCTGAGGGTGCTGGCGTGCTGAGTGGCATTGGCGCGACGGGCGTAGATGAGTTCGATAAGAAGAGCGCGCAAAAAGGCCAAATTAACAACCCAAAAACGTTGACTGTCGAACGTTTGTTTGGTACTGTATTCCTATGCTCGCGACGCAAGACGTCTGTGACTTCGAGGTCCCTGATGAGGTTCTCCTGACTCGCGCCGAGCGCCTGATCGAGATGGGCCGCGGCAT
>Ga0208849_1001586_pt1 | contig 15145 bp, 14 predicted proteins | sample NGESurdeep072012_10_FD_184470 | JGI IMG/M metagenome (GOLD analysis project Ga0208849, IMG submission 184470) | Arctic peat soil microbial communities from Barrow, Alaska - NGEE Surface sample 53-3 deep-072012 (SPAdes) | ecosystem: Environmental > Terrestrial > Soil > Wetlands > Peat ...
CGTCACCGCATCGGCAGGCTTGCCCTCGGCGATCAAGCGCGTCGCGTGCTGGAAGATCACGCGGTGCGCGTCGCTGTAGAAATCGGCTTCGGTGAGCACGTCGCCGATCCGGCTTTCGGCGTCGTTGTCGAGCAGCAGCCCGCCGACAGCCGCGAGGGCGAGCCCGCCGAACAGCGCGACCGGCGACATCCATGCCGGCCAGTCCACGCTCGGCGAGCGCGAGCTGTCCACGTCGATCGGCGTCTGCTCGTCCAATGTCTAGGCGACCCAATGCCAGGTTGCGAACTGGCCGAGGAAGAACACCATCAGCACGCACGACAGCGCCAGCGCTGGACGCTGCAGGCGCGGGCGCTCGGTGAGCCATGCCGCAAGCCAGATGCCGAGCGGGAACAGCACCAGCAGGAAGCGCGGCAGCGACATCAGCGGCTGCGCGGTCACCGGATCCGACAGCGGCAGCGCCAGCGCCGCGAGCACGTATGCGCCGTACGCGAGCGGCAGCCGTCGCACGACCCCGACGACGAGCGGGATCGCGGCCGCGAGGAACACGAGCAGCATCAGGTTGTGCCCCGCCATCACGAACGGGCTGTCTTTGCCGGTCGCGAAGTAGACGTGATGGCGCTGCCCCGACAGCAGCTGACGGGCGCCCTCGAATGCCGCGCGCACTGCGTCCCAGACGCCGACGAACGGCCCCGCGAAGTGCCTGCTCCAGACTTCCTGGGCGTGCAGCGGGGCCAGGGGATCGCCCCCGGCGAGCGCGAGATAGGCCCCGTAGATGATCACGCCGACGGGCAGCAGGCCGATCCACAGCACGTCGCGCCGCAGCCGGTAGCGCGGACGCAGGCGCGAGCCGAGCCCTCCGGGGTGATCCGGCGGACGGTCCTCGCGCGGGCCGTACAGGTAGAGGATCAGTGCCGGCAGCAGGAGCACGAGGCCGGCGCTGCGGGTGGCGCCGGCGAGCGCGCCGAGCACGCCGACCCACGCCCAGCGCCCGTGGCGCGCACTCCAGAAGAGGCCAACCGACAGCGCCAGGTAGAGCGACTCCGAGTACACCGCCGAGAAGAAGAACGCCATCGGCGCGAACGCCGTCAGCATCACCGCCAGCCGCGCGGCGCGCGCGAGCCGCTCACCGCTGAGGGCCGGACGCGCGTAGCGCGCGAGCTCGAGCGTCGCGAGGCGATGGATGCCGTAGAGCGCAAACGCGAACGCCACCACCGAGACGAGCACGCCGGCGAGGATCGGCGGCGGTCCGAGCCACGACACCGTGCGCAGCGCGAGTGGGTACAGCGGGAAGAACGCGTCTCGCGAGGTGATGCCCAGGTCCGGGCGGTAGCCGTAGCGCGCGATCACGAGGTACCAGACGCCGTCCCAGCGCGCGGCCGGCGCGGCGAGCAGGTTCCCGAGCCAGCCGAAGCCGCTGGTGATGCCCGGCGGGTTGAACGCTTTGCGCTCGGGGCCGAAGCCGAACGCCAGGATCGTGCCGACGCCGGCTGTCCACACGAGCAGTCGCGAGCTCCACAGCGCTCGCCAGGTGTCGCGCACGGCGGTCATCCGCGCTGGATCGGCACGCAGGCGTGCGAGCCATGTCGCGTGCTCGAGCGGAGCGATCAGCTCGCCCGAGTCGTTCGCCACGGCCAGCTCAGCGGTGTCAGGGTTCATGGTCTGGCAATCGAGGCTACGGACAGCCACGCTTGCAAGCGGCAGGAAATCACACCCTGCACGGTAATCTCGAACCCCCGAGATGTCCCGACAAGCTCGAAAGCGCCGCCACCGCCGCGGTGGAAGCTCGCGCGTGATGATCGTCGCTGCGATCGCGATCGCAGCGACGCTGGCCGTGGGGGTGCTCGCGGCGGTGGCGTTCGTCGCGCACGTCGCCGACGGCACTCGCGGCCTGGAATCGCGTCACGCGACCATCGGCGGGGGCACCTCGGAGGTCTACGCCGCCGACGGCTCGCGTCTGGGCGCCATCCAGTCCGACGAACTGCGCACGCCGGTCGGCTGGAGCGAAATTCCGAGGGCGCTGAAGAACGCGACCGTGTCGATCGAGGACCAGCGCTTCTACAAAGACGACGGCATCGACGTAACGGGGATCTTTCGCGCGGCGATCAAGGACGTCGTACACGGCCAGGCCCTGCAGGGAGCCTCGACGATAACGATGCAGCTGGTGCGCAACCTGTACCTGGGCGGCGATGAGCGCACGCTCCGCCAGAAGATCGCCGAGGCCAAGCTCGCGATCGAATACAACGAACACCACAGCAAGCAGTCGATCCTCAACAGCTACCTCAACGACATCGCCTACGGCACCGTCGGCGGCCAGACGATGATCGGCGTGCAGGCCGCCGCGCGCATCTACTTCAACGAGCCCGTCTCGCACCTGGATCTCGAGCAGAGCGCGCTGCTCGCCGGCCTGCCGCAGGCGCCCTCGCAGTACAACCCGCTGCTCGACCCCGCCGCCGCGAAGCAGCGGCGCAACGAGGTGCTCGCGAAGATGGCCGAACTGCACTACATCAGCCAGGCGCAGGCGCAGGCGACCGAGCGCGCGCCGCTGGAGACACACCGCGGCTACTTCTACTCCGAACGCAAGGAGCAGTTCTTCTTCGAATACGTTCGCCAGCTGCTGATCGCTCGCTACGGCGCCAGGGCCGTCGAAAAGGGTGGCCTCAGGGTTTACACGACGATCAACCTGAACATGCAGCGCCTGGCGCGCAAAGCGATTGCCGAAATCCTCAACGAGCCCGAAGACCCGGCCTCGGCGATCGTCACGATCGATCCGCGCACCGGCGACATCGAGGCGATGGCCGAGTCCGAGAGCTACGAGAAGTCGCAGTACAACCTCGCCGCCGACGGCCACCGCCAGCCCGGCTCCACATTCAAGGCGATCGACCTCGCCGACGCCCTGACGCGGGGAATCGATCCGTACAGCACCGAGTACTTCTCGCACACGCTCGAGCCCGGCTGGCTGGCCGCCGAACCCAAGTACAAAGTCCAGACGTTCGAGGGCGTCTCGGAAAACAAGTCGATGAACCTCGTCACCGCGACGCTCAAATCAGACAACACCGTCTACGCCCAGCTCGCCGCCGACCTCGGCGAGGAATCGATCACACAAACGGCGTACGAGATGGGAGTCAAAACGCATCTGGAAGGGAATCCCGCGCAGGCGCTGGGCGGACTCACACTGGGCGTGACGCCGCTCGAAATGGCCGACGTCTACGCCACGCTCGCCGACGGCGGCTATCGCAACTCGCCGATCGCGATCACCAAGGTCGTCTTTCCCGATGGCCAGGTCGATGACAACTGGGGCAAGCCCCACAGGGTGAAAGTGCTGAGCGAAGCCGCCACCTCGGTGGAGACGAGCATCCTCGAGCAGAACGTCCAGGGAGGCACCGCGACGCGCTCGGCGATCAACTGCCCGACAGCCGCCAAGACCGGCACGACCGAAGAACTGGTCGACGCCTGGCTCGACGGCTACACCCCCGATTACGCGACCGCCGTATGGATGGGCTATCCGAACAGAAGAGTGTCGATGACCGACGTCCACGGCGAGCCTCAGCAGGGTGGCTACCTGCCGGCGGAAATCTGGCACGCATATATGGCGGCGGTCACCGAAGGCCAGCCGTGCGTGCCGTTCCCACCGTCGAATGAAGCGATCTCCTACCAGCCCTTCTACGGCAAATACGCGAGCACCGGGCTCGCGCAGGCCGCCGAAGAAAGCAGCCAGTCCTCCGAACACGCCGGCGCGAAATCGCGACACCACGCCAAAGGCCCCAGCGCGCCGCGCGGCGGTGGCGGCACCGCGCCGAGCGAACCTGAAACAGCGCCTCGCACACAGGCTCCGAGCACGCCGCCGACGCCGCGCCCCGGCGGAGCGACCGAAAAGCGGACCGGCGGGGCTGGCCCTCCCTGATGCGGGCGTGCTGGTAGTTTGATTCCCGATACCCAGGAAAACGAGAGGCCGTCGCGGCAATCCGCGGGCGTCCGGATGAGGTGTGACGTGGCGAAGGAGGACAAGGTTGAATTCGAGGGAGAGGTGATCGAGGCGCTGCCCAACGCGATGTTCCGCGTGAAGCTCGACAACGACCACGTCGTCCTCGGGCACGTCGCGGGCAAGATGCGCCGCTTTCGGATTCGCATCCTCCCGGGCGACCGCGTTCGCTGCGAGCTCTCGCCGTATGACCTGGACCGCGCGCGGATCGTCTACCGACACCGCTGAGCCATCGGCTCGCGACACGGCATCGCTGAGCGCTCCCTGATCGACTCCATCGCGGCCGAGCTGGCGCGCGCGCCAGGGGGGGCGCAGATCATCCGGGGGATGGGAGACGACGCAGCGGTGGTGACTGCACGGGCCGTGTGCGTGACCTCGGTCGACGCGATGATCGACGGTGTCCACTTCCGCCTAAAGGACGGCTGGGCGACGCCGGCCGAGGTCGGGCATCGAGCGCTCGCCGGCGCGCTCTCGGATCTCGCCGCAATGGGCGCCGACCCGGGCGAGGCCTACCTGGTGCTCGGCCTGCCCGCTGGCTTCGGACCCGCGCGGGCACTCGAGCTCGTGCGCGCCGCAGCAGCGCTCGCGGCGCAAACGGACACCGCGATCGCCGGCGGCGACGTCGTCCGCGCGCCGGCTCTGACCGTGTCGGTCACGGCTGTGGGCTGGGCGGACAGCGCCACAGCACTGGTCGCGCGCGATGGTGCGCGCCCCGGAGACCTGATCGGCGTGACCGGGCGCCTGGGCGCCGCCGGAGCGGCGCTCGCCGTGCTCGAGGGCCGGGCTGCGCGCACACCTGCCGCCGAGGCCGCGCTCGCACGCGCTCGCAGCCCGATGCCACGGCTGCGCGAGGGCCGCGCTCTCGCGGACGCGGGCGTCCACGCGATGATCGACCTGTCCGATGGCCTGGCCAGCGACGCCGGGCACATCGGGCGCTCGAGCGGGGTGAGTCTCCACGTCGATCTCGCGGCGCTGCCGCTCGACAGTGGCGTGAACGAGGTGGCGGCAGATCTCGGCGTCGCTCCCTGGGAGCTCGCGGCAGCGGGCGGCGAAGACTATGAGCTGTGCTTCTGCGCCGCCCCCGCGGACCGCGCGCGCGTGCAGGCTGGCGTGGCGGAGCTGGGCAGCGTGCAGGTCAGCTGGATCGGAGAGGTGCGCGCCGGGACAGCGGGCGTGACGCTGTCAGACGAGCGGGGAGACGCTGTTCGGATCGAGGGATACGAGCATCGCTGGTAGCGCGGGTGCCGGCGCGCGCTTCGGCTGTGCTTCGATCGGTCGGGGGATCGCTCCGCCGGGGAGCAGCCGTGCGGCTCCCACCGGGACGGTGCGCGTCAGGCGCGCGTATACGAGCAGGCGTTTTTCGGCGCTGAACACCGGCGTGCACGCCGACAGCACGAGCCTCGTGTAGCCGACGTTCGAGACCGCGGCCTGGACATCGGTCGGCCACACGACCCGCTGGCCCGTGACCGTGTAGGTGAAGTGCGCGTACGGCATGTTCACCAGAATGCGGTTGCCGGGTTTCAGGAGATTTATTTCGCGAAACGGCGCGAGATAGGTGGTTCGGTGCCCGGCGATCGCGGTCGTGCCCGGGATGCCGGGGAAGTGCGTTTCCTTGTAGATCCCCGGCCCGCTGATCAGGTCTTCGGTGTCCGTGCCGTTGACCATCACGTAGTCGGCGCCGACGCGCGGGATCAGAATCCGCCCGACGGCCGCGCCGTTGCGCGCATGGCGTTCGAATTCGCCCGCCAGATAGCCGATCCGGGCCTGCTCATCCGGCATGCTCGCGAGCGTGCGACGCTCGAGGAGTGTCGGGGCGGCACGTTCGACCGTGCGCAGGTCACCCCTGAGATGGTCCTGCACGATGCTCGCGTACAGCGCGGTCAGCGGCTCCTGCCAGACCACCGTGATCAACGCGTCCGCCAGTGCCAACGCACCGAGCGCGATCAGGGCGACCGCAAGCGCGCGCATCGCGCGCGCTGAGCCCGAGCGGCGATCCTTCGCCCGTGCGAGCGCCGTTCGGGGCGCCGTGGTGGTGAGCGACTCCGACATCGCGCCCCTATCGTCGCAGAGCTGACTCCGTACCACCAAGCGATCCAGGGCCCGCGTAGGAGAGTGGGCCGCGGATCGTGACCTCGACCTCCTCGGCTGGCACGCCGACCGGCGCCGACAGCGCATCCACCGCGACCATCGCGGCAGCGGCGACGCACCCGAAGGCGGCGCTCCACAGGATCGCCCCGACCAAGCCGATCTGGCCTCCGGCGAGTGCCAGCACGCCCATCCATGCCACATCCCCTGCTCCCAGGCCGAGCTGGTGCGCGTAGAAGAGGACCAGCAGCAGCAGCGGCGCGACGCCCAGCACAACCAACGCCACCGAGACGACACGGCGCGCGCTCCGGCCGATCTCCAGTCGGTCGGGGTCCGCGAGCAGGAGCCACAGGTGCAGCGCCGGCAGCGCCAGCAGTGCGGTGAGCGGGTTGCCGATCCAGGCGAGCACCGCGACCGTGAGCAGCACCGACAGCAACGCCAGCCCCGCGACCTCGGGGTCTGGACGCACGTCGGAGCCGAGCCGCCGCACGAGCATCCCGCGCCACAGCCACGCGAACGCGAACGTGAGCACGAGCGCGACCGCAGCGGTGGCCGCCCGTGCGCCAAACGGCAGCGCGCTCGGCAGGACCGCCCCGGCGGGTGTCGCGCCGAGCACTCCGAGCCAGCCGAGCAGGTAGGCGAACACAGCGCAGCTGAGGAACGGCAGCGCGCAGCTCAGCGCCCTCAGGGTCGAGCGCCCGACCGCCAGCCGGCGCCGGCGCGCGCGCGCCAGCCCATCGAGCACGGTGATGAGCACCGGCGCCAGCAGCGTCAGGACGAGCAGCCGCAACACCCACGCAGGCATCGTCTTGCGCCCCAGCACCAGGCCGGTTTCCACCGCCTGCGTCACGTCAGGTGCCGTGTCGAGCGCGTCGACGGCGCTCAGCACGGCACGGCCGAAGACTTCGAGACGTTCCCTGCCCACCGGCGCGCCGCTCGACGGGCCTCGTTCGCCGGAGGCCTGCACGAGCACGGCCGGCACGCCGCGCGCGTCGAGCGCGCCCTGTTCGCCGACGGTCAGTGGAAACGCCAGATGCGCGAGCTGGCCGAGCGTGCTCGGCGCCCCCGGGTCGAGGCCCACGTTCTGGGTGATCGCAGCGGCGACCGTGCGCTGGAGCTGTAGCGGGGCGGAGCCGACCCCGTCGGAGTACGGGACCACGAACGGTGGCCGTGTGCGCGTCCCCGCGACGTCGCCGAGGACGATCGCCGCGTCCAGCGGCGCGCTCCCGGAGCCGGCCGTCGCGGCCCCGCCCAGCTCGCTGGCGCCCGACAGCAGCTGCGCCGCTCCGGCGTCGCCGCCGCTGCCGCCGCTGGTCGAGGCGAGGATGATCGTGCGCTTGGTCTCGCGCGCGGCGAACACGCGCGCCAGCTCGAGCAGCGCGGCGGTCCCCGACAGTTCCGCCGCTGAGCCCCGCTTGGCGGCGTCCCGATGCGCGAGGATCAGGATCGGTGGGGCGCTCGTCGAGCCGGCGCGCCGCGCGACGACGTCTGTGAGGGTCTGGCGGCCGTCGATCGTCTGCGCGTCGAAGCGATAGGTGTGCACCGAGAACCCGCCACCGGCGCTGCCGCCGAGCCCTTCGAGCTTCTGCGCGACATACCGCGCCAGTTCTTCGTCGCCAGGACTGCCGGGGCGCCGCCCCGGGAAGCTCGCGTCCAGCCGCTGCAGTTCGGAATACGCGGGCGCGCCTTCGAACGCGTCCGGGGCGAGCGTCGAGGTGAGCGCCAGCGGCCGCGACCCCAGCGAGAAGGCGGCGATGGCCAGTGCGAACAGGAAAGGCACGAATGCCGCTCGGTACAGGCGCCCGTTGAGCATGGCCCTAGACCTTAGTCCGCGGACCGGCCTGCCGTCCCCGGCAGGCGGCTCGGAGGGCCAGGACCGCGCGGGCGCGAAGCCGGAGCGCGGCTGTATCGCGGGGTTGACGCCCGGGTTAGGTATCGTGCCGGCGCGTGCTGCAGCCTGTCGCCGTCGCCAACAAGACGCTCGCGGACTACACGCACATCTGCGGGCGCGAGCTGATTGCGGAAATCAGGGAGCTGGCCGAGCCGCTGCAGGGCCAGCGCGTGGTGCACATCTCTGCCACGGCGTTCGGCGGCGGCGTCTCGGAGATCCTGTACACGCTCGTACCGCTGATGCGCGACGTCGGCCTGGACTGCGAGTGGCAGGTGATCTACGGCCGCGAAGAGTTCTTCAACGCGACCAAGCTGATGCACAACGCGCTGCAGGGCGCGCCCCAGGACCTCGACGAGGAGCAGTGGGCGACGTGGCTGAAGTACAACGAGATCAATGCGCGCGAGCTGACCGGCGGGTGGGACGTGTGCCTGGTCCACGACCCCCAGCCGGCGGCGCTGGCCCAGCTCGTGCCGGAGAAGGCCAAGGGCTGGGTGTGGCGCTGCCACATCGACGTCTCGACGCCGAACCCCGACACGATCGGCCGGCTGCTGCCCTACATCCAGGACTACCCCCAGTCGCTGTTCCACATGCGCGAGTACGTGCCCGAGGGGATGCGGGGCAAAGTCAACGTGGTGCCGCCGGCGATCGACCCGCTCACGCCTAAGAACATGGCGCTCTCGCCGGAGGACGGCGCGTTCGTGTGCGGGCAGTTCGGGATCGACGTGGACAGGCCGCTGATCTGCCAGGTCTCGCGCTTCGACCCCTGGAAGGACCCGCTCGGCGTGATCGACGCCTACCGGCTCCTCAAGGAGGCGATGCCCGAGGTGCAGCTCGCGCTGGTCGGCTCGATGGCCAGCGACGACCCTGAGGGTTGGGACTTCTTCAACTCGACGATCGCCCACGCCGACGGCGACCCCGACATACACATCCTCAACAACTTCAACAACGTCGGCGCGATCGAGGTCAACGCCTTCCAGTCGCACGCGGACGTGCTGATCCAGAAGTCCACACGCGAGGGCTTCGGGCTCACCGTCTCGGAGGCGATCTGGAAGGCGCGCCCGTTCATCGGCGGCAACGTCGGTGGCATCCCGCTGCAGATCGAGGACGGCGTCACCGGCTACCTGGTCTCGAGCGTCGAGGAGTGCGCGCAGCGCACGACCGACTTCCTGCGCGACCCCGAGCTCGGCCGCACGCTCGGCAGGCGCGGCAAGGAGCACGTGCGCCAGCACTTCCTGACGCCGCGCTACCTGCGCGACTACTTGAAGATCTTCAATGAGTTGAGCGAGTCATGAGCGTGTCCCCTCGGCATCGGCCCCTAAGCGGCTCATGAGCGAAGGGCCAGCACAGCGGGCTCCGCTGGTGCTGGTGAGCAACCGCGGCCCGGTCACGTTCCACGCGCACGGCGAGGTGCAGCGCGGCTCGGGCGGCCTGGTGACGGCGCTGACGGGACTGGCGTCGCACCGCGACGCGATCTGGATCGCGTCGGCGATGAGCGAGTACGACGTGGAGGTCTCACGCGTTCACGACGGGCGCGCGTTTCCCGTGCGCTCCCCGGGCGGCGGCGAGTACCAGGTGCGCCTGGTGGTCAGCGACCCCGACGCATACGACCGCTTCTACAACGTGTTCGCCAACCCGATGCTGTGGTTCATCCAGCACTACCTGTGGGATCTGTCGAACGCGCCGGACATCCGGCGAGAGGAGATCGAGGCGTTCGAGTTCGGCTACAACGTCGTCAACGACGACCTCGCGCGCGCGGTCGTCGAGCAGCTCGACGGCGCGGAGGAGCCGGTGGTGATGGTCCACGACTACCACCTGTACACGCTCCCCGACCTCGTGCGCCGCGCGCGTCCGGACGTCTTCCTGCATCACTTCATCCACATCCCGTGGACGCAGCCGGACGCGTGGCGCGTGCTGCCGACGAGGATCCGCGAAGAGATCTACACGGGACTGCTGGCGAACGACATCATCGGCTTTCACACGCGCTCCTACCGGCACAACTTCCTGCAGTGCTGCCGCGATCTGATGGACCTCGAGGTGGACTTCGGCCGCGGCGTCGTGCGCTTCCGCGACCGCGAGGTGTGGGTGCGGGCCTACCCGCTGCCGATCGACCACGAGGCCACCCGCCAGATCGCGCAGAGCGCGCGCGTGAGCGAGTTCGAGGAGGAGCTGCTGCGCCGCCGCAGGGACTTCCTGATCCTGAGAGTCGACCGGGCGGACCTGTCGAAGAACGTGCTGCGCGGGTTCTCGGCGTTCGACCTGTTCCTGGAGGAGCATCCCGAGTTCACCGAGCGGATCACGTTCGTGGCCCAGCTGATGCCCTCGCGAACCGACGTGCCGCAGTACGCGGAGTACCTCGAGCGGATCGAGGCGCTGGTGGCCGTCGTCAACCATCGCCACGGCACCCCCGACTGGATGCCGATCCAGCTGAAGCTGCGCGACGACCTCGAGGAGGCGATGGCCGCGTACAAGCACTACGACGTGCTGCTGGTCAACGCGATGTTCGACGGCATGAACCTCGTGGCGAAGGAGGGGCCGCTCGTGAACGAGCGCGAGGGGGTCTCGATCCTCTCCGAGAACACCGGCGCCCACGAGGAGCTCGGCGAGTACGCGCTGTCGGTGAACCCGTTCGACATCCAGGAGCTCGCCAACTCGATCTACGCCGCGCTGACGATGGACCCGCGCGAGCGCCGGCGCCGTGCGGAGGGCCTGGCGCAGATCGTCACCTCGCGCGACCCGGGCGACTGGATCGACGAGCAGCTGGCTGACATCCGCGCCAAGGCCCGCACGCAGTAGCGGCGGGCGGGCCTTCCACGGACAAGACTTCGCTACCCTGTGCGCTCGACGCCAGATGACGCTACCTGCACCCACATACGATCTGATGCTGCTGCTCGACCCGCAGGCCGAGGATGCTGCACGCGCGAAGATCGTCGCCGACACGCGCTCTGCGATCGAGGCACAGGGAGAGCTGCTTCGCTACGACGAGTGGGGCGAACGTCCGCTCGCCTATCCGATCGAGAAGAAACCGAGCGCCGAGTACCACCTGATGCAGTTCCACGTCGGCGAGGTCGAGCTGCTGAGCAGCCTCGCCCGAACGCTGCGGATCACCGACGGCGTCGTGCGCTTCCGGATCATCAAGCTCGCGCCTGGCGTGCCCGAGGCGCCGAACATGCGCTCCTCGGCGCCGAGCGCCGAGCGCCGAGCCGACGATGAGCCGGCCCCGCAGGCGCCCGCCGAGGACGAGCCCGAGCTCGTCGCCGCCGAGCCGGCCTAGAGCCTCCCTGGCGCCGCGGCACTTATGCGCGGGGCGCAGGCGTAATAACATCGGCGCATGAGCTGGGCCGAGGCTGAGGACATGAGCGATCGATCTGGGGCACCGCCGCCGAAGGCGGTGGTCAAGACCGACGTGCTGCGCGCGTCGCCGCCGATGTTCGACTCGAAGCTGCTGGACGCCTTCTCGCGCGTGCATCCGACGGTGCCGGTGGTCATCTTCCTGCCGGCGATCGTGGCGCTCGGGGCATGGGGGCTGTCGCGTGTGAGCGTGCTCGCGACGCTCGGGCTGGCCGTCGCCGGCTACGCGCTGTGGACGCTGTTCGAGTACTGGCTGCACAGGATCGTGTTCCACTTCGAACCGGAGGGCGGGTTCGGCGCGCGCCTGCACTGGATCATCCACGGCGTCCACCACGACCATCCCAACGACCCGATGCGCCTGGTGATGCCACCCGCCGTGAGCGTGCCGCTCGCCGCGGTGGTGTTCGGCGTGCTGTACCTGATCTTCGGGTCGCGCTACGCGCCGGCGCTCGGGGCGGGCTTCTTCGCCGGCTACCTGGCGTACGACCTGACGCACTACTACCTGCACCACTTTCGCCCCCGGGGACGGCTCGGGCGGATGCTGCGCGAGCGACACATGCGCCACCACTTCCAGGACGACACGCGCGGCTTCGGGATCAGCGCTCCCTACTGGGACGAGGTGTTCGGGACCTCGCCGCGCGCGAAGCGATCTTCGCAATGAGCGGGATGGGAGCCCGCGCACCCCTCCCGGCGCGAGAGTCGCGCCCGCAGGCCGCTCTAGACTCGGGGCTCCTAGTTCGACGACTGATCCACTCCCGCTGAGCGCGGGAGCGACAAGCTGAAAGGAAGGGCAGCCGTGGCCGCCACGAACATCAACCGGGTTGTGCTGACCGGAAACCTGACCGCAGATCCCGAGCTGCGCTCGCTGCCGAGCGGCAACTCGGTGTGCAAGCTGCGCGTCGCGTGCAACACGCGCCGCAAGAACGGCAGCACCGGCGAATGGGAGGACAAGCCCAACTACTTCGACGTCACGGTGTGGGGCGCCCAGGGCGAGAACGCCGCCCGCTACCTGTCCAAGGGACGCCCCGTGGCAGTCGACGGACGGCTCGAATGGCGGGAGTGGGAGACCCAGGAGGGTGCGAAACGCCAGGCAATCGATATCATTGCCGACTCGGTGCAGTTCCTGGGCTCGCGCGACGACGCCTCAGGAGGAGGTGGCTTTTCCGGTAACGGGGCCGCCAAGGGCAGCGACATCCCTGTCGACGAAGGGGATTTCCAGCCCGCACCGGTCGCCGGCGCAGCCGGAGACGACGACATCCCGTTCTAGCCAGCACAGCGAGGTCCCAGTGTTTTCCAACGTAGCGACGCCCAATCATCACCGCGGTAGCGGCGGAGGACGCTGATGGCCAAAGCACGCGGTCGCGGCAAGCCGGTGCGCCGGCGCGACAAGAAGGGCGGCCCCGGCAGCGGTCGGCGCAAGCCGTGCCAGCACTGCCGCGACAAGGTCGAGCAGGTCGACTACAAGGACGTCGCGTCGCTGCGCAAGTTCATCTCCGAGAAGGGCAAGATCCGCTCGCGCAGGATCACCGGCTCGTGCCGGCGCCACCAGGTGCAGATCGCCGTCGCGGTCAAGCGCGCCCGTGAGCTGGCGCTGCTGCCTTACGTGAACGAGGGCGGTCGCGAGGACAGCCCCGGCGGCCGGCGCGACCGCGGCGACCGGGACCGCGAGCGCTAGGCGGGCGATATGCCGGAGGCGATTCTCCTCAAGGACGTGGATGAGCTCGGCGAGCAGGGCAAGGTCGTCGACGTCTCGAAGGGCTACCTGCGCAACTACCTGATCCCGCGCAAGCTCGCGCAGCCCGCGACGAAGGGCGCGATCGAGACGGTGCGCCAGCGCCAGGCGGCCGCCGAGCGGGCAGCGCGCGAGGCGGTCGAGCGCGCGCAGGAGAACGTCAACCTGCTCAACCGCACCGTCCTCACGATCCCCCAGCAGGCCGGGGCGGACGGGCGCCTGTTCGGGTCGGTCACCGCGCAGGACATCGCCGGCGCGATCCGCGAAGCGCGTGGCCTGCGGATCGACAAACGCAACGTGCACATGCCTGAGCCGATCAAGAACGTCGGCACCTACATGGTCGTGGTCGACGTCGTCGAGGGCGTCCAGGCGACGATCAAGACGATGGTGGTCGCCAAGAAGTAGCGCTCCGCACGTGTGTCGATCGTCCCGGCCGCTACGCGGCGGGGGACGAGTCGCCTCACGTGCTCCGCTTTGCCGAGATCCTCGGAGACTCGCCGGTGCAAACGCCGCGGCTGGGCTTCCATCCTGCGGCGCTGCGAACATGTGTTCGTGACGAGCGTCGCATCTTTTTCACGCCGCATTTGCGGGAACGGCCATCGGGACGTGCCCGCGCCGCGCCTAGACTCGCGCATCTAGATGAGCGCGGTCTCGACAGCCAACGGCCACTCGCAGTCCCCTGCGGGCATGATCGCCCCGCCGCACAACCTCGACGCCGAGCAGTCGGTGCTCGGGGCGATCCTGCTGTCGGATCGGTCGCTGTACGCGCTCGTGATCGAAGAGGGACTGCGCGCGGAGGACTTCTACCGCGAGCGCCACGGCAGGGTGTACGAGGCGATGCTGGCGCTGTACAACGAAAGCGAGCCGGTGGACGTGTTGACGGTCATCGACCGGCTGCGCCAGATGGGCAAGCTCGAGGAGATCGGCGGGCCGGCGACCGTGGACGAGCTCACCGGCGTCGTGCCGGCGGCCGGCCATGCGCGCCGCTACGCGCAGATCGTGCGCGAGAACGCGCTGCTGCGGCGCCTGCTCAAGAGCACCTATGAGATCCAGGAGAGCGTGCTCGGCCACGACGCGCCGCCGCGCGAGCTCGTCGAGCAGGCGGAGAAGGCGATGCTCGAGGTCGCGCGCGACGACCGCCAGCAGGACTTCCGCGCGATCGAGGAGGTGCTGCACGAGGAGCTCGACAAGCTGCACCGGCTGTCGCTCGAGGGCACGTCGTTGACCGGCACGCCGTCGGGGTTCAAGGACCTCGACGAGATCACCGGCGGCTTTCAGGCGGGCAACCTGATCATCATCGCGGCGCGCCCCGCGATGGGCAAGAGCGCGCTCGTGTGCAACATCGCCGAGAACGCCGCCGTCGAGCACGGCAAGCCAGTGGCGCTGTTCTCGCTGGAGATGGCCGAGTCGGAGCTCGCGCAGCGGTTCGTCGCCTCGCAGGCGCGGATCAAGGGCGAGGAGCTGCGCAAGGGACGCGTGGCCGAGCAACGCTGGCCGAAGATCCTCAAGGCCAGCCAGCGCCTGTCGGCGGCGCCGCTGTGGGTGGACGACTCGAGCGACGTGGGGATGCTGGAGATCCGCGCGAAGGCGCGCCGGCTGCACAGCCAGTGCGAGGGCGGGCTCGGCCTGATCATCATCGACTACCTACAGCTGATGCGCACCGACAGCCGCTACGACAGCCGCGTGACCGCCGTCGGCGAGCTCAGCCGCGGGCTGAAGATCCTGGCGCGCGAGCTGGGCGTGCCGGTGATCGCGCTGTCACAGCTCAGCCGCGCGGTGGAGACGCGCCCGGACAAGAAGCCGCAGCTGTCGGACCTGCGCGAGAGCGGGAACCTCGAGCAGGACTCCGACCTCGTGATGTTCATCTACCGGGACGAGTACTACAACGAGGACTCCGAGCGCCCCGGCGAGGCCGACCTGCTGATCGCCAAGCACCGCAACGGCGCGGTCGGCAAAGTCACGCTGACCTTCCAGAAGGAGTACCCGAAGTTCATGAACTACGCGGGCGAGCGCTACGCGGAATGATCCTGGACACGTATGGCGGCGCCGGACGGCGTCCTCGGTCGCTCGCGTGCTGGCCGAATCGGGGATGCGAAGCGTCCCCCGATTC
>Ga0208849_1001587_pt1 | contig 15134 bp, 12 predicted proteins | sample NGESurdeep072012_10_FD_184470 | JGI IMG/M metagenome (GOLD analysis project Ga0208849, IMG submission 184470) | Arctic peat soil microbial communities from Barrow, Alaska - NGEE Surface sample 53-3 deep-072012 (SPAdes) | ecosystem: Environmental > Terrestrial > Soil > Wetlands > Peat ...
GAAGGCGCCGAGGCTGGCCCCCAGGCGATCCCTGCCCGCGGGCGTTTCGCCGTAGGCTTCGTTGAGCTCGAAGCCGGTGGCGTTCGTGAAGCGGTGGCGCAGAAAATCGATGGTCAGGTCGCCAGAGGGATAGACCAACCGCATGGTCCGGCGCCGGTCTTCGGCGACGCGGGAAGCGGTCAGCACGGCGGTGAAGCCATCGTCGAAACTGACCTCCGCCTCGACGGTATCCAACAGCGCGTGGGTCGCGCAGGCCCCCTCAGCCTCCACCGCCAGCGGTGCGCCGCGCGACAGCCGCAACGCCAGATCGAGATCATGGATCATCAGATCGGTGACCACCGAAACGTCCAGGTTGCGCGGTGATGGGGGCCCCAGGCGCGCCGCCTCCATGCGCAACGGAGACTGGGGAACGTCGAAGAGGCCCATGGCCTCGAAGGCAGCGCGCTCGAGAAATCCGCAGGCGACCACCAGGCCGCGGCCGGCCGCTTCCGCGACAATGGCGTCGGCGTCCTCGAGCGAGGTGGCGATCGGCTTTTCAACATAGATCGGCTTGCCGGCTCTCAGGCAGGCCAGGGCCGCGGGCGCATGGGCGGTGGCCGGGGACACGATGGAGACCAGGTCGACCGCCTCCAGAAACCGCGCCAGATCGTCAAAGGCGATAGCGCCGAAGCGGGCCGCAAGGGCCGACGCCCGGTCGGCATGCGTGTCGATCACCGCGCTAAGCCTGACCCTCGCCGCCTTGACGTACTGGCCCGCGTGATAGCCGCCAAACACCCCCGCCCCGATCACGCCTGCCCGCAGGATGCTCGCCATCCGCCGCGCCTAGCACGCGCGCCGCGTCCGCGCTAAACGAAGTTGCACGCCGCCTGACCGTCCTGAAGGAACGCCATGACCACTTCGCGCGAGATCCGACTCAAGAGCCGCCCCTCAGGGGTTCCGACGGCCGAGAACTTCGAGCTGGCCAGCGTCGATCTGCCGGAACCCGGTCCAGGCCAGGTCCAGGTGCGCAACAGCTGGATGACGGTCGATCCCTACATGCGCGGGCGGATGAACGACGTGCAGAGCTATTCGCCGCCCTTCCAGCTGGGCGAAGCCATGCAGGGCGGCGCGGTTGGCGAGGTTGTCGCCTCCAACGACCCCTCGCTCAAAGCCGGCGACGCTGTGCAGAGCTTCTTTGGCTGGCGAGAGGCCTTCAACGCCCCGGCCGGCGCGGTGCAGAAACTTGAAACCCATGGCTTGCCGCCGCAGGCCTTCCTGGGCGTCGCCGGGATGCCGGGCCTGACCGCCTATGTCGGCCTCCTAAAGATCGCGGCGCTGAAGGACGGCGACGTGGTCTTCGTCTCGGCCGCCGCAGGGGCGGTGGGCCAGGTGGTCTGCCAGATCGCCAAGCTGAAAGGCCACACGGTGATCGGCTCGGCCGGCGGACCCGAGAAGGTCGCCTATCTGAAGGAACTCGGGGTCGACCACGTCATCGACTACAAGGCCGACGGTAACCTCACCGCGGCGCTGATGCGCGCCGCGCCGCAGGGCATCGACGTCTATTTCGACAACGTCGGCGGCGAGCACCTCGAAGCGGCGCTGATGGCCGCCAAGCCGTTCGGCCGCTTCGCCCTGTGCGGGATGATCTCCCAATACAACGCCACCGACTTGGGGGCAGGCGTGCGCGGCCTGATCATGTGCGTCGGCAAGCAGCTTCGCCTGGAAGGGTTCATCGTCTCCAGCCACGGCGACATGCAGGCGGCCTTTCTCAAGGACATGTCCGGCTGGATCGCCCAGGGCAAGGTCAAGGCGCGCGAGACGGTCGAAAACGGCATCGAGCGGGCGCCGACGGCGTTCCTCAAGCTGTTCAAGGGCGAAAACATGGGCAAGATGCTCGTCAAGCTCTAATGTGCTGGATTTGAAGTTCGCCGCCTCCACGCGCCAACCGCTGAGCGAACTTCAAATCCAAAAAGCACACTAGAAAACATAGGCTTGCTAGTGTCCTTATCGATTCCAAAGTTCGCTACAGGCGGCCGCAAACGCATGCGAACTTCGGAATCGGGACACTAGCCGGCGCTCGCGTTGACATCCGCGGCGCAGCGGGCTCCATTCCGCGCCGCCTTCGAGCCTTGAAAGACCCTCCCATGGACTGGACGAGCGGCTACGTCTCAGAGATCGACTATACGCACGGATACTATCGCGAGCTCGCGCCGGGTCTGATCGACTTTGCCCTGCTGCTCAGCGGCTACGAACCGCCCAGCCGCGCTTCGATGCGGTATCTGGAACTTGGTTATGGCCAGGGGCTTTCGGCCAATATCCACGCCGCCGCGGTCCCCGGAGAATTCTGGGGGGCCGACTTCAATCCAGCCCATGCCGCCAATGCCCAAGCCCTGGCGGAGAGGGCCCAGTCAAAGGCGCTGTTCTTCGACGACAGTTTCGCCGATCTGAATGCCCGCGAAGACATGCCGGCTTTCGACTACCTTGTCCTTCATGGCGTGTGGAGCTGGGTTTCCGAGGACAATCGCCGCGCCATCGTCGATATCATCCGGCGGCGCCTGAAGGTCGGTGGCGCGGTCTATATGAGCTACAACACTTTGCCCGGGTGGGCGGGGGCCATGCCGCTTCGCCACATGATGACCCTTCATGCCGAGACCGCCGGCAGCGACGCGCAAGGCGTCGTCGGCAGAATCGACGGTTCGATCGCCTTTGGCGCCAAACTGGCCGAGGTGGGCGCGCGTTACTTCGCCGCCAACTCCACCGCCAAGGCGCGGCTGGACGCCATTGCTGGCCAGAACCGCAACTATGTCGCGCACGAGTACTTTAATCGCGACTGGGCGCCGATGTATTTCTCCGACGCCCACGACTGGCTGTCCGAAGCCAAGCTGAACTACGCCTGCGCCGCCGGCGCCATGGAACAGATGGACGGTTTCAATCTGACGCCGCCGCAACGGGAACTGATCAACACCTATCCGCCGGGCGTCCTGCGCGAGACCGTCCGGGACTACCTGCTCAACCAGCAGTTCCGCCGCGACCTCTACACCCGCGGAGCACGGCGCCTGTCGCCGCTGGAGCGGGTCGAGCGTTTGCATGAGGTGCGCGTCGCCTTGACCGTGCCCGCGGAGCAGATCCGCTACGAAGTCGAAGCGCAGCTCGGCAAGGTGACGCTGAAGAAGGATGTCTACGAGCCGATCGTCGAGGCGCTCGCCGCCGATCACTCGGCCCCCAAGCGCCTCAGCGAGATTGCCGACAGCCCCAAGCTCGCCGCGTTGCCGCCGGGCGCCTTGATCGAGGGCCTGGCTGTGCTGATCGGATCTGGACGCGCCCATCCAGCCCAGAGCGATGAAGAGATCGAGCAGGTGGCGCCCAATTGCGCCAGCCTCAACGGGTTCCTGATCGAGCGGGCGAGAATAGCGGGCGATGTAACCTGGCTGGCGTCCCCGGTGATCGGGGCCGGCGTCGCCGTCGGCCGTTTTGAGCAGATGTTCCTGGGCGCCAGGGCCAAGGGGCTCAAGACCCCCGCCGACTGGGCCAAGAACGCCTGGGACACGCTGGCCAAGCAGAACCAGTCGATCATCAAGAATGGCGAGATGTTGAAGACGCCCGAGGCCAACCTCGAGGAACTGAACGTCCAGGCAAAGGCGCTGAATGACGGGCGACTGTCTCTGCTTCAACGCCTGCGGGTGACGCCCTAGGTGCCGCGTCTGTTCAACGCCTATGTGATGGTCGACTGGAGCGCGGCCGCCAAGCCGACCACCGGGGCCGATAGCGTCTGGATCGGCGTGCTCAAACGCGACGTGCGTTTCCGCATGGCCGTCGAAGCGCACAATCCAGCCACGCGCGCCGAGGCCGAGAAACTGCTGGTCGCCATCCTCGATGACAGGGCCAAGCGCAGCGAGCGAACCCTGCTCGGGTTCGATTTTCCGTTGGGATTTCCGCGCGGTTTGGCGGCGGCGTTGAAACTGCCGGGCGACGAGCCTTGGCGGTCGGTCTGGAACCAGATCGATCGCATGGTCACCGACAAGCCCAATAACCTGAACAACCGTTTCTCGGTCGGATCGGAGATCAACCGGCGCCTCACCGGGGGTCCGTTCCCGTTCTGGGGTTGCCCGCCCAAGGATGCGCTGACCACGCTGCAGCCAAAGCGCGGTCGCGGGCACGGTCCAGGCGACCTGCCGGAATATCGGCACACGGAGGTCGCCGCCAAAGGCGCCAGTCCCATCTGGAAGCTGGCGTTCCCTGGATCCGTGGGCAGCCAGGCGATCCTGGGCATCCCGGTCGTCCGTCGCCTGAAACAGGCGCTGGGCGACAAGCTCGCCGTCTGGCCGTTCGAAACGCGCTGGAAGGCCCTTGCCGAAGCGGACCTGACCGGGGTCGATGTCGTCGTCGCCGAGATCTATCCCTCGGTGTTCACCCCTGCGCATGTCGTCGGCGAGGTGCGCGACCTGACCCAGGTGCGTGGCGCCGCCGAACACTTCGCCCGCCTGGACGAGGCGGGCAAGCTGGGCGAGCTCTTTGCTCCGGCCAAGGCGACGGCCCCGGACGTGGTCATCGACGCCCAGCACGAGGAAGGCTGGATACTCGGCGTCTAGGGCGAGTGCCAACCAGGTTGATCGCCGCCGCGCCCCCTCCACCACCGGCTGCGCCGGCGGTCCCCCTCCCCCGCGGCGCTCCGCTTGCGAGGGAGGAATTTGGTAAACTCCTGCCCCGCGGAGCGGGGAAGGTGGCGCGGCGCGTGTCGCGCCGTGACGGAAGGGGCGCAAGGCCGAACCAGTCTGGTCGGAAGAGTGCTCTAAAGCCGTTTCGAAAGCATCCAGAAGCGCGCCAAAAGCAGGCTGGCGGAAAGGTAGCTGGCCAGGATGATCGCCCAGATGATCCCCGGCAGGCCCATATGCCTTGGGATAGCCAGGTACCAGGCCAGCGGTGCCATCAGCACGGCATAGCTGAAAAAGTGGGTCGCCGTCGGCGCCAGAACATCGCCACGCGCGCGCAGCGACTGGGCGACGACCACCTGCAATCCGTCCGGAACCAGGAACAGGCACGAGAGCGTAAGGGTGACTGTCGCCATGGCCACCGTGGTCGCCTCATGGGTGTAGGCGCGCGCGATCAATCCGGCGCCGGGCCAGATGATGAGCGCCATGACCAGCCCAAAGACTATCACCACCATGAAGCCGACGACCGAGGCGCGGTTCAACGCGCGCAGATCCCGCGCGCCGTGGGCGCGGCCGACCAGCACCGATGTCGCGGTCGAGAACCCCAGCGGAACCATGAACACCAGGGAAACGACGTTGTTCTGGATCGCGTAGGCGGCGACGGTGAAGGCGCTGATCCAGCCGGCAATGATGTTCATGCCGGCGAATGAGGCGACCTCGAACAGATTGGACGCTCCGGCGCCATAGCCGATGCGGCGTTGATCGCGCTCCGCCGGCCGGTCGCGCGCGGGTTTGTCGAATACGCCCAAGGCGCGAGCGTCAGGCATTCGAACGATGTAGATCAAGGTGGCGAGCGTCAGGACCGCGCGGGAACTGAACGTCGCCCATCCCCCGCCTACCGCGCCCAGAGCCGGCAACCCCAGATGTCCGGGCACCAGCACAAGGTCAACGACCAGATTCACCGCATTGGCCAGCCACATCATGGTCATGGCCGGCTTGGGGCGCCCCAGACCCTCGAGCCAGGTCGCGGCGGTGAATGAGGTTGTGAAGGCGGGCAGTGACAGCGCAAAGATCACCAGCACCCGGCTGGCGCCGTCGGCCAGGCTTCGCGCCAATCCAATCTCATGCAGGAAAGGCGGGCCGGCGACGGCGACAAACGCCGCGGAAACCAGGCCGATCCACAGGCCGTAGGCGAGGCCCCGGCGCAGCGCGGCGCCGGCCTTGCGCGGCTCGCCCTCGCCGATGGCGCGCGAGGCCATTACCTGGACTCCCGAAAGCAGGCCGATGGCGACGGTGACCACGACCGCCGTCGGGGCCCAGCCAAGCGCGTGGAAACCCAGCTGCACGGCTGAATAGCGGCCAACCACCAGGGCGTCGGTGAGACCCATGGTCATGATCCCCACGCGCGAGATCACCACCGGCCAGGCCAGCAGCCACAGTTCCGACAGATCGGCGCGTACGGAAGCCGGAGCCGCCATCGATGGAACCCTGCTGGACAAAAGGCGCGGAAACTGGCCCGGCGCGCGCCTTAACACAAGACGCCTCGACCCGGGTCATGGGCAGGTGTCGGATGGACCCGCATGCATGGCTTCTGGTAAACTTGAGCCAAACGGGGGAAGCTTCGAAATGACCCTGACCGGAACGCTCACCGCCGAACCACAGACCCAGGAGATCGTCCACAGGGCGTTCTGGGAGGAAAATTTTCCAAACCTCGCCATCAACAGCCGCCTTGCCGGCGCGGCGGTCGAACAGACAGCCCTGTCCGCGGCCGAACTCTCGCGCGCGGGAGAACGGATGCGTGAGGAGGGCTATTTCCAAGCCAAGGACGCGACCCTCGCCCGACTCGCTCCGGTGTTGGCCGAGGCGGTGATCACCTGCAAGAGGCTCGACATACCCCCGGCGTTCATTTTCATCTTCGATGAGGTTTGGGAGTGTTTCCAAGCCTTGCACCCGGTGCTGAGCGCCTTCCTGGGGGCCGACTACAAGGCGCTCCCCGATTTCTGGACCTGGCATGTCGATCCGAAGGCCGGCGAAAGCGGATGGCGCCCTCATCGAGACAAGGGTCGCGTCTCCCTGGCCCCTGACGGTTCGCCGCTCTCGTTTTCGGTCTGGATTCCGTTCACCGAGGCCATGCCTCAGAACGGCTGCATGTATATCCTTCCGGCAAACCGCGACCCCGTCTACAACACCGCCGAGGAAGGCCAGTGGCGGATCGACATAGCCCGCGTTCGCGCCCTGCCGGCCAGGCCGGGTGAGTTTCTGGTCTGGGACCAGGCTCTGCTGCATTGGGGCGCCGAATCCAGCCGCTTCGCACCCCATCCGCGGATCAGCGTGGCCATGGAATTTCAGCGCGGAGACATCCGCCCATTCAACCAGCCGCTCAGCGAACCGTTCGCCAATCACAGCTTCGAGATGCGCCTGAAACTCGTCGCCAAGCAGATCCTGCAATACAAGCACATGTACCCGCTCGCCGCCCGTTTCGAGACCCTGGCTCAAGGCCTCCTCGCCAGCTGAGGTTCGCTCAGGTGGAAGGGTCAGGCTTGCAGGCGATGTAGAGGCTGCCTATTCGGCCGCTCGCGCCAGGCCGCCCAGCCGTTCGGCCTTGAGCTTCTCGGCGACCAGGAAGGCAAGTTCCAGCGCCTGCTCGCCGTTGAGGCGCGGATCGCAATGGGTGTGGTAGCGATCGCCCAGTTCGCCCTCGCGCAATGAGCGCGCGCCGCCTACGCATTCGGTGACGTTTTGGCCGGTCATCTCGAGGTGCACGCCGCCCGGATGCACGCCCTCGCTCTGGGCAATCTCGATGAAGCTTCTGACTTCTGACAGGATCTTGTCGAAAGCTCTTGTTTTGTATCCATTATTAGCTTTGACAGTATTCCCATGCATGGGGTCGATGGCCCAGACCACCTGGGCGCCGGCGCTACGCGTGGCTTGCATGAGGCGAGGCAGCCGCTCGCCGATCCGCTCGGCGCCAAAGCGGCCATAGAGGGTCAGGCGGCCGGGTTCATTGGCCGGATTGAGAGCCTCGACCAGGGCCATCAGCGCGTCGGGCTCGAGCGTGGGCCCGACCTTGAGGCCAATGGGATTGTTGATGCCGCGCGCGAATTCGACGTGCGCGCCGTCCAGCTGGCGCGTGCGCTCCCCGATCCAAAGCAGATGGGCGGATACATCGTACCAGTCGCCACTGGTGGAATCGACGCGGGTCATGGCTTCCTCGAAGCCAAGAAGCAGGGCCTCGTGGCAGGTGAAGAATTCAACCCGGTGCAGATCCTGATGGCTCTGCGGCGTCACCCCGATGGCGGCCATGAAAGTAAGGGCCTCGGAGATCTTGTCGGTGAGTTCGCGATAGCGCGCCGCCTGCGGGCTGCCTTCGACGAAACTCAAGGTCCAGCGATGGATGTTGTGCAGATCGGCGTAGCCGCCCCCGGCGAAGGCCCGCAACAGATTGAGGGTCGCCGACGACTGGGCATAGGCCTTCAGCAGGCGCTGCGGGTCTGGCGCGCGCGCCACGGCGTCGAACTCCATGCCGTTGATGTTGTCGCCGCGATAGGCCGGCAGGGTCACCGCGCCAATGGTTTCGGTGGGATCGCTGCGCGGTTTGGCGAACTGGCCGGCCATGCGCCCGACTTTCACCACCGGCTTGCCGCCGGCGAAGGTCAGCACCACCGCCATCTGCAGGATCAGTCGAAAGGTGTCGCGGATGTTGTCGGCGGAAAATTCCTTGAAACTTTCGGCGCAGTCGCCGCCTTGCAGCAGGAACGCCTTCCCCGCCGCGACTTCGCCCAGCAGGGCCTTTAGTCGTCGCGCCTCGCCGGCGAAGACCAGAGGCGGCATGCGGCGCAGCTCGACATCGACCTGCGCCACAGCGTCCGCATCGGCATAGTCGGCGGGAATATGTCGCGCCGGCCGCTGCCTCCAGGAGGCCGGCGTCCAGGGATTGTTCATGACCAGAGCCTTGTTGAAGCGCCGCCGCTCTATCTCAATGGCGAGATGAAGGCAAAGACGCCGCCCGGTTGCTTGCGCTCAGCCGCTCATTGCCAGGTCGGGTGCGCGATAGGGTTCGTGCATCGTCACCAGTTCCTCCGCCGCGGTCGGGTGAACGGCGCAGGTATCGTCCCACTGCGCCTTGGTGACACCCATCTTGATGGCGATCGCGGCCATCTGGATCATTTCCGGGGCGTCCGGGCCGACGATGTGACAGCCGAGCACCCGGCCCGACGCGACGTCGACGACCAGCTTGACCAGCATGCGTTCCTGGCCGCCGTAGAAGGTGGCTTTCATTGGCCGGAACACCGAGCGGTAGATGTCGATCTTTCGGCCGCCATGGCGCGCGTCGGCTTCATTGAGACCCACGGCCCCGATCGGCGGCTGCGAGAAGACGGCGCTGGCGACGTTCTCGTGGTCGAAGCGGGTCGGCTTGGCGTTGAACTCGCTTTGCGCGAAGGCCGCCGCCTCGCGGATCGCCACCGGGGTCAGGTTGATCCGGTCGGTGACGTCGCCGACCGCCCAGATATTTTCCACGCTGGTGCGGGAATATTCGTCGACGGTCACGGCGCCCCGGCTATTCAGGGTGACGCCGGCGGCCTCCAGGCCCAGGCCCGCCGTGTACGGTTCGCGTCCGGTGGCGAACATGACCACGTCGCTGGCGTCCGCGTGGCCGTTGGACAGGTGACTGATCAGGCCGTCGGGGTTCTTTTCCAGACGCTCGTGCGAGGAGCCTAGAATGACCTTGATGCCCCGTCGCTCGAGTTCGCCCTCCAAATGCGCGCGCACATCGTTGTCGAACCCGCGCAGAATGTTGGCGCCGCGATAAAGCAGGCTGGTTTCCACCCCCAGGCCGTTGAAAATGCCGGCGAATTCCACCGCGATGTAGCCGCCGCCGACGATCAGGATGCGCGTGGGCAAACTGGGCAGGTGAAATGCTTCATTGGAGGTGATTGCGTGCTCGATCCCTTCCAGGGCCTGCGGCAGGACCGGACGCCCCCCAGTGGCGATAAGAATCTTTTCCGCGGTAACGCTGCGTTCCTTCCCGACAAGCTCGACCGTGTGCGCATCGGTAAGTCGCGCCCGCGCATGGACCAGATCGGCGCCGGCGTTCTGCAGATTGGTGACATAGATCCCGGAAAGCCGCGCGATCTCGTTGTCCTTCGCCGCCAGGAATCGCTGCCAGTCGAAGGAAGCTTTGGCCATGTCCCAGCCAAATGCCTGGGCGACTTTGAAGCTTTGTGAGAATTCACTGGCATAAACCATGAATTTCTTTGGAATACAGCCTCGGATGACGCAGGTGCCACCGACCCGGTCCTCTTCGGCGATAGCCACTCTGGCGCCGGTCATCGCCGCCCGCCGCGCCGCGCGCACGCCCCCAGAGCCGGCCCCGATGACAAACAGATCGTAGTCGAACTTGGCCAAGGTCGCAGCTCCTTCAGCGGTCCAGGGAGATCACGCCGGCGTCGCCGCCGATCAGGGCGCGGTCGGCCAGGCCCAGAAAGAGGCCATGGTCGACGACCCCGGTGACCGCCTTCAGCGTGTCGGCCAGCGCCTGGGGATCCACGATCGCGCCGCAGGGCGCATCGTAGATGACGTTGCCCCCGTCGGTGATCACAGCCGCCCCGCTCGCCACGCGCAGGCGCGGCGAGGCATCGATGCCCGCCCCGCGCAGCGCCGCGCAAATGCGCCTGGCCGTTGCGGCATGTCCAAAGGCGACAACCTCGATTGGCAGGGGGAAGGCGCCCAAGCGCGTCACCTGCTTGCTCGCGTCGGCGATCACCAGGCAGCGGCTTGAAGCGCTCCACACCAGCTTTTCGCGCAGCAGCGCCGCGCCGCCACCCTTGATCAGCGCCAGGCCGGGTCCGATCTCGTCGGCCCCGTCCACGGTGAGGTCGATGGTCCCGACGTCGTCCAGCCCAACGACCTCGATGCCCAGGGACCTCGCCAGCGCCGCCGTAGCTTGCGATGTCGGAACGCCGCGCACGCCAATGCGCCGCTGCGCCAACGCCCTGACGAACCATGCGGCAGTCGTCCCGGTGCCGAGGCCAACCAGCATCCCTGGCTCGATCAGCGCCGCCGCAGCCTCGCCCGCCGTGTGTTTCTGCTCATCGGGCGTCACGCCTTAGCCTTCGCCGCGCGCTTGCGGAATCGGAACGCCGCCGCCCAGCCGGGCTTTTCCACCTGGGAGGCGCGGCCGAGGGCCAGGGAGTCGGCAGCCACATCGCGGGTGATCACCGAACCCGAGCCGGTGTAGGCTCCGGGGCCGATCGTCACTGGCGCGACAAGGGCGCTGTTGGAGCCGATGAAAGCCCCATCGCCGACGTGGGTGTCGAACTTGTCGAACCCATCGTAGTTGCAGAAGATGGTTCCGGCGCCGATGTTGGCCCCCGCTCCCACCGAGCCGTCGCCCAGATAGGCCAGGTGATTGGCCTTGGCGCCGGCGCCGACGGCGACCTTCTTGACCTCGACGAAGTTGCCTATGTGGGCGCCCTGGCCGATCTCGGCCCCGGGGCGCAGGCGCGCGAAGGGTCCTATGAGAGCCCCCTCGCCGATCTGGGCCCCCTCCAGATGACAGAAGGCGCGGATCACCGCGCCCGTGGCGACCGTAACGCCTGGGCCGAAAACGACATAGGGTTCGACGGTGACGCCGGCCGCCAGCCGGGTGTCCCAGGAAAAGTGAACCGTTTCGGGGGCCGTCAAGGTCACACCCGCGGCCAGCGCCGCCCTGCGAGCACCGGTCTGAAAGGCAGCCTCCGCCGAGGCCAGTTCGCCTTGCGAGTTCACTCCGGCGACCTCGTCTTCGCTCGCGAAGGCGACGCGGACGGCCAGCGCCGCCTCGGTCGCCAGGCCGACGATGTCGGTGAGGTAGTACTCGCCCTTGGCGTTGCCGGCGCCGACCTTGCCAAGCAGATCGAACAGCAGCCGGGCGGGCGCGGCCAGGACGCCGCTATTGCACGCCCTGATGGCGAGGTCCTCAGGTCCCGCATCCCTGGCTTCGACGATGCGCAGGAGCACATCGGGGCCGCCCAGCACCAGGCGTCCGTAAGCCCCGGGATGAGCAGCCTCGAAGCCCAGCACGGCGATGTCCGCGCCCGCGTCGCGCAACTCGAAGAGCGAGCAGGCCCCCTTGGCCGTCAGCAACGGACAGTCGGCGTAGGTCACCAAGACATCACCGGTGAAGCCGCCCAGCGCGGTCCTCGCGGCCAGGACCGCATGGCCGGTGCCGAGCGGCGGATCCTGGACGGCGATCGCTGCATCGCCCAGCCGCGCCGCCACATGGGCGCGAACCAGAGGCGAGTGATCGCCGACAACGACGACGATCGGCGCGCAGCCCAGCGCCTGCGCCGCATCGATCGCGTGGTCGATCAGCGTCCTGCCGCCGACGCGGTGCAGCACTTTGGGCGTGGGCGAGGCCATGCGCTCGCCCTTGCCGGCGGCGAGGATGACGGCGGCTCTGGCCGGCGCGTCGCTGGCGGTCATGATCGAATCCTTGCGCGAGTGGCGAGCCTTGCCATTAAACGGCGTTTAGCCGAAACGGCCATCGGTTTTCGTTTTCGGAAGCGTTCGCCTTGCCGCGCCCATCGGACCATGCCGACCTTCGCGCTCTCGACGGCGCCACCATCGCCTTCGATCTCGACGGCACGCTGGTCGATACCGCCCCCGACCTGGTCGCCGTGCTGAACGGCCTGCTGGCCGAGGAGGGCCTGGCGCCCCTGCCCCTGACCGTCGCCCGCCCGCTGATCGGGCGCGGCGCGCGCAGGCTCATCGCCCGCGGGTTCTCTGCCGCCGGAGCCCCCGATCCAGAGCCGCGAATGGACGCGCTGTTCAGCCGATTTATCGCCGCCTATCGCGGCCGTATCGCCAGGGAAAGTCGCCCTTATCCGGGCGCGCTCGCCGCTCTGGACAAGCTCATGGAGGCGGGCGCGAAGCTATGCCTGTGCACGAACAAGCCGACGGATCTCGCGGCCCTGCTGATGCGCGAACTAAGCCTCGAGGAACGCTTCGCCGCCATTGTCGGCCCGGACGCCGCACCTGCCGCCAAACCCGATCCGGCTCACCTGATCGCCGCGATCACCAAGGCCGGTGGGCGGCTGGACAAGGCGGTCATGGTTGGCGATTCCGAGGCCGACGCCCAGGCGGCGCGCGCCGCGGGCGTGCCCCTGGTCCTGGTCAGCTTCGGCTACACCGAGGTCGCAGCGGCTCAGCTCGGAGCCGACATCCTCATCGATCATTTCGATCAGCTTCCAGCGGCGTGCGCGCGGCTCCTGCGACCTTGTCGGCGCCCGCCCCAGCCGCTATAGGCCGATGCCCTCGAAAAGGGCCAACGGACGCGTAGCTCAGCGGGAGAGCACCTCGTTCACACCGAGGGGGTCGCTGGTTCGATCCCAGCCGCGTCCACCACGTGCCAATTGCGGCGAGCGTTCGATCCTTCAGTCTTCGCGGCGCGCCGGCAGGTCACGTCCGTTCTGATGCAGAACCAGACCGGTGACACCCCCATCCGGGCCGATCTCGAAGGTCGCTTGCGCATCCACGACTCGCCAGAAGACCCGGGTCGGGCTTTCCGGAAATACCTCGAACGGGCCCTGGCCGGTCAGTTGGGCGAACAGGCGCGCGCCGCGCCTGGTTACGACAAGCGAGGCCTCGGGCGAGAACCGGTAGCGTCCCGCGAACCTTTCCAACGCCTCGGCGCCAAGCGCGGCGCGGACGCGCTCGCCCGACGGGGCCGCCCTGGCTCGCCCGGTCAACAGGTGAAATGGGACATCGTCATAGCCGGTCGAGGCGCAGTTGGTCAGCAACACCACGCCCCTGCGCCGCTCGCGATCGAACACCACGAAGCATCGATAACCGCCAGTGGCGCCGCCGTGCCAGACTGTGTCGCCGGATGGGTCCGTTGAAATGACCCAGCCGAGCGCCTGGAGATCGCCTCGCGCCGCTGGTCGGCGGGGGTCGAGCTGGGCCGCCATGGCGGACTTCAGCGGCGTCTTGAGGTAGCCGAGTTCGGCCGCCAGGAAAGCCAGCAGATCGTTGGCGCTCGAGCGCAGCGCCCCGGCCCCCGCGAGAGCCTGAAAATCCCAGTTCGCGACCGGCGCCAGGGTCTGGTCATGGCCGACCGCCATCCTTTTCCGCATGTCCGCAGACAGGGTGATGGCGGTGTTCGCCATGCCGAGCGGCCCGGTGATCCTCTCGCGGATCAGGGTTTCGTAGCTGACGCCGGCGCGCAGGCTGAGCACATGGCCGAGCAGCCCAAAGCCGAGGTTGGAATAGGCATGGGTCTCGCCGATATTTCTGCGCAGCCGGTAGCCGCTCAGGAACCCATGCAGCTGTTCGACGGTGTAGTCGGCGTAGGGGTTCGACCAGTCGCTCAAGGTCATGTTTCCTGGCCGCCGCGGCAGGCCCGAGGTGTGGGTCGCCAGATCGATCAGGGTGATCTGCCGCCCGCCGCGCGCCGGCATGCTCACGCCGGCGGGGAGGTATTTCACCACCGGATCGTCCAGGGTGACCTCGCCTCTTATCACCATGTCGGCCAGGGCCAGGGCGGTGAAGGCCTTGGTGATCGATCCGATTTCGAACACCGTGTCGCCGTCGGGGACTCGGTCATCGGTCGAGCTCATCGCTCCGTGCGCGACGACCCGTTGGCCGTGCTCGTCAATAATGCCGGCCACGGCGCCCATTCCATCGCGCCTGGCGTCGATGCGATCGGCGAGGATCTCCCGGATCTCGCCGTCGTCGGGGATTGTCCAGGTCGAGTTCTTCACCGCGCCGAAGAGAGCCGGCTGTGCAGGGCCGCCGCCGTAAGCCGGGCGAGATTGCCACCGGAGAAAAAGGCGTCCGCGGTCACCTCGAGCGCCGCCCAGGGCGGAAACGCCACCCGGCCGATCGCCTCGGCGGTTTCGGCCTCCGCCTCGCACAGGACAAGCCCGGCTAACGGACCCTCGAAGACATCGACCGCCAGGGTGTTTTGCCGCCAAACAAGATCATGGCGCCGCTTGCGCAGGGCTCGCCCGGGCAGTCTGGACAGAACCGCGTGTTCGGAAGCTGAGAGATAGATATTGACGATCGGGCCTGACGCTGGGTCGGCGGAGTGGTACTTCTTGCATAGCTTGAACGCGCGAGCGCCGTCCGCCTGAATGACGGTCCTCAACCGCAAGCGGCCCTCCGAGATGTAAAGATCCTCGATCAGTCGGCTGCGCGCCGCCGAGAGGTCTGGGCATTCGGTGACAAGGAAGCGCCGCTCATTTTCCAGTTTCGCGTATTTCGGAATCTGCACCGCCATTGCCTTTGCGGCTGAACCTGACGGCGAGGTGGTGATCATAGCGCTAGTAGCGACGCCCAGGTCAGCAACCATCGTCGTGTGGTCGTATTAATCGCCGCTCTCGGGTCCCTCAACGCCCTGTCCGGGATTCAGAACAATCTACTTGGTCAGGTGGTGCAGTCCCGTGAATAAGGCGGTGCCGGACGCGCCAATCAGCATCATGGTTTGAATATAGGTCTGCACCATCCGGGCGTTCTTTTCATAGTCTG
>Ga0208849_1001588_pt1 | contig 15120 bp, 9 predicted proteins | sample NGESurdeep072012_10_FD_184470 | JGI IMG/M metagenome (GOLD analysis project Ga0208849, IMG submission 184470) | Arctic peat soil microbial communities from Barrow, Alaska - NGEE Surface sample 53-3 deep-072012 (SPAdes) | ecosystem: Environmental > Terrestrial > Soil > Wetlands > Peat ...
CACGCCGGGCGCGGCGCCCGCCGTGAAAAAAATTCCGGCGGCAACCACAGCGGCCCGGTGACAAATTGTTTTACTCACAGCGTCAAATTGGTTAATGGAGTGGCAGCGTGAATGCAACCCTAATTGAATCTCTGCGCAACGCCAGCGGAGGCAGTTTGAGCTTCGCCGTGGGTTTTGCGCTGCTGGCCGGGCTGCTGGCGTGGCTGGTGCTGGAGATTTTCCGCGCGCTGCTCCGCGTGGCCGGCGAAAGCCGCCAGCAGCGGATGGCGCTGAAAAAACTGCGCGCGCAACTGCAGGAAACCCGGCTCCGCTGCCGCGAGGCCGAGCAGGTGCAGGCCGGCTGGAACGGACTTCGCAAATTTTCCGTCGCCAAAAAAATCACCGAGTGCGACGATGTCTGCGCCTTTTATCTGAAACCGCACGACGGCCGGCCGCTGCCCGCGTTCAAGCCCGGACAGTATCTCACGTTCCAGCTTGATCTGCCCGGACGCGACAAGCCGCTCATCCGCTGCTACTCGTTGTCCGACTGTCCCAAGGATTATTACCGCGTCACCATCAAAACGGAAAAAGCGCCGCCAGACAAACCCGACGTGCCGCCGGGCGCGGGTTCGAGTTACTTCGCCGACGTGGTGAAAGAAGGAGACATCCTCAACGTCAAGGCGCCGACTGGTCATTTCTTCCTGGACATGACGAAGGCAAATCCCGTCGTGCTCATCGCCGGCGGTGTCGGCGTCACCCCGATGTTGTGCATGGCCAACGCGATTGCGGCCAGCGGCTTGAAACGCGAGGCGTGGTTTTTCTTCGGCGTCCGCAACCGGCGCGAGCATATTCACAAAGCGGAACTGGAAAAACTCGCGGCGGAAAATGACAACATCCATCTTCACATCTGCTACAGCAAGCCGGGCGATCAGGAAATAAAGGGCCGCGACTATCATCACGAAGGCCGCGTGGGCATTGAGCTTTTGAAGGAACTGCTGCCGTCGAACAATTTTGAATACTACCTCTGCGGCAACGGCGCGTTCATGAAAAGCATCACCGACGGCCTTGAAGCGTGGGGCGTGCCGGACAAGGACGTTCACTTCGAGGCGTTCGGTCCGGCGACGGTGAAGAAAAAGGCCGCCGCGCCCACGCCCGCCGAGACGACGCACCTGCAAAAAGTAATGGTCACGTTCGCGCGTTCGAACAAAACCGTCCGCTGGGAGCCGGCGGCGGAAAATATTCTGGAGTTTGCCCGGTCGCAGGGCGTGAAGATTGATTCCGGCTGCTGTGCGGGCGGTTGCGGCTCGTGCGTCGTCGCCATCAAGTCCGGCGAGGTGAATTATTTGAAAAAGCCCGACGCCGAACCGGAGGCCGGCACCTGCCTCACCTGCATCTGCCGTCCCAAAAACGATCTGGCTTTGGATGCGTAAAAATGAAAAATTTGAAAACATCCAACAACCAACATCCAACGCCGAACATCCAATGTGACGTAGCCGGACAGTATTTTGGATGTTGGTTGTTCGATGTTGGTTGTTCGATGTTCCCCCTTTCCAATTAAATGCCTGCCGCCCCGACCATCCTCGAACGCCCGCAGCGCTGGGACGCCGCGTTCGACCCGGACATGACGGACGCGGCGGTGGACCGCCTGCTCGCCACCGCGCCGTTCAGCGGGATGAACGCGGACAAATTTCCCAAACGCACGCCGCTCCGCGAAATCCTCCGCAACGATGCGCGCGTCCTCAAATTCCGCAAAGGCGAAATCATCATGCGCCAGGGCGACTACGGCACGTCGGCGTTCCTGATTTTGCAGGGCGCGGCGCGTGTGGTGCTGAAACCGGATTTGCCGCCGTCGCTGCTGGGCCGCCAGGCAACGGGCAAAAAGGGGGTCTTTCGCACGCTCGCACAACTTTGGAACGGCTCGCGTCCGGCGGAATTTTTCTCGCGCAAACAACTCGGCCAGGATGCCGGCCTCGGCGCACGGCAGGATGCCGACCAGGTTCACATTTTTCTACAGGACGTTCCGCGCGTGCTGGACAAACACCGCACCGAGCAGATGACGACGGGGGAATTTTTTGGCGAGATCGCCGCGTTGAGCCGCATGGCGCGCACCTCCACAATTTTTGCCGACAGCGACGATGCGGAGCTGCTCGAAATCCGCTGGCAGGGTCTCCGCGACCTGATGAAATACGACGACGCGCTGCGCACACACATCAACAAAATTTACCGCGAACGCGCGCTGGCCTCGTATCTTCGCGCCACGCCGCTGTTCAAAAATTTGAGCAAAGAGCAATTGGATCGCGTCGCCGAAGCCGTGGAATTTTCGACGTTCGGCGACTACGACTGGTCCGGCGAATACAAACGCCTCGCGCAATCCGGCAGCGTGCGACCGGAAAAAGAACCCGTCATTGTTGGCGAAGGTGATTATCCGAACGGCATCGTGCTGGTGCGCGCCGGCTTTGCGCGCGTGAGTCAGAAATTTGGCGGCGGCGAACGCACGCTCAACTACATCGGCGCGGGCCAGGTTTTTGGGTTGAACGAGATCGCCCACAACTGGCGCAACAAAAATTCGCCGGTGAATTTTCAATTCTCGCTGCGCGCCATCGGCTACACGCATCTGCTCATCGTGCCGACGCGCGTGATGGAGGAAATTGTCCTGCCGTCGCTGGCGAAAAATGAACTGCCGCCGCTGCTGGAATCTGCAAAGGAAGAGACGGATTCCGCTCCGCCGGAAACCGCCGTGCGCGAAAAAGTAGGCGCGGAAGTTCTGGAATTTCTCACCGAGAACCGTTTTTTCAACGGCACGGCGACGATGGTGATTGACCTGGACCGCTGCACGCGCTGCGACGACTGCGTGCGCGCCTGCGCCTCGACGCACGACAACAACCCGCGCTTTCTGCGTCACGGGCCGAGCGCCGGGCGGCTGATGATCGCCAACGCCTGCATGCACTGCGCGGACCCGGTCTGCATGATCGGCTGCCCGACCGGCGCGATCCACCGCGAATCATTTGCCGGTCAGGTTGTCATCAATCCCGCGACGTGCATCGGCTGCAAGGCGTGTTTCAACAACTGTCCCTACGACGCCATCCGCATGGTCGAAGTCCGCGACGGACGCGGGGAATTTCTCGTGGACCAGGAAATGAAGCCCATCATCAAGGCGACCAAGTGCGACCTGTGCGTGGAAAATTACGGCGGTCCGGCCTGCCAGCGCGCCTGTCCGCACGGCGCGCTGGAGCGGATCAATTTGAACAACCTCGACCGGCTCGCGAAATGGCTGAAGTTATGAAAAGTGCCGCTGAAAATGACTGCTTATTAGAGGTGCCGAACCTCACCTCACCCCGGCCCTCTCCCCTCCTTCCGAAGGAGCGGAGAGGGAGAATCATTCCCAGCCTTGATGCAAAAACACGACTGGCTTCTGCTCGACGACCTTCCGAATTTCTGAAAGCAGACAGTGGCTGTTCCCACTCCCCGGGGGAGAGGGTCAGGGTGAGGGCGGGCGTAAATCTAATTTTTCCTTTTTCGTCAAGCGCGCCATGACCCGCTTCCGGCGACAATTTACTTTCGGCTCGCTCGCACTGATTGCCGCGAGCGTGGCGGCGTTGTGGCTGAATGGAAAATTCAACGCGCTGCCGGATTACGCGTTCCTCACCGGCTGGGCGTTGCTCGCGGGAATGTTCGTGCTGACGATCTATAACGTCCGCAAAAAATTGCCGTTCCTGCCGCTCGGCAAATCCGAGACGTGGCTGCAAATCCACATCTTCCTCGGCTTCTTCACGACGCTGTTGTTTCTGATTCATCTGAACTTTCGCCTGCCGCACGGCTGGTTTGAGATCGCGCTCGCGTGGCTGTTCGTGCTGGTCAGTGGCAGCGGCTTTGTCGGTTTGTTTTTCAGCCGCATACTGCCGCGCCGGCTGGCGACGCGCGGCGGCGAAGTTATTTTTGAAAAAATCCCCGCGCTGCGTCACGTGTTGAAAGCCGAAGCGGAAACTTTATCGCTCGGCACAGACGCGAAATCACCGGTCATTGCGGAATTTTATACCAAGCGTCTGGCGCCATTTTTCTCCGGCCCAAAAAATTCCTGGCTGCATTTCGTTGAATCACGCCGCCCGGTCAGCGCGCTGCTCGCTGAACTGGAAGACCTGCGCCGCTTCGCCACCGATGACGAGCGCCAAAGAATTGAGCGGCTTGCCGCAATTGTCCGGCAGAAAGACGGGCTGGATTATCACCGCGCGTTGCAGCTTGCGCTGAAGCTGTGGTTGTTCGTCCACATTCCGCTGACTTACGGTTTGTTGATTTTCACGGCATTGCACATAGTTCTCGTCTTCGGATTTTCAGGAGGTGCGCGATGAGCGAGCAACTGCCATCCCCGGATTTCGACGCGCACAATTATGCGCGGCCAAACCAAAACTGGATTTGCGGCCACGCCTGCGAGGGCAATGCGTGCCGGCAAGGCCCGGACGCCAAAGGCCGCTGCCGCGCGACCGCTGAATGCAAGCCCGTCCAGAAAACCAAGCCCGGCGAGACGAAAGGCCGCTGGCATTGCACGCGGCCCGGCGGTGAATGTGAATCCGGCCCGCTGCCGGACGGAAGCTGCTGTCGTCCAATCGCAAAATGTTCGCCGGTGCCAACATTGCGCGTGTGGCGTGGTCGCGCGACGCTGGCGGTCATCGCGGCCTCGTGCGCGGTGCTGCTGTTGCTGCTGGGCAATCCGCCGTGGCGGAATAATTTCATCAGTCCCGGAATTGTTTCCGATTCACATTCCGGCGCGACGTTCGCCGCGCGGGCGGAGACGAATCATTTGAACCAGAACTGTGGCGCGTGTCATGTGGCGGGAGATTCGGGGCCGAATCCAATGATCCACGCCGCGTTGCACGCTGATCCGGGAATTTTGGATTTGAAAAAACTCGCGAACGCCAAGCCGGCGGAACCGACGGCGATTGATGAGTCGTGCTTGAAATGTCATGCGGGCAGAAATTTTCACCAGACGGACGCGCCACCGATTTCATGTTCGTTCTGCCACGCGGAGCATCAAGGCAGAATGATGGCGGCGACGACGGACGCGAGTTGTAATTTCTGCCACGGTGACGCGGCGAAGATGGCTCACAATTCCGTAGGAGACGAGGTGACGAGTCTCAAATCAAAACAAAGTCAGAGCCTCCTCACGTCGGCTCCTACAAAATCAGAAATCCACCATTTCGCGGACGACCACCCGCAGTTCCGTTTCATCACTGAAAAATTGCGCGACCCGGACACGTTGAAATTCAACCACACCTTGCACCTGACCGGCCCGACGATCCCGAACCTGCCCGGCGGCGAAAAACTTGACTGCATGTTCTGCCATCAGCCGGATGCGGCGGGCGCGTTCATGAAGCCGGTGGCCTTTGAGAAGAACTGCCGCGTCTGCCACTCGCTGCAATTTGACCCGGAGACGCCGCAGTTGATGCTGCCGCACGGCAACGTGGATTTTGTGTCGGCATATTTGCGGAGCCTGCCGAAACAGTATCTGAATCTGGCGGCGACGGAAAACCTCGCCGACGCAAACGGGTTTGTGGAAAAGAAGCTCGCCGGTTTGCGGTCGCAGTTCGGCACCGGCGAAGACCTCGAGCGGCGCGTGTTCTTCAGCACGGCGACGTTCGGACCGGAGGCGCAGATCGGGACTTTGAGCGGCGCGACGCGGTCGCTGTTTCCAGGCTGCGCGTATTGCCACGAAATTAAAACGGCGGCATCAGGTTTGCCGCAAATCACCAAGCCGGTGATGCCGGAACGCTGGCTGGTAAAGGCGAAATTCAGCCACGCGAAACACTTGAACATCGCCTGCGCGCAATGCCATGACGCGGTTCACAGCAAGGACACGGCGGACATTTTGTTGCCAGCGAAGGAGACGTGCGCGGCCTGTCACAGCCCGCACGGCGGTGTGGCGAATACCTGCGCGGAGTGCCACACCTACCATCAGCCGCAATTCGTCGCGAAGTGATTGTCCGAGGATGAGGATGAGGACGAGGAGGATTTTTTAGAACCGCATGGAAAGGTTCAATCCGCCGCCTCCGTCAAACTTGTCGTAGCTTTGAACCAGCGGGCCGTCGGTGTTCAAGGTGTCGCAACTGACGAACGTGCGGAGCGCGACTTTGCGGGTGATGGGAAAATACAGGGCGATGCCGAAGGAGTGCAGCCAGTCCTGGCGGCCTTGGCGAACCTGCGGGTAATAGGAATACTGGAGACGATAAAACGGCTGCACGAGGGAGTGCGGGCATAGCCGCCAGTTGCCAAGCAGCACGAAGCTGTGGTCGGTGCGGTTGTTGTAATCGCCAAGGTTGTCCGGGACGGGATTTTGAGTTTCAGTGAAGCGGTAGTCCCCTTCATAGCCGACGACCACGGATTTGTTGTCTGCCAGTTGAGGGATTGCTATGGATGAACCGGCGTTACGGGAAACATTGTGTGATCGGGCGTTTCCGGCGGATAAGGAAGGCCCGGATTCATGTCCCGATAGACGATTTCCAAACCGAAGACCGCCTGGTTGAAGTCCACGACATATTCCACCGTGCCGTCGGCAAAATCGTGTTGCTGCTGCTGGATCGTCGCCAGGATGAGCGGCAGCGAGGACAGCGGCTGGGAAAAGCCCACGACCAGCACGAGGCGCGAGATCACTTTGCCAAGGTTGAAAAATTCCGGGTCGTGCAATTCATTTCCGTCGGGCGGAACGATGATCAACTGGCCGGCTTTCAACACAATGCTGATGCCGTTTTTCAAGGTCACTTTGACCAGCCCTTCGAGATCCAGGATTTTGAAGCTGCCGTCCGGCAGCACGGCGCAGATCATCGTCGTGCCCAGCACGGCGGCGGAGGTGCCGTGATATTGAATCGTTCCGCCGCCGACGCCCGCCGGTGCGTGAAACAAAATGCTGCCTTTTTCCAGTTGGATGCTGCGCCCGCCGGCTTCAAAGGTGAAAATTGTGTTCGCCCCGATGCGCGTGATCGTCTTGTCCGGCGCGGTCATTTCCACGCGCGACGCCGCGCCGGTGCGCACCCGGTCCGGCGCCTGAAAAACCATGTTGGTCCGCGCCGGCACGACGCTTTTGTCCGCCGCCGCCACGACCTTGGCGTCACGGATGATTTCAGTGAACGTGCTTTCCGTCAGCGGCGCGGCCCCAATTGACGCCAGACCCGGAAGGAGAAACAGGCCGGCCAGAAAAAATGATTTGTTCATGGTTGCCAAGGACGTTGATAATAAACACTACCATTCCTAATGGGTTGTCAACCCTTTCCCCAACGAATAATCTGCGGCCGCCCTTTACCCGGAAACAAACAATGAAACCTGCCGCCAAACGTCCGTTCATCGTCCTCGCCATCTGCGCGGTGGTCACGCTGACGTGCCTGTTGCTGTGGCAGCATGGCTTTTTGCAGGAAATGGAATTTTCCGCGCAGGACTGGCAGACGCGACACGGGCGCAAAACGCCGGTGGACGACCGGCTCATGCTCATCGGCATTGACAAGCCGATCTACGCGGCGGATTTCAGCGACGAGGAACTGCAACGCGAGCCGGTGCTGCGGGATCTGCAAAATAATTTTCCGTGGTCGCGCGCGGTCTGGGCGCGGCTGATTCAAAAACTGTCGGACGCCGGTGCCAAAGTCATCATGTTCGACCTGTTATTTACGACGCCGGGCGCGGGCGATGACGAACTGCGGCAGGCGCTCGACCAGCACCGGGACCGCGTCGTCATCGGCTACAACATCAGTTCCGCGAACAATGCGCGCGGGGATTCTTTGGAGCTTCAGCTTCCAAACACAGACTTGGTGCCGGGGGATGGAACCAATTCTCCCGTCACTGACGACCGGCTCGGCTATGTCAACTTCTGGCCCGACAGCGACAACACGTTGCGCGAAGCCAATTACCGTCTGACCGGCGCGCAGGCGGGCGACATACTGCCACGCGATGTCGTCCTTGAATCCTTGGACGCCCGCGCGCTTCGCAAATTCGGCCGGCCGGACCTGGTGCCCGCCGGATTTGACCGGCGTGTTTTCCGCTACACCGCCGCTCCGAACATCGCCTACCGGCCTTATCCCGTTGGCGACGTGCTTTCGCCCAAACTCTGGGAATCCAATTTTGACGGCGGAAAGTTTTTCAAGGACAAGATCGTGTTGATTGGCCCGACCGCCAAAATTTTTCACGATGTTCACAACACCCCGTTCCACGACGAGATGCCCGGCCCGGAAATCCACCTGCAAGTCATCAACGCCGCGCTGCATGGCGAATTCCTGCGCAAACTCCCGCCCGCCGCCAGCGGTGCTGTCATCGTGCTCGCCGGCCTCATCGCCGCCGGCCTCTGTCAGTTCATGCGCGCTCCGCTCAAACGGCTGCTCGTGATCCTGCTGCTGTGCGCCGGCTTTCTGGTCGTGACAAAAATTTGTTTCGACTGGGCCAATTTGATTTTGCCCATGGTGCCGCCGGTCGGCGTGCTGATCTTCATCGGCATCGCCGCGCTGGCCTATGATTTCATTGTCGAACGGCTGGAGCGGATGAAGCTGCGGCACACGATGGGCCTGTATTTTTCACCGCGCGTGCTGGACGCCGTGCTGGCCGACCCCGGCTCGATGGAACCGCGCCGCGCCAGCGTGGTTTTGCTGCTGACCGATCTGCGCAATTCCACGCCGCTCGCCGAAACGCTCGGTCCGAAGGGCATGTTCGAGCTGCTGAACAAAGTTTTTGAAGCGCAGACCAATGCCATCATGGGCGAGGAGGGCAACCTCGAACATTTTCTCGGCGACCAGTTCTTGAGCTACTGGGGCGCGCCGCAAAAACAGCCGGACGCCGCCGACCGCGCCAGTCGCGCGGCGATGAAACTCATCCGCTCGATGGAAGACTTGCGCACCCTGCTGACGCCGGAAGTGCAAAAATTATTCGGCTATGGCGTCGCGCTGCACAGCGGCGGCGTGCTGGTGGGCAACAAAGGTTCCGCGCTGCGGCTGGACTACGGCCTGGTCGGCGACACGGTCAACGAGGCGGCGCGCGTCGAGGCGCTCACGAAATACTACGGCGCACGGATGCTGGTGACGCGCGACGCATTCGCGCAGTTCAGCACGCAAGGCCCGCACCGGCTGATTGACCGCGTCATCGTGAAAGGCAAGAGCGAGCCGGTGGAATTGTTCGAGTGCGAAAATCCCTGCACGCCGCCTAACTATGCGGACATTTGCCGGCGCTACCGGACCGCCTATGACGAATACTTTTTTGGCCGGTTTGGCGAAGCGCAAAAATTATTTTCTGCGCTGGTCCAGGAATTTTCCGACGGCCCCAGCAAAACCCTCGACGCCCGTTGCGCCGAACTCATCACGCACCCGCCCGCCGAATGGCACGGCATCTGGAAAATGGACGCGAAGTGAACCGGAGGTTTTAACATCACGGCAGCAGCAGGACGCGATAGACTTTCATTCCCGTGGCGGAATTATCCACGGCATTTAAGCTGAAATCCGTCGCCGTCAAGGGTGAACCAAGATTCGTCCAGGCCGCCGTCAGGTCTGTCTTGAACTGCACCTGGTATTTTTTCCCGATGACCGTGTCCCACGAAATCGTCGCGGTATGTGCCGCGTTGGTGAGTTGCAGCGCCAGCTTGAACGGCACAAGGACGACACGCACCAGTTCGTTGTAAGCGTCCGCCACGACCAGCGAGCCGTCCGCCGCCACGGCGATGCCGTAAGGATTGAAAAATTTCCCCACGCCATTAGCGCCGCTGTTCGTGCCGGAAATCCCCGCCGCACCGCTCACCGTGGTGACGAGGCCGTTCGTCGCTATCTTGCGGATGGTCTGGTTGAAGGAATCGGCCACGAACAAATTTCCTTTCTTATCGAACGCCAATTCCGCCGGACTGCGAAAACGCGCCGTAACGAGATTGCCGTCCGCCGAGCCGTCCTGGCCCACCGCCCCGGCGTAGGTCGTCACTGCGCCGCTCGTCGTGATTTTGCGGATGGTGTTGTTGTTCGCGTCGCACACGAAGAGATTTTCCTTCGCATCAAACGCCAGTCCGCACGGCGAGTTGAATTGCGCGTTGGTGCCGTTGCCATTCGCGCTGCCCCAAACCTGCGGGCTGCCGGCGAAAGTCGAAACCACGCCGCCGGAAATTTTGCGGATGCAATGATTGCCGCTGTCCGCGACGAAAACATTTCCGTTCGTCCAGACCGCGATGCCCAACGGCGAGGCGAACAGCGCGCTGCCGGTCGCGCCATCAAGAAATCCGCTGGAGCCGGCGACTCCGGCAAAGGTCGTCACCGCTCCCGCCGGGGTGATTTTGCGGATCGTGCTGTTGCCGGTGTCGCTGACGAACAAGTTTCCGTTTTTATCAAACGCGAGTCCGCTGGGCGTGTTGAATTTCGCGGCGGTGCCGGTGCCGTTCACGCTGCCGGCAATGCCGATTTGTCCGGCAAACGTCGTGACCACGCCGGCGGCGGTGATTTTTCGGATGGCGTGATTCTGCGAATCGGCCACGAAATAATTTCCGCTGGCATCCACGACAATCGCCGCCGGATCGCTGAACGTGGCGTTCGTGCCCGTGCCATTTGTCGTGCCGCTGACCAGCGCCTTGCCGGCCAGCGTGGTCACGGAATCCTGCGCTCGCAGTGTGGCTACAAGCGAGAGCAGCAACAATATGGCGGACAATTTTTTCATTCGCCGCGTCGCATCAAGCGTTCGTTGTCGGTCGGCTGCGAAATATTTTCTACTTTCGCCGGCTGAAATTCCGCCGTCGGTTTCAGTTCATCACCATCGCGCGTGACGAGTTTGCCGGCGCGCGTGAAAACATTTTCGACGGTGTAAAGCTCGCCGTCGCGCTCGTAGAATTTCTTCATCTCGTCGAGATGGAACGGACGCGAACCCTTGCGTCCGAACACGACGGTTTCGTTGCCGCTTTCATCCACGACGCGGTCGCGGTCGAGTCCGCAGCCAACAGCCACGGCGGGTTCGTGCGTTGGGAAGGTGGCAATGAGCTTCGGATTCGGCGCGGGACTGAAGCCTGCCGCGCCAGGAACATTTTCCGGCGAGATCATCTGGATGATGCGCAGGCCGTTTTTACCATCGGCCACAAGCGCGAATTCCGAGGCGCTAATGGAACCGATTTGCACGGCGCGCGTGTCGTTAAGTTTTCCATCGGCGTTGTAAAGCCGTTCGAGCTTCGGCTTTTCCGGGTTGGAAATGTCAATGAATGCGAGTCCATCCTCGCCGTCAGCGACGTAGGCGAACGTGCGTGCGAGATAAAAACGTTGCGCATGTTTCAACGGCACGAACGCGCCGGGAATCAGCTTCGGCTTCGTCGGTTCGGTGATGTCGAGCACCTTGAAACCTTCATCGTCCGTCACGAACGCGTAGCGGAACTGCACGCCGACGGCGCGTGGATTTTTCAGGCCTTCCGTAAGTTCGCCTGCCAACATTGGAGCTTCGAGCGCGTCGTTGCGCAGGCCGACGACGAACAATCCGTTTTTGCCGACGACGTAAAGATTCGTTCCCGCCATGAACGAATGCATCGCGCCCGTGAGTTTTCCATCCGGGTTGAAGCGGACGATTTTTTCTTTGTCAAAAAAGTTGTTGTCGGGATTGCCATCGAGCATGGTGCCGACGGTGACCATGACGAGACCTTCCTCGCGGTCCGTGACGAAAACCCACGCATACAGCGGGCTGACGGTCTGCTCCATGTTTTCCGGCTTGCGCGAACGTAGCGGGTCCACGCCGAGCGTGCTCGGCAGCGTCACGCTCGTGGCGTATTTGGTGCGGATGTAAGTGCGCTGGCCGAGCGGCGAAACCGGTGCGGTGCTGATGCGCTCGGAAAACCCTTTCTGATCAATGTTCGCAATGTCAAAAACCTCGAAGCCGTCCTTGCCGTTCGCGGTGTAGAGATATTCGCCGCGTTGCACGAGGTCGAGAATTTCCGTCGCCTCCTTGTGTTCGCCGTCGTGCAACACGCTGTGGTCTTCCTCGACGAATTTTTTGTAATTGTCGGGATACGCGATCTTTTGCAGATGGCTACCGAGTGCGGCCTGCGGTTCATCTTGCTCCGTCCAGATGACGGCGTCCATTCCGCCCTTGCCTTCGCCGACGTAGAGGTAGCGACCAAAGAAATTCACCGTGCCCGTGCCGAAGCCGAGCAGCGACGCCATCCAGGCGTTGTTGTCGTTCGCTTTTGAAATGTGACAGTCCTCGCAATTCTTGGTCGTGCCGACGCCGCTGGTCGTGTGCGGCAGATGCGGATTGAACGCCTGGCCGCTGTAGCCTTCGGCGCTGATGGTTTGCTGCTGCGAGTAAACCCATTCGCGGTTTGCATTCTGCGAACTCACGATGACGGCGCTCGACGAACGCAGCACGGCGAGACGGTTGCTCTTGTAGCTCGCGTCCACGCCTAGCTGGAAAACGTCGTCACGCACGACCTGCGGATTGTAGGAGGTGAAATTGCGGTCGGTAACGCCTTCGTATTTATTCAGCGGCACGCGCTGGTTGGCCTTCATCGGCAAATGACAGCCGAAGCAGGAAGTCGCCCATGATGAATGGCAAATCTGGCAGCCGACGTTTGAGTTGTCGTGTGCCAGATCGCGAGGGCAGGCTTGTAGGTCAGGCGTCGCGCCTGAATCATCATTTTTTGAATTTGAATTGGAGACAGGCGCGACGCCTGTCCTACGCTGACCCGGCACGTCGCCCCAATTCGTTCCATCACGCCGCAAAGTTTTCGCATACGCTGACTTGGCGTTGTAGTGCGACGAGGTTGGATCAATCGTGTCAATCGTCTGCGGCACTTCCCAGATCAAGTCCGGTGTCATTGAGGAGCGCTGGAACAGTTTATTTCCCTGCCAGAAAAAGCGCGGCCCATACGCCGTGTTGTCCGCGCGCAAATCAACACCGGCGATGTTCGTGCCGGTCCAGAGGCCACCGTTGCCGCTGGTGACGAGCGAGGGGCGCTTTTGAATCGTGCCGTGGCAGTCAATGCACTCAATGGTCGTCGCGGCGCGCGGTTCGCCGTAGAGCAGGCCGTTGCCGTGGACGTCCACGTCGAAGTGGCAGTCGGCGCATTGCATCCCGTGCGCGAGATGTTCGTCCTTCAAGTGAACGGCCTTGGCGAATTTCTTCGGATCGTCGTTGGAAATAATGTTTTCATCACGGTCGCGCAAATTGCCTTCGCGGTCATGCTTGAACACCGCGCGGAAAATCCAGCCGTGACCGTGGTAATCGGCGAACTGCGTGTCCTTCAACTTCGAATTCAGCTCGGAAACTTTTTCCAGAAAATCCAGATCGCCCCACAAACCGCGCGCGGCGGCGGCTTCGGGATTGTCGCGGATGGAATTGACGAGTTCGGCGGGCGTGGGATTCTTTTGTTTTTTCGGATACATGAATTCACCGTCGGTTTCCTCATCCCACCAAGTGTAGCCGAGATACGGATTCTCAAACAAATTGCCCTGATGCATGTGACAGCTCATGCACTGGCTGGTCGGAATGGCGCGCGTGAACTGATGCTTGATCGGATGCCCGCGCTCGTCTTTGCGGATGGCCTTGTCGGCGGTGAAGCTCAAGCCTTGGTTGCCATATTTGGAATACCAGCCGGAATCCGTGGGCGAACGGTCGTTCGCGTAAACAACGTGGCACGCCGTGCAGCCGCTGCTGCGGTAGTCGCCCGGATGATTGTTCGAGCCCATGAAATCCAGCATCGGATCGTTTAATCGCGTTTTCTGCAAATTCAAAAAAACTGGATCGGTGCGGAGCAACGTGCCGAGTCCGCGCTCGCTCAAACGGCGCGCGGGCTTGCCGGGTTCCTCGAACGGATTCGGATTGCCGAGCTGCAACTGTTCCTCGCCGCCGCGCTCAAAGATGCGAAGGATGTTGCTCGGCTGGCTGATGTCAAAGCGAGGGAGCGGATCAAGGAACGGAAGAATTCCCCAGCGGTCAGTCATCGCCTGCGTAACTGGCACCGGACTTTCCAGACGCAGCGGCGTTCCATCCGCTCCGTAAGCCTGACCGAAGCGGTAATTTTTCGCCGGATACGCGCCGTTATTGTAGAGCGCCGCGCCCCAGAGCATCGCGCCGTGGCGCATCATGCTGTGGCTGACATCGTGGACGATGTCAGCATGACACGGCGCACAGGTCTGTTCGACAACACGGAGGTCGCCGGGATTCACAAACTGGATGAACTCGGCGGATTCGTGATTTAACAAAACCGACGAGTCGTTCGGGTTCGCCGAGCTTTGCCAGAAAACCGGATTGCGCGGCGCGACGTGCGCCTGTGTCTGCTTCAGACCGGGCGTCGCATTGCCGCCGTGACAATCGGTGCAGCCGAGCACGACGTTCGGCGATGCGTGCATGGACTCGCTGCCGGTGTGACATTCGAGGCAGCCGCGCGATTTTTTGTCGGCTTCGAGCTGCGACTGGTCAATCCAGTTCGGCTTGGGCAGCTCGTGTGCGGCATTGGCGGGAATATTCTTCGGCACGGAAATTTCCGGGCCGGAGCCGTCGCTCTGTGCGAACAGCTGGAGATCCGCCGCCAACCAGCCGGCGAACGCAAGCGCTGCCAGCCGCGTGGATAAAGGCGATTTTGTTTTCATGTTTCAATAAGTGAATGTGACCGCAATCAATCCGCTGTAAAGAAAATCATCCACCGCGCCGGTGCGGTTCGTGCGGTCAAAGCCCGGCACGGGATCGGTGCTGGTCTTGTAAATGTCCTTGTAACCCTGCCCCGGAATCAACACGCCGAAACCGGCGGAAAAAATGATGTTGTCCGTAAGCAGCGGACGATACTGAAAGCCCAGGCTCAAATCCCAGCCAACTTCGTTGTTCACTTTGTCCGTGAGCAGCGCGGTCTTGATGGGGTCCGTCTCGGCGAACAGAATGTAATTCGCATTGAGAAACGAACGCAGTTTCGGCGTGAGGTCAAATTCCGCGCCAAGGCCGAAGATGAAAACGCCGGGATTCACAAAATTCGCCTGCCCTTCCGTTTTGCTCGTGCGCAAATCCGGCACGAGGCTGCTCGGCGTTTTCAAATTCACCAGCGTGCCGCCGAGATTAAAACCCTGCCGCGTCCAGAAGCTGAACGGCCCGCCGGTGAAATTGGGATTGTCCACGATGGAATCAAAACCGTTTGCCTGACCGTCCGTTGCGTTGCCGTCGCCGGAAGCGTAGAAGAACGAC
>Ga0208849_1001589_pt1 | contig 15107 bp, 12 predicted proteins | sample NGESurdeep072012_10_FD_184470 | JGI IMG/M metagenome (GOLD analysis project Ga0208849, IMG submission 184470) | Arctic peat soil microbial communities from Barrow, Alaska - NGEE Surface sample 53-3 deep-072012 (SPAdes) | ecosystem: Environmental > Terrestrial > Soil > Wetlands > Peat ...
AGTGTGTGCGCATCGTTGGCCTCGACGCCGAGGGCCTCGGGCGGCTTGCGGCCGAGCGCGATATCCAGCGCGTTGACGATCGGGGCCAGCGCCTGTGCGTAGCCGGCGCCGGTCTTTGGGTCCACCTCGCGCCGCCAGGAGTACAGGAAATCCTCGGCAGTCAACGGCGCGCCGTTGGACCAGCGTGCATCCGGCCGCAGGTGGAATACCCAGGTCTTGCTGTCGGCGCTCTGCTGCCAGGACGCTGCTGCTCCCGGACTGGGTTTGCCGTCGATGCTGAAGGTGACCAGTCCTTCGAACAAATCATCGAGCACCCGCTGGGACGGAATATCGGTGGTGAGTTGCGGGTCGAGCGATCGCGGCGAGTCATCGAGCGTGCGGGCGATGGCTTGCGAGCCCGCCAGCGCGGTGCCCACGGTAATCTGCGGGGCGCTGCTGCCGAGCAGCGGATCGGCCTGATGGCTGCAGGCAACGAGCAGAGCGGTGGCCGTGAACGCAAGAGCCCGCGGCGCCGCGAGCCTCACGACTTGAGCACCACCTCTTCTGGCGCGTGTACGAAGTAGCCCTGGATATATTGCACACCCAGCTGCCAGACGACCGCCATGGTGTTGGCATCCTCGATTCTCTCGGCTACGGTCTGGACATTGTGCTGGGCCGCGGCCACGGCGATCTCGCGCACGCGCTGCTGCAGCGGCGGACTCGCGGCCAGTCCCTGCATCAGCGAGCCGTCGATCTTGACGAAATCCAGCGGTAAGGTCGTGATCAGCCGCTGCGAATCGCGGCCGCCGCCGAAATGCTCGAGCGCGAATCTCACGCCAATGGCGCGCACCGCGCTGATCAATTGCGTGGCCTGGGTCACGTGTGTGCTGGCCACTTCCTCGGTGATCTGCAGGCACAGGCGCTGGGATTCGGCCAGCGTTGAGCGCAGCTGCAGCTGCAGCCAGGGCAGCAACGACGGATCGAAGGCGCTGTCGCGCGACAGGCGCACGAACAACAGATCCGGTTTGGTTTTGGCGATCGAAGACAGCGAGGCGCCAAGCACCCAGCGATCGATGTTCTTCATCAGGTCGTTGCGCTCGGCCGCCGGCAGGAATTCCGATGGCAACACTTCCTTGCCCTGGGCATCGAGCATGCGGATCGCGACGTCGAACATTTTCTGCGCACCGCCGGTCAGGGCAGCGATTGGCTGCTGCACCAGGCGGAAGCGATTCTCCATCAGCGCCGCTTTGATGTGCTTGACCCACACTTGATCGTAGCCCTTGACGCGGCTGTCGTTGTCGGCGCGATCCACGGTCACGATCTGACCGCCGCCGCGTTCGCGGCCACGGCGCAGCGCATTGAGCGCATCCATGACCGTGGCGTCCAGATCCGGCGAATCATGCGGCACCACGCTCAAGCCGATGCTGCAGGTCGCATGCAGGCCGTCGCCACCGACTTGAAACTGGAACAGGTGACTGCCGATGCGCTCCACCAGGTTCTCGCACCAGGCCTCGACGTCGCGCGGATTGCCGCGCTCGAGCAGCAAGAGCAAGGTGGTGCCGCCGAAATGTCCGGCGATGTCATTCGGGCCGAGCAGTGAGTGCGCCACATGGGCGAATGCGATCAGGAACTGCTCGCACGCCAGCACGCCCAGATCGCGTTCGATATCGACGAAGCGGTCGGGCCGCACGCACACGAGATAGCGTACGCCGCCGGCCACCGGCGTGCGCAGCCGCTCCTGCAGCGCGTGCAGCAGATGGCGGCGCATCAGCAGTCCGGTTCCCTGGTCGCGATGCACTGCTGCTTCCAGCTCATTCACCAGCGAGCGATCGTCGCGCTTGTGTGCCGGTACGATCAGTCGCACGCTCGGCTCACCATCGTATTCTCCCAGGGCCAGTATCAGCTCGAGCGCCGCGATCGAGCCGTCTCCCACCTTGGCGCCAGCCTTGAGCGTGTGATTGCTCCAGCGCCCCTGCAGGCAGGCCGTGAGCGCCGCCTTGAGCGCGGCGTGCGTCGATTCTTCGAACAGGTCCATGACCGGCTGGCCGATCAGCGCGCTGGCGTCGGTAAAGCCGAACACTTCGAGCCAGGCGGGATTGGCATCGACCAGGATGCCTTCCTGGATCTGGGCAATGGCATCGTTAGAGCGCTGCAGCACCACTTCGAGCTGGCTGCGGTAATCCTGCGAGGCCCGCAGTGTGCTGGTGAGCGCGCGCTCGAGCCGGAAGGCGCGCAATTCGCGCGCGATTACCGCCTGCAGGCGGTTTGGCTGATGCAGCGAGACGGTGTCGCGGGCTCCCTGAGCCATGTCAGCGCCAATGGTTTCTTCGTCGACTTTGTCGCGCACCGCGATCAGAGGCACCATGGCGGCGACCTGATCGCGCACAGCCGCGAGTTGCGACAGCCCCGTGCCCGCAGCCGGACAGCAGATCAATAATTCGGGATTGAGTTGCTCGAGCGCATCGGAGAGATCCTGCGGCGCCGAGATCCAGGTGCAGTGGGCGGCCATGCCGGAACGGCGCAACAGGCTGTTGAGCGCCTCGACCGGATCGCGCGTGGCACTGTGCACAATCAGTGGAACCGCCGTCGTGTCGTTCAAAGCGCTGTGCTCCCGTAGACGGGAATTCTAACACTCGACCTAACCTGGACTGTGAAGCGTATCCCACTGGGCGCTCGCCAGTAGCGTCTTGGCCGGCGCGCCCGCGGTCTCCCGCACCAGCCGCGGCAACAGATAGCCCGGCAGGCGTGCCGCCAGCGCCGCCATCAGCGCGCGCGCGCGCGGCTCGGCCACTTCGAAATGTGCGGCGCCGCGCACCCGGTCCAGCAGATGCAGGTAGTAGGGCAGGATGCGCGCTGACCAGAGCGCATGCGAGAGTCGTTCGAGCGCCTCGAGCGAGTCATTGATGCCCGCAAGCAATACTGACTGGTTCAGAAGCGTAGCCCCGGTCGCCCGCAATCGGCCCATGGCGGCGCGCACGCTGTCGTCGATTTCGTTGGCGTGGTTGCTATGAAGCACGATGACCGTCGGCCACGGCAGCGCGCTGAGCCAGCGGCTGAATCCCGCGTCGACCCGCTCGGGCAGAACGATTGGGGTGCGGGTGTGCACGCGCAGCCGCTGAATGTGCGGTAGCGTACGCAGCGCGTCGGTCAGCTGGGTGAGCCGATGATCGGTCAGCGACAGGGGATCGCCGCCGGAGAGAATGATCTCCTCGATTGACGGATCGGCCGCGATCGCCGCGATCGCGGCTTGCCAGCGACCGCCTTCGCCGCCGGCGGCCGAGTACGGGAACTCGCGGCGAAAGCAATAACGACAATGCACGGCGCAGGCACCGGTGCTGATCAGCAGCGCCCGGCCATGGTATTTGTGCAGCAGTCCCGGCGCGCGCATGGCGGCGCGCTCCTCGAGCGGATCGCCGTCGAAGCCCGGTTGTTCGACGAGCTCGCGCGCCCCGGGCAACACCTGCAGCAGCAGCGGATCGTTGGCATCGCCCGGGCGCATACGGCGCACGAACCCGCGCGGCACGCGCAGCCGGAATGGCACCGCGGCATCGCGCGCGGCCGGCGCCAGCTGCGGGTCGAGATCGAGCAGTTGCAGCAGCTCGAGCGGATCGGTGATGGCCTGGCCGAGCTGCCACTGCCAGGATTCGCTGGCCGGCGAGCCATCCGGCTGGCGGGTCAAGGTTGATGCCGTTATCATACGCGCCCTTTTGAGGGCCGCCATTGTGCGGTCTTAACGGGCAGAAGAGAAATGGCCAGCTACACGACCAATGAGTTCAAGTCGGGACTGCGAATACTGATCGACGGCGATCCGTTCGCAATCGTGGAGAACGAGATGGTCAAGCCCGGCAAGGGCCAGGCCTTCAATCGCGTCAGGATCCGAAACCTCAAAACCGGCCGCACCATCGAACGCACGTTCAAATCCGGCGATAGCGTCGAGGCAGCCGACGTGGTCGACGTCGACATGCAATATCTCTACAGCGATGGCGATTTCTATCATTTCATGATCCAGGAGAACTTTGAGCAGCACGCGGCCACCAAGGCGGTGGTTGGCGACAACGCACAGTGGCTCAAGGACGGTACGGTCTGCATCGTCACGCTTTGGAATAACGTCCCGATTGTGGTGACTCCGCCGCCGCATCTTGAACTCAAGGTGGTCGAGACCGATCCCGGGTTACGGGGCGATACCGCCACCGGCGGTCAGAAGTCGGCGAAGCTCGAGACCGGCGCCGTGGTGCGGGTACCGCTGTTCATCAACGAAGGCGAGTTCGTCAAGGTCGATACGCGCACGTCCGCCTACATCTCGCGCGCCAAGCAATAACGCGCCTCAGGCACGTGCGAGCGGGAACGGCAGTACCCGCTCGATGCTCGTCTCTCCCAGTCGCAGCATCAGCAGCCGATCGAAACCCAGCGCCACGCCTGCGACCGCCGGCAAACCGGCCGCGAGCGCCGACAATAGCCCCTCGTCGATGGCTGGCGCGACCAGGCCGGCGAGCGCACGCCGCTGGCGCTCGCGCTCGAAGCGCGCACGCTGCTGTGCCGGTTCGCACAATTCCTCGAAGCCGTTGGCCAGTTCCACACCCTGGCTGTAGAGCTCAAAGCGCAGCGCCAGGCCGGCATCTTCGGGATCCAGGCACGCCAGTGCGGCCTGACTGGCCGGATAGTGATGCACGAAGCACAGCCCGCCGGCGCCGAGCCGCGGCCCAACGGCACTGCCCATGAGCCAGTCAAGTAGCTCATCGCGATCGCATTCGCATGCGACCTGCGCATCCAGGCGGTGTGCGATCGCGAGGGTGCGCAGCGCGGCATCGTCCGCATGCAGCGGATCGATGCCCAGCTCACGTTCAAAAGCCTGTCCATATCGCAGGTATTCAATCGGCGTCTGCGCTGCCATCGCCAGCAGCGTCCGGGTCAACTGCGCTACCTCGGCCATGAGCTGCGCCATGGAGAATCCGCACCGATACCATTCGATGAGCGTGAACTCCGCGTTGTGCCAGCGGCCGCTTTCGTTGCCGCGGAATACACGCGCGATCTGGAAGATATCGCCGCTGCCGGCCGCGAGCAGGCGCTTCATCGCATATTCGGGCGAGGTATGCAGATACAGCGGCGCGGCGTGCCCCGGCAGCTGCACGCTGGCGCTATGAATATGAAGGTCGGTGACCGCGTGGCGCACCAGCGCCGGGGTATCCACCTCCAGCACGTGACGCTCGGCGAAGAACCTGCGCGCCAGCCCCAGCAGCTGCGCCCGCAGGCGCAGCGTCGGCAAGGGCGCCGTGGGTCGCCACTCCTCGCCGTCGCTCATGGCAGGAGCGTGCCCAGGCCCTGGCCCATGCGCAGCGGCAGACCCGGGCGCAGGGCCGCGTCCCAGCGCGCGGCGCCCGGCGGCAGCAGCACCAGCACGGTCGATCCCATATTGAACCGTCCGAGCTCGGCGCCGCGTGGCTGCCAGGCATCGGCGCCGGTGCTTGCCTTGAGGCGGCGCGGGCCGGACGCCGCGGCCGCCGGCGTAACCTCGCCGTGCCAGATCGTACTCATGCTGCCCACGAACAGCGCGCCGACCAGCACCACCACGAACGGACCCGATTCCCCCTCAAAGGCGCAGATCACACGCTCATTGCGTGCAAACAGTCGCGGTACGCGCGCCACGGTGGCGGCATTGACTGAGAACAGCCGGCCCGGGACGTGCCATGCCGCGCTCAGGCGACCCGGCAGCGGCATATGCACACGGTGGTAATTGTAGGGCGCCAGGTACACCGTCGCGTACAGGCCGCCGGCCAGGCGCGCCGCCCACTCGAACTCGGCTGCCAGCAGCGCCTGGAGGGTGTAGCGGTGCGACTTCGCCTGTAGCAGCTCATTGCCGCGCGAGCTGTCGGCTATGCTGAGCGTGCCGTCGCAGGGCGCGACGATGCGCCGGGGGTCCGGATCGGCCGGTCGGGCATCGGCGCGCAGCGCGCGCGTAAAGAAGGCGTTGAAGCTGCGGTATCTGAGCGGGGAGGGCTCCAGCGCGTCGGCCATCTGCGGTGCGTATCCGCGCATGAAAGCGCCGATGAGCAGGTTCTTGAGCCAGCGCCACTCGCTGCGCGAGAGCACATACACCAGCCGGCACAGCAGATGGTGCGGCAGCAGGTACTGCAGCAGAACAAACACCCCGGTCAGAGCCGCTGCGTCACACCGACCTGATGCAGGTCGGTGGCCAGCGCCGAGGCCGAGAACGGCGGCGAGAATACCGCCACCAGCCGGGCGTTGCGATCGAGCAGGTACAAGGTCGCGGAGTGATCCATGGTGTAGCTGCCGTTGGGCAGGTTCTCCCGCACCGCGATCGCGCTCAGGCTCTTGAGCAGCGGCGCGAGTCCGGCCTGGTCGCCTCGCAGGCCAATGAAGTCCTTGCTGAAGGCGCCGAGGTACACTTGCAGCGTGGCGGCGCTGTCGCGCTCGGGGTCGATGCTCACGAACACCACCTGCGCGCCCGGCAATGGCGGCTGGCGCTGCAGCTGCGCCAGCATGGCGAGAGTCGTCGGGCACACGTCGGGACAGTTGGTGAATCCAAAAAACAGCAGTGTCGGGTGGCCGCGCAGATCCTCGCGGGTGAATTCCCGGCCGGACAGATCCTGCAGGTGAAACTCGGCCAGCGGACGTGCACGCGGCAGCCAGGTGCCGCTCGTGAGCGGCGCAGTGCCGCCGAGCAGGCGCGCGAGCAACGCCCCGGCGATGATGGCGACTGCACCCAGCGACAACAGCAATAGGATAGAGCGGCGATTCATGGCTCGATTATCACACAGCGCACCACCCCGGCTTAGCGTCGCGGCGGTGCTCAGGCGCGGCACGCACCGGCTCGCGCGCGCCAAGCTGCACTTCGGCCACGGCACCGACAGCGCGCGCGATGATGCGGCGGCGCTGATCTGGCATGTGCTGCGCTTGCCGCACTCGCCGACTGCCACGGCGCTGTCGCGGCCGGTCCCGGCCCGCGCGCTGGCGCAGATCGATGGCTTGCTCGCGCGGCGCATTCTCGAACGCATTCCGGCCGTCTATCTGACGCGCACGTGCTGGTTCGCAGGATTGGCAATGTATGTGGATGAGCGCGTACTGATCCCGCGCTCGCCCATTGCCGAGCTCATCGAACAGCGATTCGCGCCCTGGATTGAGCACGCAGGCGTGCGCCGCGTGCTGGACCTGGGCACCGGCTCCGGCTGCATTGCCATCGCCTGCGCCCGGGCATTCCCTACCGCGCGGGTCGATGCGCTCGACATATCGCGCGATGCGCTCGCGGTCGCGCGGCGAAATATCCGCCGTCACCGGTTGCAGAAGCGTGTGCGGGCGCTGCACTCGGATCATTTCGCCGCTCTCAAGCACGCCAGCTACGATATTATCGTGAGTAATCCGCCGTACGTGGGACGGCGCGAGCTGCGGGGGCTGCCAGACGAATACCGGCATGAGCCGCAGCTGGCGTTGGCGGCCGGCGCGGATGGGCTGGACTCGGTCAGAATCATTTTGCGTGAGGCCGCCGCGCATCTGAATCCCGGCGGCATCCTGGTCGTCGAGGTGGGCAATTCGGAAGTGGCATTGCGCCGGGCGTTTCCGCGTTTGCCGTTTGTGTGGTTGACTTTCGAGCGCGGTGGCGGCGGTGTATTCGTGCTGCAGCGCGAGCAGCTCTGAGGCAGTCGATGTCGGGCAATACCCTGGGCAGATCGTTCGCAGTCACGACCTTTGGCGAAAGCCATGGGGCGGCGCTGGGCTGCATCGTCGACGGTTGCCCGCCGGGCCTGGCGCTGGTGGAGGAGGATCTGCAGCGCGATGTCGACCGGCGTCGCACCGGCACTTCGCAATTCGTGAGCCAGCGCCGCGAGAGCGATGCGGTGCGCATTCTCTCGGGAGTATTTGAGGGCCGCAGCACCGGTGCGCCTATCGGCCTTACGGTCGAGAACAGCGATGCACGCTCGCGTGACTACGACCGGCTCAAGGACCGTTTTCGCCCCGGGCACGCGGACTATACCTACCAGCATAAGTACGGCCTGCGTGACCATCGCGGCGGCGGCCGATCCTCGGCCCGCGAGACCGTCATGCGCGTGGCGGCCGGGGCGATTGCGCGCAAGTTCCTGTCCGAGCGGCTGGGCGTGCGCATCTTCGGCTACCTGAGCCAGATCGGTGCATTGGTGCTCGAGCCGCTCGAGCCGGCGGCCGCCTATCAAAATCCTTTTTTCTGCCCCGACCCGCAGCGTCTGCCGGAGCTCGAACAGCTCATGTGGAATACGCGCGGCCAGGGTGATTCGATCGGCGCGCGCGTCACGGTGATCGCCGAGGGCGTGCCCCCGGGCCTGGGCGAGCCGGTGTTCGACAAACTCGACGCCGATATCGCGCATGCGATGATGGGTATCAACGCCGTCAAGGCGGTGGAGATCGGTGACGGCGTGGCGGTCGCGGCACAGCGCGGCAGTACTCATCGCGATGAGCTCACGCCGACCGGCTTCACCTCGAACCACGCCGGCGGAGTGCTCGGCGGCATATCCTCCGGTGCGCCCGTGGTGGTGCACCTGAGCCTCAAGCCGACCTCGAGCATTCAGGTTCCGGGCCGCACCATCGACATCGCCGGCAACCCGGTTGAAGTCATAACCACTGGCCGGCACGATCCGTGTGTGGGGCTGCGCGCGACGCCGATCGCCGAGGCCATGCTGGCGATCGTGCTGATGGATCATTACCTGCGCCAGCGGGCGCAGAATGCCGATGTTATCTGTCCCACGCCCGACATCACGCGGCGCTGAGGGTATAGGAGTTCAAGCGGACGATGAGCAGGTCATTTCGTGTGGCGGTGGTGGGTGCGACCGGTCTGGTGGGCGAGACCATGATCAATGTGCTCCAGCAGCGCAAATTCCCGATTTCCGAGCTCCACGCGCTCGCCAGCGCCCGCTCGCTCGGCAAGTCGGTCGAGTACCGCGGCCGCTCGCTGCCGGTGGACGATCTGGCCAGCTTCGATTTCTCACGTGCGGATATCGGGCTGTTTTCGGCCGGCAGCGAAGTCTCGGCCGAATACGCGCCCAAGGCGGCGCTGGCGGGCTGCGTTGTGATCGACAACACCTCGCAGTTTCGCTACCAGGATGACATTCCGCTGGTGGTACCCGAGGTCAACCCGCATGCGATCGCGCAGTACCGCGGCCGGGGGATCATCGCCAACCCGAATTGCTCGACCATACAGATGGTGGTGGCGTTGAAGCCCATTCATCAGGCCGTGGGCATCGAGCGCATCAACGTCGCGACCTACCAGTCGGTGTCGGGCGCCGGCAAGCAGGCCGTGGCGGAACTGGCCACGCAGGCGGCGGCATTGCTCAATGGCCGCCCGATCGACCCGCCACGGCTGATACCCAAGCAGATTGCCTTCAATTGTGTGCCGCAGATCGATAAGTTCCAGGACAACGGCTACACCAAGGAAGAGATGAAGATGTTCTGGGAAACACGCAAAATCCTGGAAGACCCCGAGATCCGGGTCAATGCCACGGCGGTGCGGGTACCGGTGTTCTACGGCCATTCCGAGGCCGTTCATATTGAGACACGGCGCAAGATTTCGGCCGCCGAAGCGCGGGCTTTGCTGAAGAAAGCCCCCGGGGTGACCGTCCTGGACGAGCGTATTGCGGGCGGTTATCCGACTGCGGTTACTGAAGCAGCGAACCACGACACGGTTTACGTGGGCCGTATTCGCGAAGATATGTCGCATGACAGGGGCCTTAATCTCTGGATCGTCTCGGACAACATCCGCAAGGGCGCTGCCACCAACAGTGTCCAAATTGCAGAGATTTTGGCCTCCGAGTATTTATAAGTTATATTGCGCCCCAAATCAGCGCCAGGCTTGGATTCTGCGCTAATTAGTTATTTTACAAGGGTTATTTAGCAGCCTGGTCCTCTGGGAGACACGATGTTGATCCGTAATTGTTACCGGGTTCTGCTGCTGGTATTGCTTCTGCCGTCGGCCTCAATGGCCCTGGGGCTGGGAGAGATTCATCTCAAGTCAGCCCTGAATGCGCCGCTGGATGCCGAAATCGACGTGGTCGGGGCCAGCGCGGAGGAGCTTTCGGGCCTTAAGGCCACCCTGGCCTCGCGCGACGCCTTTGTGCGCTATGGGCTGGACTATCCGGCCTACCTGAGCGGCGTGACCCTCGAGCCACAGAAAACCGCTGACGGCCGCACCGTGATCCACATGCGTTCCGCGGATGCCGTCAACGAGCCGATTGCCACCATGCTGGTGGAGGTCAACTGGGCCCGCGGCCATCTGGTGCGTGAATACACCGTGCTGCTCGATCCGCCGGTGTTTTCGGGCGAGGCGCCGAGTGCGGCTGCCGCCAGCGTCGCCGCCCCGGTGACCGCGGAATCAGCGCATAGCGGCAGCGTGCAACGGCATGCGAGCCCCGCAACCAGTAGTGCCAGCAGCACCCGTGCGCCGGCTCCGGGCCCATCTGCGTCAGCACCGGCTGCCCTCCCGGCCAGCGGCAGCTCCGGCGGCGCGGCACGTGGCGCGGCTTCCGCCGGTGGCAGCTATACCGTGCGCAGCGGCGACACACTGTCGGCGATCACCACCCAGGCCTACGGGGCCGGCGACAGGATTGCGCGTCAGCGCGAGCTGGTCGCTGTCTACCGCGCGAATACGTCGGCCTTCGAAGGCAACATGAATCTATTGCGCGCGGGCAGCCGGCTGAGCTTGCCCGGCGACGCCGAGGTCACGGCCATCAGTCCGGGAGAGGCTTCAGCGGAAGTGCACAAGCAGTACTCGGCCTGGAACTCTGGCCACGGCGCGCCTGCGGCAGCCGGCGGCACCGCCGGTGCCGGGCAGCTGCGCCTGGTGCCTCCTCAGGAATCGGCTCAGACGCCGGCCAATACCGCTGCTGCGGCCGCCGGCGGCAATGCCACGCCAACCCCTACCCCAACCCATAACAACCCCAGCGGCAACGAGGGCGCAGCCAACAACGCGGCGGCTGCCGGCCTGCAGCAGCGGGTCACGCAACTGGAAACGCAGCTGGCTGAATCCCAGCGCCTGCTGCAATTGAAGAACTCTGAACTCGCAGCCCTGCAGGCCCGCTCGGCGCCGGCCGCGGCGCCAACTCCGGCGCCGACGCCGGCTCCTGCCGCGAGCGCCCCGGCACCGGTTGAAACCCCGCCCGCCTCGCCGCCGCCGGCGCCGGTGGTCAAGCCTGTGGTCACGCCAACGCCGGTCGCGGGCGCATCGGGCAACTCAGTCCTCGATCTGGTCAAGGAGTACTGGTATCTGCCCGCCGGCCTGGTGGCAATACTGCTGCTCCTGCTGGTCGTGCGCGCGGTGCGCGCGCGACAGGAAGACGCCTTCGACCGCTCACTGGGGCGGCTGTCTCAGCCCGGCTTCGAATCGAAGCCCATGGAGCAGCCTCGCATCAGCGATACGGTACCGGTGCGCGCGCTGGCACCTACGCGCGAGGAGCAGTCCTATCGCGTGGAGGAGTCCGGAACGCACGAGCAGCCTTCGTCACTGGTCGCCAAGGGTGATACCAGCGCCAGCGGCCGGCACGTCGCCATCGATGAGAACCTTTCGGGCGAGGCGCCAGTAGCGCTCGACCAGGGCGACCCGCTTGCTGAAGCCGATTTTCATATGGCCTACGGTCTTTACGATCAGGCCGCCGATCTGGTGCAGATCGCAATCTCCCGTGAACCGCAGCGCCGTGACCTGCGGCTCAAGCTGCTCGAAGTCTTCTTTGTCTGGGGCAATAAGGATCGATTCCTGGCCAGTGCGCGCGAATTGGCCAGCACGCGTGACAAGGCATTGCCGGGCGAATGGGAAAAGATCGTCATCATGGGGCGCCAGATTGCCCCGGAAGATGGCTTGTTTGGCAGCTCGGGCGCGCTTCCGGGCGCGGCCAGCGGCGGCGTGGACCTGAATCTCGAGGGCGGCCAGAACCGCATCGACTTTGACCTCATGGGCGAGCCGACGGTCAGCGCGCCAAGCGCCGGAGGCATCGATCTGGACCTGGGGGAAGCACTGGGTGATCCGGCTGCCACGGGCGAGTCGCGTCCAACCGGCGAATCTGGCGTGGATTTCATTTTCGATGATGCCGAGCGCGGCAACGAGCAAACCGGCTCGACCCGCGAAATGCCTGCCCGCGCCGGCGCCGGCACCACGGTAGCGGTTCAGGTGCCGGGTGGACCGGGCGCCGACCCCGATGCCCCGACCGTCGAGCAGGCGCAATTGCCGGGAGGCGACCATCCGACTATCCGGCAGAAGATCGATGCTGCCGCCCGCTCGGGCATGGTGGCGTCCGAGCAGACCGCGGAACTGGAATTGCATGACCTCGGCCTGGATCTGGGACCGATGGATGCGGTGGGCGATGACAGCGATTTGAGCACCGGCGCGGACGCGCCGACCATGGTCGCCGGGCTTGATGATGAGACTCGCCAGCTGCTGACACGCACTGACAGCGAACACGGCGACCAGACTGTGCGCGTACCGTCCGCCCCCGGTGAGCCAACGGATTCCGGTACCTGGCTGTTCACCGATACTGATTTTGCCGACGTCATGGCGCGCGGGGCCGCGGAAGAACGCTCGGGTGCCGACGCCCCCACCGAGGTGGTGACTCAGCTGTCGCCGCGACCGGAACTGCTGCCCGATGGCGACATTAGCTCCACGGCGCGGCTCGCGGCGCTTGAGTCGGATGGGCTCGATCTTGACCTTGGAGATCTGAATAAGTCCGACAGCGGCCGCAATGGCGTCGATCTCGATGTGGGTACTCCCTCCAGCAGCAGCGAAGGCACGTTTGTGCAGACGCAGCGAATCATGGCCGAGGACATACCGCTGCCGGACCTTGAGCCGGCGACCATGAGCGAGGTCGGCACCAAGCTCGATCTGGCTCGCGCCTACATGGATATGGGAGATCCGGAGGGCGCACGCAGCATCCTGTCGGAGGTTCTGAGCGAAGGTTCGGTATCGCAGAAGCAGGAAGCCCGCCGACTGATCGATACTCTCCCGGGCTGACAGCTCAGCTCATGAGCCGCCGCATCGCCGTCGGCATCGAATACGAGGGCAGCGCCTACAGCGGCTGGCAGGTTCAGAATGGCGCCCCCAGCGTGCAGGCGGTGCTCGAGACGGCGCTGAGCCGCGTTGCCGACGAGCCGGTGGGCCTCATCTGCGCCGGCCGCACCGATGCCGGCGTGCACGCCCGCGCGCAGGTGGCGCATTTCGATACCGCGGCGCTACGCAGCGCGCATGCCTGGCTGCTGGGCGCCAACCACTATCTGCCACGCGACGTCAGCCTGCGATGGGTGCGGGTCGTGCCCGATCATTTCCACGCCCGTTACAGCGCGCTCGCGCGCACCTACCGCTATCTGATCCTGAATCGACCCGCGCGCTCGGCGCTCGCGGCCGGCCGGGCGCTCCTGGTACATCAGGCCCTGGATATCGGCGCCATGGAGCAGGGGGCCCGCTGGCTCATCGGCGAGCACGATTTCAGCGCTTTTCGCTCCTCCGAGTGCCAGGCGAATTCGCCCAGGAGGCAGATCCAGGCGCTGCAGTTGCGACGCTCAGGCGACTGGCTCAGCATCGATGTCACCGCCAATTCGTTCCTGCACCATATGGTGCGAAATATAGTGGGTCTGCTGCTGACCATCGGCCGGGGGCGCTCGCCGCCGGAACGGGTCCGCCAGCAGCTCGAATCGCGTTCGCGCTGCCAGGGCAAGACGACTTCCGCGGCCGTTGGGCTGTATCTGTGGCGGGTCGAGTACCCTTTGGCGTTCGGCCTGCCGGAATTCGGGGCGGCCGCGGATTCAGCTATGATCGAGGCGGCGGTGGGCGGTGGCGATTGAGGACCGGCGACGATGTCATGGTTTGAGAAAATCGTTCCTTCGCGCATCAAGACCGAACGGCGTTCGCGCTCCGTTCCTGAAGGCCTGTGGATCAAATGTCCGGCCTGCGATGCCGTGCTCTATCGCGCCGAGCTCGAGCGCAATCTCAATGTCTGTCCGAAGTGCAGCCATCACATGCGCATCGGCGCGCGCGAGCGTCTACGGGTGTTCCTGGATCCGGAACCGATCAGCGAAATCGGTGAGCGCGTGCGCCCCGAGGATCCGCTGAAATTCAAGGACAGCAAGCGCTATCGGGACCGTCTCGCCCAGGCCCAGAAGACCACGCGTGAACACGACGCGCTGATCGCGCTGGCCGGAGCCCTGCACGGCGAAGCGGTGGTGGCCTGCGCGTTTGAATTTGCATTTCTCGGCGGTTCGATGGGTTCCGTGGTTGGCGAGCGCTTCAAGCGCTCGGTCGATTACTGCATCGATCACGGCTGCGGCTTGGTGTGTTTCACCGCCACCGGCGGCGCGCGCATGCAGGAGGCGCTGCTGTCGCTGATGCAGATGGCCAAGACCAGCGCGGCGCTGGTGCGCCTGGCGCAGGCCGGCCTGCCGTTCATTTCCGTGATGACTGATCCCACCATGGGCGGCGTATCGGCGAGTCTGGCCATGCTCGGGGACCTGAACATTGCCGAGCCACGCGCCCTGATCGGATTCGCCGGTCCGCGCGTGATCGAACAGACCGTGCGCGAGACGCTGCCAGAGAGTTTTCAGCGCAGTGAGTTTCTGCTCGAGCATGGCGGACTCGACATGATCCTCGACCGTCGCGAAATGCGTGATCGCATCGCGCAATTGCTGCGCCTGCTACAAAAGCGCCCGCCACTGCAAGCCGCTTGAGCGCGCATTTTGGTACGCTGGCCGAGGCGCTCGCGTACCAGCAGGGCGCTCACGGCCTGAGCATCGATCTCGGACTGGAACGCGTGCGCGAGGTGGCCGCGCGCCTGGGCCTGCTCGACAAACGCTGTCCGGCCGTCATTGTCGGCGGTACCAACGGCAAGGGTTCCACGGCGTGCTGCCTGGCGGCGATGCTGGCCGCCTGCGGCCATCGCGCCGGCCTATTCACCTCCCCGCACCTGGTACGCTACAACGAGCGCGTGCAAATCGACGGCATGCCGGTGGGCGATGCCGCGCTACTCCGGGCGTTCGAGCGCATCGAGGCGGTGCGCGGGTCCGTCACGCTGACCTTTTTCGAATACAACACGCTGGCGGCGCTGGAAGTGTTTCGCAATGCCGGCGTCACGGTCATGGTGCTCGAGGTAGGCCTGGGGGGGCGGCTGGATGCC
>Ga0208849_1001590_pt1 | contig 15083 bp, 11 predicted proteins | sample NGESurdeep072012_10_FD_184470 | JGI IMG/M metagenome (GOLD analysis project Ga0208849, IMG submission 184470) | Arctic peat soil microbial communities from Barrow, Alaska - NGEE Surface sample 53-3 deep-072012 (SPAdes) | ecosystem: Environmental > Terrestrial > Soil > Wetlands > Peat ...
GCGCAGCGCGCGCGCCGCCGCGGCGCAGAATTATTTTCGCCGGCACGCCGCCGAGTGGGACCGCATCCGCGACCTGCACGTTGCCGACGCTGCCGTCGAACAAGAGGTTCACGCCGCGCTCGCCGACAAGCCTATCCGCTCGCTGCTCGATCTCGGCACCGGCACCGGACGAATGCTCGAACTGTTCGCGCCCGAGATCGAGCGCGGCATCGGGCTTGATCTATCGCGCGACATGCTGGCGCTGGCGCGCGCGCGGCTCGACCGCTCCGGCCTGAAACATTGCAGCGTGCGCCATGGCGATATCTATGACCTGACGCCTTTGCGCGAGACGTTCGACACCGTCATTATCCATCAGGTGCTGCACTTTCTCGACGACGGCGCGCGCGCAATCCGCGAGGCCGCGCGTGTGCTGCGCCCCGGCGGCCGCGTGCTGGTGGTCGATTTTGCGCCGCATGATCTCGAGTTCCTGCGCGAAGAGCACACGCATCGCCGCCTCGGCTTTGCCCCGGAGATTGTGAAGCAATGGCTGGAGGCTGCGGGCCTCGAACCGCTGCGCCAGCAGACTTTGCCGCCGGGGCCACAGGGCAAGATCGCGGTATCGCTCTGGCTGGCGCGCGACCCGCGCATTCTGCTCGCCGCGCCAACGCGCGAGGTGGCGTGATGAACACGATACGCCCGAGCCACCCTCACCCTTCCCCGCGCGCGGGGCAGAGAAGGGATGGGGCATTGCCGCGCGGCATCCGCGTCTCGTTCGAATTCTTTCCGCCCAAAACGCCCGACATGGAGCAATCGCTGTGGGAGGCGATTGCACGTCTTGCGCCGCTTGAGCCGAATTTTGTCTCGGTCACCTACGGCGCCGGCGGTTCGACGCGCGAGCGCACCCACACTACCGTCAAGCGCATCCTGGCCGAGACCATGTTGACGCCGGCGGCGCATCTGACCTGCGTCGCCGCGAGCCGCGCCGAAATCGACGCGGTCGTTGCCGCCTATGCGGAAGCCGGCGTCCGCCACATCGTGGCGCTGCGCGGCGATATGCCGGGCGGTGCCGGCGAGCGCTACGCGCCGCACCCCGACGGCTACCGCAATGCGGCGGACCTCGTCGCCGGAATCAAACGCATCGGCGACATCGAAGTATCGGTTTCGGCCTACCCGGAAAAGCACCCGGACAGCCCTTCGGTCGCAGCCGACATCGATATGCTCAAGGCCAAGGTCGATGCTGGCGCGACGCGCGCGATGACGCAGTTCTTCTTCGAGAACAGTCGCTATTTCCGCTATCTCGACCGCGTTCGCGCCAGCGGCATCGATATTCCGATCGTGCCGGGCATCCTGCCGGTTCAGAATTTCAAGACGATGAAAAATTTTGCCGCGCGCTGCGGCACATCGGTGCCCGACTGGCTCGCCGAGCGCTTCGATGGCCTCGACGACGATGCGGCGACCCGCAAGCTGATTGCTGCCGCCGTCGCCGCCGAACAGGTGCTCGATCTCGTCGATCACGGGGTCACCGACTTTCACTTCTACACGATGAACCGCGCTGATCTCGTCTACGCGATCTGCCATCTGCTCGGCCTGCGGCCCAACCACGCAAGCGGCGCACTGCGCCAGTCCGACAAGGAGAAAGAACGGGCGTCATCCGATGGGTAGACAAGAGTCCACGTCGCCAACTGAAACACGGCTGCGCCGCGCGGCGGCCGAGCGGATTCTCGTGCTCGATGGCGCCATGGGGACGATGATCCAGGCGCTCGGCCTTGACGAGGAAGGCTTTCGCGGCGCGCGGTTCGACGCATGGAACCGCGAAGTGCGCGGCAACAACGACCTTCTCAATCTCAGCCGGCCGGATTCGGTGCGCGCCATCCACCTCGCCTATTTCCGCGCCGGCGCCGACATCGTCTCCACCAACACCTTCTCGTCGACCCGCATTGCGCAGGCCGATTACGGCATGGCGGAGATCGCCTACGAGCTGAACGCCGAGGGCGCGCGGCTCGCGCGCGAAGCCGCCTGCCTGGCGCAGGACGAGGACGGCCGTGAACGCTTCGTCGCCGGCGCCATCGGTCCGACCAATCGCACTGCTTCGATCTCGCCCGATGTTTCCAATCCCGGCTTTCGCGCAATCAGCTTCGACGCGCTGCGGCTTGCCTATGGCGAGCAGGTTCGCGGCCTGATTGTCGGCGGCGCCGATCTGCTCTTGATCGAGACGATCTTCGACACGCTCAACGCCAAGGCGGCGATCTACGCCATCGCCGAAGTCATGGAAGAGCGCGGCACCAATCTGCCGGTGATGATCTCGGGCACCATCACCGACCGCTCCGGCCGAATTCTGTCCGGGCAGACACCGGAAGCATTCTGGAATTCGATCGCGCACGCGGTACCGATTTCGATCGGACTTAATTGCGCACTCGGCGCCCGGGAAATGCGCGCGCATATCGCCGAACTCAGCCGGGTCGCCGATACGCTCGTCTGCGCCTATCCCAATGCGGGTCTGCCCAACGAATTCGGCCACTACGACGAAGGCCCCGAAGCGATGGCGGCGCAGATGGGTGAATTCGCCGCGTCGGGCCTGATCAACATCGCCGGCGGCTGCTGCGGCACGACGCCTGAGCACATCCGCGCCATCGCCAGGGCGGTTGCCGGCAAGCCGCCGCGCGCCGTGCCGAAGATCGTGCCGATGCTGCGGCTGTCCGGTCTCGAAGCCTTCACGCTGACGCCGCAGATTCCATTCGTGAATGTCGGCGAGCGCACCAACGTCACCGGCTCGGCGCGCTTTCGCAAGCTCGTCACCGCCGGCGACTATGCGGCCGCGCTCGCCGTGGCGCGCGATCAGGTCGAGAACGGCGCGCAGATCATCGACATCAACATGGACGAAGGCCTGCTCGATTCCGAGAAGGCTATGACGACGTTTCTCAATCTTCTGGCGGCGGAGCCCGATATCGCGCGCGTGCCGGTGATGATCGATTCATCGAAATTCTCCGTGATCGAAGCCGGCCTCAAATGCGTGCAGGGCAAGGCGGTGGTGAACTCGATCTCGCTCAAAGAAGGCGAGGACGCCTTCATCGGCCATGCCCGCATCGTGCGCCGCTACGGCGCCGCGGTCGTCGTGATGGCGTTCGACGAGGCGGGACAGGCCGATACGCTTGAGCGCAAGACATCAATCGCCGCGCGCGCCTACGACATTCTGGTCAACCGCGTCGGCTTTCCGCCCCAGGACATCATCATCGATCCCAACATCTTTGCCGTCGCAACCGGCATGGAGGAGCACAACGGCTACGGGGTCGCTTTCATCGAAGCGGCGCGCGCCATCAGACAAAATCTGCCTTACGCCCACATCTCCGGCGGCATCTCCAATCTGTCATTCTCGTTCCGCGGCAACGAGCCGGTGCGCGAGGCGATGCATTCGGTGTTCCTGTATCACGCCATCTCCGCCGGCATGGATATGGGCATCGTCAATGCCGGCCAGATGGCGGTCTATGACGATCTCGATCCGGCGCTGCGCGAGGCGTGCGAAGACGTTGTGCTCAACCGCCGTGCCGACGCAGCCGAGCGGCTGCTTGCGCTCGCCGAACAGCACCGCGGCACGACCAGGGAAAGAAGGGAAGCCGATCTGTCCTGGCGCGAATGGCCGGTGGAGAAACGCCTCGCCCACGCGCTGGTGCGCGGCATCACCGATTTCATCGCCGACGATGTCGAAGAAGCGCGCAAAAGGGCAGCGCGGCCCCTCGCCGTCATCGAAGGCCCGTTGATGGACGGCATGAACGTGGTCGGGGATCTGTTCAGCTCCGGCCGCATGTTCCTGCCGCAAGTGGTCAAGTCGGCGCGGGTGATGAAGCAGGCCGTCTCTTATCTGATGCCATTCATGGATCAGGAACGCGACGGCCGCTCTCACACCTCATCGAACGGCAAGATCGTGCTCGCCACCGTCAAGGGCGATGTACATGACATCGGCAAAAACATCGTCGGCGTCGTGCTCCAGTGCAACAACTATCATGTGGTCGATCTTGGCGTGATGGTGCCGGCGGAAAAAATCCTGCAGGCCGCCATCGCCGAGAATGCCGATATCATCGGCCTCTCCGGCCTCATCACGCCGTCGCTCGACGAGATGTGCCACGTCGCCGCCGAGATGGAGCGCCAGGGCTTCGAGCTGCCGCTCTTGATCGGCGGGGCGACAACGAGCCGCACACATACGGCGGTGAAGATTCATCCGCATTACCGTCGCGGACAGGCTGTCCATGTCAACGACGCCAGCCGCGCGGTCGGCGTGGTGTCGTCCTTGTTGTCGCGCGAGGCCAGGCAGCGGACCATCAGCAATGTCCGCGCCGAATACGCGCGCATCGCCGCCGCGCACGCGCGCGGCGAGCAAAACAAGAAGCGGTTGTCGCTTGACGATGCCCGGGCCAACGCGCTGCGGCTCGATTGGTCCGGCAGCTACGCGCCGCCATCGCCGCTGCAGATCGGTACGCAAACGTTGGGCGAAATTCCGATCGCCGAGCTTATCGACTACATCGACTGGTCGCCGCTCTTTGCCACCTGGGAGCTGAACGGTAAATATCCGGCGATCTTCGACGACGAGAAGGTCGGCGCCGCGGCCAAGAACCTGTTTGCCGACGCGCAGGACATACTGGCGCGGCTCACGGCGGAGGGATGGTTCCGCGCCCGCGCCGTCGCCGGTTTCTATCCGGCGAACAGCGAAGGCGACGACATCCTTTTGTTTGCCGACGAGGCGCGGCGCGAGCCGGTTGCCGTGTTGCACACGCTGCGCCAACAGCTTGCGCGCCGCGACGACCGCGCCAATCTCGCCCTTGCCGACTTCGTCGCGCCGCGGGCCAGCGGTCTTGCCGATTATATCGGCGCTTTCGCGCTCACTGCCGGGATCGGCGAGGAAGCCGTGGTCGAACGCTTCAAAGGCGCCAACGACGATTACTCGGCGATCATGGCGAAGGCGCTTGCCGACCGGCTGGCGGAAGCGCTGGCCGAGCGTCTGCACCAGCGCGTGCGTAAGGAATTCTGGGCCTATGCGCAGGACGAAGCTTTGGGCAGTGGCGAAATGATCGCCGAGCAATATCGCGGCATCCGCCCGGCCCCTGGTTATCCGGCGCAGCCCGACCATACCGAGAAGGGGACGCTGTTCCAGTTGCTGGATGCCGAGCGGCGGATCGGCGTCAAGCTCACCGAGAGTTTCGCGATATGGCCCGGCGCCTCGGTGTGCGGACTCTATTTCAGCCACCCGGAGTCTTACTATTTCGGCGTCGGCCGCATCGAGCGCGACCAGGTCGAAGATTACGCCGCGCGCAAGGGCTGGACGGCCGAAGAAGCCGAAAAATGGCTGGCGCCGATCCTCAATTACGATCCACTCGGCGCGCGCAGCGCCGCCGAATAGTGGCCGATCAAGCGCGAACGTGGTATCCCTCCGCCGTCTCTTCACGATCGCGGAGGAACACGTTCATGGCTCGGCTCCTCGTAATGTACAAAACACCGCGTGACACGGCCGCATTCGATAAACACTATTCCGAAAGGCACGTGCCGCTCGCCAAGAAAATTCCCGGCCTTCGCAAATACGAGGTCAGCCAAGGCCCGGTCGGCAGCCCGATGGGAAGTTCAAACTATCACCTCGTCGCGATCTTGCATTTCGACAACATGGCCGCCATCCAAAGCGCCTTCGGCAGCGCGGAAGGCCAAGCCGCGGTCGCCGACGTGCAAACCTTTGCCACCGGCGGCGTCGACATTTTCATGTTCGACAACAAGGACGTTTGAAGCGGCCAGCAGCAGAACGCGCACCGTCCGAGAAATTAACCATGCGGGCGTTTCTGTTGCAAAACTACAACAGGCTTCCTCTTTATTTGATCGCCGCCACGGCGTTAATCCGTCTTTGACAGGGCGCGTGCGTTCTGTCGGCCAGCACAACAGACAGGAATGCTGGCCAATGAAACGGACCCTTGTATCTCTCGCCGCGGTCGGAGCCATCGCGCTCGGCGTATCGACGGCGCACGCCGCCGATCTCGCTCCAATGCCGATGTACAAGGCACCTATGCTGCCGCCTCCGGCCTACAGCTGGACCGGCTTCTATGTCGGCGCCAATGGCGGATTTGGCGGCAACAAGTTCGATTATCCGGTGACGGTGGGGCCCGCTTCGGGAACGGCAAGTCTGAACTCGAGCGGCTTCTTTGGCGGTGGCCAGATCGGCTACAATTGGCAACTCTCGCCGCTCTGGGTCGTCGGCTTGGAAACGGATTTCGACGAGGCCGACATCGAGGGTAACGCGACCGCGTCGACGGCGCTTGGCGGCGCCAGTGCGGGCAGCAAAATAGACTGGTTTGGCACCGTGCGCGGCCGCGCGGGCGCTCTCGTCACCCCTAATACTCTGCTCTATGCGACCGGCGGCTGGGCCTATGGCCACACGACGACGAGTGCCAGTGCGGCCCTCTTCGGAGTAGGCGCGGCCACGTCGATCGGAAACAATCAAAACGGCTGGGCGGTCGGCGGCGGGCTCGAATACGCTTTCAATTCGTGGCTGTCATTCAAGACCGAATATCTGTACGTCGACCTCGGCACCTCGACGCTTGTCAGCGGCGCCCCCGGCGGCGTTCCTTTCTCGCTCAGCGAGAAGGCCACCGCACACACCGTCAAGGCCGGTATCAACATCAAGCTCGGCGATTTGGGCGCGGGCTGGATGCGCTAGCTTCTTCTCATCGCTCCACATTTCACGGCTGACGAAGATTGGCGGCGGGTTTCGCAAAAGCGCGACCCGCCGCAAGTGTTTGACCGACGTGTGAAGAAAGCTCGTTACAGTCAGGCGAGCCGTTCGAGCGCCTCCTGAAAGGCGGCATTGAGTCGCTTGGTTTCGTCCTCCGCGAAGGTCTTAATGGAGGGCGACACGTCGTGCAGCCGATCAGGGTGGCTCTGCTTTATCCGCTTCCTATAGGCGGCCCTGACTTGCTCGACAGTCGCCGGCTGCTCAACGCCGAGCACGGCGAAGCAAGACTCCTCCGCGTCCGGCTCCGTCTTCAAAGAAATGTCCGCTTCGTTCATGCGACCGGCCAGCCCAGGATCCGCGACCGCCTCGGCCGGCGTTTCGGCCAACGCCTTGAGCACGGTAAATTCCACCGCATATTCACGGGCAAGACCACCCCGCCGCAACAGATAGAATGCGGGAGCGAGCAGCATTCCGAGCGCCGCGCCGGCGCCGTTGGCCAGAAAATAGCTGGCGTCGAACGGATACCATACGAGCGTGCTGCGTCCCGCACCTGTCAAATCGTGCGCGGCGGCGCGTACATCCGCGATGCAGAGCGTCAAGACAAGGATGACAAAAGTCGCGATGTGGATCGTGAGCGCCGCACCGACCGCGGCATGAAGACTTAAATCGGCAATCCGTGTCCGCAATCGCCGGAACGGCAAGCTGCGCAACTTGGCGATCGTTGCCCGCAAGTGCCGCGCATGCGCCTTCAGGTCCTCGCTTTCCTCATCGCCGATCTGCTCAACGCCGGGCTGCAGCGCAAAGACAAGGTGCAAGATGCCTCTTGTCCTCCGGCCCTGCGCTTCAATCTCGGCAAGCCGCCCGCAAACATCCTGATAAAGAGCAAGCGCGCGGTCCAATTCCGACGCTTCGGATTTGCGCAGGACAAACTCCGGCCGGATTCGCCGTATCATCAGCGACTGGCGGACGTAGGCGATCAGTAAAATCGGCAGCGCACCCCACAGGATCAGCAAAATCACATTGAGCAGAGCTACTGGCCAGTCGCCGCCGGCAATGCGATCCAGCATGGCTCACGCCTCGCCCGCCGTTTCGAACATCGCCGCATCCATCGCCTCGCGAGCGGATTTGCCGGCCCAAACGACGAACTGCAACGCCGGATAATATCGTTCGCAAGAGTCGAGGGCCGCCCCGAGCACCGCTTCGCATTGCGGCGGCGACGTGGAAACGCCGCCGAGTAGCAGCAGCGCGTGGCGAAACATGACCACGCCGCTCTGGTCCCAGACGTCGAAGTGGCCGATCCATAATTGCTCGTTGATCCAGCCCAACAGCTGTCGCACCTGGACCAGGCGCGCAGACGGCACTTTCAATTCAAAGGCGCACGCGAAATGCAGGACCCTGATGTCCTCCATCCAGCTGAATGAAGCCTGATAGTTGGTTCGCTTGCCGGCAACGGCGAGCGTGATCTCGTCATCGACCGTGCGCAGGAACTCCCAATTGTTATGCCTCGCCATGGATTCAACGACGGCCAACGGATGGTCGGCCTCGATCGTCGCGACGGGAGTCAGCGGCATGGCGGCGCGCTCCGGCCCATGCCGGCGAACACGCCGCCGGCACCAGAAACAAATTCCGATGCGCCGCGCGAATTAGCGCAGCCGCGCATACACAGATGCAGTGAAATAGAATGCGATCGCTCAGCGGCTAAGGCATAACGCGCCGCCCACGATCTGCGCCGAAGCGCCGACCCTTCCCCCATTTGACCCCCGCAGCGGGGACCTACGCGTTACGCAAACAAACACACACTTGCGTCACTGGCCCGCAACGTCACATACCACCCCGTTATGCCGCGCTTAGAATACGCGTCGCCCCCGCCGCGCGGTCAAACATCAGCGTCACTACAGAATGGGGCAGGGTTGTGATCGTGATTTGATGATTCCGGGGCTTGGTTGTGCCAACGTGGCCCGCGGTGTGGATGCGGCCAGCGCCTTTCAATTAGCCAGTTTGCGCGCGAGCGCCCGCTCCACAAACAGAGCTGCCTCGAGAGCTGGGCGATCGCGGCCAAAGCGGCCAACAATCTGCACGCCGAGCGGCAGATCATTCTCGTAAAAACCCGGCAGGTTGATGCACGGCGCGCCCATCAGCGTCCACAGCCGGTTGAACATCGGATCGCCGGTGGCGCCGAGCCCGCGCGGGGCGGCGCCGGGCGCAGACGGCGTGAGGATCACGTCGTGTTCAGCCATGGTGTCGGCAAGCGCCTTGCGCGCGCGGCTCGAACTGCGCCGCGCCGCATCGTAAGCGTCGGCCGAAATCGCCGCGGCGCGATCGAGCTGCTCGCGCAACTGCTTGCCGATCTGGTCGCGGTGGCGGTCGTATTCGAAGGCATAAGCGCGAAACGTTTCGTAGTCCTGGATGACGAACTGGGCCGCATAGGCGTCTTCCAATTGCGGCGGCAAGGTCACGTCGGTTATTTTTGCGCCGGCAGCTTGCGCGATGCTTGCGGTGCTCTCAACGGCGTTCTGCATTGCGGCGCTCGCCTGTCCCCACAGATGCGTGCGCACGAGCGCGATGCGCGGCGCGGACGGCGTCGCGCCATCGACACGCAGGTCGCGTTCCAGAATCACTGCCGCCGCGAACGCCACGTCGGCGACGCCCGCGCCGAACAGGCCGGCGGTGTCGAGGTGCCAAGCCACGTCTTTGACGCCGATCATCGGAATGAGCCGGTAGGATGGCTTGAAGCCGGTCACGCCGCAGAACGCCGCTGGACGGATCACCGAGCCTGCCGTCTGCGTACCAAAAGCGATCGGCGCCATCGCGGCGGCGACCGCGGCGGCCGAGCCCGACGATGAACCGCCCGGTGTATGCGCGGCATTGCGCGGATTGCGCGTCGCCGACGGCACCATCGAGGCGAACTCGGTGGTCACGGTCTTGCCGATGATGTTGCCGCCCGCGCGGCGCGTCAGCGCTACCGCTGTTGCGTCGGCGCGCGGCCGATGCCCCGCATAGATCGGCGAACCGTATTGCGTAGGGAAATCGGCGGTGTCGAAAATGTCCTTGAAAGCCACCGGCAGGCCGCGCAGCGGCGTGGAAGCAAGCCGCGGCTCTTCGGCTGCGCGCCGCGCCGCGTCGAGATCGAGCGCGGCGAAGGCGCCGACTTCTTTCTCCCGCGCCGCGATTGCCTGCGCGCAGAGCGCGACGGCCGCCCGCGGCGTCAGTTCGCCGGCTTCGATCCGGCGCGCCATATCGAGTGCCGAAAGCATCGTTCTCCCCAGCCGTCAGGCATCAGTAATCAGCGACCGGCGGCGAAGCAACCGCACGCCGTGCCGTGGCGGCCCTTGCCCGTCATGGTTAACGCGCGCTATCCGGCCGCGCGTCCAAAGCGTTGAAGAGTCCTTAACGGAATTACCTGCATTCTCGGCAGATGACGCCTGGGGTGTGTAAGTCTCTCGTCGGCTCCGTCGTCTTCGTCGCCCTGATCGCTGTCGCCGGCTGCAGTCATTACATGCTGGCCGAGCGCGATTCCTGGCGCCATGACGCGGAAGAATCCTGCATCAATTCCGGCGTGCCGCAGGAAGTGCCCGGCCGCGTGCGCATTTCGACGATCAGCGGCCCCGGCGCATGCGGCATTGATTATCCGCTCAAGGTTTCCGAGCTCGGCGTCAGCGGTCCGCTTGGCTATGACGACGCGCCGATGCAGCCGCCAGGTTCGATTCCCAATGCGGGGCCACGGCAGTGGCCGGTCGTTCAGTCCCAGCCGCTGCCGCCATCGCAGCGCTCGCAGCCGGCCGCACCCTACGGGCCGCCTGACGGCGGACCACCACCCTACAATTCAGAACCGTACGGCTCCTCGCAATACGGGCCGCCGCCTTACGCGGCGCAGCCGCAACAGAGCGCGCATCCTTACGGGCAGCCGCAATATGCCGCGCCGCAGTCCGGGCCACCGCCTTATGGCCCCCCCCAATACGGCGCGGCACAAGGCTCGTCGCCACAAACCGGCAGGCCGATATCGCTGTCACCGCCGGGGATAGCACCGCCGGAGGATGTCGACGAAGACCAGGTCGGCGGCGAGTCGCATCCCTACTACGATCAGCGCACGCCGGCCGCCGTCGAAATTCCGCCGTCGCTCTATTCGCCGCGACCAATGATGGCGCCGCCCGGCGCGCGCGAAGCCACTCCTGGATTCCCCCCCTCGCCCGAGCCAGTCCCGCCGCTCGGCCCGCCGCGGGCCCCGGCAGTAACGGCGACCGCCGGCCCCGTAGCGGTTAAGCCAGCGGCGACGCTCGCCTGCCCGATCGTTTCGGTGCTCGACAAGTGGATCAGCGGCGCGGTGCAACCGGCGGCGCTGAAATGGTTTCATGTGCCGGTCGTCGAGATCAAACAAATCTCGGCCTACTCGTGCCGAGGCATGAACGGCAATCCGAACGCGCACATTTCCGAACACGCTTTCGGCAATGCGCTCGACGTCGCCGAATTCGATCTTGCCGACGGTCATAAGGTCAGCGTGCAATACGGCTGGCACGGCTCGCCCGAGGAACAGGGCTTTCTGCACGACGTGCAGGCCGCGGCCTGCCAGGAATTCACGACCGTGCTGGCGCCGGGCGCCAACGTCTATCACTACAATCACATCCACGTCGATCTGATGCGGCGGCGCGGGCGGCCTTACATCTGCGAGCCGCGCGCCATTCCGGGTGATGTGGTCGCCGAGCGCGCGCGGGCGCACTACGCGCAACACTACGGCTCGCCGCGCGTCACCGGCTCGATCAAAAAGCCGTCCGGGCCGCTCGGCTATGCGGGCGAGGACAATGATCGCCTGCCGCTCGCCGTTCCGGGCGAGGATTGATCTTTCGCACGATCGGCCGGCGTTGTCGGCGGCGGCCTCGAACGTCAGAGCGATCAACACACGTCACTGTTGACGCGATCTCTATCTGTCGGATTTATAGCCTTCGTCACGCGCAGCGTTCCCGCATGCAGAGGGCGTCGATCAGATGGAAGAATTAAACGGCCGAATGATCGCCTGCCAAATTCTCATTACCGGATTGATCGCGAAAGTTGCGAACGATTCCAAAAATCCATTGAAGTTCTTGACGGATTTCAGGGATGAGATTCACGCTGTAGTGAGGCAGGTCAGAATAGCCGGCTCCCTGGACACCGACCTCGTGCGCCGGATCGCGGTCAGCACCGTGGACGAATTGTTCGCACTGATGAAACCGCCGAGTGCCGACCCCGATGAATTGCTTTGAAGCGCGAACGCCATCACGCAGTTCCGGCGCATGTTGGGGGACGGGCTCAGGCGATCCCGCCTTCGATGCCGCCGCGCTCGCCATGCTTCAGCGCGCGAACCCCGTGCCGCCACCGCTCGTCGCCGACGACGGGCTCACCTTCACGCTGCCGGTGATTTTCAACGCCAAGGTACGCCACTGACGGTCAGGGGTACGCCGGCTGGCGGCGTTCCATCGGCAGCCGATAACGCATCCAGCAACGGTTGGATATACGGCACGAACCGCCGCGCGCGACCGATCGCGCTTCGATAGATCGGCTGTCTGACTTGAACCGTGCTGGCCGTATGAACAGGCCGCCCGGTCTCATGAAAGGTGAGGCATCGGTCGTGCCAGTCGAGGCCGCAGTGCGCAATCATACGCCGCGCCTGACTTGCCAGATCAGCGACAACATCCTCGTACCGAACGTCGAGGATGCGCCCGGCGGGCAGGACCCGCCGCCAGTGATCCATCACGCGCTCGTAATGCCGGTAATAGCGCCCGAGTTCGGCCAGGTCATAGGTCTGATACTGGCCGTTCGCGAACAGCTTTGAAAAGCACGACAGGCAGGTGTCGAGCGGATCACGCACAGCGTGGATGATCCGCGCATGAGGCAACAGCAGATGGATAAGACCGGCCAATCGATAATTCGCTGGCATTTTGTCAGTGATGCGTGTTGCATGAGGCGCCAGCCGGGTGATTTCCGCGACATAGCGTGCGCCCGCACGTTGCAGATCGTCCTTTGATAATTGCGGCACCACGTTCGGGAAGGGCAACGGGCGGCCAACCGACGCGCCCATGCCGCTCGCAATCAGATTTAAGTTTGGCCTCTCACCGCCGCCAAAAACCTGCGGATGACTGGCGATGATCTGCTCTATCAGGGTCGTGCCCGAACGGGGCATGCCGATGATGAAAACCGCAGCCGACGATGGATCGCCTCCGCCCTCGAGGCTTTGCATCAGTTCGGGCGTGAAGACCTGCCGAATGCGGTCAAGTTCTTCCAGCGCGACATGTTCTTCGTACTGGATCTGCCGGCGCTTGAGTGCGTTCCCTGCCAGGAGCTGCCGGGCCGCACCATCGCAGCGGCCCATGTCCTCATACGCTTTCGCCAACGCGAAATGCAGATTGATTTGTTGCTTGACTGGAAGCGCCTCGATGTCTTGCGCCAATTCCTCCATGGCGGCCGAATCCGAGTCGTCGATGACGAAATGTTTGAGCTCGGTCAGATTCAGGAGATATAACGGATTTCGCGGCGACAATTGCATGGCACGTTCGACAGACCGTCTTGCATCCGCAAAGCGTCCAAGATATTTAAGCGTCCCGCCGAGGTTGTTGTGGGCGTCGGCAAAGTCCGGCTTGAGCGCGATCGCGCGGCGATAGGCCAGCCCCGCTTCCCCTAACCTGTCCTGCTCTCCCAGCACTGAGCCAAGATTGTAGTGCGTTTGGGCAATATCGCTCTTGAACGCGATCGCCTGCCGATATGCACTCTCCGCTTCGTCAAGCCTGTTTTGTTCCCTCAGCGCGTTGCCGAGGTTGGAGAACGCCTCGGCAAAATGTGGCCGCAGCGAAATCGCGGTACGGAACGCCTCCTCGGCAAGTTCGAACCGGCCAAAATCGAAGAGAACATTTCCCAGAGCATTGTAGGCACAAGCAAAACGCGGCTTAAGCGCGATCGCCTGTCGGCAGGCTGCCTCTGCCTCATCCAGTCTGCCTTGCGCCTTGAGTGTCGTTGCCAAGTTGGCGTAGACCTCGGCATAGTGCTCGTTCAAAAAGATCGCGTGACGCAGATTCTCCTCAGCGTCTTCGAGCCTGCCGAGGCAACAGAGAATCTCTCCCAGATTGTTGTAGGCGTCCGCAAGTCCCGGGCCGGTGGCGATGGCCTCGCGGTGCGCCATCTCCGCATCGGCGAACCTGGCTTGGTGTTTGTACACGAGTCCCAAGTTGGTACGGCACTGTGCCCATCGTGGTCTGAGCTCGACGGCCCGCCGCAATGCGCGCTCGGCTTCGTCCAGCTTGCCGATTTCGCAAAGTGCATTTCCCAAATTGTTGAAAGCGTCGGCGTAGTCTGGCTTGAGGGCGATGGCCCGCCGATAGGCCGCCACCGCATCTTCGAAGCGCTCCAGCCCGGCAAGCGCGGCCCCACGGTTGTTGTGAACTTCAGGGACGCCGGAATTGAGCGCAACAATGCCGTCATATAGCGCAATAGCATTCGCCAATTGCCCCGCTTGCTGACATCGGACCGCCTCGCCGAATCGCCGGCCGACAATCGCCGAAACCGAGGTGAATTTTGCGCCGGCCTGAGGCGGCCGCGCGGGAAACCGAGCGTGGCAGTCCAGGTCCCTGCCTTCCGCTCGCCGCATCTTGCGGTTCATGGGGTTTGCTCATCGCTTCGAAGAAATGTCGCGCCCCATGCACACGGCAGACGGCATCGCCGGCGGCCCGAGCGATTCACGCCTGCCGCCGAAACCCGGATCTGCAAATGTGTCGATGCCTGGCGACTTTTGTCCGGAACAGCCATGGCAATTCGCCGCTGAATTCCGTCGCCCTGGCGTCTTTGTCGCGCCAATATGGTAAATGCCGAGTTAACGGACCGCGTGCGCGTCAATCCCGTGTGGACGTGGGAAACTTACGCCGCATCCGCAGCCGCCGGCGCGCGTTCGCTCCGCCGGCATTGTGAAAATGCCGCGGCGCGCGGTCAATGCGTCGCTTGCATGTGGGCCAGCAGCGCGGCGGTCGGCCAGCAGTCGAGCTTGAGTCTGTTGCGCTTCTGATAATCGCCGAGCGCGGCGCGGGTCAGCATGCCGGCTTTGCCGTCGATCTTGTCGTGGTAATAGCCCTGCGTGGTGAGGATGCGCTGCATGCGGTCGAGCGATGCGGTCGGAAGCTGCGCCACCTTGGCCCACGGCGTTTGGAACGGCCGCGGATTGGTGATGCTGTCGGCGAGGTGGCCGACATACAACACGTACAGATCGGAAAAATTATATTCCTTGATGGCGAAATAGTTTTTGGTCGCCAGAAACGACGGCCCGTAAAGCCCGGCGGGTTGAACGAGCGACGCCTGCTCGGCACGCTCAGCGGCCGGAATGGGTTGTCCATACGCCGGCACAACACCGTGCTTGAGCCATTCGCCCAGCGGCAGTGTGTGTGCCGGC
>Ga0208849_1001592_pt1 | contig 15073 bp, 8 predicted proteins | sample NGESurdeep072012_10_FD_184470 | JGI IMG/M metagenome (GOLD analysis project Ga0208849, IMG submission 184470) | Arctic peat soil microbial communities from Barrow, Alaska - NGEE Surface sample 53-3 deep-072012 (SPAdes) | ecosystem: Environmental > Terrestrial > Soil > Wetlands > Peat ...
CGCGGGGGGCGATCGCGCACACGAGTCCTTGCGCGGGGGGCGGGTGGCCGGAGCCACCGGGGGGCGGGTGGCCGGAGCCACCGGGGGGCGGGTGGCCGGAGCCCCTGGGGGGCAGGTGGCCGGAGCCTCTGTGACTAGGACGAGGTCGGGTGAGGACACACCGTCCAACGGTGGCGCGCGAGCACCAGCCTCGCTGGGCCCGCTGAGCGACGAGGAGCTGACGCGAGAGCTACGAGACCATGTCTGGTCACCGTCCTCGCTCGAAGTGTGGGCGGGATGCCCGGTGAAGTGGTTCGTGCAGCGGATGCTGCGCGCCGAGGACCTCGACCCGCAGCCCGAGCCGCTCGCACGCGGGGGGCTGGCGCACGCGGCGCTGAAGGACACGCTCGAAGGGCTGCGCGAGCGGACCGGCTCGGCGCGGCTGACCCAGGCGCGGTTGAGCCTCGCCGAGGAGCTGTTGCGCAACGCGCTGAGCAGGCGCGAGGCGGAGTTCCCGCTGTCGGCGGCGCCGGAGCGCCGACCGGGGCTGCGCCGCCGGCTGGAGGTCGACCTGGAGCGCTATCTGCAGCACGCCGCCGAGCGCGAAAGTGAGCTCGAGCCGACCTATCTGGAGCTGGGATTCGGGTTCGGCGAGGAGGAGTCTCAGGAGGTTGTGGGGTCGTCGGGGATGGCGGATTTGCCGGAGGGTGCGGTTTCGCCGCAAGGGGCGAGACCACCGGAGGGAGTGAGCCTGCCGGCGCTCGACCTCGGCGATGGGCTGAGGCTGCGCGGGCGGATCGACCGCGTTGATCTCGTCCCGGGGGGTCGGCTGGGGGTCGTGTATGACTACAAGGGCCGCAACGCGCCCGGAGCGGCGAAGTGGACCGAGCAGGGGAACGTGCAGGTCGCGCTGTACATGCGGGCCGTCGAGGAGCTGCTCGGGCTCGAGGCCGCGGGCGGCTTCTACCAGCCGCTGAGCGGCGCTGACCTGCGTGCGCGGGGCGTGCTCGACGGGGAGAGCGGGGTGGAGCTCGAATGCGTGCGGGGCGAGGTGCGCGAGCACGCCGAGGTCAGGCAACTGCTGGAGGAGGCCGTCGCGACGGCGCGGCAGGCGGCGACGCAGGCGGGGCGCGGCGAGCTCGAGCCCCGCCCTCGCACATGCGCGTATCGGGGAGGCTGCATGTATCCGACGATCTGCCGGTGCGAGCAATGAAAAACCAGTTGAGCTTCGACGAAAGCGGGTTCTCGCAGACGAGCCTCGTCGAGATAGCCGTGGCTCAGAGGATCCCCGCCGGCGCAGGCCCGCGCGCGCGCACGCTGACCGACGAGCAGGAGCAGGCGGTCGCGCGTCGCGGTGAGCCGCTGTTGCTGGCCGCCGGGGCGGGGAGCGGCAAGACCTCGGTGCTGGTCGAGCGGTTCGTACGGGCCGTCCGCGAGGATGGCATTGCCCCTGGTCGGATCCTGGCGATCACGTTCACCGAGCGCGCGGCGGGCGAGCTGCGCGAGCGTGTACGGGGGCGTTTCGCGGAGCTCGGCGAGCGCGAGGCGGCACGCGACACCGAGGCGGCGTTCGTCAGCACGTTCCACGGATTCTGCGCGCGCCTGCTGCGCATGCACCCGCTGGCGGCGGGGCTCGACCCCGAGTTCGCGATCCTCGACGAAGGCTTGGCCGCGCGCCTACGCGGGCAGGCCTGGGCAAGCGCGCTGGGGGGATTTCTTCAGGGCGAGCGCGGCGAGGCGGTCGACCTGATGGCCGCCTGGGGCGCCGATCGTGTGCGCGCGATGGTGGGCGGTACCTACGCGGAGCTGCGCAGCAAGGGAGAGCGTCTGCCGAAGTTGCCGGTGCCGGTCGTCTTCCAGCCGACGTTGCCCGTGCCGCTCCTCCAGCCGACGCATTCCGAGCCGGTGCCGTATCCAGAGCCCGTGCCGGACGGCAAGGCGACGGCGGGAGAGTTGGGCGAGGTCGATGCAGAGGGCAAGGCGATGGCAGGGGAGTCGGGCGAGGTCGATGCGGAGGGCGCGCGCGCCTGCGCGTTGCTGGGCGAGTTGCTGGAGCGGTTCGGCCGCGAGTACGAGCTGTTGAAGGAGCGTAGTGGCGCGGTGGACTTCGACGATCTGGAGCTCGGCGCGTGCGCTCTCCTGGAGGAGCACGAGAGCGTGCGCAAAGCGTGGGCGGAGCGCTTCGAGCTGATGATGGTCGACGAGTTTCAGGACACCAATCCGCGCCAGCTCGCGATCCTCCGGGCGCTCGAGCGCGGGAACCTGTTCACGGTGGGCGACGAGCTCCAGTCGATCTACGGCTTTCGCCATGCCGACGTGGCCCTGTTCCGCGCCCGCCGCGACGAGCTCACCCAGCGCGGTGGCAGCCTCTCGCTCACGCGCAACTTTCGCGGCAGAGAGCCACTGCTCGACGTGGTCAACGTGGTCTTCGCAGAGCGCTTCGGGGATGGGTTCACGCCACTGCGGGCGGGTCGTTCGGATACGCCCGCGCCGGCTGAGGAACCGATCGTGGAGCTGCTGTTGACACATACGCGCGGCTGGGACGACGACGAGGCGCTGGCCGCTCAGATCGCCGGCGAGCTTGCGCCCGCCTCTCGCTGGCGTCAGGCCGAAGCGCGGTTGCTGGCCCAGCGCGTGGCTGAGCTCGTGGCGAGCGGGGCCGCGAAAGCGGGGGACGTGGCGGTGCTGTTGCGTGCCGTCGGCGACCTGGAGGTGTACGAGCGAGCGCTTCAGGATCGCGGCCTGAGCACTTTGGCGACGGTCGGGGGATTCTGGGGCGGACAGCAGGTGGGCGACCTGCTGGCGTATCTGCGCGCGCTGGCCAACCCGCTCGACGAGCTCGCCCTCTACGGCACGCTTGCCTCGCCATTGGTCGGAGTCTCGAGCGATGCCCTGGCGCTGTTGGGGCGCGCCGCGAAAGCGAGCAAGCGCGGCGTATTCGAGACGCTCGAGCGCATCGCGGAGGGCTTCCCTGAGGATCTGCCAACGGGCTCTCCGCCTGCCCACGATTGCCCCGGCGAGCAGCTGCTCACTGCACGCCGCTCGCTGGATCGCCTGCGTGGCGCCGACCGTGACCTGCTCGTGGGGTTTCGCGCGCGCTTTCTCGCCGAGCGTGCCGCGGCGGGGCGGCGGACGATCTCCCAGCTGATCGAGCGCGCGCTCGATCAGAGCGGCTATGTCGAGCACGTGCTGTCGCTGAGCTGGGCCGAGCGGCGGCTGGCGAACGTGCACAAGCTGCTCCGCGTGGCCCGCCGCTACGAGGCGAGCGAGGGTCGCGACCTGCGCGGCTTCCTCGACCACGTCGCCCACCAGCAGGACGGATCGAGCGGCGCCGAGCCGGACGCGCCCGTTGCCGACGGCGAGTTTGACGCGGTGCGGTTGATGAGCATCCACGCGGCGAAGGGCTTGGAGTTCGGCGTGGTCTGCATAGCCGACCTGGGGCGGGCGCAGAACCTCGGCGTCCCCGATCTGATCGTAGATGGCAAGGAGATCGGACTGCGCCTGGCGCGGCTCGACGGGTCGGAGGCGACGCCGTCGCTGGCCTGGGTGCAGCTGTGCGAGGAGCGCCGGCGGGCGCAGGCTGAGGAGGAGGACCGGATTCTCTACGTCGCGATGACCCGCGCGCGCGAGCGGCTGCTGCTCAGCGGGGCGGTCGATCTCGAGCGCTGGCCGGAGCAGCGGCTCGGCGCGCCCGCGATCTCCTGGCTCGGTCCCGCGCTTTCCCCGGAGCTGCCCGCGAGCGTGCAGATGCTTCACCCGCCGATACGCGAGCTGGCCGTCGGCGGGAGCGACGGGACCACGACGAGCGACGGGAGCCAAACGAGCGACGTGACCCATACGAGCGATGGCGCCCAGACGAGCGACGGGACGCGGGTCTGCGTCGGCTTGCGGCTGAACGCCCCGGAGACGATCGGCACGGTGCTGCACCTCGACGACCTCTCGCGTGCCGGTGGCGGCGATCCGTCACCGTTCCCGACCCAGGCAAATACGATTGCCGGCGAAGAAGAAAAAGAACAACGACAAGCTTCTTCCCCACGCAAGATATTGCCGGACGGTTCGGGTATGACGTACGATTCGGGTATGATGCCCGTCACGCTCAGCTATACGGCGCTCACCGAGCACGAGCGCTGCTCCTACCGCTTCTACCTCGAACGAGTCCTCGGACTGCCGGAGCAGCGCCCGCCCGCGCAGGCCGAGGGCGAGTCCCGCGAGGATGGCCTGGAGGCACGCCTGCGTGGCACGATCGTCCACCGGCTGCTGGAGTCGATCGACTTCGCGCGCGACGCCGCGCTGTCAAGGGAGGGTGTTGTGTCGTCCGGGAGCGTGGTGTCACCCGAGGCTGTGGCCCGGGTCGCGCGCGAGCTGGGCGTGCGTGTCTCTCCCCGCGAGCGCCAGGAGCTTGCCGCGCTGCTGCGCACGGCGCTCGACAGCGACCTCTCTGCGCGCCTGGCGGCCGCTTCGCGCGGCGCGCGGCGCGAGTATCCGTTCGCCTTCTCGCTCGGGCCCGAGGAGCCGCTTGTCACCGGGGTGATCGACATGCTCGTGCCCGCGCCCGACGGGGGCCTGCTGATCGTTGACTACAAGAGCGATCGCGTCAGCCCCGAGCAGGATCTGGAGGCGGTGGTCGAGCGCGAGTATTCGATCCAGCGCCTCATCTACGCGCTCGCCGTCCTGCGCGACGGCGCGCCACGGGTGGAGATCATCCACTGGTTTCTGCACCGTCCCTCCGAGCCGGTCGGCATCGTCTATACCGTGGCCGATCAGCCAGAGTTGGAGGATCGCATGGCGGCATTGGCCCAGAACGCGCGCGCACACTCGTTCATAGTCAGTAAAAACCCACATCGCGGTTTATGCCTGACCTGCCCTGGACGTTCGGGGCTGTGCTCTTGGGGCGACTCCGACACGCTGCGTGAGCGAGTGGGAGCATAGAAGGACATTGGCGCAGGACGCCCAGGAGGCACATTCGGACAGGGAGCTGTTTGCGCTCGCGCGCGCGGGCGACGCACGGGCGCGTGAGCGGCTGGCCGAGCGCTATCTGCCGCTCGCCCGCCGGCTGGCACGCCGCTACCAGCGCAGCGAAGAGCCGCTCGAGGATCTCGTGCAGGTCGCCTCGCTTGGCCTGCTGAAGGCGATCGATCGGTTTGACGCGAGTCGCGAAGTGGCCTTCTCCAGCTTCGCCGTGCCGACGATCCTCGGCGAGCTCAAGCGTCACTTCCGCGACCGCACGTGGTCGGTGCGGGTACCCCGCGACCTGCAGGAGCTGGCGCTGCGCGTCGACCGGACGGTCGCGGAGCTATCGCTCGGCAAGCGTCGCGCGCCGACGGTCAGCGAGATCGCCGAGGTCGTCGGGGTCGGCGAGGAGCAGGTGCTCGAGGCGCTGCGGGCCGCGGGCGCCTACCATGCCGGCTCGCTCGATGCGCCCCGTCCCGGGCGGGCCGACGCCGACACGCCGGGAGAGAGCCTGGCCGACGCGCTGGGCAAGGAGGAGGACGGCTTCGAGCGGGCCGAGCAACGCGCGACGCTCGCGCCGCTGCTCGCGCATGTCTCCTCGCGCGAGCGTCTCGTGTTGAGGCTCCGCTTCAGCGAGGACCTCACCCAGGCGGAGATCGGCGAACGGATCGGGGTCTCCCAGATGCAGGTCTCCCGCTTGATCCGCCAGGCGCTCATCCGCCTGCGCGCGAGCCTGGGCGAGTATCCACCGCCTTGACATCTGCAAAATAAGTCAGGACACTCCTCCCATGCGCTCGATGTGGATGGGGATGCTGAACTTCGGCTTGGTCAGCATGCCGGTGAAGCTCTACAGCGCGGTCAGCTCAAAGACGGTCCATTTCAAACACCTCCACGCGAGCGACCACTCGCGCGTGTACACCAAGCGCTTCTGTCCGGTCGACGAAGAGGAGGTCGCGTTCGACGAACTCGTGCGCGGGTATGAGATCGCCCCGGAGCGCTATGTGGTGATCGAGGACGACGAGCTCGCGGCGCTCGCCCCCGAGTTCACACGCACGATCGAGATCGAGGACTTCGTCGAGCTGGAGGAGATCGACCGCATCTATTTCGACCAGTCCTACTACGTCGTTCCCAACAAAGGCGGCGCGAAGTCCTACCAGCTGCTGCTGCAGGCGATGAGCGAAACCGGCAAGGTGGCGATCGCCCGCGTCGTGCTGCGCTCGCGCGAGCGGCTGGTCGCGATCCGCCCGCGCGATGACGCGCTGCTGATGACGACGATGAACTTCGGGGACGAGGTGCAGCCGACGAGCGAGCTGCGCGAGCTGGGGGACGTCAGGCTGCACGTGGGCGAGCGTGAGCTCGACGTTGCTCGCCGGCTCGTCCAGTCGCTCGCCGAGCCGTTTGATATCTCCCGCTACCGCGATACCTACCGGGAGGCCGTGCTCGAGCTGATCGACCGCAAGGCCAGCGGCGAGGAGGTCGAGGTGCAGGCCAAGACCCAGCGCCGGCCGACGGCGAGCACCGACCTGATGGGCGCGCTGCAGGCCAGCCTCGAGCAGGTGCACGAGCGCGGCGACGGGGACGGCGGGACGCCGGCGAGCACCGAGGTGAGCATCCCCCAGGAGCCACAGCCGGCCTGAGCGAGCCGCTCCCGCCGCGCTCAGCCGAAGCGCAGGGTGAGGATCAGGCTTTCGCGGGAGCCGTCGTCGCCGGCCTGCTCGATCTGCAGCTCGTCCGAGAGCCGCTCGAGCACGTTGCCGACACCCGGGACGGCCGCGTCGGCGAGCAGCTTGACGGCTCCCTGCGCGGCAAGCTCGCACACGCGCAGCTCGATCTCCCGCGTGCTGGTGGCGACGGTGAAGGTCAGGTGACCGTCGCTGGCGTACGCCGGCGCGTGCGCGGAGAGCGTGTCGCAGACGATCAGCGCATCGTCCAAGCGGTCCATCGGGCAGTCGGCGCGGGCGAGGACCATTGAGACCACCCGACCCAGCACCGGAGCGGCCAGCGGCCCGTTTGCCAAGCGCAGGGAGACGGAGTTCTCCGTCGGCGGCCCGTCCGGTAGCGGCGTGTCCGTCACGCGCGTGCGGGGGAGAGCGGGAAGGTCATGCGCACCTCGGTGCGATCGTCGTCATCGCGACCCAGCAGCACGGACTCCGTCAGCGAGGCGATCAGCGGCAGGCCCAGGCCGAGTCCGGGGCTGTCGGCTCGCGGCGCGATCCCCGGCCCCTGGTCGCGGACCACCACGATCAGCTTCTCCTTCAACAGCGTGGCGAGGACCTCGAGCGATCCCTCGTTGCCATCGCGGTAGGCGTGCACGATGACGTTCGTACACGCCTCGGTGACCGCGAGGCGGATGTTGGCGAGGATCTGCTGATCGATGGCGAACGCCTCGCCGAGCGCGCCGAAGGCGTGACGTACGACTGCGATATTCGCGGCTCGCGCCGGAAGCGCCAGCTCCATGTCCGGCGTCGTGGTGGCCGGCGTCATCCTGGCTCCCTGGGGTCCTTGACGTGCTCTCGTCTTCGAGTGATAGTGCCCTGTGCGGGCGATTCTCACACATCGGATGTCGCGAGACGGCCACGCGGCCGCGCACTCTCTCAGGGCGCCTCCGCGCTGCTACGCTTTCTGGCTCCGCCTCAGGTGCCCACCTGTGCCCGTACGGGGTGTGCCACCCGCGCGGGAAGCACCACCCCCGAGGGAGCACTTCTATGACTTCGTACACCAAGCAGCCGCCAAAGGCCGTCGGACTCTACGACCCCCGCTTCGAGCACGACGCGTGCGGCGTGGGCATGGTCGCGCGCCTGGACAATCGGCCGACGCACGAGGTCCTCCGCCGGGCGCTGACCGCGCTCGAGAACCTCGAGCACCGCGGCGCCTCCGGCGCGGACCCGTGCACGGGCGACGGCGCCGGGATCCTGATGCAGATGCCCGACGAGCTGCTGCGCGCGGTGGCCGGCTTCGAGCTGCCGCCGCCCGGCCGCTACGGGGTGATGATGTGCTTCCTGCCGACCGACCCCGCCGCCCGCGCGAGGGTCGAGCAGCTGCTCGAGCGGACCGTCGGCGCGGAGGGCCAGCGGGTGCTCGGCTGGCGCGAGGTGCCGGTCTGCCCCGAGCACACGGGCACCACCGCCGGCGCCTGCCGCCCGGTGATCCGCCAGCTGTTCGTCGGCGCCTGTGCGGCCGAGCAGGAGGACCAGGACGCGTTCGAGCGCAAGCTCTACGTGATCCGCCGCATCTGCGATCTGAGCCCGGAGGGAGAGGGCCTGTACGTGACCTCCAGCTCCTCGCGCACGCTCAACTACAAGGGCATGCTGATCAGCTTCCAGCTGGGGGCCTTCTACCCCGACCTGCGCGACGAGCGCGCCAAGAGCGCGCTGGCGCTTGTGCACTCGCGCTTCTCCACCAACACCTTCCCCAGCTGGGAGCTCGCGCACCCCTACCGGGTGATCTGCCACAACGGCGAGATCAACACGGTGATGGGCAACGTCAACTGGATGCGCGCGCGCGAGTCGGAGCTGCAGAGCGAGCTGTTCGGCGCGGACCTGCGCAAGATCCTCCCGGTCGTCACCCAGGGCAACTCGGACTCGGCGACGTTCGACAACGTGCTCGAGCTGCTGATGCTCGCGGGGCGCTCGCTGCCGCACGCGGTGATGATGATGATCCCCGAGGCCTACCGCGACCGCGAGGACCTGCCGGAGGATCTGAAGGGCTTCTACGCCTTCCATTCCTGTCTGATGGAGCCGTGGGACGGGCCCGCGTCGGTCGCGTTCACCGACGGGCGCGTCGTCGGCGCGACGCTCGACCGCAACGGGCTGCGGCCGGGACGCTGGGTGGAGACGACCGACGGGCACGTCGTGCTCGGCTCGGAGTCCGGCCTGCTCGACATCCCCGCCGATCAGATCCGACGCCTGGGCCGTCTGCAGCCGGGCAAGCTGTTCCTGGTCGACCTGCAGCGGGGCTGCATCGTCGAGGACGGCGAGGTCAAGCGCGAGGTGGCCACCCGCCGGCCATATGGCGAGTGGTACGCGCGCAACGCCGTCCCCTTCTCGACGCTGCCCCCCTCCGATCAGGTGACGCTCTCCGACCAGCCGCTGCAGTTGCGCCAGCGCGCCTTCGGCTACTCGCTCGAGGACCTGCGCGTGCTGCTCACGCCGATGGCGCGCGACGGGGCCGAGCCGATCGGCTCGATGGGCAATGACCAGTCGCTCGCGGTGCTCTCCGACCAGGCGCCGCCGCTGTTCTCCTACTTCAAGCAGCTCTTCGCCCAGGTGACCAACCCGCCGATCGACCCGATCCGCGAGGAAGTCGTGATGAGCCTCGCGACGAGTCTCGGAACCGAGCGCAACCTGTTCGATGAGACGCCCGCGCATGCGCACAAGCTCGTGCTCGACCAGCCGATCCTGCTCAACCGCGCGCTCGAGACGCTGCGCCACGTCTCCCACGAGGAGTTCGCCGCACGCACGATCGACATCACCTGGCCGGTCGCCGACGGGGTCGCCGGGATCGACGACGCGCTCGCGCGTGTCTGCTCCGAAGCGCACGACGCGATCGCCGCGGGCGTCAACATCATCGTTCTCTCCGACCGGCTGCTCTCACCGCGCCGCGCGCCGATCCCCTCGCTGCTGGCGGTCGCCGCCGTCCACCATCACCTCGTGCGCGAGGGCACGCGCCTGCGCGCGGGGATCATCCTCGAGTCGGGCGAGCCGCGCGAGGTGCACCACTTCGCCACGCTGATCGGCTACGGCGCGAGCGCGATCAACCCCTATCTGATGCTCGAGACGCTCGACGGGCTGGTCTTCGACGGGCTGATCACACGGGTCGGGCAGGACGGCGGCGAGGTCTCGCTGACGCCCGAGGAAGCGGCTCAGAACCTGATCAAAGCGCTCGGCAAAGGGCTGCTCAAGACGATCTCCAAGATGGGCATCTCGACGATCCAGTCCTACTGCGGCGCGCAGATCTTCGAGGCGGTCGGCCTCGAGCCGGCGCTGATCGACAGGCACTTCACCGGCACGGCCTCGCGCATCGGCGGGATCGGGCTGGAGGTGCTGGCGACCGAGGCGCTGCAGCGCCACGCGCGCGCCTGGCCGACGCCGACCTTCGGCGATGGCGCGGACAGCAGCAAACTGCTGCCCGTCGGCGGCGTCTACGCGTGGCGGCGCGACGGCGAGCATCACATCTGGAACCCCGAGACGATCGCGCTCGTCCAGCACGCGGTGCGCGCGGCCAACGGAAATGTGGGTGCCGCCCTGAACGGCGACTCAGAGGCGCTGCAGACGGTGCGTGACAGCGCGGCCTTCGAGCAGTACCGCGAGTACGCGCGGGCGGTCAACGAGGACGCGGCGCGCAAAGCCACGCTCCGGGGGCTTTTGCGGATCGGCTCGGAGCCAGGTGGGCCGCTCGCCGAGTCGGCCGGCGCAGGCGTAGGCACAGGCGCGGGCGAGCCGGCGACGGACGCGCAGGGAAGCGGCGGCGTGGGCACCGGCGGGCAGGCCATCCCACTCGAGCAAGTCGAGCCGGCGAAGGAGATCGTGCGGCGCTTCTGCACCGGCGCGATGAGCCTCGGGTCGATCTCACGCGAGGCGCACGAGACGCTGGCGATCGCGATGAACCGGCTCGGCGGGCGCTCGAACACGGGCGAGGGCGGGGAGGACCCGTCGCGCTTCACGCCCGACCCGAACGGCGACCGCCGCCGCTCGGCGATCAAGCAGGTCGCCTCGGGCCGTTTCGGCGTGACGATCCATTACCTCGTCAACGCGGATGAGCTGCAGATCAAGATGGCCCAGGGCGCCAAGCCCGGCGAGGGCGGCCAGCTGCCGGGGCACAAGGTCGACGAGTACATCGGCTCGATCCGCCACACGACCCCGGGCGTGGGCCTGATCTCGCCGCCGCCGCACCACGACATCTACTCGATCGAGGATCTCAAGCAGCTGATCTACGACCTGCGCTGTGCGAACCCGCAGGCGCAGGTGTCGGTCAAGCTCGTCTCCGAGGTGGGCGTCGGCACGGTCGCGGCGGGCGTGTCGAAGGCCAACGCCGACCGCGTGCTGATCGCCGGCCACGACGGCGGCACCGGCGCCTCGCCGCTGTCCTCGATCCAGGCCGCGGGCGTGCCCTGGGAGATCGGCCTGGCCGAGACCCAGCAGACGCTGCTGCTGAACGATCTGCGCTCGCGCATCGTCGTGCAGACCGACGGCCAGCTGAAGACCGGCCGCGACGTCGTGATCGCGGCGCTGCTGGGCGCGGATGAGATGGGCTTCTCCACGGGGCCGCTGATCGCGACCGGCTGCATCATGATGCGCGCCTGCCATCTGAACACCTGCCCGGTGGGGATCGCGACCCAGGACCCGGAGCTGCGCAAGCGCTTCAAGGGCACCCCCGAGCACGTCGTCAACTTCTTCTTCTTCATCGCCGAGGAAGTGCGCGAGATCCTCGCCTCGCTCGGGCTGCGCACGCTCGACGAGGCGATCGGCCGCGTCGACCTGCTCGGCGCGCGCGCGGCGATCGACCACTGGAAGGCGCGCGGCGTCGATCTCACCCACGTGCTGCGCCCGGTCGAGCTGCCGGAGGGCGCCGCACGCCGGCGCGTGGAAGCGCCGCCGGCCGTGCTCGAGGACGCGCTCGATTGGCAGCTCGTCGATCTGGCGCGCCCGTTGCTCGAGCGCCAGGGCGCCGCCCCCGCGGGCGGGGAGGAGCTCACGCGTGACGGCCTGGATGGAGCGGGGCTCACGCCTGCGGGCTTGGACGGAGCGGGGCTCACGCCTGCCGGCTTGGACGGAGCGGGGCTCCAGGATGCGACTACCGCGGGCGGGGATCAGGTGCGGATCGCGCTTCCGATCCGCAACCGCAATCGCTGCGTCGGGGGCATCCTCTCCAGCCACATCGCCCGCGCGCGCGGGGCCAAGGGCCTGCCGGCGGACTCGATCGTGGTCGACTTCGAGGGCTCGGCCGGGCAGAGCTTCGGCGGCTGGCTGGCGCCGGGCGTGACGTTCACGCTGCGCGGCGACGCAAACGACTACGCCGGCAAGGGGCTCTCGGGCGGGGTGCTCTCGGTCAGCCCGCGCGCGGGCATGGGCGAGCACTTCGTCGCCGAGCAGAACGTGATCGTCGGCAACACCGTGCTCTACGGGGCGACCGCCGGCCGAGCGTTCTTCCGCGGCCTGGCGGGCGAGCGCTTCGCGGTGCGCAACTCGGGCGCAAGCACCGTGGTCGAGGGCGTTGGCGACCACGGTTGCGAGTACATGACCGGCGGGCGCGTGGTCGTGCTCGGGCCGACGGGCCGCAACTTCGCGGCGGGCATGAGCGGTGGCGTCGCCTACGTGCTCGACGAGGACGGGAGCTTCGCCAAGCGCTGCAACATGGGCATGGTCGGCTTCGACGAGCTCGCTCCGGCCGACGCGAGCGAGCTGCGCGCGCTGATCGAGGAGCACGTGCGGCGCACCGATTCGCCGCTGGGCGCACGGGTGCTCGACGAGTGGGAGGGCCTGCTCGCGCGGAACGCGTTCGTGAAGGTGATGCCGCACGACTACAAGCGCGTCCTTGCCGAGCTCGCCGCGGAGCAGGCGCAGGAGGTCGCGGCCTGATGGGCAAGCTCGGCGCCTTCCTCCAGATCGAGCGCCACGGCATCCCCCAGCGGGATCCGGCCGAGCGCGCGCACGACTATCAGGAGTTCCTGCTCACCCGGCCCGTGTCGGAGCTGCAAGAGCAGGGCGCGCGCTGCATGGACTGCGGCGTGCCCTTCTGCCACAACGGCTGCCCGCTCGGGAACCTGATCCCCGACTGGAACGACCTCGTCTACCACGACCGCTTCGAGGACGCGATCGCGGAGCTGCACGCGACGAACAACTTCCCCGAGTTCACCGGCCGCCTCTGCCCCGCGCCGTGCGAGGCGGCGTGCGTGCTCGAGATCCGTGAGGGCGACGCGGTGACGATCAAACAGATCGAGCGCGCGATCATCAACCGCGCCTGGGACGAGGGCTGGGTCACGCCCCAGCCGCCGCGGCACGAGACGGGCCAGGCGGTCGCCGTCATCGGCTCCGGCCCGGCGGGCATGGCCGCCGCCCAGCAGCTGCGCCGGGCGGGCCATCGCGTGACGCTCTACGAGCGCGACGAGGCCGCCGGTGGGCTGGTGCGCTTCGGCGTGCCGGACTTCAAGATCGAGAAGACCGTCGTGCAGCGGCGCGTCGAGCAGCTGATCGCGGAGGGCGTCGAGCTGCGCTGCGGGGTGGAGGTCGGCCGCGACGTCACCGTCGAGCAGCTGCGGGGCAGCTTCGACGCGGTCGTCCTGGCGACCGGCTCGCGTGTGCCGCGCGACCTGCCGGCGCCCGGCCGCGAGCTCGACGGGGTGCACTTCGCGATGGACTACCTCTACCAGCGCAACCGCTTCATCGCAAGCGAGTTCGGCCCCGAACCCAGCGTCGCTCAGCCCGCTGTTTTGCAAGAGATCACCGCGAAGGACAAGGACGTGGTCGTGATCGGCGGCGGCGACACCGGCGCCGACTGCGTCGGCAACGCGCTGCGCGAGGGCGCGCGCTCGATCGTCCAGCTGGAGCTACTGCCCGAGCCGCCGGCGCACCGCCCCGACGATCGCACCCCGTGGCCGGAGTGGCCGCTGAAGTACCGCTTGAGCTACGCGATGGAGGAGGCCAAGGAGCTGGAGCTGGGCGAGCAGGACTACTCGGTCACGACCGTCCGCTTCGCCGAGGACGGCAACGGAGCGGTCTCAGGGCTGCAGATCGCCCAGGCCGAGCCCACGCCTCCGTTCGCGCCGGTCGCGGGCACCGAGAAAGAACTCCCGGCGCAGCTCGTCCTGCTCGCGATGGGCTTCCTCGGACCCGAGCAGGGTCTGCTCGACCAGCTCGGCGTCGAGAGAGATCCGCGCGGGAATGTCAAGGCCGTGAAGCCGTACACCTCGTCGGTCGAGGGTGTGTTCGCCGCCGGCGACGCCCGCCGCGGTCAGTCCTTGATCGTGTGGGCGATCAACGAGGGTCGCCAGTGCGCGCGCATGGTCGACCGCTACTTGACGCGAGAGCTGAACGGGAACGGCGCCGCGGCTGGTCAGGCCGTACCCGAGGACGAGGCGATCGCGGGTCACGCCGATGCGGATGCGGGGCCCGAGGGCCCACCGCAGCACGTCGGGCCGGGGATCGAAGCCGGGTAAGCGCAGCGCGAGGAGACGGTCGCCGGCCGTTGTGCGCCGTGCTTGCTCGGCGGTGCTTCAGGCGGCTACGCCGTGGGGCTTGCCCGTCGCTCTCATCGCCTCGATCAGCTCGACAGGCAGCACCTTCGAGGCCTCCCAGATCTCGAAGCCCATCAGGTGGCCGTCGTCTGGGTGACGGTCGATCAGGCCCCAGGAGTGCTCCTCGCTGATGGCGCGGCCCTTCTCGATTGAGATCAGTGCGATGTCGACTTCGGGATCGTAATGGAGACTCATGATCTCTCAGGATACTCCTGTTTTGGTTGGTCTTAGAAATCCCATACGCTGACGATCCGCACCGCCTTGTAGTCACCGTGGTGGGGGTGATCGTAGATGACGACGAAGCTTCGACCATCCCGAGATCGGCTCTGCAGAGCGCATTTCTGCCTTCCAAAATCCTTTCTTAGGGTTGGGGCTTGACATCTGCTTGCAGGGGAGGTACGTTGGTTAAGCAATGGCATCCCACGTGGGTTGCCGAGCAACGATAGGTCAGGTTTGGGTTGGTCTTCTGGATCGATTTCAAGCGCTTAGCAGGGGATGTAGGGGAGAGGGCCGGATCGCATGAAGAGGGGTTGTTTTCGCGTGAGTCCATTGGGGACAGATGTGACGGGGATGGTTGCGGCCGAGGGGCTGCCCGTATGTAGATGCGTCGGCATCGCCGACACATCTCTCTCTCTCTCTCTCTCTCTCTACTCCGGGTCTATTAGGCAAAAAGCCTAGTTTCGGCGCTCGTCGAGGCGCCTGCGATCACTCTTTAGGCGGCATCCGCCGTGCCCTTGGGCGTGGTATCTGTAGTTCTCGGCTCGGGCACAGGTCGCTGGTTACCTGTGCGCTGCGCGAGAGAGCGCCCCGAGCCCGGGGTCTGTTCGAGCGCCGCTGCCATTTCCCTCATCTGGTGGTGACGTTCGAGGAGGCTCCGTCGCGTGCTCCCACACGCGATGGCTCTAGTAGCGC
>Ga0208849_1001593_pt1 | contig 15070 bp, 11 predicted proteins | sample NGESurdeep072012_10_FD_184470 | JGI IMG/M metagenome (GOLD analysis project Ga0208849, IMG submission 184470) | Arctic peat soil microbial communities from Barrow, Alaska - NGEE Surface sample 53-3 deep-072012 (SPAdes) | ecosystem: Environmental > Terrestrial > Soil > Wetlands > Peat ...
AACCGCATGCACGATCTCACCCCCGGCTCACGCTATGAAGGCCGGATCATGCTGCTGCCCGAGGACATGAACCTCGTGGCGCAGGAGGTCGACCCGATCGAAGTGCGCATGCGCATCGGCATGGTGTTTCAAAAACCCAATCCATTCCCCAAGTCGATCTACGAGAATGTGGCCTACGGGCTGCGCATCCGCGGCGTGCGCTCGCAGCTGCGTATTCAGGAAGAGGTCGAGAAGGCGCTGCGCGGCGCAGCGCTGTGGGATGAGGTCAAGGACCGGCTGTCGAACTCGGCGCTGTCGTTGTCGGGTGGCCAGCAGCAGCGGCTGTGTATCGCGCGCGCGCTCGCGACCAGCCCGGAAATGCTGCTGTTCGATGAGCCGACCTCGGCGCTCGATCCGATTGCCACGGCGCGTATCGAGGAGCTGATCGCTGCCCTGCGCGAGCAGGTCACGGTGCTGATCGTCACTCACAATATGCAGCAGGCGGCGCGCGTCTCGGATTACACCGCGTTCATGTACCTGGGCGAGATCATCGAGTTCGACGAGACCTCGCGCATCTTCACCAATCCGGGACGCAAGGCCACGGAAGACTACATCACGGGCCGCTACGGCTGAGACTCGGCCTCGCGCAGCAGTTCGTTGAGGGAAGTCTTGGCGCGCGTCTGCGCATCGACACGCTTGACGATCACCGCGCAATACAGGCTGTGGCTGCCGTCGTGGGCTGGCAGCGACCCGGATACCACTACCGAGCCGGCCGGCACTTCGCCCTGGAGAATTTTGCGGTTGCTGCGGTCATAAATGCGCGTGCTCTGGCCAATGAACACCCCCATCGAGATCACCGAGCCGGCGCGGACCACCACCCCCTCGACGATTTCCGAGCGCGCGCCGATGAAGCAGTCGTCCTCGATGATGGTCGGCCCGGCTTGCAATGGCTCGAGTACCCCGCCTATGCCCACGCCGCCGGACAGATGCACGTTGCGCCCGATCTGCGCGCAGGAACCCACCGTAGCCCAGGTATCGACCATGGTGCCGGCGCCGACATGGGCGCCAATGTTGACATAGCACGGCATCAATACCGCATTGGGCGCCACATAGGCGCCGCGCCGTACCAGCGCGTGCGGCACCACGCGCACGCCCTGCTGCGCGAACTGGCGTGCGTCGTCATGCGCGTATTTGAGCGGCACCTTGTCGTAAAAGCGGGTGTAGCCGGCCTCGATCACGGCGTTGTCGTGCGTGCGGAAGTACAGCAGCACGGCTTTTTTGAGCCAGGCGTGCACGTGCCAGCGCCCATCGACGGGTTCGGCGACCCGGCAGCTGCCGCGATCGAGTGCATCGATCGCTGCCTCAATGGCTTCCATGGTCCGTGCGTCGACGTTCGAGCTCGACAATTCATGGCGTCGTTCGTACGCGGCCTCGATCACTGCCTGCAGTTCTGGAGTGCTCATATCGTCGAAGGCTTCCTGTTTCGGGTGGCGGGCGCGGCGCCGGTCGGAGTATTCTGACGGTTGCGCCGGCCGTCTGACTACAGCCATGCCCGGCGGTACCGCTAGGTTTGATCCATGCAAACGCTCCCCGCGACCCAGCAGCCGGCGGCGCCGCAGATGCGCAGCGGCCTGGCCGGCCATGCGCTGTATCTGGACATCGACGGGACGATTCTCGATCTGGCACCGAGCCCGGAGTTGGTCGAGGTGCCGGTGTGGCTGGTGCCGCTGCTGCAGCGTTTATCGCTCAGACTCGAGGGCGCCGTGGCATTCGTCAGCGGCCGCACAGTCGCCGCGATCGATGCGCTGTTCGCGCCGCTGAAGCTGCCGGCGGTGGGCGTACACGGCGGGGAAATCCGCGTCGCCGGCGCCCGCATGGTGGTTGACGAGGCGCTCGCGGCCGAATTGCAGTCGGCACTGCCGCTGGTCAACCAGGCCATCGCCCACATCCGCGGTGTGTGGCTGGAGAACAAGGGATGCGCCATTGCGCTGCACTATCGCAGCGTGCCCGAGCGCGGCCGCGAAGTGCTGAAAGTCGCGGAACTGATCGTCGCCAGCCTGGGTCCGGCCTTCGCCGTGCTGGTGGGCAAATGTGTGGTCGAGATCCGGCCGCGCCATCTGACCAAGGGAGCCGGTATTCGACGCCTGATGGAGCAGCAGCCGTTTCGCGGCCGCAGTCCGATCTTCGCCGGTGACGATGTTACCGACGAGGATGCATTCGAGGTGGTCAATCGGCTCGGCGGCATCAGCGTGCGCGTCGGCGAAGCCGCGGCCAGTGCAGCCAGCTACCGCCTGGCCGATCCCGATGAACTGCGGCGCTGGCTGCTTGAGATCGCGTGAGACTCTTCCCGGTGCCGCACAGCTCTGCATGAAAACAGCGGGCAGCGCCAGCGCGACTCTCGATCTGGGTGTGATCGGCAATTGCCAGGTGGCCGCGCTGATCGACCCTCACGGCACTCACGTGTGGAGTTGCATGCCGCGGCTGGATGGCGACCCGGTGTTCTGCCAACTGCTGGCCGGGTCGGACGCGTCAGCGCGCGAAGGCCGGTGGCAAGTGGAACTGCTCGATCACGTCGCCAGTGCTCAGATCTATGAACGCAATACCGCCATACTGGAGACCACGCTGACCGCAGCGGACGGAGCGGTGCTCAAGATCACCGACTTTTGCCCGCGCTTCCCGCAGCACGGGCGCAGTTACCGTCCGGCCATGCTGGTGCGCCTGCTGCGCCGTATCGCCGGGCGACCGCGCATACGCATGGCCCTGTGCCCGGCGGAAAATTATGGCGAGCGTACACGCCGTGCGGTCGCCGGCTCGCACCACATCCGCTATCTCGGACGCGACTTTGACCTGCGCCTGACCACCGATGCCAGCATCGCCGCGATCCAGGAACAGCGCGTGTTCGTGCTCGAGGACTCGCTGGCGTTCATCCTCGGGCCGGATGAGACCGTGCACGAGTCGGTGCCGTCGCTGGCGCAGCGGCTGCTACAATCGACCCGCGAATACTGGAATGACTGGGTACGCACGCTGGCGATTCCTTTCGAATGGCAGGAAGCGGTCATTCGCGCGGCGATCACGCTCAAGCTGTGCAGCTATGAGGACACCGGCGCCATCATTGCCGCGATCACGACCTCGATTCCCGAGAGCGCCAACAGCGGCCGCAACTGGGACTACCGCTTTTGCTGGATCCGCGACTCGTATTTCACCATTCAGGCGCTGAACCGCCTGGGCGCCACGCGCACCATGGAGGGCTACATCCGTTTCGTGCAGGAGCTCACTGCCGCTCCACCACTGCGGCTGCAGCCGTGCTATGCCGTAGACGGTGACGTGCGCCTGGATGAGAAGGTGGTGCCCCATCTGCCCGGTTATCGCGACATGGGGCCAGTGCGCATCGGCAACGCCGCCTATGAGCAGGTGCAACTGGACGTGTACGGAGCGGCGATCCTGGCCGCGGCCCAGAGTTTCTTTGACGAGCGGCTGGTGCGCCCGGGAACCGAGGCGCTGTTCAATGCGCTCGAGCCGCTGGGTGAGCAGTCGCTGGCCGTGTTTGGCCAGGCCGATGCCGGCCTCTGGGAGTATCGCGGCCACATTGCAGTGCATACTTTTTCCGCCGCGATGTGCTGGGCCGCCGCCGACCGTCTGGCGCGCATCGCCGGCCGGCTGGGATTGCACGAGCGCGAACTCTACTGGCGCGGCCACGCCACCGATATGGCACAGCGAATCCGCGAGGCTGCATGGTCCGCCGAGCTGAACAGCTTTACCTCGACCTTTCACGGCGACAGCGTCGATGCCAGCCTGCTGCTGCTGGCCGAAGTCGGGCTGGTCGATGGCATGGATCCGATGTTCGTCAGTACCGTGAAACGAATCGGCGAGACGCTGCGCCGCGGGCCATTCCTGGCGCGCTACGCCACGCCCGATGATTTCGGCGTTCCGGAGGTCGCCTTCAGCGTCTGCACCTTCTGGTACATCGCCGCCTTGTGGGCCACGGGCATGCGCGTGCAGGCGCGCGAGCTATTCGAGGAAATGCTCCGGCGCCGCAACCACCTGGGGCTGATGTCCGAGGATCTGGCCCCTGATAGCGGCGAACTGTGGGGCAATTTCCCGCAGACCTATAGCATGGTCGGTATCGTCAACTGCGCCATGCGGCTGTCGCGTTCCTGGGAGGATGCGATGTGAGCCGGCTGGTCGTGGTGTCCAATCGCGTCACCATTCCCGGGCATTCAACATCGCCCGGGGGCCTGGCAGTCGGCGTGCTGTCGGCGCTGCGGCAGTCGGGCGGCGTCTGGCTCGGCTGGAGCGGCACCACCAGCGATACCCCGGCCGGCGAGCCCGAGAGCATCGAGAAGGACGGCATCCGCTATGTCACAATTGAACTGCCGCGCGAGCAGTTCGAGCTCTACTACAATGGTTTCTGCAATTCCACGCTCTGGCCGCTGCATCATTATTTCCAGGGCTCGTTCCGCTACGACGCGCGCGAGTTCGACGCCTACATGGCCATCAACCGGCTGTTCGCCGCCGCCGTGCTGCGCGAGATTGCGCCGGACGATCTGGTCTGGATCCACGATTACCAGCTGATGCCACTCGCGGCTCTGCTGCGAGCCCAGGGTGTGCAGACGCGCCTGGGATTTTTCCTGCACATCCCTTACCCCAACATCGCGCTGCTGCGCGTGCTGCCGGTGTATGCCGAACTGGTGCGGGATCTGTGCCAGTACGATCTGTTGGGATTCCAGACGGCCGAGGACCTGGAGGGCTTTCAGTCGGCGGTCCATTCGGTGTTTCGCGACCAAGCCGTGATCGGCAGTGACACTATCGAGCTGGCCGGGCGGCGCATTCGCACCGGTGTATTCCCAATCGGCGTCGATGTCGAGGCGATCGCCACGCAGGCGGCAAGTGCTGCCCGCGAGGACGATCAGGTCAAGCGTCTGCTGGCAGGACTGCTGGGACGCAAACTCATGATCGGAGTGGACCGGCTGGATTACAGCAAGGGCCTGGTGCAACGTTTTGCCTCATACCGCACGTTGCTCGAATCCACTCCCGAACTGCTCGGCAACGTGGCATTCATTCAGATCGCGCCACTCAGCCGCACCAACGTCGCGGCCTACGCCGATATCCGCGATGCACTGGAACACGCGGCCGGTCGTACCAACGGCCAGTACGCCGACACCGATTGGACGCCGTTGCGCTATCTGAACAAGGATTTCCCGCACGAAACGCTGAGCGGCTTTCTGCGCGTGGCCAACGTCGCGGTGGTCACGCCGTTGCGCGACGGCATGAATCTGGTGGCCAAGGAGTTCGTGGCGGCACAGGATCCCGAGGATCCGGGCGTGCTGGTGCTCTCGAGCATGGCAGGTGCGGCGCGCGAGCTGAACGATGCCTTGCTGGTGAATCCCTACGATCGCAGCGCCGTGGCGTTGGCGCTGCGCCAGGCGCTGGCGATGCCGCTGGCCGAGCGGCGCTCGCGGCACGAGGCCATGTTGAACATACTGCGCAGCAAATCCATCACCAGCTGGTGCAGCGGCTTCATCGCGCGCTTGCAGGGCGACTGACGAGGAACCGCTGCAGCCGCTCGGCGGCCTCGATGCAGCGCGCCAGCTCCGGCACCAGCGAGATGCGCACCCGGCCGCGACCCGGATTCTCACCGTGGGCATGCCGCGCCATGAAACTGCCCGGCAGCACGGTCAGATTCGCGCTCTCATACAGCTCATGCGTGAAGCGCGCGTCGTCACCATCCACGCCCGGCCATAAGTAGAAGCCGCCGTCGGGCAGTGCCAGCGGCAATACCGGCTCCAGGATCGGCAGCACCTGGCGGAACTTCTGCTGATACAGACGCCGGTTGGCGCTCACGTGCTCATCATCGCTCCAGGCCGCGATGCTCGCCAGCTGGATGGGCAGCGGCATGGCGCAGCCATGGTAGGTGCGGTAGAGCAGGTATCGCTCGATCAGCGCCGCCTCGCCGGCGGCCAATCCCGAGCGCAATCCCGGCAGGCTGGAACGCTTGGATAGACTGTGAAACACCATGCAGCGCCGGAATTCCGGATTGCCATTCTCGGCTGCGGCACGCAGCAGGCTGGGACTGGGCCGGGATTCATCGAGATACAGATCGGCATAGCATTCGTCGGCGGCAATGACGAAGTCGTAGCGCTCGGCGAGGTCCAGCGCCGCGCGCAGATAAGCCAGCGGCAACACGGTGCCGGTGGGATTGCCCGGTGAGCACAGGAACAGTAATTGGCAGCGGCGCCATATGGCGCCCGGCACGGCTTCCAGGTCAGGCAGATAGCCACCGGCTGCTGTGGTATTCAGAAAATACGGCTGGGCTCCCGCCAGCAGCGCCGCGCCCTCATAGATCTGGTAGCCGGGGTTGGGCATCGCCACCAGCGCGTCGGCGCCCGGGTCAATCACGGCCTGCACGAATGCAAACAGACCCTCGCGCGTGCCGTTGACCGGCAGCACCATGGTTTCCGGATCGAGCCGCGCCGTGGCCGGAAGAAAGTGCCGTTGCAGCGCCGCGGCCATGGCAGTGCGCAGTTGCGGCAGACCGCGCGTGGCCGGATAGCTGTCGAGCTGGTTAAGGCTCGCTTTCAGCGTGTCGAGCACGAACGCCGGCGGCGCGTGTTTGGGCTCGCCGATCGACAAGCCGATGTTTTGCAGCCCCGCTGGCGCGGTGGCATCCGCCAGCAACGCGCGCAGCCGCTCAAACGGATACGTCTGCAGCCGCGCCAGGCCCGGATTCATGTCACGCGTTGATCGAGTGCGTCGGTCAGACGCAGCCGCAGGCGCTCCGCGGTGGCTTCATCCAGAGGTTGCTGTGCCCGATCGGTAATGTAGAACACGTCTTCGGCGCGCTCGCCGAGCGTGCTGATTTTCGCGGCGTGCAGATCCACGCGCTCTTCCCACAGCACCTTGCCGACACCGCACAACAGGCCGGGACGGTCACCGGCGGTGAGTTCCAGCACCGAGCGGCGGTTGCGCTCATCGACGCTGATGGCGATCTGGGTCGCGGTTTTAAAGACCCGCATCTGTCGCGTCGCTCGCCGCGATACCACCAGCGGCGCTTCCTCGGGCCGCTGCAGCGAGCCCCACAGGGCCTGTTCGATTTCGATGCGGCGCTCGGCATCGCTGACCGGCGTGCCATCCTCTTCGAGCACGTGGTAGGAGTCGAGCGAAAAGCCATTGCCCACCGGCGTAATTCGCGCCTCGAGAATGTTCAGACCGAGTTGGTCGAGCACGGCGGTGGCGCGTGCAAACCCGTGTCGCCGGTGCGGCGCATAGATCATCACCGCGGTCGTACCCAGTTCGCTGTGCGGTTCCACCGACACCAGCGCCTCATCGGCATTGGCCTCTCCGGCCCCGGCCAGCGCGCGCGTATGCCGTGCAATCTCCTCGGGCGAATGACGCAGGAAATACACCGTGGGCAGAGGCGCCCAGGCGCGCTCGATAGCTCCGGGCTGCATGCCCGAACCGCGCAGCAGGGCGCGTGCACTGTCCTGATGCTCGCGCATCAATTCGTCCTGATCCACGGGAGTCTCCAGCCCGCGGCGTAGCGCCCGCTTGACGCGTTCGTAGAATTCGTTGAACAGCGCAGCCTTCCACGAGTTCCACAACTTCGGATTGGTGCCGCGCACGTCGGCGCAGGTCAGCGCGTACAGATAGTCAAGGTGGGACTCATCGCCGACCTTGCGGGCGAAGTCGTTGATCACCTGCGGATCGCCGATGTCCTGCTTCTGCGCCGTCATCGACAACAGCAGGTGATTCTTCACCAGCCAGGCGACCAGGCGCGCGTCGTAGCGCGACAAACCCTGCTCGAGACAGAAGGCCTCGGCATCCACCGCCCCGAGATCGGAGTGATCGCCGCCACGGCCCTTGGCGATATCGTGAAACAGCGCGCCCAGATAGACGATCTCGGGTTTTGCCAGTTGCTGCATGATGGCCGAGACCAATGGCAGTTCGTGGTCGAACTCGCGGATGGCCAGGCGGCGCAGATTGCTGACCACGAACAAGGTATGCGCATCGACGGTATAGGCATGAAACAGGTCGTACTGCATGCGGCCGACGACGCGGCCGAAGGCCGGTATGTAGCGTCCCAGCACGCCATAGTCGTTCATGCGCCGCAGTTCGTGCGTGACGCCGCGGGGTGCGCGCAGGATCTCGAGAAACAGGCGGTGGTTGCGCGGATTCTGGCGAAATTCCTCGTCGATCAGCCACAGATTGCGCGCCACGGCGCGGATGGTGCCGGCGCGCACGCCACGGATCTGCGGATTCTGCTGCAGCAGCACGAATAGTTCGAGCAGCGCCGATGGCATGCGCGCGAACACATCCTCATTGACTGCCTCGAGATAATCGTTGCACACCTGAAAGCGGGGATTGAGCGGCAGCGGCGGTGCGCGGTCGCTCAGGATGGCCTCGCGGAACAGCTGCAGCAGCAGTTCGTTGAGCAGCGTGACATCCATGACCGTGCGGTAATAGCGCTGCATGAGCTGCTCGACCGCGAGCGTGTAGGAGGCATCCTCATAGCCGAAACTGTGCGCCAGCGTGATCTGGTAATCGAACAGCAACCGGTCCTCGTGCCGCTTGGTCAGCACGTGCAGGCCGAATCGCACCTTCCACAGGAAGGATTGCGCCTGCTTGAGGCGCCGCAGCTCCGAGGGCGTCAGAAATCCATGCGTGACCAGCTCGTCGAGCGACTCGGCGCCGAAATGGCGCTTGGCGACCCAGGCGATGGTCTGGATGTCGCGCAATCCGCCCGGTCCGGTCTTGACGTTTGGTTCGAGGTTGTAGGCGGTATCGTTGGCCTTCAGGTGGCGCTCCTGCTGCTCGCGCACCTTGGCTTCGAAGAACTCGCGCACCGGCCAGATCCGGTCCGGTGCCAGCGCCACCCGCATTGCCGCCAGCAGCTCGGCCGAGCCGGCCAGGCGGCGCGACTCCATCAGCGTGGTCATCACCCCGACATCGGCGGCGCTTTCCTCGGCGCATTCGGCCACGGTGCGCACGCTGTGACCGACCTCCAGGCCGATGTCCCAGAGGAAGGCCACCAGCTGCTCGACAATGGCGCGCTCGCTTTCGGCCAATGGCGCCGGCACCAGCACCAGAAAGTCGATGTCGGAATAGGGGTGCAGCTCGCCACGGCCATAACCGCCGACGGCTACCAGGGTCAGGCGGGCGGCCAGGTCGCCTGGCAGTCGCTGCTGCCACAGGGTCCGCAGCAGCACGTCGGTGAAGCGTGCACGCGAGCGTACCAGCCCCTCGACCGGCTCCTCAGCGACGAAGCGCGCGTGCAGCTCCTCCTGCGCCTGCCTGAGCAGATTGCGGCAGCTTTCCGCCGCCCCATGGCTCTCGGCCAGCAGCCCCGGCAGGCGATTGAGCAACGGCCAATCGAGCGATGGCGGCTCTTCGGGCAGCGCCTCCTCGAGAACCGTGCTATCGGCAACCGCCATGGCCGTCCTTCAATGACTTCAATTAATGCGCATCGCGCGGGCTCAAGGTCAGGACCTCGTGCCCGTTCGGCGTGACCAGCACCATATGCTCCCACTGCGCGGACAGCGAATGATCTTTCGTGACCACGGTCCAGCCGTCGGGTAGCACGCGCACCTGCCGCTTGCCGGCGTTGATCATCGGTTCGATGGTAAACACCATTCCCGCGCGAATTTCGAGCCCGGCATTGGGCTCGCCGTAATGCAGAATCTGCGGATCTTCATGATACACGCGGCCGATTCCGTGGCCGCAGTATTCACGCACCACGGAAAACCCTTCCGCTTCCGCGACGCTCTGGATCGCGTGTCCGATATCGCCCAGGTGGGCGCCGGGACGCACCAGTTCGATCGCCCGCCACATGGACTCCTTGCACACCTCGGCCAGACGCTGGCCGAGCACCGGCGGCTTGCCGACGAAATACATGCGGCTGGTATCGCCGTGATAGCCGTCCTTGATGATGGCGACGTCGATATTGACGATGTCGCCGCTCTTGAGCCGGCGCTCGTTCGGTATGCCGTGACACACCACGTGGTTGACCGAAGTGCAGACGGTTTTCGGAAAGCCGCGATAACCGACGTTCGCCGGGATGGTCTTCTGCACGTTGACGATGTAGTCGTGGCAGATCTGATCGAGCTCATCGGTACTGACGCCGGCGGCAATGTGGTCGCCGATCATGTCCAGGACGTCCGCCGCCAGGGCGCCGGCGACCCGCAGCTTCTGCTGTTCTTCCGGGGACTTAAGTGAAACCTGTGTGGTGCGCAGCATGGTGTCTTTCCGGATGCTCGAAGCATTGTTCGGGGTGGCACTTCATGGTATAAAGCGCGGCCTTTTTTGGCAACGCAATCCACACGCGTATCAAGAACCTGTGACCGGGTGTCCTGACTGCGGCATCTGCCCGCTTCAGGATCGTCACCAGGGATGCGCGGAGGCCATAACCCGACACAGGAGCCAATGTTCATGCCCAGCGTGTCTATGCGACAGATGCTGGAAGCGGGCGTCCATTTCGGACATCAGACCCGCTTCTGGAACCCGAAGATGGAGCCATTCATTTTCGGCGAACGCAACAAAATCCACATCATTAATCTTGAGAAGACCGCGCCGCTGTTTGCCGATGCGGCGAGCTTCATCAAGCAGATTGTGGCCGATAGCGGCACGGTGCTGTTCGTGGGCACCAAGCGCTCGGCCCGCGATGCGGTCCAGAAGGAGGCAGTGCGTGCGGAAATGCCGTACGTCAACCAGCGCTGGCTGGGCGGCATGCTGACCAATTTCAAGACCATCCGTGGCTCGATCAAGCGCCTGGGCGAACTGCAGGACATGGCCACTTCCGGCGCGCTCGACAAGCGCGGCAAGAAGGAGGCCACGCAGTTGCGCCGCGAGATGATCAAGCTCGAGCGCAGTCTCGGCGGCATCAAGGGCATGGAAGCCCTGCCGGACGCGTTGTTCGTGATCGACGTGGGCCATGAGCACATCGCGATTCACGAGGCCAAGAAGCTCGGCATCCCGGTGGTGGCGGTGGTCGATACCAATTGCTCGCCGGACGGGATCGATCATGTGATCCCGGGCAATGACGATGCCATGCGCGCCATTGCGCTGTACGCCACGGCGATCGCCGACGCGGTACTGGAGGGCAAGTCGTCGGTGCCCCAGGTCGCCGTCGGTGAGGACGAGTTCGTGGAACTCGACGAGGAAGGCAATCCGCGCCGCAAGAGCGGCAAACCGGGGCGGCCGCGCCCGGCCGCGGCGGTGCGTAAGAAGGCCCCCGCACGGCGCCGGCCGGCGGTCGCGCCGGTAGCGGCGGTGGCCGCAGTCGAAGAGCCGGGGGTTGAGGCCGAACTTGATGACGCCGTGGAGACGCCCGAAGGCGCCACGCCCCCCATGGGTCTCAAACGCCGCAGCAGCGCCACACCGGCACGCCGGCCGCGCAGTGGTGCGGCATGAGTGTTACCGCCGAATCCGTCCGCCAGCTGCGTGAGCGCACCGGCGCCGGCATGATGGAATGCAAGAAGGCGCTGGTGGAAACCGGTGGCGATCTCGACACCGCGGCCGAATACCTGCGCAAGCAGGGCCTGGCCAAGGCGGACAAGAAGGCCGAGCGCGACGCCGCCGAGGGCGTCATCGTGGTCGAGCGCTCGAGTGACGGCCGGGCCGCCGCCATGGTCGAAATCAATTGCGAGACCGATTTCGTCGCGCGCGAACAGGATTTCCGCAATTTCGCCAGCGATCTCGCGCGCCTGACGCTGGCCGGCCGGCTGGTAGACGTGTCGGCGCTGCTGGCCGCGGAACTGGCCGCCGGCGAGAGCGTGGATGCGCGCCGGCGGGCACTGGTGGCAAAAATCGGCGAGAACATCAGCGTGCGCCGTTGCGTGGTGCTCGAGAGCAATGGCGTACTCGGAGCCTATGCGCACGGTGCGCGCATCGGTGCCCTGGTGGCCGTCGAAGCTGGCTCGGCTGCTCTGGCGCATGATTTGGCCATGCACGTGGCGGCGAGCAACCCGCGCTATATCAGCGTGGCGCAGGTGCCGGCTGAGGTCGTGGCCAAGGAGCGCGAGATTCTGACCGAGCAGTCGGGCAAAGAGGGCAAGAGCCCGGAAATACTCGCCAAAATGGTCGAGGGCCGGCTGCGCAAGGCGCTCAACGAAATGGTCCTGCTCGGCCAGCCGTTCATCAAGGACCCGGACCAGAACATCGAGAAATTGCTCAAGGCCGCCGGCGCCGTGGTGCTGCGCTTCGAGCGCTATGAAGTCGGTGCCGGCATCGAGAAGAAGGCCAAGGATTTTGTTGCCGAAGTCATGGCGCAGGTCAGCGCCGCTGGCGGTCGCTAGGTCAGGCAGCTACGCTCTAAAGCCCCGCTGATCGCGGGGTTTTTTTTATGGCAGACTGGAGCGGTTTGCCGCACGCCCACACGGAACGGCCAGGATGAACGAACCCCAAACACGCTGCAGCCGCATTTTGGTCAAACTCTCCGGCGAAGCGTTACTCGGCCGCGCCGACTACGGCATTGATCCGGAAGTGCTCAAGCGTGTCGCCGGCGAGATCCGCGATGTGCAGGCTCTGGGCGTGCAGGTGGGCATCGTGGTTGGCGGCGGCAATCTGTTTCGCGGTGCCGGCCTCGCCCGCAGCGGCATGGACCGCGTCACGGCCGACCAGATGGGTATGCTCGCGACCGTGATGAACGCATTGGCGCTGCAGGATGCGCTGGAGCAGCAGGGCATGCAGGCGCGGGTGATGTCGGCGATCCGCATCAATGAAGTGTGCGAGGACTTCATCCGGCGGCGGGCGATAAGGCACCTGGAAAAGGGCCGTGCGGTGATTTTCGCCGCCGGCACCGGCAACCCGTTTTTCACCACCGATACCGCGGCCAGTCTGCGGGCCATCGAGATCGAGGCGCAGCTGCTGCTCAAGGGCACCAAGGTCAACGGCATCTATTCCGACGATCCGGTGAAGAATCCGGCAGCGATGCACTATCCACGGCTGACTTACGACCGCGTGCTCGACGAGCGGCTCAACGTCATGGACGCCACCGCGATCGTGATGTGCCGCGATTACCGGCTGCCGCTGCGGGTATTCATCTCACCTGGGATGACATTGCTGATTTGAGCGCTGCCGTACCACTGCTCACCCGCATTTATCCCAATGGCAAAGCCGATGTAAACCACTTCCACGCTGCTGGCGGCATGGGTGTTCTGATCGGCGGCCTATTAAATGCCGGCCTGCTGCATGAAGATGTGCACACCATTATGGGGCAAGGACTTTCGGCTTACGTGAATGAGCCAACCCTCAAAGATGGGGAACTCACCTGGAAGCCAGCTGAGCAAAAATCACGAGACATTACTGTTCTTCGCGGGCCGGAAGATCCATTCCAAACCACAGGTGGCCTTAACGTTCTTGAAGGCCCGTTGGGTCGCGCTGTCATTAAGTCGTCCTCGATTCCTGCAGACCGCTATGTGATCGAAGCGCCAGCACGTGTATTCCATTCGCAGGAAGAATTGTCCGACGCCTTCAAACGTGGAGAGTTGCATAAAGACGTGGTGGCCGTGGTGCGTTTCCAAGGCCCCAAGGCCAACGGCATGCCGGAGCTTCACCGCATGACACCACCGCTGGCCGTGTTGCAAGATTTGGGCTTTCGCGTGGCGCTTATCACCGATGGGCGCATGTCTGGTGCTTCAGGCAAAATTCCCGCGGCTATTCATATAACCCCTGAGGCGGCAGATGGCGGCCCCATTGCCAAGCTGTGCGATGGGGACATAATTCGACTTGATGTGAGCAAAGGCACGCTGAAGGTTTTAGTGGATGCCAAAGAATTTGCTGCAAGGCCTTTGGCACAGAAAGATTTAAGCGCTAGCCAGCTAGGTGTGGGGCGTGAACTTTTCGGATCGTTCCGCCAGTTGGTGGGTGCGGCAGATCACGGTGCAACGATATTTGGGATAAATTGAAATGACAAAGAACCCGCAAAAAGGCCTTGAAACCGCATTGCTCAAAGCACCCATCGTTCCGGTGATGGTGATTGAAAATCTGAAAGATGCTGTACCATTGGCGCGCGCCTTGGTGAAGGGCGGCTTGCCGGTTCTGGAAATAACGCTGCGCACAGCCGCGGCCCTCGAATGTATCAAGGCTATTGTGAGTGAAGTGGAAGGTGCCATTGTTGGTTCCGGCACGGTATTGGATGTCAAACAGCTCAAGGCCTCCGAGAAAGCGGGCTGCGTTTTTGCCGTTTCACCAGGCTGCACTGACAAGATTTTAAAAGCCGCCAAAGACCAAAAGATTTCACTTCTGCCCGGCTCAGCAACTGCAAGTGAAGCCATGAAACTTTTGGAACATGGTTACGGCTTGCAGAAGTTCTTCCCGGCCGAACAGTCAGGCGGCGCGTCTTATCTCGCCAGCCTTTCATCGCCCTTGCCGCAGATTAAATTTTGCCCCACAGGCGGCATCACACCAGCTTTGGCACCATCGTATTTTAAGCTACCAAATGTGATCACATTGGGAGGTTCATGGATGGCCCCTAAGGCGTTGGTGGCTGAAGGCAAGTGGGAAGAGATTGAGCGTTTGGCGCGTGAGGCAGCTGCTCTGCGTCAGCGCTGACTAGTGCAAACTCGTCGGCACCAATTCATGTTCCTCAGCATTCCCAATCGCAGCTTCGCGTGATTGGGAAATAGAAATCGGCTCACCACTTGCCCCAAATAGGGCAAAGAGCATACCTTCAGGGCCTGCTACGACGGGTTGACCCAACATGCGTGAGGCATCTTCCGCTGCAATCGGCTTTACATAGGCGAGAAGGCCTGCGCCAATGGCCTGCAGCTGTTCTGGGCTGACTTGGGTGGGATGTTTCTGTTCCATACAAAACAGATGGGAGGCTTTGTAAATATTTCAAGGGACGATATGCTGCCCTTGTCTTGCCAAAGTCTTGAATTTGGCGTCAATTGTTCCTCAAGGCTTGATCGGCCGGTTAAAAAATCAAGGAGTGTCAAACATGATCAAATCATTACTTTCGGCTGCTGCAATTTCCACGTTGATGATTTCCGCTGCTTTTGCAGACGGTAAAGGCCCGGCTATTGTTTTCGATATTGGGGGCAAATTCGACAAATCTTTCAATGAGTCAATGTTCAACGGCGCTGAGAAATTCAAGAAA
>Ga0208849_1001594_pt1 | contig 15065 bp, 9 predicted proteins | sample NGESurdeep072012_10_FD_184470 | JGI IMG/M metagenome (GOLD analysis project Ga0208849, IMG submission 184470) | Arctic peat soil microbial communities from Barrow, Alaska - NGEE Surface sample 53-3 deep-072012 (SPAdes) | ecosystem: Environmental > Terrestrial > Soil > Wetlands > Peat ...
AAGCCGAAGCTGGCATCGCCAGTCTGCGCCTGCGGCATCCATAGTGCGGTTGGAATGCCAGCATAATATGTTGGAGAAAATGAGTCGCCTAGGTTGCCTTGAGGATTATATCGATCCCCGGCAAAATATGAACTCCATCCGGTAGTCCCAGATAAATAGTAAGCAGTTGCCGCACTTGGGAAATACCTAATTACAAACATTTGACCGTTTCCATCAAAATATCCGATACGACTGCCAAACAAAGAAGAACCGACATTTGGAGCATTCCCTATGAAATACACATTATTTAGGTCGGTGCAGCCATAGAACGTATAGCTTCCGATACTGGTGACGCTGTCGGGAATGGTCACGCTGGTCAAAGCCTTGTTGGCGAACGCATAATCCCCGATGCTGGTGACGGGGTAGCCGTTCGTCGCGGCTGGAATGACCACGTTGAGACCTGCGGCGGTATTATAGCCGGTGATGGTGATGGCCCCGTTATTGGTCGTGAATATGAATTGAGCTTGCACCGCAGCGGGCAGCGCCAGCAGCACCGCGACCAGCAGGCAGGTTTGAATCAGATTTCGTCTTAAGTTTAATTTCATAATTCAACGGCGGGCGCGTTCTTCATTTCTGAAGGGCATCGTTGTCGTAATCGCGCCAGGCGACCCGCGCGCGGTTACGGCACCGAGCGGATGCGCCAGAAATTGTTGGTGAGCTTGTTGGGATTGTTGGTCAACACCAAGACCCCATCCATGCCAGCAGTATTCGTCACCATCGGCACCCAGTTAGCCGGTGACAGGCTGAACGCGCGGTCCAAAGCGTAATTCGTTCCGGCCATGCCCTCATAGGACAATTGCGCGTCGCCCCCGCTCAACAGGTGGATGGAGATTCGATTGTAGCCGGGTGGCCCGGCAACAATCTGCTTGGGATGGCTGGTTCCATAAGGAGCGATTGTTCTGAAAGTGCCGTCGCCCAACTGGCCATATATGTCGGCACCCATGGCCCACAAACTGCCGTCGCTCTCGAGAAACAAGCTGTGGTAGCCTCCGGCGGCAATCGCCGTGACGTTGGCGGCCACAATCTGCTCGGGCAGGCTGGTCCCATAGGGAGCGGTTGTTCTGAAAATGCCGTCGCCCAACTGGCCATAATAGTCAATACCCATGGCCCACAGGCTGCCGTCGCTCTTGAGAAACAGGCTGTGCCAGCCTCCGGCGGCGATCGCCGTGACGTTGCTGGCCACAATCTGCTCAGGGACATCCATGCTGTTGGTGGTGCCGTCGCCCAACTGGCCATCCTCGTTGTCGCCCATGGCCCACAAACTACCGTCGCTCTTGAGAAACAGGCTGTGGAAGTCTCCCGCCGCAATCGCCGTGACATTGCTGGCTACAATTTGCTCGGGCAGGCTAGTTCCATAGGGAGCGGTTGTTCTGAAAGTGCCGTCGCCCAACTGGCCATAAACGTCAACGCCCATGGCCCACAGGCTGCCGTCGCTCTTGAGAAACAGGCTGTGCAAGCCACCTGCGGCAATCGCCGTGACGTTGCTGGCCACAATCTGCTCAGGGACGACCATGTTATCGGTCGTGCCGTCGCCCAACTGGCCAGACTCATTGTCGCCCATGGCCCACAGACTGCCGTCGCCCTTGAGAAACAGGCTGTGCAAGCCCCCGGCCTCATTACCCAACTGTCCTGCGGCAATCGCCGTGACGTTGCTGGCCACAATTTGCTTGGGGACGTTCTTTTTGTTGATTGTGCCGTCGCCCAACTGGCCATAATCGTTGTCGCCCATGGCCCACAGACTGCCGTCACCCTTGAGAAACAGGCTGTGGTAGCCTCCCGCGGCAATCTTGGTCACCGGTTGCGCTCCATTGGTGACCGCTGGCAGCATTGCAGCACACAGCAGCCACATTTGAATCAGGGTTCGTTTCATGTTTGTTTTCATAGTTTGATTTGGATTGGATTTTGTTGATTCGTTTTCTTCGTCAAATTCTCACGCCGGGACGGTGACGCTGACGGGGTTGCTCCATTGTCCGACTTGCGCGTCACCCACGCGGTAGATGGCGCGGTAGGTCCAAGTGACCGGGGCGGCGGGGAAGGGTTGGGTGTCGGTGTAGCCGGGCGTGGTGTCAAAGGCCAGCAGCACAAAGCCCTTGCCGTCGCCGCGATCCACCTGAATTTCGCAGATGTCCAGATACGCGCTGTTGCCGCCCCAGCCCCATTTCACGTTGACATGGTTGCCGGAAATGACGGCGTCTATCACGGGCTGGATGGTGGTCAGGTCGGGGCCGGTCTGTTGCGCGCCTTCGATGCCGAGCGCCTGCCCGATGGTTTCGTTGTAACTGGCGCTGGTCTTGATGATCTGCACGAGCGCGCGGAAACGGGCCTCGATGCCCGGCGCCACCGCCGGCACCGCCGCCGGAAACACGGGTGCGACGGGTGCGCCGCTGGCGGGCGGGTTGCCGCCGGTGCGTTCAAGGTTTTTCCACCCCGTCCATTGCAGCGCGCCATTGGCCATGATGTTCATGCACTTGAGGGTGTAATCGAAATAGGCGGCGTCGGCGGCCTGCGCGGCAATCTGCGCGGCGATGACACCGATGACGGCGGAATAACTGGCGATGCCGTTCTTGAAGGTTTGAAGTTGCGCGTTGAACGCGTCGTCGTTCTGGGCGATATAGTCGGATTTCATGGGTTTTTAGGGGTTTGGAGTTGGGAGTCAGGAGTTCGCAGACAGGAAATGGGAGTGGAAACTGCCCTCACCCCGTCCCTCTCCCATCGGATGGGAGAGGGTGGCCGGAGGCCGGGTGAGGGAAAAGGCGCTGTTTTTGCCAATTTTGGCGTGTTTTTGATGGAAAACCGTGCGGCTGGACAATTTTCCGGAACGGCTGGATGAATTATCCGTGCGATCAAATGATTTACTGGTGCGGCTGGAACGTCCAGCCGCGCAGTCGAAACCGCCAGCCGCGTGATTAAACGGGGCAGCCGTCTGGCTGGATGAACCAACCGTGCGGTCGGAACGGTCAACCGTGTCGTTGAAGCCGTCAGCCGTGTGGCTGGAACCGCCAGCTTTGCGGCCAGGTGAGCCAGCCGTGCGGCTGAATGACCTGACCGTGCCGGAAACTGCGCCAGCGTGAGGAATATGGGTAATGGCTTTTTCATTTTTTGTGTTTTTTTTGATTCAGGCAGCCTGATTTCGGTCTGGTTTATGCCTCAACAAGCTATACACGCGACCAGCAAGCCCGGTTTAACAAGAATTTGTTTGTTAGAACTCCACCCCACGTTTCGTGTATATCTTGTGCAGACCGTTTCATTATCATTTCCGCGACGTATGCCAGAACAATTGTTCGACCCAATCCCCACCCGGCACAGCCTGCTTAACCGGCTCAAGGACTGGGGCGACCAGACGAGCTGGCAGGATTTTTTTAGCACCTACTCGCGCTTGATTTACAACGTTGCGGTCAAGGCCGGGCTGTCGGACACCGAGGCGCAGGAAGTCGTGCAGGAAACCGTCATTGCCGTGGCGCGCAAGATTGGCGAGTTCAAAGCGGACCCGGCGCACGGTTCCTTCAGCGCGTGGCTGATGCAGTTGACACGCTGGCGCATCGCAGACCAATGGCGGAAACGGAACAAAGTAGGACAGGCGTCCCGCCTGTCTGGGGCAGGGGGGACGCCAGCCCTACGTTCCGACGACACCGGTTCCACCGGCCCGATCGAGCGCGTCCCCGACCCGGCGAGCCTGGCGCTCGACGCGGTGTGGCACACGGAATGGGAGAAGCATTTGATGGATGCAGCGCTGGAGCGCGTCAAGCAGCAGATCAGTCCACGACAGTTTCAAATGTTCGATTTGCACGTGCTGCAAAACCAATCTGTGCAAGAGACTGCGAACACATTGCAAGCGAGCGTGGCATCGGTCTACATGGCCAAACATCGGGTCGCCCGTTTGGTGAAGAAGGAGATTAAAAAGCTGGAGCGTAGCCAGTCTTGACGGCGACCGCATCATTCCGGACTCGACGTGACCGGACCTTATCTGAAATCGTGGGCGGGCATGAATTCACGTTCAGTTCAAACCGCCGGGTCGCTCCATTCGCGTCCGCCGCTGGAGCGGATGTTGCGCATCCATCAAGCGTTGCAGGCCGGCGGCTTTCCCAATTCCAGCCAGCTTGCGCGCAAAACAGAAGTTTCCACCAAGACGATTCATCGCGACATCGAGTTCATGCGCGACCGGCTGAACCTGCCGGTGGAATTCGACGCCAGCCGCAACGGTTATTTCTACAACGGCGAAGTCAACGCGTTCCCGACGATGCAGATCACCGAGGGCGAAATCGTCGCGCTCGTCGTCGCGGAAAAAGCGTTGCAGCAATATCGCGGCACGAGTTTTGAGAAGCCGCTGCTCTCCGCGATCAAAAAAATGGAGCAGGCGCTGCCCGACACGATCTCGCTCAACCTCGCCGACATCGAACAAACCATTTCCTTTCGCACGCGCGCCGAGCCGATTCTGAATCTGGAAATTTTTGACGTGCTTGCCAAGGCCGTCGCGCAACGGCAGCAGTTGGAACTGCATTATCGCAAGCCCGGTCAGCCGGCGGAAAAGCGCCTCGTGGACGCTTATCATTTGGCGAACATCAATGGCGAGTGGTATCTCTTTGCCTACGACCACGCGCGCAAAGACCTCCGCACCTTCGTCCCGGCGCGCATCCAGTCCGTCAAACCGACCGGAAAAACTTTCGAGCGCACGCAGAAATTTTCGCTGGAGAAACGGCTGCGCGACAGCTTTGGCGTCCACTCCGGCGAAGGGGAATTTGACGTGGTGATCCGCTTCAACGCCCGCGCCGCCGGTTACATCCGCGAAAAAAAATGGCATCCGTCGCAGCAGCTTCGTGAACTGAAAAACGGCGGCGCGGAATTACGGCTGAAACTTTCCAGCCTCGCCGAAGTGCAGCGCTGGGTCTTGAGCTGGGGCGGCGACGCGAAGGTTTTGAAACCGAATGAATTGATTCAGTCCGTAAAAAATGCGGCACAAGCAATATTGACAATGTAGGAGACGATGCGAGGAGTCTCTAATTTTCTTTCTCCAATTTAAGACTCGTCACCTCGTCTCCTACAAAATCAGATCAAATAAATTTCCCCGGATTCAAGATGCCGCGCGGGTCGAGCGCTTTTTTTACGACGCGATGAAGCTCGTGGGTTTCGGCGGAAACTGCCTGCGGCCACCAGCGTTTCTTGGCGAGGCCGATGCCGTGTTCGCCAGTGATGGCACCGCCGCATTCAATCACCCAGTGGAACAATTCATCCAGACATTTTTCGGCGCGTTCCTTCGCGCCGGACAAATTGTAATCCACCATCACGTTTGTGTGGATGTTGCCGTCGCCGGCGTGGCCGAAGCAGGCGAGTTGGAGGCCGTGCTTCTTTTGCAATGTCGCGGCGAACTTAAATAATTCCTCCAGTTTTCCGCGCGGCACAACGATATCCTCGTTCAATTTCGTCAGGCCGGTGTCACGAAGCGCGTAGGAAAATTCGCGGCGGATCTGCCAGACGGCTTCGCATTGCTTGTTGCCAAAACCGCGTTCGATGAACAGCGGCTTTTGCGTGCGGATGATTTTTTCCACAGCGGCGATTTCCTGTCGAACCGATTTTTCCTGTCCGTCCAGCTCCGCAATCAAATGCGCTTTGCAGCCGAGCAGACGTTTGCTCTTTGTGCGTTTGGCGGCGGCGGCGAGCGTGAATTCATCCGCCAGTTCCGCCGCGCACGGCAGAAAACCGGCGGCAAAAATTGCCTGCAACGCGCGGACGGCGGCGTTCATCGAGCTGAAGCCAACGGCGAGATTCGCACGAAACGGCGGAAGCGGCAGCAGTTTCAACGTCGCTTCAGTAATAACTCCAAGCAGTCCTTCCGAGCCGACGAACAGCCGGTGCAAATCAAAACCGGTTTTGTTTTTGTGCGTGCGTCCGCCGAGCCGGCAAATCGAACCGTCCGCCAGAACGACTTCGAGGCCGAGAACGTAGTCGCGGGTGACGCCGTATTTCAGGCAGCGCGGACCGCCGGCGTTGGTGGCGATGTTGCCGCCGATGGAATTGTCGGCGCGGCTCGCTGGATCAGGCGGATAAAACAGTCTGCGCTTTTCGACGGCGGCCTGAAATTTCGCCGTGATGACCGCCGGCTGGACGACGGCGACGAAATCCTGCGCGTTGATTTCCAGAATGCGGTTCATGCGTTCGGTCGAAAGAACGATGCCGCCGTGAACGGGAACGCAGCCGCCGACATAGCCGTAGCCGCCGCCGCGCGCGGTGACGGGAATTTTGTTCCGGTTTGCGAACTGCAAAACGGTGGCGACACTTTTTGTGGAGCGCGGCAGGGCGACGGCGTCGGGCTGATGCGCGGCGAACCATTTGTCGCCGGAATAATTTTTCAAGGCGGCGGCGGTGGAGACGATTTCGCCAGGCAGGATTTTTTCAAGCCGGATCAGTTTTGATTTCAAGGAGGTCATTCAAATTTAGGCAAAGCCATCCGCCGAAAAATAACCACAGTCAAATTGACAGCCAAATGTCGCCATGATAAGCTCACTGCTAATACCATGATTCAAAATTCATTATTTGTCCGCAAATTCTTGGTTTTGCGTCAACGGTTTTTGTCCGGCCACAAGCTGTTAACCCTCAAACAAAAGAGCGTAATTGCAAGGATAACCAGGGTCAAATATGTTTTTGGACTCTTTGATGTCTGTCACCGCGCCGTCGGAAAAGACGGCGCTCATCGCACAGGATTTTTTTCCCGACGGGAATCAGTCCGGGGCGGGTCAGTAATGAACGGCGTAAATCTATGAATGTTCCTCATCCCCATTTCCCCGAACGCAATTGCAGGCTCGTGAAATTTCTTTTTTTGATTTCGCTGCTGCTGCTGCCGGTTGCTGAACCGGTTTTGGCAGGTCTGCCACCGGGTTGGACCGACGCGGACATTGGTTCGCCAGGCATGGCTGGCTCGGCAGGCTACACCAATGGCAACTGGACTGTGACCGGCGGCGGCTCCGATATTTGGGGCGGATCGGATCAATTTAATTACGCCAGCACGTCGGTGGGCGGCGACGGCACGATCATTGCCAAAGTGACCAGCCTGCAAAACAGCGATTCCAGCGGCTGGTCCAAGGCGGGAATCATGTTTCGTAATGACAGCACGGCCGGTTCGGTCAACGTGAGCATCGTCGCTGCGGCCACGCAAGGAGTCAGCTTTCAATGGCGCGGCACGGCCGGCGGCCAAAGTTCATTCCAGGATATTACGGGGATAACGGCGCCGGTCTGGCTGAAATTGGTCCGCTCCACGGGAACATTCACCGGGTCCTACAGCACCGACGGCAGCACCTGGGTGCAGGTCAGCAGCCAGGCGATCACGATGAACAACACCGTCATGGCCGGCCTTGACGTGACCGCGCACAACAACTCGGTGCTGAACACAGCCACGTTCACAAACGTGAGCGTGACGCTGGTTGTCGTCACCAACCCGGTCGTCACCAATCAGCCCGCTTCGCCCGTGCTCGCCACGTCGGCGACGCTCAACGGCCAGATTGTTTCGACCGGAAATCAGACGCCGTCTGTGACGATTTATTACGGGACGACGGATGGCGGAGCCAACCCGGCCGCTTGGGCCAACAACACTGCCATCGGCGCGCAATCGGGAAATTTTTCGGCGAACATCACCGGCCTCGCCCCGAACACGACTTATCATTTTACCGCCACGGCGACGAATTCGGCTGGCGGTGCTTGGGCCGCGCCTTCCCTGTCGTTCAAAACGGTTTCGGTGACGCTTCCGGTGATGACGAACCTGCCCGCCGCAAATGTTCAAGCGACTTCGGCGACGCTGGGCGGTCAGGTGGTTTCTGTCGGAGGTTCGACACCGGACGTGACGCTTTATTATGGCACAACCGACGGCGGCAACAATCCGTCCGCCTGGGCCAACAACGTCACGTTCGGCGCGCAATCTGGAAATTTTTCCATCACCGTCCTCGGGCTGGCGACGAACACGACTTATTATTTCACGGCCACGGGCACGAATGCGGCCGGCGGCGTCTGGGCAACTCCATCGAAAAATTTCACCACGCTCCCGTCGCTGACACAACTGCCGGTTTTGACGTATCATTATGACAACACCCGCGCTGGCGCCAATACCAATGAAACAATCCTCACGCCGGCAAACGTCAACACCAATAACTTTGGCAAATTGTTCACCTATAATGTGGATGGCTACGTCTATGCGCAGGCGCTGATTGCCACAAATGTTACCATTCCCGGCAAGGGTGTGCATAACGTCCTATACGTCGCGACCGAAAATGACACGGTGTATGCGTTCGATGCGGATAATTATGTTCCCACGCCGTATTGGACGAACAGCTTCATCAATCCGGCGGCGGGCATAATTCCCGTTCCGGGATCGGACGCAAGCGGCAACATTTATCCGATAATCGGCATCACGGCGACGCCGGTGATTGATCCGTTGACCGGCACGATTTATGTCGAGGCAAGAACCAAGGAAACTTCCAGCGGCGTCACCAGCTACATTCACCGGCTTCATGCGCTTGACATCAGCACCGGTTTGGAACGGACCAACTACAACAGTCCAGTATTGGTCGCCTGCACCAACTATCCCGGCACCGGCACGCCGGGACAAGGCGACACGAATGGCTCATATGTTCTTTGGAATGGCTTGCGGGAACAATGCCGACCAGCCTTGCTGCTCGCCAACGGCATGGTCTATCTTTGCTACGCATCGCCCGGCGACCATCCGCCATACTACGGATGGGTGTTCAGCTACGATGCGCACACCCTCGCCCAGACCGGCGTGTTCAACACCACGCCCAACATTGGTTACGGTGGCATCTGGATGACCGGCAATGGGCCGGCCGCCGACGCCAGCGGGGCAATTTATTTGAACACCGGCAACGGAACTTTCGACGCGAATACGAACGGATTGGATTACGGCGACAGCATTCTCAAGCTGACCAATGGCCCGAGCGGTTTGAAGCTGGCGGATTATTTCACGCCCTTCAACCAGTCCACGATGAACGACCAAGATTTGGATGTCAGTTCCGCCGGACTGCTCCTGCTGCCGCCCGTCAATGGGACGAATCTTTTGTTGAGCGGCAGCAAATTCGGCACAGCCTACCTGCTCAACACGGCCAACCTGGGCAAATTTCACTCCGGTTCCGATTCGCAGATCGTCCAGGCGCTCGTCGGCAAGGTGCAGGGACAATGGAGTTCGCCGGCATATTTTAACGGGATGATCTACTTCATCGCCTGCCAGAACCAGGGCGGCGGCAGCGATGTCATCAAACAATTTGCCATTTCCGGCACTTCGATCACCACCACCCCGGCCGCGCAAGGTTCGACCGCCTACACTTACCCCGGCGCAACACCCACGGTTTCGGCCAACGGCACGAACAACGGCATCGTCTGGGCGATTCAATCCTCCGCCTACGGAAGCAGTGGTGCGGCGGTGCTGCACGCCTACAATGCCACCAACGTGGCGCAGGAGTTTTACAACAGCAGCCAGCTTCTGTCGCGTGACAATCCCGGTGCCGCCGTTGAGTTCACATTGCCAACCGTCGTTAACGGCAAGGTTTATGTCGGCGGACAATATGCCATGTCGGTTTTTGGCAACGGCATTTTCCTGGCCGCGCCGACCATTTCGCCCAACGGCGGGGTTTTCTCCGGTTCGGTCACCATCACGCTGGCCGAGACGACACCTGGAACCAGCCTTTACTACACGCTGGATGGATCAGACCCCGACACCAATTCGATCCTATACACTGGTCCTTTCAATTTGACCAATTCCGCCGCCCTGCACGTCGTCGCCATCAAGCCCGGATACAACAACAGCGCGGTGACCGCCGCCGGATTTATCAACAGCGCTTCCATCGGCCTGGGCGTGGGCTTGCGCGGGCAATACTGGACGAACACAACCGCGACCGCGTTTGCGAATGCATCGTTCAACACGCCGGCGACTTTGGTGCGCACCGACGCCGTGGTGAACTTCAATTGGAACACGGCCGGCCCTGATCCCAAGATTGGACAGACCGTTTTCACGGCGCGCTGGACCGGTTCGGTGCAGCCACAATTCAACGAGACCTACACGTTTTACGCCACCGCCGATGACGGGGTGCGGCTATGGGTCAACGGGCAGTTGCTGGCTGACGGCTGGGTGGATCAGGCGTCAACAACTTACCAGGGATCCATCGCGCTCAAGGCGCAGCAGTTTTACAACATCCGGATGGATTACTACCAGAACGGCGGCGGAGCGGTGGCTCAATTGCAATGGAGCAGCCCGTCCACCACGAAGGTGACCATCCCGCAGACGCAGCTCAATCCGTTCACCAACCCGCCGCCGGGCGTGGTGCTGAACAGCCCCGCCGATGGTTCAACTTACACCGCCGCTTCGAGTGTCACCATGAACGCCAGCGCGGCCGGACAATACAACAACATTGATAATGTTGCCTTCTATGTGAACGGCGCGTATCAAGGCAGTGTCAGCAACCTCCCTTACACCCTGACCGCGACCGGTCTTGCCTCAGGCAATTATGCGTTGACTGCGGTTGCCACGGACGGCAGCGGCCTGGCCAGCACTTCCGCCCCCGTCAACATCACCGTCAATGCGGGCAGCGGCCAGCCTTACGGCCTGACTGCGCGCGGCACAGTTCGACCTTTTTTCAATATGCCCCAAACCATCAACGGCACGTTGCCGCTGTTGCTCTCGCAAACCGGAGTCTTCAGCAACACACCAAGCATGACACCCACCAATGGATTGATTCCCTACAATCCGAACACCCCATTGTGGTCGGACGCGGCGGTAAAAACCCGCTGGCTGGCGGTGCCCTACAAAGGCGGCTTCGACACGCCAGACCAGCAAATCGGTTTTGCCACCAACGGCGAATGGTCTTTTCCCAGCGGCACGGTTTTCGTCAAACATTTTGCGCTCGTGACCGACGAGACCAATCCCAATGCCCCGCTGCGACGCCTCGAAACCCGCCTGCTCGTGCGTGATCCAAACGGCGGGGTTTATGGCGTCACCTACAAATGGCTGCCTGACAACAGTGACGCCGAACTGCTCACGACCAGCTTGTCTGAAAACATTCTCATCACCAATGCCACGGGCGTCCGCACGCAAACATGGTATTATCCCAGCCCGGCGGACTGCCTGGTGTGTCATACTCCCGTCGCCAATTACGTGCTGGGCGTCAAAACCCGGCAGTTGAACGGAAACGTCACCTATCCGGCCACCGGCGTGACGGACAATCAATTGCGCGTCCTCAACCGGCTGGGACTGTTCAACCCGGCCTTTGACGAAACGCAAATTCCCACTTACTCGCACATGGTGTCGGTGACCAACCTGGCCGCCGACGTGACGAACCGTTTCCGTTCTTACATAGACGCCAACTGCGCGCAGTGCCACCGGCCCGGCGGAGTCAGCCACGCCAGTTTTGACGCGCGATATGACACGCCGCTGACCAGCCAGGGCATCGTCAACGGCTCCGTCGTCACCAGTCTTGGCATTGACAATCCCCGGGTCGTGATGCCCCACGACATCTGGCGCTCAATCCTCTATCAACGCGCCAGCGTCCGCGATTCCGCCATCCAGATGCCACCGCTCGCGAGCAGTGTGGTGGACACCAACGCCATGGCCGTCTTTGTTGATTTCATCAACGGACTGGCCGGCACGCCCGCGCTCGCACCGCCGGTGCTGACTCCGTCCGGCGGCACGAACTACGGCCCGGTCAGCATCACCGTGCAGCCGCCCGACACCAACGCCACCGTTTATTACACGCTGGACGGCACCTTGCCCACGACCAGTTCCCTGGTTTATTCCAATGCGATTGTTCTGACCAACAGCGCCACCGTCAGCGCCAACGCATTTGAAACGGGCTTCATCAACAGCGTCGCCGCCAGCGGCTCGTTCACGATTCTGCCGCCGATCTTTTTCTCGGCGCCCGGCGTGTTCACCAACAGTGTGTTCCAGTTGCAATTGTCCGCGACGCCGGATAAAACTTACGTCTTGGAGGCGTCCACCAATTTGACGCAGTGGGTTCCCATCAGCACCAACACGCCTTCCGCCACGCCGTTCTATTTGACCGATCCGAACGCGACCAGCCTCTCCCATCGCTTTTATCGCGTTCTGCTCCAGCAACCTTGAACTCACCGTTTCATGTGTTCAACATTCCGTTTGATTTTTCCCGCGCTTGCCGTGGCGGGCTGGATGGCTGCCGGCGCGTCATCGGTTCAAGGGCAGATCAACCCCACAAATTCGGTTGCTCCGGCAACAGCCATTTCCGAGGATGCGAACGGCGTCACAAACCAGGATGCAGTCATCAAGGCACTCGCGCAGAAGGCTGAACAGATTCGAACCGCCTGCGTCAATGCCCGGCGGCGGATTTGCGGTCAGGTGGTTCAGATTGTGCCCGGGGGTCTGGTCGTGGACAGCGGCTATCCCGACTTGTTGCGCCCGGAATTAAGCCGCTCGTGGGTCGCGCCGGACACCGTTTACCCCAGCCGTCCGGCCAATCTCGTCGAAGAAAAAACGCCCGGTGCGGTTTGTGTCGGCCTGGTTTTTCTCACGGACATTCCGAAACGCCCCCCCGTCAAAATTTACGATTATGTGATCATCGAAGCCTATCCCGCCGGACAATCCGTGTATCAACCGGTTCCCAACGTGACCAGGACGATCCGCAAATTTTCCGCCAAGCTGGAAGGCGCGGTTCAACTGAACCTCGCCGCCGATAAAAAATAATCCGCCGGTAAAAAATTTACGGCAGGATTCGGCGGTCAGCCATCAGCGGGGGCGCGTTCCTCACGCGGTTGGCCGGGAAATTTTCGGTGAAAGAATTTCCAGCGACGGCAGGCGAGGAACAAGCCGCCCAATGCGGACAATCCTAAAACGCTTGGTTCGGGAACGGGCGAAGGTGAAAATTGGATGTTGTCCAATATCAACAGGTTGACATACGGGCCGGATGGTGGTGCTGGTTCGGTAAAAGTCAGCGGAACAACCTGCCCTGCAAATGCAGAAATATCGCCGCCATAAACCGAGTAACCTGAAAAAACTTGCAATGGGGTCATGCTGATGGTTTGACCGTCAACAGTCACAATAAAGTTACCACTTCCAGCCGCACTGAACAGCAATGTTGTAATCCCATTTGGAATCAGGCCGCTCTGGCTGATTGACGATGAAACTTGAAATGTGCCACCGTAAATGACCGCACTGAAGTTCCCCTGAAGCGGAACAAAGCCATAGCCGGTATTCGTGTCGTTTACTGATATATCGGCACCGCCTCCGCCTAAACTATAAGTATCATACGATACTTGTGCTGTATACCCAGTGCCGAATCCAGGCTGTGAATAAAAAGCGGTCCATCCCGGAAACGCCGCGTTAGTTGGAACATTATAGCCGGTATGAGAATACCCAGCAACATTCGCTGATTCAAAATCCAAATTTATAAATCCTTGAGAGAAGCCAATGCCCTCCTCAACGACCAACAGGGCAAAGATTGAAATGGTGCAAAGAGATTTCACCGCGAAGGATTCTTCCAGCGACGGCAGGCGAGGAGCAAACCGCCCAAAGCGGACAAACCCAATGCGCTCGGTTCGGGAACGGGCGAAGATGAAAATTGGATGCTATCTAAAAGAGCAGAACTTTGCCAAGGCACTGTGAATACCAATTGACCTGTTTGCCCCGCGTAAGCAGAAACATCTGCGCTCCAAATGGTATAAGTGTCAGTGCTACCAATGGAATTAAAAGCAAGCGGCTGATTGTTGAACGTAATTTGAAGCCCCCCAATGTTTCCCCAAAAGATCAATGACATTGCGAAAGCAGGAATTTGTGCGGTTTGTCCTATCGCCGCGCTCTGTTGTGGCGCGAACATGGACGATCCGAATAATTCTACCGTGAAATTACCTTGAATCGGAGTCAAGACTGAATTCGTTCCTTGTAAAGTAACTGCGGCAGCGTCAAGCGGCCTCGTGTTGTAAATAATATCTTGTTGCGGAGAGCCATTAATATATGCAGTCCAGCCCGGCATGGCGTTGGTGTCATATACAGCGTAGGGATAATAGGGACTTGAGGGATCGGGGTTTATTACCGCGCTTTCAAAATCAAGGTTGATGAAACCTTGGGAAAAACAGCTGATCATTCCGGCAGTTAAAATGCAGATGATGTTTGAATACAGTTTCATAGAGCTTCCTTATTTGGTTATCAATGGATCACCCGTAGCTTGGAAGTAAGGTGAGTTTTTTGAATTCCAAGCACAGATTCCAAAATTCTTTCCCAACGACCACAATCCAAAGTAGGTCGAGTTGTCGTTTTTTCCGGCCAAGTAAGGCTCATAAACCGTGGTCACGGCTCCAATTGGAGTGTTGCAATAATTCGTCCCTCCAAAAGCGGTGCTGGAGAACCAATAAACAAACGAACCCTGGCTTTGCAGGCCGACCACTTGTGTTCCATTCCAAGACTCCTCCGTGTTTATCAACCACCAGCCGCTGTGGCCATGCCAGGTGAGCGAGCCGTCAAGGGTTTGAAGAACAGAAATGTTCCCATGAACACCCCACGAAACGTAGCCAGCCACATTCATTGCATTTGTGGCGTCAAAAGTTAAAAAGGCATTTGTCACATTCACAACTGAACCGTTTTTTAGATAGGTCCAAATCCAATAATTTCCATTGGTGTTGAAAAAGCCGTTGGTAAGCACAGCGTCATAGAACTGGACGGCGCTGGGTGAAATTCCATTGGCAATCAAGACGTTGGTGACAGCTGAAATATTACCGCCATAAATTGTAAAATCTTCCGTGGAGTTAGTGCCAGGAACGCCAAAGCGGACATCATCCAGCACAAAGTTTGTGTTTCCATAACCGCCAGCGCTGGCGCTCAAAACCGGGCTGTTGCTGGCTATGGGAACCCCAATGGCCGCCAGCTTGTTGATGTAGGCGATGCAATCATTGGTCCGATTTGTCGTGGCATTCATGCCCATGTTCAGATGCGTCACATACGGCTGCCAGCCGGAAATAAGAGAATGTAGTTGAACGCTCACGTCGTTTGGAGACGAAGGTTGAGGATAATGATAATA
>Ga0208849_1001595_pt1 | contig 15064 bp, 11 predicted proteins | sample NGESurdeep072012_10_FD_184470 | JGI IMG/M metagenome (GOLD analysis project Ga0208849, IMG submission 184470) | Arctic peat soil microbial communities from Barrow, Alaska - NGEE Surface sample 53-3 deep-072012 (SPAdes) | ecosystem: Environmental > Terrestrial > Soil > Wetlands > Peat ...
CGGCCGGCAAGCACTCGATGTCGTCCGCGTGCATCCGGAACTGTTCGCGGTCAGCGCGCTTGCGGGCAACCTCAACATCGATCTTCTGGCACAGCAAGCAAACGAGTTTCGTCCGCCGCTGCTGTCGGTCGGCGCAGCGGAGAGCATCGAGCTATTGCAGGCGAGGCTTGCGTATCAGCCCCGGATCGTATGCGGCGCCGGCGGATTGCTCGCCGCAGCGATGGAGAGCGGCGCGCAGCGCGTGCTCGCCGCGACGGACGGCATGACGGCGTGGCCCGCGGTCTACGCGGCGGCGAAATCCGGATTGGACATCGCGCTTGCGAACAAAGAGATCGCCGTGGCGGCGGGCGAGCCGCTGTTCGCCGCCGCCGCTGCATCGGGAGCGCGAATTCTGCCGGTCGATTCCGAACACAGCGCGGTCTTTCAATGCCTCGAAGGCGAGCGGCGCGCGGACGTTCGCACCATCGTGCTCACCGCGAGCGGCGGGCCATTTTGGGATCTCGGGCTAGACGAGATGCGGCGAGCGACTCCCGCGGAGGCCTTGCGCCATCCGACGTGGTCGATGGGTGCGAAGAACACGATTGATTCGGCGACGCTGATGAACAAGGGTCTTGAAGTCATCGAAGCAAGCCGGTTCTTCGGCTTGCGCGCAGACCAAATCGAAGTCGTCGTCCACCGGTCGAGCATCGCGCACGCGTTCGTCGTGTTCGGCGACGGCTGCATCAAAGCACAACTCGCGGCGCCGGACATGAAATTGCCCATCGGCTATGCGCTCGCATATCCGGACCGATTGTCCACCGCACCAGATGACATGGCCCCGCGGCGCGCTATCGGTCTTGCTGGTGAAAAGGTGACGTTGACGTTCGAACCCGTGGACGAAGGCCGCTTCCCTTGCCTTCGGCTCGCCTTTCGCGCGCTGGAAGCAGGCGGGACGTATCCCGCGGTGCTCTCCGGCGCGAACGAAGAGGCAGGACGGGCTTTCCTGCAAGAGAAAATCTGCTTCACCGACATCGCGACGCTGGTGGCAAACTCGCTCGACGCCCACGAGGGACGCGCGGCGACCCCTGACGCTGTGGCTGAATCGGATGTCTGGGCTCGCGGCCACGTTCGCGCTGCCATCCTCGCCACCGCGCACTAGCGCACGGATGCACACTTGATCGCATTAACCGTCCCCGCGCCCGCCTTGCTTCTCGCGTTCGATCCGGCCGTCATCGGGCAAGTCGCGATCTTTCTCGTCATCCTTGCGGCGCTCGTCATCTTCCACGAATTCGGCCACTTCATCTTCGCCAAACGTTTCGGCGTGACTGTGGAGGAGTTCGCGGTCGGATTCGGACCGCGCCTCGCGTCGGTGACGCGCGGCGGCACGGCATACACGATCAACGCCCTTCCGCTCGGCGGCTACTGCAAGATGCTCGGCGAAGACACGGCCGACGACGGCACCGCCAATCCCGGCAACTTCCAGCATAAGCCGCTGTGGCAGCGCATCGTCATCATCCTCGCGGGCCCGCTTTTCAATTTCATCCTCGCGGCGATCGTGTTCGCATTCATTGGCGCCGTCATCGGCGTTCCTAAGGGAAGCACGAACATCATCGGGCAGATCTTGCCCGGCTATCCGGCAGCCAAAGCCGGACTCCAGGCTGGTGACGCAATCGTCGCCTTCAACGGCACACCGGTCAAGAGCGGCGATGAATTGATCGACGCGATCCATCGACAGATTCGCAAGCCTGTGACGGTCGACGTCCGGCGCAACGGCGTCATCAAACATTTCGCGATGGTCACCGCGAGCAAGGAACAGAACGGCACGACCGTCGGCGTCCTCGGTTTCAATCCGGCGCCGGAGATCAGCCGCACGAGCGTGATCGACGGCGTCGCGTGGGGATTCACCGCGGTTGCCGCGGCGGTCGTCGCGCAAGTCGTCGGCATCGTCGGCGCCGTGTCCAGTCATGACGCTTCGGCGATCAGCGGCACGGTCGGCGTCGCGCGGGTGGTGATCCAGGCCGAGAAGATGGGCCTGTTCTACGTGCTCTACCTAGCCGGCGAGCTTTCGGTCGTGCTCGGACTTTTCAATCTGTTGCCAATTCCGGCCCTCGACGGTGGACGTCTCGCGTTCCTCGCGGTCGAAGGCGTGCGCGGCAGACCGGTCGATCCGGAAAAAGAGGGACTCGTTCACCTGACCGGATTCGCGCTCATCATGGTGCTGTTCGTATTCGTCACGTATCACGACATCGTACAATGGATCAACGGAAAGGGCGGCATTTGAGCCTGGACGAGGTGCCGCAGTGGAGCGGCGTACAATCTCGCAGCCCCGATCCGCCGCCATTGCCTCCGCGCAGGATCACGCGCAAAGTCAAAGTCGGCTACCTCGCCATCGGCGGCGACGCTCCGGTCTCCGTCCAATCCATGACCACGACGAAAACCGACGATTGGGCGGCGACGCTCGAACAAGTCGATCAGCTTGCCGCGGTTGGATGCGAGATCGTCCGCATCTCCGTTCCGGACGCAAAGGCGGCCGCAGCGTGCCGCAAGATCAAAGCCGGTGCGAAGGTTCCGCTTGTCGCAGATATTCATTTCGATCACCGTTTCGCGCTCGCGGCGATCGAGGCGGGTTGGGATAAGCTCCGCCTGAATCCGGGCAACATCCGCGACGCCGTGAAGGTGCGCGAAGTGGTGCGCGCCGCGCAGGGGCAGTCCATGCCCATCCGCATCGGCGTGAACATGGGCTCGCTGGCGCCGGACATCGTCCAAACCCTGGGCCGCACGCCCGCGGGCATGGTCGAATCGGCGCGCCGCCACATACGAATTCTCGAAGAGCTGGAGTTCGGCGATATCGTGGTATCGCTGAAGGCGCACGACGTGCGCTCGACGGTCGCCGCGTATCGCATGCTCGCACGCGAATGCGATTATCCATTCCATCTGGGCATCACCGAAGCGGGCACCCTGCGCACGGGAACCGTGAAGAGCAGCGTCGGCCTCGGCATGCTGTTGGCCGATGGCATCGGCGACACGATCCGCGTCTCGCTTGCCGCCGATCCCGTCGAAGAGGTGCCGGTCTGTTGGGAGATCCTCAAATCGCTCGGCATCCGCGAACGCGGCGCCGAGATCACCGCATGTCCGTCGTGCGGCCGCGTGCAGGTCGATATCCTCAAACTTGCCGAGGCCGTCGAACGCGTGACCGCGGAATATCGCGCACCGGTCAAAGTGGCGGTGATGGGGTGCGCGGTCAACGGTCCGGGCGAAGCCTCGATGGCCGACGTCGGGATCGCCGGCGGCAAGGGCATGGGGCTCATCTATCGCGACGGCGTCAAAGTCCGCTCGTTGCCCGAAGCGCAGTTGCTGGACGGTCTTCGCGAGGAAATCGAAAAGGTCATCGCCGACCGCTATCCAGAGTATCGATAACGTGCGCGGCGCGCGCGCGCTGCCTTGGCTGATACTGATCGTGTCAGCGGCGCTCCGGCTCTTCGAAGCGATCGCCCGGCCGCTGTACGTCGACGAAGGCCTTTCGTTGCATCTCGCTGGCTTGCCATACGCACAAGCACTCGACTACCTTTATTCGCTCGACGTGCACCCGCCGGGATTCACGGTCTTCTTGGCGGCGTTGATGGCGCTTCATTTCTCTGACCTGGCGATACGCGTGACAATGGCGGCCTTCGGCACGCTATCGGTCGCGCTGTTGATGCAGGTCATGCGCGCGTGGCGGCGCGACTCCACGGAAGTGCTCGCGGCGGGCTTTTGCGCAGCGCTCATGCCGTCGTTGATCTACTACGATGGGATGGTGCGGATGTACGCGCCGTTCGATGCCCTTGTGCTGTGCTCGTTCCTGCTCTTGAGCGTGCTATCGGCGAACGACCGCATCGCGCCGATACGCCGCCGCATGCTGTGGGTTGCGTGGACCGTCTGCCTGGCGGCGAGCATTTGGCTGCTATATCTCGGATTTTTCATGATCGCCGCGCAAATCGCGTATCTCGCGATCACGCGCCGCGACGGTCTCGTGCGCGGGCTCGTCGGGGTGGCAGCCGCCGTCGCATTGTGGATGCCGCAGTGGCCATCGTTCCTCCACCAGATGCCGAACGGCGGTCTTGCCTTCGCGCAACTGCTCGCCGACGTGCCGGCAGCCATCGGACGATTGAGCGCTCAGTTCACGATCGCGCCGTTCGCGCAGGGCCTGCAGCTCAACTGGCTCGCCGCGCTGATGTGGATCGTCATCGTGATCTTCTTCCTCGCGGCGGTGCGCTTCGCACCGACGACGCTGTTGCCTTGGCTTGCATCACCCGCCGTTTTGACGCTCGCCTACAGCATCGCCGCGCACAAGGCGCTGTATCTCGATCGCTATTATCTTATCGCGGCGTACGCGGTGTGCGCGTGGGCGGGTGTCGCGCTGGCAAGCGCTCTGCGGCTGTGGCCCCGCGGCGCGAAAGCGGCAGGCGCTCTTGTCGGCGCAGCGTTGTTCGCGCAGGCCGTCGTCTACGCGGTCGAACCGGCGAATTACACCGCCGACTGGCCGGCCGTCGAACGCCGCATATTTCAAGGGCAACCCGCGGCGTATGTCTTCGACCGCGGCACGCCCGTGCGCGTGATCGAGCGCAGTGGGCTCTTGACCGGACGATCCTACGCGGGCATCCTTTCGCCGGATGACGCCGACGCGACCGTCAGCTCGCTTCGCCGGTACTCGCGCGTCTGGTACGTGGAGTATCAGCGCTACGAAGTCGATCCCGATGCACGCGTCATCCATTACCTGGTCGCGAACTTCCACGCGGGCGGCCAGTGGGTGTATCCGCGCGACGTCCCCGGCGAAACGGTCACGGTCGGCTACTTCTACCGCTGAAGCGGCGGATGGCGCGGTCAAGGGATTTAGCCGGACCGCCGGAATTGACGCCGCATGTCCAAAGACGTCGAGAAAAAAGAAGTCAAAAGCATTCCCGCAAAAGATGCGGACCTTTCGGAGTGGTACACCCAAGTATGTCTGCGCGCGCAGCTCGTCGATTACGCGCCGGTGCGCGGCTGCATCGTGCTGCGTCCATACGGCCATGCCATCTGGGAACTCATCCGCGACGAATTCGACAAGCGTTTCAAAGCGACCGGGCATCAGAACGCCTACTTCCCGCTGCTCATCCCGGAAAGCTTGCTCGTGCGCGAGGCGGAGCACGTCGAGGGTTTCGCCCCCGAAGTGGCGTGGGTGACCGAAGGCGGCGGCGAAAAGCTCACGGAGCGGCTGGCCATCCGGCCTACGTCTGAAGCGATCATCGGCGTGATGTACGCGCGTTGGGTGCAATCGCATCGCGACCTGCCCATCCTCATCAATCAGTGGGTGAATGTGATGCGGTGGGAAAAATCGACGCGTCCGTTCTTGCGAACGCTTGAATTCCTATGGCAGGAAGGGCACACCGCGCATTCCACCGAGATCGAGGCTGCCGAAGAAGTGCAGCGCATGCTCGAGGTGTATCGCGAAGTCGCCGAGGACGTGCTCCGGCTGCCGGTCATCAAAGGCCGCAAGAGCGAGCACGAAAAATTCGCCGGCGCGAGCGCGACGTACGCTATTGAAGCGCTCATGCCCGACGGCAAGGCACTGCAAGCCGGCACATCGCACGAACTGGGGCAGCACTTCGCCAAAGCGTACGACATCAAGTTCACGGATGTCGACGAGCAGATCAAGTTCGCTTGGACCACCTCATGGGGTGTGTCGTGGCGAATCCTCGGCGGCTTGATCATGGCCCATGGCGACGATCGCGGACTTGTCTTGCCGCCGGCGGTCGCACCCTATCAAGTGGTCATCGTGCCGATCCTTCGCAAAGGTGACGAGACCGTGATGGCTGCGGCCCGCGATCTGCACAAGTCGCTGTCCGGCGTCGTGCGCGTCCATCTGGACGACCGCGTCGAACAGACCGCGCCTTGGAAATTCAACGAATGGGAGATGCGAGGAGTACCGCTGCGCCTTGAGATCGGCCCGCGCGATGTCGCCGCCGGCCAGGTGACGATCGCGCGGCGCGACACGCAGGAGAAGATAGCAGTGCCGCTCGCGGAGCTGACCTCGCGCATTCCGGAACTGCTCGATGCGGTGCAGCGTACGATCTACGAGCGTGCGGTCGAGTACCGCGATACTCATACGGTCAACGCGGATACGCGCGAAGCATTCGTCGAGGCGTTGAAGAGTCAGCGCGGATTCGTCCAAGCGGCGTGGTGCGAACGCACGGACTGCGAACTGGACATCAAAGCCGAGACCAGCGCGGTTTCGCGCGTGATATCCGGCAGCGCCGCCGACGGCGCGACGTGCGCGTTCTGCGGGCGCCCGGCCAAGGTGACCGCGTATTTCGCGCGCTCGTACTGATCGCCGCACGGCATGCCGATGATCGTCGCCCTCGTCGCCGCGGTGTTCATGTATCACCATGTCTCGCCCACCGTACAGCCCGGAAAATACGCGCGCGCGCTGACGGTCACCCCGCACGAATTCGGCGAGCAGCTCGCATGGCTTCGCGCGCGCGGCTGCGCGATCGTGCATGCGTCGACGATCGTCGACGACGCGCGTGCCGGTACGCTCGCTCCCTGTGAAGTCGCGCTCACGTTTGACGACGGTTACGACGATGCCGCCGCGTACGCCGCACCGTTGCTCACGCAGGCCGGCGCGACGGGCACATTTTTCATCAGCACGGGTGAGATCGGCACGCGCGGCCACCTGACGGTCGCCGATCTCAAGGCGTTCGACTCACTTGGCATGGAGCTCGGCGCGCACACCGTGCATCACGTCGACCTCGTGCGGGTGAGCAAGAGCATGCGCGATGCGGAGGTCGACGATTCGGCGGCGATGCTGCAGACGTGGACCGGCAAGCGCGTGACCGACTTCGCCTACCCATCGGGCCGCTACGATGCCGAAGTCGAGAGATCTGTCGCGGCCGCGGGGCTCAAGCGGGCCTTCACGACCGATCAAGGCGGCATCAACGGCTCGACGATTCGGGACATGTTCGCGTTGCCGCGCTACCGCATCATTCGCGGATCGGGCATCGGGTTATTTCGAAACGTCCTCGGCGCGGGCGTCTCCACGATTGCCGCAGCAGCGGAGCAAATCCAGTCGGAGTTCATACCGCCGCGGACGGCCGCGGCGCTTGCATCGGTCGCCCGAAAGCGAATCGAGGGGAACGACCTGCCGGTCGCCGAACGCATCGGCATCAGTCTCTTGCGCGAAGAATTCCGGGAGCCCATCGAAAAGATTCATGTGTTGACCGTGCCGGCGGCGAGCGTTGCCGGCATCATGCTGTCAGGTTCGGGATTGCGCGAACCCGTCACCGCGGCGCAGTTCGCGGCAGACGCGCGCGCGATGGCCGAATTGGCGCTCTCGACCGCGCCGTCGCTATCGGAAGTCGACGTGTGGGCGACGATCCCGGAGCCGGTCGCCCTCGGTACGGTGGTGGCCGGCGACTTGGCCGCGCCGACCGATCGAACGGTTCTCTCGTTGTCGTTGCGCCGGGGAGCCGCCCCCACCCGCACGTTCATCGACGAGCACTGGGCGGCGCAGCTTTCGGCACCGGCGACACCCGCGGTCCACTTTAGAGACGTTGAAGAAGAGCATGACCGACCAAGACGATAGCTATAAGAAATCCACGCTCCCCAACGGCATTCGCGTGGTCACCGAGCGGATCGCGCACGTCCGCAGTGCGAGCCTCGGGCTGTGGGTGGGCATCGGGTCTGCGCACGAAGACAGCGCGCAGCGGGGTATCTCTCACGTCATCGAGCACATGCTGTTCAAAGGCACTCCCACGCGAAGCGCGCGCGCCATCGCAGAGCTCATGGATTCCATCGGCGGCAATCTCAACGCGTTCACCGACAAGGAAGCGACGTGTTATCACGCGCGCGTCGTCGACATCCATGCGCCGCTCGCGCTCGAAGTTCTTTCGGACATGTTCTTGCACTCGCTGTTCGACCCGGCGGAACTCGCCAAAGAGCAACAGGTCATCCTCGAAGAGATCCGGATGTACGACGACTCGCCCGACGACATCAATCAGGATCTTTTCTTGAGATCGGTGTGGTCGGGCAGCCCGCTTGGCGAGCCGATCATCGGCTACGCCGAGACCGTCTCCGGCATCACGCCCGATCTTATCCGGTCGTACATCAAGGACCGTTACACACCCGCGAGCGTCATCGTGACCGCGGCGGGCAACGTGGATCACGCGTCATTCGTGGCCGACGTCGAGCGGCTGCTCGGCGGGATGAAGGGCGGCGCGGCCGCCGCCGACGTGGATATGCCGCATTTCCATCAGGTCCGCGTCGTCCGCCGCAAGGACAGCGAACAGGCCTACCTGATGCTCGGCGTGGAGGGCATGTCGTCTTCGGATGACCGGCGCTATCCGATTTCCGTCCTCGATGCCATCCTCGGCGGCGGGATGGCGTCTCGTCTCTTCCAGGAGATCCGCGAAAAGCGAGGTCTCGTCTACAGCGTCTACTCGATGCACAACACGTACCGGCCGGGCGGCACATTCGCGGTATCGGCGGCGACGCGACCGCAAAACGCGGCGGAAGTGATCTCGCTCGTGCGCGCGGAGCTCGCCGCACTCGCGGCGACCGGCGTCACCACCGAAGAGATCGCGCGCGCGAAGGAACATCTCAAGGGCGGTCTCTTGCTCGCGCTCGAGAGCACGAACACGCGCATGATGCGCCTTGGTCGAAGCGAGCTCAACGTCCGCCGTCATGTCCCCGCGTCGGAAGTGGCCGCCCGCATCGAGGCCGTCACCAAGCCGGAGATCGACGCGATCGCATCGGCGATGTTCGGCGCAGCGCGGACGGCGCTCACCGTCGTCGGCCCTGTGGATGAAGATTTCGACGCAGGCGCGCTCGCGGAGTCGGCATAGAGCCGACGCGTGGAAATTTTCCGCCATTTCCCCGACGTCTATCTCATCATCGCGGCGGTCCTGTACATGTTCGCGCAAGCCCTTCAGATGGGCACCGGCGCCGCGCGGCTCGCCGGTGTGCGCACCAAACGCGTCGCGACCGGTCTCACGCTCTTCAACCTATTCGCGACGACCGGGCGCCTTCTCAATCTGTTCTATGCGCCGCTGCTTTCTTCGCTGACCGACCATGCGCGCAACACGCACGACATCGCCGGTTTCGACGGCAAGATGCGGCTGGTCATGATCGCCGCGACGATCGGCGCGGCCCTCGGCGGCGCGCTCATCCCGTGGTCGGTGAGAATCCTCGAACGAGGAATCGGAACATTCGAACGCACGGGCTCGCTCGTCACGGCGCTCGGACGTCTCGCCACGCCGAGCGTTTTCACGTGGGTCTTTTCGGAATTCCGGCTGCCCACCGCGGACACGCTCCGCTACAGCGCGAAGTCGCTTCCGAAATCGTTTCTCGTGTGGAACATCGTGGTGACCGCGTTCTGGGTCGCCGGACCGCTCGCCGCATTGTACGCAAGCGTGCTCGCGCCCGATGTCACCGCCACCTGCATCGCGTTATCCGGACTCATCACCGGCGTCGCGACGATAACCTTGACGCTCATCGTGGACCCGGCGGCGGCGCTCATCACCGACCAAGCGGCGATCGGGCAACGGCCCGAAGCGGACGTGAAGGCGATGTTGTTGTATCTCGTCGTGACGGCCGTCGTGGGGACGCTGCTCTCGCAGTTGCTTCTCAGCCCGGCTGCGGGAGTGATCGCGTATGTCGCGAGGTTCCTCTTCCAACATGGCATGCATCACTAGAGTTTCGGCCTGCGTGGCCGCGGCCATCGCGGCTGCCTGCGTCGCCGGTTGCAGCGGCGGCAGCGTCGCGCGCTGGATGGTCGATTTGCGCTCGTCGCAGGGCGACACCGCGCTCAAGTCCGGCAACGTCGCCGAAGCGCTCGGCGAATACGATCTAGCGCTTCGGCTCGATCCGAAGAACTCGCATGCTCGAGCCGGCCTCGCGAAGGCGCTCACCTTGCGGGCGCAGGCGGAGTTCCAAGACAGCAAACTCGAAGAAGCCGGCACGGACATCGCCAAGGCCCACTTCTACGCGCCCTCGGACGCGGTCACCCAGGCTTTGGCAGGCCAGATCGAACAAGCGACGATCCGTCGTGAGGTCGTGGTTGCGAACTATCCCCTCTATGGATCGATGGCCACGTCGATCGGCGATTCGCTGAAGACGGTCGTGTCCACAAACGCGCAGATCGAAAAAGAGCTCAAAGCCTTTCGCGCCGACTACGACACGAACCACCTGACGAAGGCGATCGTGGAGTCGTACGACTTGGAGGACGAAGCGCATCGCGTCACGTTGCGGCTCACCACGTACCGCGCGCTCGTCCAGTCGGGCGCTGTGAACCGCCAAGCGGCCGCCGCCGCGGATGCCCCGAACCTGCTGCCGATCCCGTAGGCGCCCGTTGGTTCGCGCAGTTCGAGCACCGGATTGCCGATAACCAGACGGTGAAGGCTTCGCCGAACATCCTGCACGTCGATTATCTCGACGGATTGCGAGCGCTGGCCGTCTCGCTCGTCGTCATAAGACACGTCGTCCTTTTCGGCCCGACACTGGCGACAGGGATCTGGCTTCACGTTTTGGATGAAGGTGCACACGGCGTCGACCTGTTCTTCATCCTATCCGGCTTCTGTCTCTCGTACCCCACGTTGATCGCGCTCAAAGCGAACGGCGCCACGCGCTTCAACGTCGCTGAATTCTTCGCCAAACGCATCGTGCGGATCATCCCGCCATATTGGATCGCGCTCGGCATCATCGTCCTGCTCGGGCAACTCGTGATCAATTCGGGAGGCGCGATCGGACAGACGTCGATCTCGATGCCGTCCGTTTGGCAAGCACTCCGCCAATTGGTTTTCTTCGACCACACCGACTTGACGAATTCGTCGTTTTGGAGCCTCGCGGTGGAATTCCGCTGGTACTTGGTTTTTCCGATCGTGCTTTGGTTATGGATCTCTCAACGACGCGCGTTTTGGACGGTCATCGCGGCTTGCGTCATCGCCTATCAGTTCACGCTCGCCGGAGGAGTGGACATGGGAACGCTTCCATGTTTCATGCTCGGGATCGCCGCCGCGGCCGTTCGGGTGAACGGACACCCGATAACGAGATGGGCACCGTTCCTCCTGCCCGTGGCCATTGCGGTGGCCGTTCTGCTCGAACCCACTCGGGGGATCTACTGGCTTGGGCAGGATCAGTTCGGTTGGCACATCGCTTCATTCTTGTTCGTGCTGAGCGTCGGCGCGTTGGCTCCGCTCCGGGCGATCATGGCCTGGCTCCCGCTGCGCGTGATCGGGATCGCGTCATACAGCATTTATTTGATGCATCAGCCGCTTCTCGGAATCTTTATGGGGCGCATGGCATGGTGGTACGCGGTGGCATTGATGTTGGTCGTCTGCTTCGCATTCTGGGGCCTCTTCGAGAGGACGGTGCTCTTAAGCAAGGTCCGCAGGCCGCTCATCGGCGTCTTGGCGAAGCCGATCTCCAATCTCCTAGCATTCTTTGGTGCGCCGTTAGAAATGCATCTCCACCGGACGGTTCAGGTCGAAGGCGGCGACGCGATCGGCATGAAGGACCCGTTCGTTGCGGCTGTTCCTCTCACCGCCGCGGACGCGCCCAACCTGCTGCCGATCCTGTAACAACGACGTGTTAAGTGGTCTGTAGGAGGGCCATTGTACTAGGGCAAGCATCGCTTGCCCCGTTTGTTCCTATGCACGTACTAGGGCAAGCATCGCTTGCCCAATTGGGTGAGCGTTGCTCACCCTAGTACGGGTTACTCACCCTACAAACAACAATTGGTCGCCCTACAGCGGCTTACGCAAGTCGTACACCTGCCAGCCCGACGAGACCGGCACGCGCGCGAAGTGTTGCAGATACGCATAGAGCGGCCGGTTGGCTTTGAGGCGCGGGATCTCGACGCCGATGAAGTACGCGGCGCCTTTTCGCATCGCGCTGCGCATATCGTGAACGTTCCAGATGAGCGGGTCCTCTTCCCAACCTTTTCTGCCGATCGTGTAGAGCACCGACGGATCGTAGTGGCCCATGACGACGAGTACGTTTTGGTCCAGCGTCCGGTCGAGTTCCCCGGCCGCGGCGTAGACGGGTCTGCTCCACGTATAGTACGCGTGCACCTCCAGCATGTTGGCATAGGCGATGACGAACAAAGCCACGATGCCGCCGCCGATCGACCATCTCGACGCAGGCGCGAGACCGATGCGCGTGGCCAAGTTGTCGAGCGCGCCGCCGGCCAAGAGCGCGGCGAGCGGCAGCGCCGGCAAGAGATAGTAATCCACGCGCTCGACGTTGACGACCGCGAACGCATAAGCCGCAAGCGCGAGAAGCCAGGCGCCGAAAAACCACCCTCGGATATGCGATTCGGCGTCACGCGGCAGCGCGAACCACGCGCCAAGCGTTGCCGCGAACAACGCCGGCCCGAGGATCGTGGTCGAAAGCATCCGCATCAGCGCGAGCGCGCCGAATACCGCGTCGCCGAACCGTGCGGGGCTCGAGAATGCGGCCCGCAGCGCGGGCATGACGTGTAGCGTAGTGATGCCGCTCGCCCAATGCCATTCTGCGATGGCGTTGAGGCGCTCGAAGTAGAAGAGCGCCGGTAAGCCGGCAAGCACGACAAACGCGTATGGCGCCCAGTCCTCGAGCGCGCCCTTGACGCCGCGTCGCGCCACCACGAGCGCGATGACCGGCACGATCGCGAGCACCGCGACGGGTTTTGCGAGCACCGCGATGGCGCCGAACACCGCTGCCGCCGCGAAGTCGGCCGGCCGGCGCTGCCCGCAAAATCGCCACCAGAAATACATAGCGCCGGTCATGAAGAACACCATGTCGGTGTCCGGCGTTATCGTGCGCCCGTAGTAGACCGCTCCCGGCGCGATCGCATACGCAAGGGCGGCGATCAGGCCGGCGCGGCGAGAGAACACCTCGCGTCCGAAAAGATAGAGCAGCCACACTTCGGCGAGACTGAACGCGACCACGATCAGACGCGCGATCGTCTCGTGTATTCCAAAGACGCGGTAGAACTGCGCTGCCACGAACGGCACGATCTGCAGCTCAAGCTCGGCGTAGTTGGGCGCCGGCCCGTCATAGTCGACCTGAGGATACAAGATGTTGTCATGCAATTGCGCGAAGTTGCGCGCGATCGCCGCTTCGTCGCCTTGACGCCAACCCGGATGGTCGAGGATCGGATTGTGGATGCCGTAAAGCCGGAGCAGCAGCGCGAGAACGAGGATGGCGAGGAATAGCGCATGCCGGCGCAGGTCGGCGCTCACTGTCCGGCTTCATCCCCGATCTGATGCGTATGTCGAAACGTCCAATATTTGTTCACGAAGAAATTGATCGCCATCCCGGCGACGGTCGCGGCGACCCACGCGATGGAGTTGCGGAAATGCAGGGCAGCCGGCAGTTGGCGGTCCATCAGCCACAGCACTGGCTCGCTGACGCAGAGCGCGAGGGCCGAGACGGTGACGAATTGGGCCATCTCTTTGCCCGCGTGGCCTCGCGAGCGGAAAGTCCAACGCCTGTTCCACCAATAGTTGTTCACGCCGCCGAGCAGAAAGCCGATGGCGTACGCCCACCACAGCTGAGCGTTGAAATGCAACAGCCCGTGGTAGGCCGCGAAGTTGATGAGCGTGCCGGAAGCGCCGACGATGCCGAACTTGACGAATTGGCGAACGCCGCGCCGCGAGCTGAATGCTGCGGTAGCGCTCACGCGAGCCAATACCAGTCGGCGAAGAACACCGTGAAGACGCCGAGCAACGTCAACGACAGCGAGACGATCGCCGAGTTCACCACCGGGCGCCTGCCGTAGACTGCGAGGAGCATGAATGCCGGGAAGACGACGAGGTCGAAGCGCGGCATGCTCATCAGGCTGGCCGTGGACATCGGCACCAAGAGCGACGCGGCGAAGTACCACGCGTACGACGGCCGCAACTGCCGGAACGACGCGACGAGCAGTGCGAGAAAAGAAAGCGTGAACGCAAGTTCGAGCACGTGGTTGATCGAGTTGCTCGAGGCGATCGGTGCGATCGCGAGCTCGTGAATCGTGTTGGAGATGCTCACCCAAGGCGGCGCGAGGTGCCGGTTCCAGTTGGCCTGCACTTTTTGGAAGTACAGCGGATCGCCGACAAGCGCGTAGAGATAGCCCATGAACAGTGCGATGCCGGCGGGAACGAGCGCCAGCCCGACGATGCCGCGCGCGAGGGTCGTTCCGCGGCGCTCGCGCCAGGCGCGCCAGACTTCGTAGGCGATAGGCAAGACGAGCAAGACGCCTTCAACGCGGGTGAGCGAGGCGAGCGCGCCGATGATCCCCGCGGTAATGAAATTGCCGCGCCGCGCATAGTAGACCGAGGCGACCGTCAGCGCCAAGAAGAGCGATTCGCTGTAGACCGCCGAGAAGAAGATGGCGGTCGGGAATATGGCGATGTAGAATATGGCGTGATATGCGGTCTCGTGCTCGCCGAACTCCAGTTTCGTCAGCGCGTAAAGATAGGCGAGCGCCACAAAAAAGGCGAGATTAGAGATCACGACGCCGGCGATGAAGTGGTCGCCGATCATTCCGCCGAGCTGGCTGATGAGAAATGGATAGAGCGGGAAAAACGCGATGTCCTTGCCGTGGTAGCCAACCGTCGCGATCGCGAGATAATGCTGGGCGTCCCATCGGCCGAGCACGTCAAGCAGTCCGTGCTCGGGACTCCAATGCGTTCCGGCGCGTTGACCGATCACGATCGCTCCCATGACCGCGACGATGATGAGCGGAACACGCGTCGCGATGAAGACCGCGGCCACCGCACGCACGGTGATCGAATACTTCGCAAGGGCGCCTATCTTGATCGCGATCCATATCAGCAATACGCCGCCCAACAGCGCGGTCGCCGACGCAAGCGACGTCTCGCCGCCGGCGAGATAGAACCACAAGAACAAGAGCGGTAGGTAGCTGTACGAATCGGCCTGCAGCATGGCGCCGTATCCGGCGCCCACCATCCCCGAAGCCACCCGGGCATAGGCGACCCAAAGACCTATCGCCAGCAAAACGCCGAAAACGACGAAGCCTGTGAGGAGGAAGCCGGAACCGAGATGACCGTGCGTGGCGAAGACGTACCACGCGAACGTGCCTATCGATGCG
>Ga0208849_1001598_pt1 | contig 15021 bp, 11 predicted proteins | sample NGESurdeep072012_10_FD_184470 | JGI IMG/M metagenome (GOLD analysis project Ga0208849, IMG submission 184470) | Arctic peat soil microbial communities from Barrow, Alaska - NGEE Surface sample 53-3 deep-072012 (SPAdes) | ecosystem: Environmental > Terrestrial > Soil > Wetlands > Peat ...
CCCGCCATGAAGCGGAGCTTGGTGACGTAGCGCACCTGCGCCTGATGATTGCCATAAGAGTGCGACGGCGTCTTGAACCATTGGTCGCGCGACAGTTCGACGTTGCGATAGATGAACACGCGCTCCCACGGCACGAACACATTGTCGAACACGACGTAGGCGTCGGATTCGTCGAACCGGCTCGACAACGGATAATCGAAGCCGCTGCCGGGCCGCGCGAACGGCCGCCGCGGGTAGAGCTTGACGCCCTCGGCGGCGACCGGAACGGCGAGGCAATTGGCGTAGTTCTCGTCTCCAGGCTGCAGCGGATGGATGCAGCTCAGATGGATGTAGTCGGAGATCGGGCCGCCGGTTGCGAGCTGTTGCGCGCCGGAGATGACGATGCCGTCGTCGCGCTCCTTGACGACACCGGCATAGAGCGTCGGGTCGCTCTGCTTGTGCGCCGGCTTGGAGCGGTCGATCTGCGGCGGCACGATGGCGTAGCTCGCATAGATGGAGTTGTCGCGCATGAATTCGTAGAACGCGACCGCGTTGTCGGCGAATTTCTGCTGCGTGCCGCCGGCCGCGAGCACCTGGGGCGTCGCCGCATAGCCGGCGAAAAAGCCCGCCACATGGTCGGGCGTGCGGCCCATCAGCCCGAAGGTTGCTTCGGCCCATGTCTCGCTGAACAGCCGGCGCGCCTTGAGGTCGGCATGGCTCTTCGGAATCTGGTAGCCACGCCACACCGGTTCGCCGGTTTTCGGCGACGAATAGGTCATGCGCTCGCGGAGCGCCGGATCGGCGGCAATGTCGAACAGGCTCGCGATCGAGCGGGCGGCTTGCGCGAAGGCCGGATGTTCGGTGACGTCCTTGACCCGTTCGCCGTCGATGAAGACGCGCCGCCCATCCTTGAGCGAACGCAGATATTCGGCACCTGTGCGCATCCACCACTCCCGATCTGACGGGGCGGTTTTAGCGCGGGCGGCGAGCCATTGTCACCCGAAGCTGCCGAATACCAGTCCGGCGCGGGCTAGCGGCTAATTCCTCAGTACACGTCGGTGTGGTAGCGGCCGTTCTGCTTGAGGTCGGCGAGGAAGGTTGCGGCTTGGTCAGGCGTGCGCACGCCGTGGGCCGCGATGACATCGAGCAATGCGCGCTCGACGTCCTTGCCCATGGTGATGGCGCCGCAGACATAGAGCGCGGCTCCCTCGGCGAGCCAGGACCATAGATCGCGTCCGACCTCGCGCATGCGGTCCTGGACGTAGAATTTGTCGTTGTCGTCGCGCGACCAGGCAAGCGACAGCCGCGTCAGCAGTCCGGTGGCGCGCATGCCGATCAGTTCGTCCTCATAGAAGAAATCGTAATCGTGGCGCTGATGGCCGAAGAACAACCAGTTGCGGCCGGGCGCCCGCGCCGCCATGCGCTCATGCAGAAAGGCGCGAAACGGCGCGATGCCGGTGCCGGGACCGATCATGACGATCGGCACCGATGGATCGGCCGGCAGGCCAAAGCCCTGCGACTTCTGCACATAGGCCTTGAGCTTCGTGCCGGGCGCGATCCGCTCGGCAAAGAAGGTCGAGGCAACGCCGGCTCGCGACCGCGCGCCGATGGCGTAGCGGACTGCGTCGATACTGAGCGCCACCTTGCCGGGCGCGGTCTTTGGCGAGGACGCGATCGAGTAGAGCCGCGGCTGCAGTGGATCGAGCGCTTCGACGAAGGCCTCAGGATCCGGCCGGATACCGGGAAATTTTTCCAGGGCCGCGAGCACGTCCAGGTCCTTGGCGTCGCCGTCCGGATCGCCGCCGGCCGCCAGCGACTTCGCCTTCTGCCGCCGCTCGCCGCCGGTGATGTGCGAGATCAGTTCGAACAGCATGTCGGGTGCCGCGCCGAGCGCGGCGTCGTCGGTCAACGTATCGCGCAGCGTGCGATCGGCGATCGGAAAGTCCGCCGGCATGCCGACGGCGGCGATGACGGCGTCGACCAGCGCCGGGTCGTTGCGCGGAAAGATGCCGAGCGAATCGCCGACCGCGTAGCTGAGCCCGCTGTCGCCGAGGTCGAGATCGACGTGCCAGGTTTCTTTGTTGGATCCCGGCTTGTTGAGACGGGTGCGCGATGCGAACGCAATCTCCACCGGCCGGTCGCGCGATGTGCCGGTTTTGGCTTTTGGCGAGGCGGCTAGCGCTTCTGGCTCCGCCCGCGCTTCGACAATCGCCGGCGCTTTGACGACGGGGACCGCGCCGAACTCGGCATAGAGCGTTTTGAGCATCCGGGTCGTGTCTTTGCCGCCCGGCACACAGAGATTGAGCCGCTCCTCCTGCTTGCCCACGATGGCGTTGGCGTAATCCTCGCAGTTATAGCCACATTGGCCGCAATCCTGCTGGCCCATCGCCGCCATCATGCGCCGCCGCAACGGCCGCTGGTCGGCAAGCTGCATCCGCTCGGGCAGCGGCATCGTCGGGTCGTGCCACGGTGTTTGACCGTCATCGCCGTCACCAAGCGGGCCGCGCGCCAAAGGCGCGCCGGAGATGCCGGCAAGGAGCGCCGCGGCCTCCGCCGCCGGCAATGGGCTGATGCCGGCGTCGAGCGACAATAGCCCAGCGAAGAAGCCATTGAGCCAGACGCGCTGCTCGGGCGTGAACGGCGCGCTGTCTGGAATGAGCGTCGGAATGGGCGGAGGTGCGGTGTGGGTCATTCGCCGGCCTGCTGTGCGACGAGGCTCTTGAGCGCGTCGATGTCGTGACGGCGCGTGAAGGCGAGTAAGCTTTCATCCGGCGAGGCGCGCTGCGCCAGATACGTCTTGAGCACGCGCTCGACGACTTGCGGCGCCTCGTCGGCCTTGACGTCGTGAAACAACTCGCGTCCGCAGACCGCTTCCGGCCCGAAGCCGCCGCCGACGTGGATGTGGTAGCCCTCGACCTGATCGCCGTCGTCAGACACGACGACCTTGGTGCCCACCAATCCGACGTCGCCGATGTAATGCTGCGCGCAGGAGTTCGGACAGCCGGTGAGATGAATGTTGATGGGCCCGTCGAGCTGCACGCGCGTCTCGCACCAGCGCGCAATGTCGTCGGCGTGCCGCTTGGTGTCGGTATTGGCGAGACGGCAACCGGCATTGCCCGTACAGGCGACGAGACCGGCGCGAATCGAACTCGCGCTGGTCGAAAGGCCGATGGCGGCGATGGCGGTCTGCGCCGCCTCGACGCGCTCCGCGGCGACGCCGGAGATCAAGAGATTTTGCCAGACGGTGAGACGGATATCGCCGTCGCCGAAATCCTTGGCGACAGCGGCAAGGCCGCGCATCTGTTCGGGGGTGAGCTTGCCGACCGGCAGCACCACGCCGAGCCAAAACAGGCCGCTTTGCTTCTGCGGGCGGGCGCCGATATGGGCGAGACGGTCGAACGGCGGGCGCGCTTCGATTGCTTCAGCGGGCGCGCGTACGAGTTTGTCGCCGAGTTTGTCTTCGATGGCGGTGAGAAATTTCTCAAAACCCCAGGCGTCGAGCAGATATTTCAAGCGCGCCTTGGCCCGATTGGTGCGGTCGCCGTGCTCGATGAACACCCGCACCACGGCGTCAGCCGCCTTGGTGGCATCGGCGGGCTTGACGATCACGCCGGTATCGCGGGCAAAATCCTTGTGACCGGTGATGCCGCCGAGCATCAGCCGGAACCACACGCCCGGCTCGATGCCGAAGCCGTCTTTCACCACAACGGCCTGGAAGCCGATGTCGTTGGTGTCCTCCAGCACCGGGATGATGCCGCCACCGTCGAAGCCGACATTGAACTTTCGCGGAATGCCATACAGCGCGCGATTGTTGAGAATGTGGAAATGCCATTCGCGTGCATACGGCCGCGTGTCGAGCAGTTCTTGCGGATCGATGCCCGCCGTCGGTGTGCCGGTGACGTTGCGAATATTGTCGGCGCCTGAGCCGCGCGAGCTCAATCCCAGGTCCTGGATCGCCTCCACCATGGCGACGGCGTTCTTCGGTGCCACCTCGCGCATTTGCAGATTGGCGCGCGTCGTTACATGCGCGTAGCCGCCGGCATAGCGCTCGGCGAGATCGGCAAGGCCTGAGAACTGCCAGTGCGAAAGGATGCCGTTCGGAATGCGCAGGCGGCACATGTAGGAGCTTTGCGTCGGAGCGCAGTAGAACAGTCCGAAGAAGCGCCAACGGAAATTGTCGTCCGCCTTGGGCGCCTCATTCTTGGCCGCCTGGTCTTTCAGCTTTTCGTAGGCGTCGAGCGGATTGAGTTCGCGTTTGAATTTTTCCGGATCGGACAGCTTGCCGCCCGCCTTGACGATCCGGTCCTGCGCACGCAATGCAACCGCGTCCGGGCCGATCGGCTCGGGCGATGGTGCGCCGGCCGATCCCGGTGCAAGGCCGTTGCCGTTCGGCAGCCGCGTGCCTTTCGCGATCTGCAAACCGGCCACGAAGCCTTCGAGATAGCGCTTCTGTTCTGGCTCGAAATCCCCCGGCATTACTTGTTCCGCTGTTGTGCGCTCTCCGTTGTCCCGATCGGTCGCGTTGATGGATCAGGCGCGGCGATGTTCACTCGGCGGGCACCCCCGCGGGTGTCGGCGGTAGAATTTTCGCTGGGGCTGACTTGGGCTTGTAGGTCACGTAGATGGCGAGCCCCGTGAAGGTGAAACCGCCGACCAGATTGCCGAGCGTCACTGGGATCTGATTCCACAGCCACCATTGGGCGACCGTCACTTTGGCGCCCATCATCATGCCGGTCGGAATGATGAACATATTGACGACGGAGTGCTCAAAGCCTTGCGCGAAGAAGATGAAGATCGGCATCCAGGCGCAAGCGATCTTGCCGATGGTCGACGTCGTGGTCATGGCAAGCACCACGGCGAGACAGACCATCCAGTTGCACAGCATCGCCTTGACGAACACGGTGACCATGCCGGCCGTGCCCAAAGCCGCGTAGCCCAGGGTCTTGGCCTCGGCGATGCTGACGATGCGCGCAGCGACGCCCGCGGGTGCAGTGTGGCCCATGTTGGTGAGCACGATCGCGAGCAGCGCCCCATAGGCGACGCTGCCGATCAGATTGCCGATGAACACCCAGCCCCAGTTTACCAGCACCGCGCCGAAGCTCGCCTGGCGATCGAGCCAGGGCAATGGCACGAGCGCGAAACTTCCGGTCACGAGTTCAAGGCCGAGCAGCACGATGGCGATGAGGCCAACTGGGAAGATCAGGGCGCCGACCAGCGGCTGACCGGTCTGGACCGCGCCGGTAAATGCGAGGCTCGTCGCCACGCCCAGAATGGCGCCCGAGAGCATGCCGCGGATCAACAGGTCGCGCGGCGCGAGCGCCAGCTTGCGCTTTCCGGCTTCAAGCATCGCTCCGGCGACGTCGGCCGGTGCCACATAATCCATCTGTCGTCTCCCGAGCCAAACTTGAGCGCCGTGCGGCTTGCACGGCGCCAACCTGGCTCGGTCATTTCAAGATGCGTGCCAGCAGATAAAGTTATGAAAACAAAACAATTTCAGACAGTTAGATGGCCTTACCGCGGCTCTGAAAGTCACACCATGTGCCTGATTTCAGCGCATATCGGCGCGCGATCGTGCAATGCACAAAACGTGCGCAACCGACGATCGCGCAGGCATTAACCGGTGCTTAACCGCTGGCGGCCGTGGCGCCGGCTACGGCACGCTCCGCTTCCCAATCCTTGCCGACGCCGGCACTGGTCGGAAAGATCAAAGACTTGATCACCACAGGCACGGCGCCCGACGTATCGAGGATGGCCCCGATGTCGATGTAGTCGAACTCTTTCAGTTCGAGTCCGTCGATCGAGACGATCGGATTGTTGAACTTCATTTCCTCGCAATAGTGGATGCCCATCAGACCGCCGACATCGCCGTCGCCGGCGAGCACGATCGGATGGCCGTGAGCGATCACTGCCTCAAGACCATCGGCAACGCCTTTGCAGAAATCGTCGAGCCGCCGGAACGTTGCCGAGCCGCGCCATGGTACAAAGATTGCGACCGGCGTTTCGCCACTGCCGAGATCGAGCCGCTTGAGCGCGCTCTTGATCGAGGCCGACACCGCAGCGGGATCGATGGTCTCATCGCCGAGCGCCAAGTTCGGCGCGATGACCGGAACGTTGCGCAGCGGCAGCGTTTCCAGCGGGTGCACGAAAATGGTCGAGCCGGACACCTGCATGGTGTATTGCGAGGCGCCGATCACGGTGGCGCGGATGCGCGCCTCGGGACGAGCGAGGTCCGGGCCCCACTCGCGCAGCCGCGCGCGCACTTCGGCGGCGAGCTGCGGGCCGATGTCGCCAAATACCTTGGCTTCGCCGCCATAGATGTATTCCGACACGCCGCCGGAAAAGCTTACATCCGAGAGTTTGCCGCGCCAGCCTAGCGGGTCGAGCCGCAACAGCTCGGCGCCGCCGGCGCGCGGCGAGCGGCCTTCCATCGCTTCAAACAATCGGTCGGCCATGCGCGCCGCGAGCGCCTTCGCCTGATCGGTGGAAAGCTGGAAACCGAGATCGAGCTTGAGGCCAAGGTCGGCGCCGAAGCGGCGGCCGGCTTCCTCGAGCCGTACAATCTTGTTCTCCGCATCGAGCACGACGAGCCGTGCGCCGACATCGATCGCGGTGACGTCCAGCACCCTGCCCTCGGCGCACACCGCGATCTTCGAGGTGCCGCCGCCGATATCGACGTTCATGACCGGGGCGTTGTTCTTGATCGAGCGCGCCGCGGCGCCCGAGCCGTAGGCCGCCATCACGGTTTCCAGCGAATCGCCGGCGCTGACCGCGACCATCTTGCCGGCCTGCGCCGCAAACAATTCGCCGATCGCGCGCGCGTTGCGCCGGCGCACGGCGACGCCGGTCAGGATCAGCGCGCCGGTGTCGATCTCGTCCTTATCGATCTTGGCGTCGCGGTATTGTTTTTCGATGAAGGCGCCGAGCGCAGCGGAGTCGATGGTTTCCTCGCCCGAGTAGGGCGTGAGCAGAATGTCGGATTGATAGAAGCTCTCGCGCTGGGTGACGACATAGCGGCTGTCGAGCCGCTCCAGCACGATGCGCGAGAACACCAGATGCGAGGTCGAAGAGCCGATGTCGACGCCGACCGAGAGCACGCACAGCTCATCCTCCTCGCCGAACGTGCGTCCCGTCGAGGAAAAGAAAATGCGGCCGCCTTGGGCTTCGTCGTCGGTCATGCGCTGTTCTCCGGACAACAACACGTCGTCATTGCCGGGCTTGTCCCGGCAATCTCGAACACCGTGTTCGGTGCTTTATGAATCGAGATGCGCGGGTCAAGCCCGCGCATGACGAGGTGGGTGATAGCTTCTTCATTCCTGCGGCAGCAGCCCGCGATAATCGCGCTCGTAATATTCCGACCGCATCCGGTTCTCGGCGCCTTCGCGCTGCATGCGCTCGGCGTATTCCTTCCGCAGGAACGGATCCTCCATGTAATAGGGGATCGCGGTGCCGCCCTCGGGAATATCCATCGCGGTGTAGTCGGTGTGCTTCTCGCCGGGCGGACCGGGCTCGCGGCCGGGATTGTGTGGGCCGAACCAAGCCGTCAGCCGGAACGCTTCCTTCGACGCGCCGAAATGCTGGTGATACCAGCGCGCCCCGCCGGGCGCCGCCGACACCATGCCGACCGGCTCGTAGTCGACGCGCTTGACCTCCGCCACGTTGCCGTCTTTCCACGGCGTCAGTCCAAGCCGCTCCGGCCACGTATAAGTATAGCCCTTGCCCTTGATGCAGATCAGCACCGCCGCCGACGTGTGGGCATGCGCCTTTGAATAGTGTCCGTTCTCGTGCTGGCCGATCCACAGATAGAAGGTGTTGCCGGTCATGAACGGTTCGACACGGCGCCAGCCGGGCGAGCGGCGGTTGTCGAGCGGCAGGTCGCAGTTGACGATGTCGGGGATGAAGTTGGTGCGCCGCATGGCTAGTCCGCGCACCGGATCGGGCTCGATGTCGTCTTTATATTTATAGAAGTCGTCGGCGCCCGAAAAGCGATCGCGGAACTGATAAGGACAGTTGAAGATCGCGTCGGTGCTGTTGATGAGGTTCATCAGATTAGGCGCGGTGGTGCCGCCAAGCAGCAGCGCCGGTGACGAACTGGCGTTGACGATGCGGTGCATGGCGTTGACCGGAATCGAGAACAGCGAGCCCTTCTGCCATTCGAAGACGTGCCGCTTGCTGTCGCCTTCGAGCCAGACCTCGGTCGAGCCGCGTCCCTCGACGACGAAATAAATCTCCTCGTACATGTGCTTTTCGGGATTGAGCGCGCCTGCGCCCGGGACCTCAACGACGTACGAGCCCCACTTGCCTTCGGTACCGTGCAGTTGAATGTAGCTGCCGCGCCCGCCTGTTCGCTTCCACGGTTGCAACGGCAGATTTTGCACCTTGCTGACGCCGATATCGCGGTAGATCGGAATCTCCTCGGATTCCATGAACAGGTCGTATGGCGTCTTCGGCCGATTGAATTTGCCGAAACCGGCGCGCTTGAAGCCCGACGGTTCGTGCCAATGGGTCTGGCCGGTAATCTCATGCATGGCGGGGCTCCTCGTTACGGCGACGATGAAAGTCGCAGCCCCGCAGCGCAACGCTGCGCCTGTCGCGATCTCTATTGTCGCTTGTTTGCGCGAACTTTTACTCCATGTACAATGCGTGTCCAACCAATGCAACGGTCGCTGCCACGGTCGTCCGCGGCGCCGTAAACGACGCATAATCCCGGCCTAACACGAGGAACCGCCGCATGCCGATGAACAAGCCGCATCTCGAATTTCACAAGGTCGATATGACAAGCGGCTGGGCGACGCCACCGGGCTATCCGTCCGGCATACAACAGAAGATCCTCGCCAGCGATCTCGACGAAACGCGCAAGATGGGCAGCCGCACCCGGCTGTTGCGCTTCGAGCCCGGCGTCTTCACCACCGCGCCGTTCGTGCACGACCATTGGGAAGAGGTGTATCTCGTTTCCGGCGATCTCATCGTCGGCAATGACGACAAGGGCAAAGGCGGCGAGTCTTTCGCCGCGCCGACCTATGCGTGCCGGCCGCCGGGCGCCTATCACGGCCCGTTCAAGTCGGACCGCGGCTGCGTGCTCTACGAGATCCACTATTACGACGAGAGCAAGAAATAGCTGTCATTCCGGGGCGGCCGAACGAAGGCCGAGCCCGGAATCCATAATATCCGTCGTTCGAAACCTTCGACATCGTGCCATGACTGAGAATTCTGTGGCTATGGATTCCGGCCCGCGGGCTTCCGCCCGCGTCCCGGAATGACGTGAGGAACGTTCATGTCCCCCCACCAAACAAAACCCGTGATGCGGCCGTTTCTCGCCGCGGCAGGCGACTTTGCCTCCGGGAAACAAACACCGCGGCAATTTCTCGAAGACTCGCTTGCGCTTCTGGAGCAGTGGGAGCCGCGGATCGGCGCTTTCGTTTGCACCAATCTGCCGGCAGCACGCGCCGCGGCGGAACGCTCGACCGAACGCTGGCGCGCCGGCAAGCCGGTCTCGCCGATCGATGGCATGCCGGTCGGCATCAAGGACATTATCGAAACGGTCGACATGCCGACCGAAATGGGTTCGGCGCTGTTTGCCGGCTGGCGCTCGGAGAAGGATGCTGCGTGTGTGCGTGCGCTGCGTGACGCCGGCGCCGTCATCATCGGCAAGACGGTCACCACCGAGTTCGCCGCCTCCGAACCGCGTGGCACGCGCAATCCCTGGGACACGGCGCGCACGCCGGGCGGCTCCTCGAGCGGCTCCGCGGCGTCGGTCGCGGCCGGCATCGCGTCGGCGGCGCTCGGCACACAGGTGATCAGCTCCACCGTTCGTCCGGCGAGCTATTGCGGCTGCTTCGGTTTCAAACCAAGCCTCAACGCGCTTAACCGCGAAGGCAGCCACGACATCCAGAGCCAGAGCTGCACCGGCGTGCTCGGCGCGTCGCTCGCCGACGTCTGGCAGGTGGCCTACGAGATCGTCGCCCGGGTCGGCGGCGATGCCGGTACGCCCGGATTGCAGGGGCCGGGGCAATTGCCGGCGGCGAAAAAGCCCAAAACGCTCGCCGTTCTGGAAACGGCCGGCTGGGATGTAGCCGCGGCCGATGCCAAGGCGCAGTTCAACGACTGCGTCGCCCGGCTGAAATCCGCGGGCGTCGCGATCCGCAGCCGCCATAACGACAAAGACATTGCGGCGCTGGAGAACGAGCTGCTCAGCGCGACGGAGCTGTCGCATCGCTGCAACGGCTTCGAGGGGCAGTGGTTCTTTCGCACCATGCGCGACCGCGACGCCACCAAGCTCGGCCGCATCACGCTCGAGCGCGCGTACAAATATGACAACCTGACGCTTGCCGGATACCGCGCCGACATCAAGGAGCGCGCGCGCATCCGCGGGGTCTATGCGGCGCTCGCCGCAGGCTGCGACGGCTTCATCACGCTGGCCGCGCCCGGCGCCGCCCCCGAGGGCCTGGCCTCGACCGGCAATCCGGAATTCGGCGTGCCGTCCTCGCTGCTCGGCGTGCCGGCGTTGTCGCTGCCGCTGTTCGAGGACGGCGGGATGCCGCTTGGCCTGCAACTGATCGGCTTCTTCGACGCCGACGCCGACGCCGTGGCGATGGCGTCATGGCTGATGCAGGCGAAGTGAGCGGAGAAATAGCAAACCTTTTCGCCCGACCATCCACGTCTGTGTGCGATGACAAAAGACGCGGACGCCCGCGACACAGGCGAGCGAAGCGACGCCGTTCTTCGAACGGCTATGCACGGGAATGACGAACAAGGAGCAACGCATGCGCACCATCGACGCCTTCAATCATTTCTTCCCGAAGCGCTATTACGAGGCGCTGCTTGAGACGCCGGCGGGATCGAAAGACCTCGGCAAGCGCGTGCGCGGCATTCCGGCGCTGTCCGATCTCGAACTGCGGCTGCGCATCGTCGAATCATTTCCCGATTACGCGCAGGTGCTTTCTCACGGGTTGCCGCCGATGGAGCGGTTATGGGGACCTGAGAAGACGCCCGAGATGGCGAAAATCGCCAACGATGGTCTGGGCGAGGTCGCGGCCAAGCATCCGAAACATTTCGTTGGCTGGTCGGCGCTGTTGCCGATGAATGCGCCGGAGGCGGCGGCGAAGGAGGCCGAGCGCGCCCTCAACAATGGCGCCAACGCCGTGCAGATCGCGACCAACGCCAATGGCGTGCCGCTCGACGCGCCGGAGTTTTTGCCGATCTTCGAAGTCATCGCAAAATCCGGCAGGCCGATTCTGCTGCATCCGTCGCGCACCCGCGAGATGCCGGACTACCCGACCGAGAAAGTGTCAAAATACGAGATCTGCAGCGTGCTCGGCTGGCCCTACGAGACCGGCGTGACGCTGGCGCGGCTAGTGTTCTCGAAAATCATGGACAAGTATCCGGATCTGAAAGTCATCGCGCACCATCTCGGCGGTGTGATTCCGTATCTGGAAGGCCGCGTCGCCCACTCGTTCGATCAGATGGGGGTGCGTACCTCCGATGAGGATTATGAGAGCTTGCGCAAATCGCTGAAGAAGCGGCCGTTCGATTATTTCAAGGATTTCTATGGCGACACGGCGGTCGAAGGCGCGCGAGCGGCGACCGTGTGCGGGCTCGATTTTTTTGGCGCCGACCATGTCGTGTTCGCCTCCGATTGCCCGTTCGACAAGGAAAAGGGACCGGGCTACATCCGCGACACGCTCAAGGTGCTCAACTCGATCGAGATGCCTGACGCCGACCGCGAGAAGATTTATTACCGTAACGCGCAGACGCTGTTCGGGTTGGTTGGCTAACGGGTTTGATTGGTCCGGCGGGCGTTTCCGGGCCCTTGAACCTTCTCCAGATCACGGTGGACTAAGCATGTGATTGAGGCGGTTTGCCTTCAAACCGCATTTGGAGAAGTCCCATGTCCGACCATTATGAACACCGTCAGGTCGGCACCCTGATGGTTGTGGTGCTGTGCGTGGGGGCCGCCGCGGCGGGAACCGCGGCATTCATGAACCCCACCGCGGGACGATGGCTGGGCTTGGCGATTGCGCTTGGCTGCGTCGCGCTCGCCTGGCTGTTTTCGTCGCTCACCGTTGTCGTCAACGGCAACGAGCTGGAATGGTATTTCGGCCCGGGCGCGTGGAAATACCGGATGGCCCGCACCGACATCGCCAACGTCAGCATCGTGCGCAACAGCGTCCTGACGGGCTTCGGCATCAGGGTGCGGCCGGGCTTTCGGCTGTATAACGTGTCCGGCCTCGACGCCGTCGAACTGCATCTCAAGAACGGCGAGATCCGCCGCATCGGTACCGACGACGCTTCAGGCCTCGCCGCCGTGCTCCGCGGCGAGTGAACCGCCCGGATCGAGTTGCCCGCCCCAAGCCCGCCCGCCCTCTATCCAGCGTTTGCCGGCCGCACGTCGCGGTCGGCATGCTCATGGGTGCAATGCAGATTGGGATGGCCCGCTTACTTCCTATTCATCCGATTGACGTTTAAGTGCATCGCACCCAAGCAAGACTCGTGATTGTGCCGTCCCCTGCCGGGGCTGCCTGCGGCGGACAGAGAGGACGCGTTTTCCGTGACTGAAGCCGTCATTGGCAGAGCGACCGGCGCCAAATCGTTTTCGATTTTGGGTGCGCTGACCTTCTGCCACCTGATCAATGATCTCTCGACCTCGCTGCTCTTGGCCATCTACCCGTTGCTCAAGAGCGGGTTCGATCTGAGCTTTGGCCAGATCGGCATTCTCACGCTCGTGTTCCAGGGCACCGCGTCGCTGCTGCAGCCCGCGGTCGGGTTATTTACGGATCGCCGGCCGCAGCCATATGCGCTGCCATTTGGCATGGCATCTATCGCGGCTGGCCTCGCGGTGCTCGCCTTCGCGCCGAGTTACGCCGCCTTGCTCGTGGGCTGCGTGTTTCTCGGCATCGGCTCGTCGATCTTCCATCCGGAATCCTCGCGCCTGGCGCGGCTCGCTTCCGGCGGGGCGCACGGCTTTGCGCAATCGCTGTTCCAGGTCGGCGGCAATGTCGGCAACTCGCTGGCGCCACTCGGGGCAGCTTTGCTCGTGCTGCCGTACGGGCAGCGCAGCATGGCCTGGTTTGCGCTGCTGGCGATCGCCGGAATAGCGATCCTCACGCGGGTGGGACACACCTTTGGCCGTTCGTCCTTGGCTCGGCCTCGCGCGCGGTCATCCATGGCGGCTGCCGCAGACTTGGCGCCCGGTGCGGTGCGGCGCGCGATGACGGTGCTGATCGCACTTATCTTCTCGAAATATTTCTATCTGTCGAGCATCACCAGCTATTACATCTTTTATCTGATCCACCATTTTGGGCTGACGGCGGAAAATGCGCAGCTCTGCCTGTTTGTTTTCTTGGCGTCGGCTGCGGCCGGCACCTTTATCGGCGGCCCGGTTGGCGATCGTGTCGGCCGCAAGCTTGTCATCTGGTGCTCGATCCTGGGGGTGGTGCCGTTCACCCTGGCACTGCCTTATGTCGGGCTCTCTGCCACCATCGTGCTCAGCATTCTCATCGGTCTCATTATCTCTTCGGCGTTCTCGGCCATCGTCGTTTATGCCCAGGAGCTCATCCCCGGCCGCGTCGGCATGGTGTCGGGCTTGTTCTTCGGACTTGGCTTCGGCATGGCGGGGCTTGGCGCCGCGGCGCTCGGCGAGCTGATCGATCTCACCAGCATTGACTTCGTCTATCGGGTCTGCTCGTTCCTGCCGCTGATTGGCGTGCTCACCGCGTTCCTTCCCGAGATCGAACGGCCGCGCCCGGTGCCTTTGGGTTCCCGTTGATCCTCGGAGCCTGTCGGTCGCATCACCAACGCCCTGTTCGACAGCAAGGCTTTTCGACTTCACTATCGAACAAGAGGGCTGGCCGTAGGGTTTCCACAAGGCAAAAACGCCGCGGCGTTCGGCTCATCAAAGGGGGATAACTTGTCTCATCGCTTTCGCATTGCGACTGCCGCAATTGCAGCAGTCGCTGCCGGCATCATGGCAGCGACGCCGCTTTTGGCGGAAGACTATCCGACCCGGCCCGTCACCATCATCGTCGCCTCGACGCCCGGCGGCGGCACTGACATCGTTTCGCGGATCGTCGGAGCGCAACTCTCCAGTCAGCTCGGCCAGCCTTTCGTTGTCCAGAATCTGCCCGGCGCCGGCTCGCTCACCGGCACCGAGGTCGCCGCCAAGGCGGTGCCGGACGGTTACACACTGCAGACCGGGCTCAATGCCAGCATGGCGGTGAATCCCAGCCTGTTCAAACACATGCCCTATGACCCGGTCGCCGACTTCACACCGGTCGGCATGATGGCAGAATTCCCGTTCGCCATCGTGGTGAGCAAGAATTTTCCGGCGCACTCGCTCAAAGAACTCATCGCGATGGCCAAGGAGCGGCCCGGCGAGATCAATTACGCCTCGGCCGGCATCGGCACCGGACAGCAATTATCGATGGAGCTGTTCAAGCTGATGACCGGGACCAACTTTACACACGTGCCTTATCGGGGCGCGGCGCCGGCCTATACGGATGTTATCTCCGGCCAGGTGCCGGTCTTCTTCGATAACCTGGCGAGCGCGCTCGGCCAGATCAAAGGCGGCTCCGTGCGCGCGCTCGCCACCACAGGCAAGTCGCGCTCGCCATTGTTGCCGGACGTGCCAACGGTCGAGGAGGCCGGAGTGCCGGGCTACACGTACTACACGTGGTTCGGTTTGTGGGCGCCGAAAAAAACGCCGCAACCCATCGTCGCCAAGCTGCACGCGGAGCTGGAAAAGGCGCTCGCCGCGCCCGCCGTGCGTTCGCGCATTGCCGCTGCCGCCGGTGAAACCATGAACATGCCGCTTGCCGATATCGACCCGTTCTTGAAATCCGAAATCGCCAAGTGGGCGAAGGTGGTCAAGCAGGCGGGGATTGCGGTTCAGTGAAGGGCGCGGCGCGCGACCCGTAGCGCCGAAAGCCTTCCGATCTCTATTCGCCGACGATCTGCGCGCGCAAGATGCCGATTCCGGTGATCGCGACTTCGAGCGTATCGCCGGGCTTCATCCATAGCGGCGGCTTGCGGCCGTGGCCGACGCCTTCG
>Ga0208849_1001599_pt1 | contig 15019 bp, 12 predicted proteins | sample NGESurdeep072012_10_FD_184470 | JGI IMG/M metagenome (GOLD analysis project Ga0208849, IMG submission 184470) | Arctic peat soil microbial communities from Barrow, Alaska - NGEE Surface sample 53-3 deep-072012 (SPAdes) | ecosystem: Environmental > Terrestrial > Soil > Wetlands > Peat ...
ACTTACGGGCGTCTACCTCGCGAGTCCACCACTGGACTTCTTCACCCACGACACGTACTTCATCGTCGCCCACTTCCACTCCATCGTCATGGCGCTCGTGCTGGGCGCGATGGGTGGTCTCTACTACTGGGGTCCAAAAATCACCGGTTATCTCTTGAACGAGACAATTGGCAAGGTTCAGTTCTGGTTCCTCTTCATCGGCATTCAGCTCTTCACGTTACCCATGTACTTGCTGGGGCTTCGAGGAATGCCCCGACGTATTCCCGTCTACCCGCTGGACCCCTCGTGGCAGTTCTTGAATCAACTCGCGACCGTCGGCGCGGTGCTTATTGGTATTTCGACGATCGTCTTTGTCATAAACGTCGCCTACAGCTGGAAAAGGTATCCGGCCGGCGACAATCCCTGGGATGGCCACACGCTGGAGTGGTTCACCACGTCGCCGCCCCCACACCACAACTTCTACCGCCTGCCCCGGATTCGCTCCGAGCGTCCGACCTGGGACTACAACCACCCCGGCGACGCGGCCCTCGAGCACGGACACCACCACGAGCAGCTCGACGAGGTCCCCAGTGAATGAGGATCGAAACAACGGTGTTGCTCGCCCTCAGAAGCTTTTTGGATACATGAGTGCTCAGACCGGTTCTGAGGACGTGAGAACGCTAGCGCGTGATGCTATTCGTAACTTTGTTTTTCCGTTTCGTGCGCGGTGGTTCCTGCTAAAGGTACAGCCGTCAAATAAAACCGTACCCGAAAACGATCCGCTGGAAACTTGGACCCTGGGCGCTGGTGTGGTGGGTAAATCGCGCCAGGAAAGTTAGCGTCTCCCGCAAACCCGTCGCGGCTCATTTCAACGTGCTCGATCTCAACCTCGCAAGCGGTGTTGAACCTCCTAGCGACTCCGTAGCAGGAGGATTCTTCTCCACGAGTTCGTGCGGGCTCTGCGGTAAAGCCTCTACTGCCGCGGTACGTACGCGCTCGACCTTTGACGTTCACGACGACGGGCTAAGCGTTACCTCAATGATGTTGGCATCTTTACCCGGACTGCTTCGCACGGCCCAAAAAGTATTCGTAAGAACCGGCGGACTTCATACCGCGGCGCTGTTCAGCGCCGCGGGTGAGCTACTCGTACTTCGCGAGGAGGTCGGGCGACACGAAGCTGTCGAAAAAGTCATCGGCTGGGTGCTGCGCGAAGGGCGACTGCCGTTACTTTCCACGACCTTGCTGGTCTCGGGTCGTGCGTCCTTCGAACTGGTCAAAAGGCCGTCATTGCCCGTGTTCGGACGCCCTGCGCGGTGTTCGCGCCATCGTCGCTCGTGGCGAATTTGGCCGTGAAATCGAGCGTGACGCTCGTGGGCTTCTTTCGCGATCCCTCAATGGTCGTCTACGCCGGGTTCGACCGCGGCGTCGACAAACTTACGCGTTAGGCTCGTTTCGCCTTCGTACAACGCTCTCTCTACGTCGCCGCCTCGATGCGAATGATGATGGACTTTGACGCCGGCTGATTGCTGCCCAGCGCCGTTGAATCCAGGGGCACCAACACGTTGGCCTCGGGAAAGTACGCCGCGGCGCAGCCCTTGGGAGTCTGGTAGGCGACCGTGCGAAATCCTTTCGCGTAGCGTTCACCGTCGGAGAAGACACTGATGAGATCCACTTCATCCCCATCGTGCAGTCCCCGGTCGGCAAGGTCCGCTTCGTTTACGAAAACCACGCGACGTCCGCCCCTGATACCGCGGTAGCGATCGTCATACCCATACACTGTCGTGTTGAACTGGTCGTGTGAGCGCACGGTCTGCAAGATGAGGTGTCCTTCGGGTACCACGATCACGTCAAACTCGCTGCGCGTGAAACGCGCCTTACCCGTCGCCGTCGGAAAGGTTCGTGAGTCGTGGGGACCTCGGGGCAACATGAAACCACCTGGCTCGCGCACACGCCGTTCGTAGTCGTCAAATCCGGGTACGACGTGTTCGATGTGGCGGCGAATCACTCGATAGTCACTCGCCATCGTATTCCAGCCAATATCCTCACCAAAGAGCGCTTCGCCAAGACCGGCCACTATCGATACTTCGCTACGTAGATGTTCTGAACCCGGATTGAGGACACCTTTCGACTTGTGCACCATGGCTAACGAATCTTCGACGGTCACGATCTGTTCGCCGCTCGATTGCTCGTCGCGCTCTGAGCGACCTAGACACGGCAGTAGCAACGCTTCGTTCCCATGACAGAGGTGGGAACGATTCAGCTTGGTCGCGACGTGCACGGTCAACTTGCAGTTCTTCATCGACGCCTCACTGACCGCCGTGTCGGGCGTGGCGGAGACAAAATTACCGCCCAACGCAAAGAAGACGTCAATCTTGCCGTCGCGCAGAGCGCGGATCGTGTTCACCGTGTCGTAGCCATGCTCGCGGGGCGGCTCGAATCCAAACTCATCACGCAGTTTGTCAAGGAAGGTGTCCGGCATCTTCTCCCAAATTCCCATGGTGCGATCCCCCTGGACGTTGCTGTGGCCGCGAATGGGCGACGGGCCCGCGCCCGGACGACCGATGTTGCCTCGCAGGAGGAGAAAATTCACGACCTCGTGAATGGTGGCGACGGCGTTGCGGTGTTGGGTGATGCCCATCGCCCAACAGACGATGACGCTCTTGGCGGCCACCACGTCGCCGGCGAAGGCTTCAATCTCTTTTCGCGTCAATCCACTTGCCTCTTCGATGGCGGGCCACTCGAGTTCGCGCCACCCCTGACACGCCTCTTCGAAGCGATCGCAATACGTTTCGATGAAGAAGTGGTCGAAGATCGTGCCCGGCGCCTTCTCTTCGAGAGCCAACAACGCTTTGTTGACACCCGCGAACATGGCGAGATCACCGTTCACGCGCACCGCCAAGTACCGATCGGACAACTTCGTCCCGCCGCCAATCAGACCGCGAGCACTCTTCGGGTTCTTGAATCTAACCAATCCCGCCTCCGGCAGCGGATTAGCCGACACGATGCGCGCACCACGTTTCTTCGCCATCTCCAGCGCGGTGAGCATACGAGGGTGATTGGTGCCGGGGTTTTGACCAATGATCACGATCAACTCGGCGTGATCAGTGATGTCCTCGAGCGTCACCACTCCCTTACCGACACCGATGGTCTCGGAGAGCGCAGTTCCACTCGACTCGTGACACATGTTCGAACAGTCCGGCAAGTTGTTCGTCCCAAGGCGCCGAGCCAGCAGTTGATAGACGAAGGCCGCTTCGTTACTCGCTCGGCCACTGGTATAAAAGGCCGCGCGGTTCGGGTCGGGCATCGCGCGAAGGCGATCAGCGGTAAGTCGCAGCGCGTCGTCCCAGGAGATCGGGACGTAGTGGCTCGCTCCTGGGGCTAGGTACATCGGCTCCGTCAGACGACCGTGGTGCTCAAGCATGTGAGCATCTTCGAGAAGCAACTGTGCGATGGAGTGATGAGCAAAAAACGAACGATTGACGCGAGCTCGCGTCGCCTCCCACGCGACGGCTTTGACGCCGTTCTCACAAAACTCCGCGTGGCTCCGTTCGCCCGGTTTCGGTTCGGCCCACGCGCAGCTCGGGCAGTCAAAACCATCAATCTGGTTCATCTTTATCAGCGTCTTCGCTGTTCGTGTGGGGCCCATCTCAGTTCGCGCGTAATACGTCGATTCGCGCAATGCCGGTATGCCAACCGCAGAGGTTTCTGGTTTCCTGACGTTAATTTCGTCGTCTGAATTCGCGGTCATTTCTCGCACCATCACTTTCAAGTGAGATGTCTCGGGAGCGAATACTGCCACTGAGGAGGCGTCTCTCCTAATTATACCGCGGCGGCGAACGCTGACCGAGCGCCGCTAAGTGCTCGTCAGTGCGTCGACAAGGTGAGCTGACCGGGTGACACGTAAGGTTCCTAATTCGTCCCTTCGTAAGTTCCTGTGGGCTAGCGGCCACCTATTGATCAAGGACCTCTTGCAGATAGTCGGCGAGTGGCTGGTATTGCAACGGCCCGTCGTAGCGTACGCCGTTGACAAAGAACGTCGGGGTGGCGTTCGCTCCACTTCGAAGGGCACTCTCAAAATCTGATTCGACGCGACGAAGAGCCCCACTTCCTAGGTCTGCCATCATCTGATGCACGTCAGCGCCGACTTGCGCGGCGTAACGCAATAATGCTTCGTCGTCGAGTTGCCACTGGTTGTCGAAGAGCACGTCGTGCATCTCCCAAAACTTTCCCTGCAGGCCCACCGCCTCGGCCACTACGGCGGCCTTCTTAGCGTGGGGATACACGTCGGCGAGAGGAAAGTTGCGAAAAACGAACCGCAGCGACTCACGGAAGTTCTTAAGCAACTCGTCGACAACGATGCGCGCGGCGTCGCAGTAGGGACACTGGTAGTCGCCGTATTCGACGACAATGAGGGCAGCGTCATCAGGTCCGCGCGAATGATCGGCGACACTGACGGGTGTGGCGAGGAACGGGATACCGTTCAAGACATTGTCTCAACTGCGCGTAGCGCTGCGCCCGCACCTGGACTGGCATCTAGCGGCGACGCTTCAGACGCGGACCTCTCCGTCGGTGGCATGTGAACTCCTCTCAGCAAATGCATCAGAACGTGTAAACCATCGAATTGATCGTGAGTATACGATTCAGTCTCGGCGCCCTCACTTTCGACTCGCCGTGTCGCTCGGGTGTCCGCCATCGGATTCCTTACTTCACATCGACTGCTTCGAGCACGCTAGGGCTATCCACCAATCAAGTGAACGTTAGTTCTTGCGAATCCCAACGAATGCAGCACTACGAAGACTGAATATAGTCGCAGCGACTTAGCACGAGGTTCGAATTCAACAAACGCGTCGCGATTCCATTTCACTCAGAATTCGCACAGTCTCGATCCTCACTCGCTCTAACTAAGCATGTCGTGGGCAGGATGCTAACGATTAGCGCCTGATCGTGCGGACTTTGACGCTCGAACAGCCTTGACCTCTCGATGCGCACGCCCGCACGCCCTTATGAACGTGACCCCCGTCTTAGGAAGGCTCCGCAAAAAGGAAGCGTCGAGTACACCGTGGGCTTTGTAATCGAAAATGCCGTGAGCGCCGTGATCCTTCTTCGCGTCTACTGGTTGGCGTAAATTTGACGGTCGGTCCTTCGCGACGAGTTGATCGGTCAACTGGCTATCCCACGCCCCGAGCGCCGCGTACTGGTTACCGATGGTGGGAAAAAGGCTGTCCACGAGTACGAGCATCTTGTTCCACGATCCGACAATTCGCGATCGCTGACCGTCTAGTGCTGCGTCCAAGATGAAACGAGCGGGAATTTCGGGTTGATAGATCGGCGGTACGGGCTGAGGATGGCGATCCATGGTTGACTCGCACCAGTCGAACTGTGGTGTGTTGACCGCGGGAAGGTACACCATACACATGCGGACGTTGCTCCCTTCATGAAGTAGCTCCGCCCGGGCCGCCTCAAAGAATCCACGACAGGCGAACTTCGACGCACAGTACGCGGACTGCAGAGGAATCCCGACGAACGAGAGCGCGGATCCAACGTTGACTACCGTTCCACAATCGCGGGGGCGCATGCGCGCAAGAGCTGACTTCGTTCCCCACACTTGTCCGAGGAAGGTCACCTGCACCGCACGCTCAAAATCAGCTGGCGCGACGTCCTGCAACGGGGCAAACACGGTGGTCATCGCGTTATTGACCCAGACATCGATCGGGCCCAACTCATCCTCTACTCGCGTCGCGGCGCGATCTACTTCGTCAAAGTTCGCGACGTCGGTGGGGACCTTTAGACATCGAACGCCCGCCGCCTCGACCTCCTTCGCCGTCGCTTCCAAACCAACACGACCACGCGCGAGCAACGCCACGTCGAATCCGTGTTCGGCGAACAGTCGGGCCGTCGCTCGTCCGACGCCGGCCGAGGCGCCAGTAATTACTGCAACTTTCCGTTCTTCTGCCATGAGCGCTCCTCTTGAAGTCACTCCCGTCGCAAAGATCACAGCGCAATGTTCGTGGGAGCGTAGTCGTCATTCGTAGCGTAACTGTCAACCACAAAAGCGATTCGGCCAATAACGTGATCAAGTCCACTGCCCTTTGATCGGCACGTGAGATTGCTTCAGCTCGATTAGAACATGGCGAAGGAATCGATGAAAAACTCTGTCCGCGCCGCGACGCGCGATACACGTTACCTAGCGGAGGGGCAACTAACACACACCGCCCCCACGGCCGCGGGGACGTCGTCGAATCGCCGAAGCAAACTTCGATCTTTCTGGGGACCAGTCGACCACGCGTCCCTCAAAGTGACGGATTTGGCGAGCCTCTCGTGCCGACCCCAATTTTCACTTCGCTAAGGTAGATAAAGATAACAAGCCTAAAACGTTATCGCGGCCAGAATTTGACAGGAGCGCCAACAGAGTTGACACATGCGACGGAGAGGAACTCGCACTTTACGTTACGTTTCACGCCCCCAACGCCCGCGTCTCGACGCCGATACTGGTCTTTTTTGGTTGAGGAGATTTCCCGGCGCTTGGCTCTTGTGCGCGCTCGAAGCGTCCGACCAACCTTCGGCGTTGAAGGGAGGACGCGTGGCCGCGGATCCGAGAATTGACGGCTTCGCTGAACTCGCCGACTACGCGGTGCTCTCGGACGGACGAACGTCGGCTCTGCTCGCGCTCGATGGACAAGTCGACTGGTGGGCCATGCCGGTGTTAGATGACCTTCCAATATGCGGTGCCCTCCTCGACCCTGCTCGTGGAGGGTACGTTTTCCTACGGCCTGAGGACACCTTCGACGTGGAGCGGCGCTACATCGACTCGACGAACGTGCTCGAGACGACGTTCACAACCGAAAGTGGCACGATCGTCGTCATTTCCGCGCTCAACGCGGGCGCGTCAGGTCGCCTCCCGTGGACTGAACTGGTGTTCAGCACCATGGCTCTAGGCGGTTCCGTTCGAATGGCCTGGGAGTTTCGTCCGGGTAACCACTTTGGGCATTCCACGCCGCGGGTATCCAAAATCGGCGAGATTGCGGTCGTCGCCGTGGGCAATCAAACCATCGCTGTCGTCGTTGACGCCGCGGGGTCGGTCGATATTCTCTCCGACCGAGTCCGGGGTCGGTTCGTCGCGCACGAGTGTCAGCGCTCGCTCGTTGCCCTGACCGGCACGAAGGAAGTGCCCGTCGTCATTCCCACGCCTGAAGATATTGATCGCCGTCTAGAAAACACGAAGGAAGCGTGGCGCCGGTGGAGCAGCCGCGTCAACGAGTGCGGCGAGTGGTCGCCCTACGTCGTACGTTCAGCCCTCGCCCTGAAGACTCTTGTCGCGGAGCGGAGCGGAGCAATTGCCGCGGCGGTCACCACGTCGCTTCCCGAACGTGTTGGTGGCCCCAAGAACTGGGACTACCGCTACGCGTGGGTACGCGACTCGTCCTTTTCGATCAACGCCTTTTCAAATATGGGCATGAGTGAAGAGGTTCAAAACTCGGTCGCGTTCCTCATTCGAGCAGTGCGAAAGAGCGGGCCGAACTTGCACGTCTTCTATTCACTCGACGGCGAGCTCGAGGTTGGTGAACAAGAACTCGACGTACCGGGCTATCGGTTCAGTCGCCCGGTTCGTTCGGGCAATGATGCCTCGAGTCAGCTGCAGTTGGGCAACTACGGGGATCTCTTTGACACGATCCATCGCTACGTCATTGCCGGGCACGTACTCGATGAATCGACACAAACGTTACTCGTGGGCATTGCGGAACAGTGTCGTGAACGCTGGCGAGACCCTGACTCGGGGATTTGGGAGCTGCACGAACTGCGCCACTACACGATCTCGAAGATCGGGTGCTGGGTAGCGTTCGATCGAGCTGTTCAACTGGTCGAATGTGCTCAACTACCCGACGCGTTGGTTGAACTGTGGCGAGCGGAGCGCGAGGAGATTCGCGAGTTCATCGAGAGGCGGTGCTGGTCGGACCGGAAGCAGGCGTACTCATTGTGCGCGGATAGCGACGACCTCGACGCGGCGGCGCTGTTGGCCGCGCGTTTGGGATTCGATCGAGGTGAACGCCTTCGCAGTACCATCAGAGCCATCAACGACGAACTCTCCGAGGGCGTGCTCATCTACCGATACAGCGGCGCCCACAAGGAGGAGGGTGCGTTCGTCGCGTGCACGTTTTGGATGGTGGAAGCACTCGCCCACTCGAACCAACTCGAACGAGCGCGACGAATGATGAGTGAAGCGGTGGGACGTACCAATGACGTTGGCATACTTTCTGAACAGATTGATCCAGCGAGCGGTGCATTCCTGGGAAATCTTCCTCAGGGTCTATCCCATCTTGCGCTCATCAATGCGGCGTACACGCTCCTTCGCGCGGAACAACGAGCGCAAACTTACGTAGATGGTTCCTGAGACGTGCCAGCCGCGGCCGTAGGCAGTAAGGTGGACGAAGGGGCATTTCCGGCGGTGCACAGTTGATGTGGACGTGCGGACTCAAGAAGTAGGAGTGACGCAATGTCTCCGAATGCCGCTGACAACCTCTGTGATCGCCTCATCGAATGGGGCGTCACCACGATTTACGGATTTCCCGGCGACGGGATTAACGGGATTCTTGGCGCGTTGCGACGACACGAAGACCAGTTGCGCTTTATCCAGACGCGCCACGAAGAGATGGCGTCGTTCATGGCCTGTGGCCACGCCAAATATACCGGTGAGGTCGGCGTCTGCATGGCCACGTCGGGTCCTGGCGCCATTCACTTGCTCAACGGACTCTACGACGCAAAGCTCGACCACCAGCCCGTCGTGGCCATCGTCGGACAGACGTTCGTTCGGGCCTTGGGCGGCGACTTCCAACAAGAGGTCAACCTCCTGCAGCTCTACTCGGACGTGGCGTCGAGTTACTGCCAACAAGTCAACACACCCTCGGCCATTCGTCACAACGTTGACCGAGCGATGCGCATCGCCAAGGCCGATCGGACGGTCACGTGCATCATCGTTCCCGCCGACGTGCAAGACATGGACGCCGTCGAAGAGCAACCCAAGAAGACCCACACCGTGCACTCCGGTATCGGTTGGTGGGCCCCTCGTGTTATCCCTTCGAACAGCCAACTCCAACAGGCGGCTGATCTCTTAAATAGTGGTGAACGTGTGGCGATGCTCGTGGGTGCGGGTGCGATGCACGCCACGGACGAGGTGCTCGCGGTGGCCGACACATTGGGCGCTGGCGTGGCGAAGGCGCTCCTCGGCAAAGCGTCGGTCCCCGACGACGTCGGCTACTGCACCGGTTCGATTGGACTACTCGGCACCAAGCCGTCCTGGGACATGATGCAAAAGGCCGACACGTTGCTCATGGTGGGTTCGAGTTTTCCCTACTCCGAGTTCCTACCCACTACGGGCCAGGCCAAGGGCGTGCAGATCGACATTGCTCCGAGAATGCTGTCCATCCGTTATCCCATGGACTTGGCGTTGGTGGGCGACGCCAAGGACACCTTGGCGGAGTTGTTGCCGCTGCTCCATCGAAAGTCGAATCGCGAGTGGCAAGACGAGATCGTCAAGAACGTGACCAAGTGGTGGAAAGAGATGGATGGACTTGGCCGGCCATCGGACGTGAATGGAAGAATGAGACCACAGGGCCTCTTCTCAGCTCTTTCTCGACATCTCCCTGACAACGCGATCCTCTCTTCAGATTCTGGAACAGCGGCCGACTGGTACGCGCGCCACGTACGCATTCGCACTGGCATGAAGGCATCCCTTTCAGGAAACTTGGCCACCATGGGTCCCGGCGTCCCCTACGCCATCGCCGCGAAATTCGCCTTCCCTGATCGAGTCGCGGTCGCCATGGTTGGCGACGGAGCGATGCAGATGGGGGGAATGGCCGAGATGTTGACGGCCGCCAAGTACTACAAAACGTGGTCCGATCCCCGCCTCATAGTCCTGGTCCTCAACAATGAAGACCTCAATCAGGTGACGTGGGAACAACGAGCGATGGAGGGTGATCCGAGGTTCGACGCCTCACAGGGAGTCCCGGCGCTGTCCTACGCCGACTGGGCCAACCTCATCGGACTCAAGGGCATTCGCGTCACCCACTCGAACCAGATCGAAGAGGCGTATCGCGAGGCGTTCGCGTCGGATCGACCCGTGATCATCGACGCGCTTACAACACCCGACGAGCCCCCTTTGCCCCCGCACATCACCTTTGATGAAGTCAAAGCGCTGACGAAATCAGTAATGGCCGATCCCGCGGGTGGGATTGCGGGGGCGAAGGAAGCGGCGCGAGAGTTATTGCACCACGTCCTCCCAGGTCGACACTAAGTTCATGGGTCGCGTCTCGCACTACCCCAGTCACCGAGAGGCACTCGGTAGTCTCGAACACCTCATTGACGTCGCCTTTGCCGACGTCGCGCACGGTCGCTTCGAGCGCTCGCTGTCCGGTTTGACCGCGGTCGCCGCCGTGGTCACCACCGCCGAGATCTACGTTGAGCACTATCGAGGAAGTTTCGGGAACAAGGCGATGTGGATCCCGATCGTGATCACGCCGCCGGTCATCGTCGCGGGCATCGGCGGCGTCTTCTCCAAACGTTGCGCGAAGACGGCGCTTCCGGCCACGGCGATCATCTATGGACTCACCGGGCTCGCGGGTGAGTACTTTCACGCTCGCGGTGTTAGTCGCAAGCCGGGCGGCTGGTCCAACGCTAGCTACAACGTGCCAATGGGTCCCCCGATCGCCGCGCCTGGACTCATGCTGCTGGTGGCGGGCATGGGGATATTGGCGGCACTCTTACGGCGGGAGAAGTGAGTGAGCACGCTCGGCGAAGGTGATCCCCTTGAGCCTCGCGACCTCTCACGGCCCGATCACCTGCCCAATCTGCGCTCCGACGGGCGCGCGCCTGATCCCAGTTGGTTACCACGCCAACGGCGAGGAACGACGCCGCAGATGATCGGACGCTACCCCGACTACGACGTGCTCGCCTCGATGTCTGACTGGGACGCGGCGACAACGCAGGTGGTGCAGGCTCGAATGGACGTCAGCGTGCAGATGACATTCTTCCGGTTCGAGGAGCAGGCCACGGTCCGGCGATTTTGCGACGTCGTCATGGCCCAAGACTGTGAGCCCCGCGTGCCGGTCGCCGAGTTGGTCGACGCAAAACTTTGCGCGGGACATCTTGACGGCTTTCAGTACGACGACATGCCCGACGATCGTGACGCGTGGCGAATGGTGTTGTCGGGCCTCGATACCGTGGCCCGCGAACGTTACGCGTTGTCTTTCGCCGAATGCGACATAACGGACGCCGAACGGATCGTGATCGACTTTTCTGCCTCGACGCTCAAAGGACATCCGTGGGAGGAATTGAACGAGCCACGAGCGTGGTCGGTCTGTCATCGCGCCATTCTCAGCGCGTTCTACTCCCATCCCTGGGCGTGGAACGAGATTGGTTTTGGAGGGCCGGCCTATCCTCAGGGGTACATGCGTCTCGGACCGCTGAGCATCCTTGAACCGCACGAAACTCGCGGTGCGACGTCCGAGGATCCGGTACGTCGGGTGACAGACAGTCCCCAATGAAGAAGAATTTTTTAAAAGGCGCGATTGGCCCCAAGGACAACGATTCGCGTTATCTCCTGGACGTGGATCGTCGCGACCTGCCCGGTGAGGACACCATGCATCGCTACAGCGACGACGACGAAGTCGACCTCTGTATCGTCGGAGCCGGTGCCGGTGGGTCGGTCCTGGCCCAACGCCTCGCTCGCAAGGGTTGGCGGGTCGTCATTCTCGAAGCCGGTCCCTTTTGGCATCCCGACGAAGACTGGGTTTCGGACGAAGCGGGTTCGCACGAGTTGTACTGGACGCAAAAGCGCATCATCGCGGGCAGTGATCCCATTGAGATGGGAAAGAATAACTCGGGTCGCGGCGTCGGCGGCTCAATGGTGCACTACGCCGGATACTGCCCTCGCTTTCATCCCTCAGATTTTGAAACGCAAACGCGCGACGGCGTAGGCGCGGACTGGCCCATTGACTACGCGGACCTGCTCTCACACTACGAACAGGTGGAGCGCGAACTCCCCGTCGCTGGCCAGAACTGGCCATGGGGCCATCCACACACGTACCCCTTTTCTCCCCATCCCATTTCCGAGGCCGCGTCCGTACTGTGGCGTGGAGCAATGAAATGTGGCATTACGATGCGGGTCGGGCCAGTTGGCATCGTCAACGGAACCTTCGGAAATCGTCCCCACTGCATCTATCGCGGATGGTGTCTTCAGGGATGCAAGGTCAACGCCAAGGCCAGCCCCTACGTCACGCATCTACCGGACGCTCTGGCCCACGATGTCGAGATCCGCGCCAACTCGATGGCGTCGCGCATCGAGATCGACGAAGCCAGCGGTCGGGCGACGGGCGTCGCCTACATGACTGGAAATTCGAACACGGAACGCCTCCAACGGGCGAAAGTGATCGCGGTCGCCGGGTACTCCATCGAGACGCCTCGGCTCCTGCTCAACTCGGTGTCGCGTCGATTCCCCAACGGACTCGCTAACAACGACGACCAGGTTGGCCGCTACGTCATGGTCCAAGGCGCCGCCCAATCGGCCGGTCGCTTTCCCGACGAACTACGCATGTACAAGGCGCCGCCGCCGCAGGTCTCCTCGGAGGACTACTACGAAACTGACTCGTCGCGCGGCTTCGCGCGCGGCTTCTCTATCCAGACCGTGTCACCGCAACCCATTGGTTGGGCCGAACACGTGGCCGCCGAGGGCCATTGGGGGCGAGAGATGCGCGAGTACATGCGCGACTACAACCACTGGACCACGATTGGTGTCTTGAACGAACTCCTCCCGAGTGCGGACAATCGCGTCACACTGGCTGACGAGAAGGACCAATATGGACTTCCGGTAGCCAAATTCACCCATTCGCTGAGTCAAAACGACAAGGACAACATTGCGTATTCCAAGAAGATAATCCGCGACATACTCGACGCCTCAGGAGCACAGGACGTCCTTACGATCTCGCGCTACGCCCACTTGATCGGCGGCGCGAGAATGGGGACCTCGCCCGAGAACAGCGTGGTCGACCGCAACCATCGCGCGTGGTCCGTGTCCAATTTGTACGTGGCGGACGGCAGTGTAGCCCCGACGCAAGGCTCCGCCAATCCGGCCCTTACCATTATGGCGCTCTCGTCGAGGTTGGCCGAGCACTTAGGGGGCGCGAACGCAACATGATCGCTCGCACGCCGATATCAACATTGAAGAAGTCCTGCGGTGCCAAAAGATTGACCTCGCGATTCCGCGAAGGAAGAGAGCGTCACCGTGCCCACCATTGACGATCTGGTAGTCAGCGTCTTCACGATTCCCACCGAAGAACCCGAGTCCGACGGGACTCTCACGTGGCGTGCGACGACCGTCGTTGTCGTGGAACCCACAGCGGCGGGCATCACGGGCATCGGATTCTCGTACGCCACTGGCGCGTGCGCTCGTCTCATCAACGACGTCCTTCGCGACGTGGTCATCGGTCAAGACGCGCTGGACGTGTCGAGAAACTGGTCAGCGATGGTTCGATCGATTCGCAACTTCGGTCGTCCCGGCATCGCGTCAATGGCCATTGCGGCCGTGGACTGCGCGTTGTGGGACCTCAAGGCGAAACATCTCGGTGTCCCGCTGGTGAAGCTCCTCGGACAGGTGAACGACACGGTGCCCGTCTACGGAAGCGGAGGGTTTACGTCGTACAGCGATGAAGAACTCGCCCGTCAGTTCAGCGACTGGGTTCACGAGCAAGGTATACCTCGAGTGAAGATGAAAGTAGGCGAAGCCTGGGGAACGCGGCCCGAACGTGACCTCGAGCGAGTCCAATTCGCTCGTGCAGTGATCGGACCGTCAACTGCTCTCTTCGTCGACGCGAACGGCGGCTACAGCGTCAAACAGGCAGTTCGAATGGCGAAGGAGTTCGCACGCCACGACGTCTCTTGGTTCGAAGAGCCGGTGTCGTCTGATCATCTTTCGTCGCTCGCCGAAGTTCGTTCGCAGACCTCGATCGACGTCGCGGCGGGTGAGTATGGCTATGACCTCTTCTACTTCAAGGCGATGTGCGAAGCGCAAGCCGTCGACTGTCTCCAGGCTGACGCGTCCCGATGTGCCGGCATCAGCGAGTGGCTACGAGTAGCGAGCCTCGCCGAAGCGCACGGACTTCAGATTTCTGGACATTGCGCGCAGTCACTTCACGCACACCCCGCTTGCGCAGTCGCGAACATTCGTCACCTTGAATACTTCGCCGATCACGCTCGCGTGGACCGACTACTCTTCGACGGCGTCCTCGATCCCGTGGGCGGAGTACTACGCCCCGACCTCTCACGACTAGGTCTCGGACTCGAACTGAAACGTGCTGACGCGCAAAAGTTTCGCGTTGACAACTGAGTTCACTTAGGGTCGCGGCGCGCAAAAAGCACCGACTATCTCGAACGCTTACGGGTCAAAGATCGCCCCGCACCAGCATTTCGCGACGGTCGATTTGTCGATGCTGCGCGTTTGTTCGCTTGCAATTTGGGCATACGTTTCGAATCGACGGAGACGCGGCGGGCGATCCTGCTAGGTAGAAGTAGTGCCACGATCCGCCTTGTGAGTCTTCAATCTCTCGTACTTCGAACGTTTCGCTCCAAATGTAACTGCAGTGATTGCAGGAGAACTCATACTGTTCCAGGTAGTGATCAACAATCATTACTAGTCACTTTATCGACCACTAGCCGATCGCAGACGTGCGCACCGCCAGGCAAGCATGACCCTGACCCGGAAGATGGCCGGCGCGAGCGGCGCTACACCAACGACGCACGATTGTTCGACGTCGTTAGCTACGAAAGTTCGCTCACGACTCGATCGGCTCTGGCGTACACCACCATTGAAGGATCGCGCAGGAAGCCCACCAGAGTCATGCCGGACTCCTCGGCTAAATCAACGGCGAGTGACGACGGTGCGGACACCGCACAGAGCATCGGGACCCCCGCCATGACGGCCTTTTGCACTAGTTCGAACGAGGCCCGGCCCGAAACCAGCAAAATTGCGCCACGAAGCGGCAGGCGTCCTTCG
>Ga0208849_1001600_pt1 | contig 15016 bp, 19 predicted proteins | sample NGESurdeep072012_10_FD_184470 | JGI IMG/M metagenome (GOLD analysis project Ga0208849, IMG submission 184470) | Arctic peat soil microbial communities from Barrow, Alaska - NGEE Surface sample 53-3 deep-072012 (SPAdes) | ecosystem: Environmental > Terrestrial > Soil > Wetlands > Peat ...
CCGTCACCCGCTTTGTTCCCGGGCAGATCGTCGCCAGTGCGCTCTACGGGTTCTCGCCCATCATCGTCGGCAACGACCGGCTCGGGCACTACTTCCAGATCTGGATGATCTTTCCGCCCCTGGCCTTCTTGTGGCTCTACGACCTGTTCGTGACACGCCGGCATCGTCCCGTCGTCCTCGGCGTGGCCCTGGGCCTGCTCACCGTGGTCCAGTTCTTCATCAGCACCGAGATGCTGGCGGTCTCGGCCCTGATCGTCGTCGTCGGTGTGGTCGCCGCCGCCGCGCTGACGCCGCGCCTGGCCTGGGCCCGATGTCGTGCAATCCTGGCGGGCCTCGGGGTGGCTGCGGCGATCGTCGCCGTGCTGCTCGCCTACCCCGCCTGGTTCGCGCTCTACGGCCCGCGCCACATCGTGGGGTATGCATGGCCCGGGATCCCCTCGGGGGGTGTGCCCCTCTCGGGCCTCTACTCGGCGGGCCCCGATGTCCACAACCCCATCACGCTCCTGAAGCTCGGTGGCTACTACGGGAACTACGGCCCCAATGCCTCCTACCTCGGGATCGCCCTGCTCGGGTTTCTGGCTGTCTCCGCCATCGTGTGGTTCAGGAGCCGCCTGGCGTGGGTCGTCGTCATCATCGGGGCGTGGTCGTGGTTGTTCTCGCTCGGTGCCACCCGGAGCTGGGCTCCATGGCACCTGTTCGAACATGTCCCCGTGGCGTCGCAGATCGCGCCTGCGTGCTTCAGTGCCATCACGGTGTTCGCCGCCGCCTTCCTGCTCGCCCTGTCGGCCGACGGCTGGTGGAATCTCGCCGTCGAGGCCCACCGCCGGCGCGCCCAGACGCCCCATCATCGTCATGACCGCCGGCTCCTCGGCGCCGCCGGGGCGTTGCTGGCCGCCGTGACCGCCGCCACGCTGATCCCCGTGGGTGCGACATACAGCTTTCCATTCGTGATCCATCGCCAGCCGATGCCCGTGTGGTTCCGCCACGACGCGCCCCGGCTCGCCTCTGACACGGTCGTCCTCTCATTCCCGTTGCCAGGGGGGGCGGCCATGGGCTGGCAGGCCGTCGACGGCATGGGATTCCGTATCGTCGGGGGCTTCGCCGTCGTGCCCGGCGGCGACGGGCGCCACAGTGAGGGCCTGTCACCGTTCCGAGGGTCGACAGCGGTCCTGCAGTCGGTCGCCCGGCGAGGCCTGGCTGCGTTGCCTTCAGCCCCGCTCGGCACCCTTCGTACAATTCGCATGTCGCTTCGGGACTGGGGAGTCCAGGTGGTGGTGGTGCCGATGACAGGCACCGGCCACGGTCTTTCCTATGCGGCGGGCTTCTTTACCGCCGTGCTCGGTCGCCTGCCTCGCGTCGAGGGCCGGGCCTGGGTGTGGTACGGCCTCGGCGCCGATCCGCCCTTGTCGATCGGTCTCACGGCGCTCAACAACTGCGTCCAGGCGTCGACGCCGGCCGCTCCGTTGCTCGGGCCTCGCTGCGTGCTCGACGCGTCGCAACAAAGCGCGTCGGCGGCACCCTGAGATCAGGTCGCTGACGCGAAGCGCCGGGCGTCCTCGGCCGCGTACTTGGCCACCACCGTGTCGATAGCGGCGGTGCGCTCCACCGCCTCGGTGACCTCGGCCAGCCGGCTGCCGGGGAGGGCCAGGGTCATCTCTTCGGGCCCCATCCCGGTGCGGGCCCGGCTCAGGGCGCACCCCACGCTGGCGGCCACCTCACCGTGCTCCTTGGCCAATGCCACGATGTGGCACTGGGGCTTGCCCTCGATCTTGAGTCCCGGCATGGCGTCCGACAGCACCATCATCTGGCGTCCGTTCACCCGCAGGAGCACCACGTCGGGCGTGGTCGTGGCCTCGGCCACCGGGCCGTAGGTGATGACGTCGGAACGCTGCGAGATCGAGGGGATGCCGCCCACCGCGTCGGCGTCCACCCATCCCGACTCGAGCAGCGCCGCCACGTCGTCATTGCCGCCCACCTCCTCGAGGGAGGCGAGCCCGTGGGTGAAGCGGCCCACCGAGCAATTGCCGTGGTCCTCGGGCACGGTGGTGAAGCTGCGCTCAGCGGCGCGCACCCAGAAGACACACCCGGCGGGGACCCGTCCCGCCCGGCCGTCGGCGGCGGGCTCGGACATGGGCTCGTCGAAGGCCGGCACGCCGGCCGGGGCCTCGGTGCCGAAGGAGATGCCGATGGGCGCCACGGCGAGGTGTAGCGCCGCGCTGAGGGAGTCGGCCAGGGAACGGTGATCGGTCATGGGCGCCATCTTCGGCGCCCGAGGGCCCTGCTGTCTAGGTGAGCCCTGCTGTCTAGGTGAGCCGTGCTGTCTAGGTGAGTTGGGCCGAGGAGTCGGCGACGAAGCTGAGCCGGACCTGGCGGTGGGGATTGTCGACGTTGGTGTCGACCAGCACTACGCGCTGCCACGTCCCCAGCGCGGGCCGCCCTCCGAGCACGGGCAGGACCAACGACGGGGACACGAGGGCCGGGAGCACGTGGTCGGCACCGTGTCCCGGCGCGCCGTGGTGGTGCCGGTAGCGGTCGTCGCGCGGCAACAGGCGCTCGAGGGCGTCGACGAGGTCGGGCTCCGATCCCGACCCCGTCTCCATGAGCGCCACCCCGGCGGTGGCGTGGGGGACGAACACCGAGCACAGTCCGTCGCCGCGTCCGAGGCAGAAGGTGTCCACGTGGTCGGTGATGTCGAGGACCTGCCGGCGCGACGTGTCGAGGTCGATCAGCGTGGTGTCCACGGCGCGGCCTTGCTACGCGCCGACGGGAAGGGCCCCTTCGACGGCGTGCACGAGACCGGGATCCTCGGGTTCGACGCCGGGCCGGAAACGCTGCACGATCTCACCCTCGGGCGAGACCAGGAACTTCTCGAAATTCCACTGGATATCCCCGGCCGTGCCCTCGGCGTCGGCCTTGGCCGTGAGCTCGTCGTACAGGGGATGACGACCGGGGCCGTTCACCTCGATCTTCTCGAACAACGGGAAGGTGACGCCGTAGTTGACCGAGCAGAACTCGGCGATCTCGTCGGCGGTCCCCGGCTCCTGCTCCAGGAACTGGTTGCAGGGGAAGCCCAGCACGCTGAACCCCTTGTCGCCGAAGGTGTCCTGGAGCTTCTGGAGCCCGGTGTACTGCGGGGTGAGCCCGCACCGAGACGCCACGTTCACGAGGAGCAGGGCCTTGCCCTTGTAGGGAGCCAGCGAGGACGGCGTGCCCTGCAGCGTGTGGATGGGGATGTCGTAGAGATCGGACACTGTTCCTCCTGGAGGGGTCGTGGCGAGCGCCGTTTCACACTACCGTCGGCGGCGTGGGTTCGATCCGCGCCACCCGGGCCCAGAACGGCACCTTCGACGTCGAGGTGCACGAGGGTGCCAACACCACCTCCCACACGGTGACCGTGCCCCCGCATCTCCTCGAGGCCCTGGGATGGTCGTCGGGCGACGACACGATGCTCGTGCGGCAATCCTTCGAGTTCCTGCTCGAACGGGAGCCGGCCACATCGATCCTCCGGCGGTTCAGTCTCGAGGTGATCGGCGACTACTTCCCCGAGTACGTCGAGGAGATGCGACGCCGGGCCACCTGACCGCTCACGCCCCGGGGCTGGCTTCGAGGCGGGCCCACACGGCGTCGTCGAGGTCCAGCAGCGAGCCCAGCACCACGTCGGCGCGGCGCAGCACGTCCCGCAACGTCTCGCCCGCCCCGCCCGCACTGGGAAGCCCCGATGCGGCCGTGGGGTCGGCCTCGGGCACGGCCACGCACGCCATGCCCGCGCCCTTGGCGGCCAGCACCCCGGCGGCGGAGTCCTCGAACACCACACACGAGGGCGGGTCCACGCCCAGGAGCCGGGCCGTGGTGAGGAAGATGGCGGGATCGGGCTTGCCCACGGGCTCGTCCTCGCCCGAATGCACCACGGCGAAGCTGTCGGCGAGGCCCAAGCGCCGCACCACGGCTTCGATGAGCCGGTGCGGGGACGACGACGCCAGGGCCAGCACTGCGCCCCGGTCCCGGCAGTAGTCGAGGGCACGACCGGCGCCGGGCTTGAGCTCCACCGCCGCTTCGAGACGACGGGCCATGGCCTCGACGACCTCGGCGGCCACCTCGGCGCGGGTCGCCCCCGTCCAGGGATACCGGGCGTACCAGTGGTCGACGGCGTCACCCAGGTACATCCCCTTGGTCTCGAGGCAGCGCTCAACCGTCAGCGGGACCCCGTGACGGCCGAAGACGTCGATCTCCACGTCGTGCCAGATGGGCTCACTGTCCACCAGCAAGCCGTCCATGTCGAAGATCGCCGCCTGGATCAATGCAGGACCGGGTCGGTCAATTGAGGATGTTCACGGCCCGCGACACCACGAGGGCCACCGTCAACAGCGATGCCAGCGACTGGATCATCATGAGGATCTTCGCCCACGGCGTGAGCGGCATGGTGTCGGTGGGGCTGAAGGCGGTGGCGTTGGTGAACGACGTGTACAGGTAGTCGATGAACGCCGGCGACCAGTCGGGCCGGGTGGCGTCGGGCGCCGTCATCTGGGGGAACAGGAAGTCGGGTTGGCGACGGTGGAGCTCGAGCCGGGTCACGGGCCCGCCCCGGTCGAGCTCCCAGTACCACAGGGCGAACACGAGGACGTTGGTGACCCATACCGGCACCGACGAGTAGATGAGGGTCCGACCATCGAGCGCGCTGTGGCCGTTCGTCACCGACAACAGCTTGTGGACGAGCTCGCCCAACGACACCACATTGGCGAGGTTCACAAACGCGATGAGGGCGATGGCGACGGGGCGCAGTCGTCGCGACTCACGGGTGAGACGGGGATTGGCGATCAACAGCGACGCACCGAGGACGCCTTCGAGGGCGGGGATCAGCCACCTCGGCCCGAGACCCGAGATCAACTCGTCAGGGAGCGCGAAGTACAGGGCGATCGAGGCGGCGACGGCCAAGGTGGCAGGCCAACGAGGCTCGCTCTGTGCCCTCTCGCCCCATTCGGCCCCGTCGCGGCGGGCCTCGTCCGAGCTCTCCCCGCCCCCGGGGGCTCCGCCCGCACCGCTCCCCGAAGGGGCGTTTTGCTCCTCGGCCATCGCACGCCACGGTACCCACGAGGCCTTCCGAGCAGCGTGACCCTCCCAGAAGGTTATGAACGTGGGGAGGCCCTCGTCCGTATCCTTGGATGAGGACCACTCCGGCCAGCACACCGGCCCGGTCGACGATCCAATCAAGGGAGCATGACCATGGACCACCACGCAGACGCCGCCACCACGCCCCGGCGTCGCGCCCCGCTCGCATCGCCGGGCCTCAAGCGCCTCGCCCGGCCCGGTACGGCGGTGGCGACCCTCGCCGTGGTGGCCCTGGCCCTCGCCGCCTGCGGGTCGTCGAGCCCGAGCAGCTCCGCTACCACGGCGGCCAACACCGGCACCGGCACCACCGCCTCGTCCGGCACCACGGCGGCCTCGTCCGGCGCAACCGTGATGAGCGCCAGCACGAGCTCGGGCAAGGTCCTCGAGAACAGCGCCGGCATGCCGCTCTACACCTTGGCCGCCGGGACGAGCTGCACGGGAGCGTGCGCCACGGCATGGCCCCCCCTCACCGTGTCCGCCGGCTCCACTCCGACCGGGGGCTCCGGGGTGACGGGGACGCTCGGGACGACGACGGCCGGCGGCGCTACCCAGGTGACCTATAACGGCAAGGCGCTCTACACGTTCTTGTCGGACTCGGCCGGCCACGTGACCGGCGACGGGGTCGCCGGGTTCAGCGTCGTCAAGGTGTCCGCGTCGACGACAGGTGCGAGTGTGGGAGCGAACAACACTCCCGGCACCACCAAGGCGCCCTCCACCACCGCCGCATCCGGCGGGGGCTACCAGTATTGATCCGGAACGCGGTCGGGACCGACGGTCGGCACGCCACCTCTGCCATGGTCACGCCTGGTAGCCCCACCGACCCTCCCGTCGCCGACGCGGCCCGTGGCGCTGGGCGCGAGGACCCCGTTTCGGAGTCCGCCGACGCGGCAGGGCTGCGCGTGGCGTTCTTGGCCCACGGGGGCGAGCTCGACGGCTACGCCCGGCGCTCGCTCGGCGATCCGCGCGCCGCCGAGGACGTGGTCCAGGAGACCTTCATCCGGGCCTGGCGCGCCCGGGACCGTTTCGACACCAATCTGGGGACGTTGCGGACGTGGTTGTTCACCATCGCCCGGCGGGTGGTCATCGACCACGCCCGCGCCCGGGCCATACGCCAGACCGACACCCTGTCCTCCGACGTCGCCAGTGTCGACGACGACGTCGAGAACGCCATGGTGGGGTGGCAGATGGAAGAGGCGCTCGGCCGCCTGCGACCCGACCACCGTCAGGTCCTCATCGAGACCTATTACCGGGGCCGTTCGGGACGAGAAGTGGCCGAGGAGCTCGGGATCCCCGAAGGGACCGTCCGCAGCCGGTTGTTCTATGGGTTGCGCACCTTACGGCTCGCCCTCGAGGAGATGGGGTGGGACCGGTGATGCCCGACCCCTGCGAGCACTTCCAGGGCCTCATCGCCATGGAGGTCGTGGGCCAGCTGACGGTGCACGAGGGCGTGGCGCTGAGTGCGCACACCGAAGGGTGCGCGTCGTGTCGCGACGAGCGCCAGGACCTCATGATGCTGTCGATGGTCCTGGGCGCGGCAGACCCCGACCGCTTCACCGAGCACGAGCTCCCGTTCCGGTTGCAGACGGCTGTCCTGGACCGCCTGCGGGCCGAGGAACGGCGCGAGCGACGCGCCCATCGCTCTCGCTACGTCCTAGCGTCCAGCGCCGCCGCGGTGCTGGTGGCCGTGGTCCTGGCGCTCAGCCTGGCCTGGCCGTCGGGCCCGAGAACGACCACGGTGGCGTTGGTCGGGCTGCCCAAGGTGCACGCCACGGCGCGCCTGACCCCCGAACCGTGGGGGACGGCGATGGACCTGCGCGAGTCCGGACAACCGTCGGGCGAGGTCTTGTCGGTCTTCGTCCGCACCGTCTCGGGCTCGTGGTGGCAGACCGGCACCTACCGCACGATCGGCACGTCGGTCCACGTCACCATGGCCTGCGCCCTGAAGATGGCGAAGATCAAGAGCGTCTGGATACGGGAGAGCTCGGGGCGCACCGTCATGCACGGCTACCTGGCCCCGGCACTCGATCAGAGCTGACACACCGCATCCCCTACGCTCGGCGGACGTGGCCAGCCCGCCCGGAGACGGATCGCAGCGCCCACACCTGACGGCCCCGTCCGACGGGGTCGTCGCCCGCACCGTGGCCGATCTCCTCGAGGCGCGCCGCGGCGACGACAACCCCGGACTGCACTACGGCGACGCCGCATGGTCGTGGCGCCGGGTCGTGTCCGAGAGCCGGCTCCGGGCCGGGCTGGCATCGGCGCTGCGCCGACCCGGACCGTTCCACATCGGGATCCTGCTGGACAACGAGCCGGAGTACCTCTTATGGCTGGGAGGGGCGGCACTGGCGGGGGCGACCGTCGTCGGCATCAACCCCACCCGACGGGGAGACGAGCTCGCCCGCGACATCCGCTTCACCGACTGCCAGCTCCTCGTCACCGATGAGGCCGGGGCGGGGCTTCTCGAGGGCCTCGACCTCGGGGTTCTCCAGACGGGGCTCCTGCGCGTCGAGGCCGAGGACTACCGCTCCCGCCTCGAGCTCCTTGCCCCCTCCGGTCCGGAGACGGTGCCGCCTCCGGTCTCACCCGACGACCTGCTCCTCCTGCTCTTCACCTCGGGCACCACGGGGGACCCCAAAGCCGTGCGTTGCAGCCAGGGGCGCCTGGCGGCCATCGCCGGTCGTGCCGCGGAGATCTACGGATTCGAACGCCCCGACATCTGTTACTGCCCCATGCCGCTCTTCCACGGCAACGCCATCATGGCCCTGTGGGCGCCGGCCCTGGCCGTCGGCGCCTCGGTGGCGGTGGCGGGCCGCTTCAGCGCGTCACGCTTCCTCGCCGATGTCCGTCACTTCCGCGCCACGCGCTTCACCTACGTCGGCAAGGCGCTCGCCTACGTGCTCGCCACCCCCGCCGGCGACGACGATGCCGACAACCCGCTGCGCCTGGGGTTCGGCACCGAGGCGTCGGGCCCCGACCGCGCCATCTTCGAGCAGCGCTTCGCCTGTCGTCTCGTCGAGGGCTACGGATCGAGCGAGGGGGGCACTTCCATCAACGTCACCCCCGACACTCCCCCGGGCTCGCTCGGGGTGCCCCCGCCCACCGATGACGTGGCGGTGATCGATCCCGACACCCGGCGCGAATGCGACCGGGCCCGATTCGACGACGGCGGCAGGCTCGTCAACGCCGGCGACGCCATCGGCGAGATCGTGAACCGCACCGGGGGTCGGGGCTTCGAGGGCTACTACAAGAACCCCGACGGCAACACCGAACGGGTCCACGACGGCTGGTACTGGTCCGGCGACCTCGGTTATCGCGACGCGGCCGGCTACTTCTACTTCGCGGGGCGAGGCGGGGACTGGCTGCGGGTCGACTCCGAGAACTTCGCCGCCGCCCCCATCGAACGAGTCATCGAACGTCACCCCGACGTCGCCGCCGCCGCCGTCTACGCCGTCCCCGACCCCCGATCCGGAGACCAGGTCATGGCGACCATGGAGCTCCGCCCGGGGGCGAGTTTCGACCCCGAAGGCTTCGCCACCTTCCTCGGGTCCCAGCCCGACCTCGGGACCAAGTGGCCACCGCGTTTCATCCGGTTGTCGCCGGGTCTCCCGCTCACCGCCACGGGCAAGATCACCAAGGCAACGCTTCGGGCCCAGGGGTGGGAGTGCGCGGACCCGGTGCTGTGGAGCCCCGGGCGCGTCGCGCTGCGCTACCAGATCCTCACCGACCACGACCGACTCGCCCTGCGGGCCGAATTCGAGGGCCACGGGCGCGCGCCGCTGCTCCCCCCCGGTGGTGCCCCCGCTCTCGACTAACCGGTCACGACGTGCTCTGATCGGTACCGACCAGGAAGAAAGGCCAGAACAGCATGAGTGTCATGAAGAGGTTGTCCGGGATCGTCCAGGCCAAGGCGAACAAGGCGCTCGACAAGGCCGAGAACCCTGCGGACATGCTCGACCTCTCCTACGAGAAGCAGATGGAGAACCTCACCAAGGTGCGCCGAGCCCTCGCCGATGTGGCGACCGCCCGCAAGCGCCTCGAGCTCCAGGCGACGCAGCTCCAGGCCCAGGCACAGAAGCTCCAAGACCAGGCCAAGCAGGCGCTGGGCCAAGGCCAGGAGGACCTGGCCCGCCAAGCGCTGGCCCGACGGGCCACGTTGGCGGAACAGCTCGAGAGCCTCGGGACCCAGCACCAGCAGGTCGAGACCCAGCAGCAACAGCTCGAGACCACGGCCAGCCGGCTCCAGGCCCAGGTGGACGCCTTCCGCACCAAGAAGGAGACGCTCAAGGCCAGCTACACGGCGTCGAAGGCCCAGGCCAGCATCGGCGAGGCCGTCTCGGGGATCTCCGAGTCGATGACCGACGCCGGCATGACCCTCGACCGGGCCCAGGACAAGATCGCCCAGATGCAGGCGAGGGCCGGAGCCATCGACGAGCTCCTCGACACCGGGGCGCTCCCCGACGCGCTCGGCGGGGGCGGGGACGACATCCAGAAGCAGCTCGACGCCACCTCCAAGGCGGGACAGGTCGACGCCGAGCTCGCCGCGCTCAAGGCGCAGATCGGTGCCGGAGCCGCCGAGCCCAGCGCCAGCCTTCCCCCCGGGGCCGCCCCGGGGACCAACGGCGGGCCCGGCGGCGCGGCGGCCTCGGGCAACGGCACGCCGACACCCGAAGGGAGCGACGGCTGATGATCGTCCGCATTCTCGGCGAAGGACGCTTCGAGGTCCCCGACGCCGACATCCCTGCCATCGAGCAGCTCGACCAGCAACTGGCCGACGCCATGGAGCGCAGCGACGAGGTGGAATTCCGGAGCACCCTCTCCGACCTCATCGGCCAGGTCCGCCACACCGGGACCCTGGTGGCGCCCGACGACCTCCGGACCTCGACGCTGGCCGTGCCCCACGAAGGCTCGTCCTTGGCCGAGGTGCAGTCCCTGTTGAACGAAGAGGCCTGAGCCTCCTCGCTCAGCTGACGCCTTTGTGCGCCGCGCTCGAGAGGTCGACGAGCTCGGAGAGCTCGCTCTCGTCGAGCACCGAGTAGGCGCGGGCCATGATGCGATTGGTCGACACCTCGGCCTGGTCCCACTGGTCGTGGCGCGCCTCGACCTCGGGGAAGGGCTCGACCCATCCGAAGAGCTCGGTCATGAACGGGGTCTTGATGAGGACCGCTTCCAGCGGCTCCAACCCGAGCGCCAGCACCGAGGCGCCGTGCACCGCGCCGCGCAACTCTCGCAACACATTGAGCCGTTGCAACGCCAGGGCCTTGGGGTCGGTGGGCTCGGGAAGCGCCTTCCACGCCGCGAACAGCGGTGCGGCCGCCGGCGACGCGGCGTCGTTGATCCGTCCCAGCAGATCCGCCAGACGGGCGTAGTCCACCTCCTGAGGGAGGTGCTTGTGCGCCCAGGCGTGCAGACATCCGACGAAGGCCTCGGCCGACTGGCGGCGCGACATCACCGACCGGGTGCGCTCCCAGGCCTTGTCGATGGTGTCGGGGTTGAAGAACACGAAGGCGGCGGCGACCACGCCGGCCTCCACCTCACCGAGGGCTCCACCGCGGCCGGCGAAGTAGAAGTCGACGCCGTCGAAGCCGAGCTCGCCCCCGCGCTTGTAGGTGGCGCCGGCCATCATGAAACCGGCGGGCAGATAGGCGACGGCCTCGGTGCTGGCGCGAGCGGCCTCTTCGGCGTTCATGGTCACGCTCCTCTGTCTGGGCTGCCCGGCGACGCTAGCAGCGCCCACCCGCCACTAGCCTTCGGGTTGATGGAGGCGCCAGGCACCCGATGTGCGCACTGCAGCCGGGAGCAGCGGTGAAGGTCCGCATCGGGATCGGCACCGGGACGTCGGTCATGTCCGGCGACGAGCTCGGTCAGCTCGTGGACGACCTCGAATCGCACGGGTTCGACTCGCTGTGGTGGTCCGATGTCCTCACCGTCCCCGGCGACGACCCTCTGGCGGCCATGGCCTACGCGGCAGGACACGCCCCGCGCCTGAAGATCGGCACCACCATGGTGCTGCCGGGGCGCAATCCCGTGCGGTTGGCGAAACAGCTCGCCACCCTCGACCGGCTCTCGGGAGGTCGGCTGCTCGTCACCTTCGTCCTGGGATTGCGGCGCGCCGCCGAGCTCGACGCCATGGGGGTCGGAGCCGGCGACCGGGGTCGGCAGCTCGACGAGCTGCTCCCGCTCCTACGGCGGTTGTGGACCGAAGACGGCGTCGATCACGAAGGCGAGTCGTGGAAGCTCCATGACGTGACCGTCGAGCCCAAGCCCAAGCAGCAGCCCTTCGACGTGTGGCTCGGGGGCAGCGCCCCCGGCGCGCTGCGCCGGGCCGGCATGCTCGGCGACGGGTGGCTCCCGGCGCTGTGCACCCCGGAGGAGGCCGCCGCCGGGCGCAGCGTCATCGAAGACTTCGCCGCCCAGGCGGGCCGGCGCATCGACCCCGAGCACTTCGGCGTGAGCATCGGCTACACGCGCGGGGACCCTCCCGAGCAGCTTCTGGCTCGTGTGGCCGCCCGCCACGCGGCGGTGGCCGGCGGGGTCGGATCCGATACCGCCGACATCGGTGATCTGGTGCCCGACGGCACCGACGGGCTGCGCCGGCTCATGGGCAAGTTCCTCGATGTCGGGTTCTCCAAGTTCGTCCTCCGGCCCGTGGTCCCTCCCGCGTCGTTCCGACAGGAACTGCAGGAGCTCGCCGAGGGCGTCCTCGACCTGCAAACGTGACCGGCGAGACCTGACCGGCACGCCGTGACCGGCGATCCGTGACCTGCGATCCGTGACCGGCCACGACCGCCGCCGCGACGGCGTGGCATGCTGCAGCCTTCCTGAGCGATGGAGGGGCGATGGGCAAGGCGCGGGCAGAGATCGACATCGACCGGTCCGCCGACGAGGTGTGGGCGGTGACCGGGGACTTCGGTGGCATCGGCGACTGGATGCCCGGGATCGAGTCGTGTCACCTCGACGGCGACGACCGGGTCCTCAAGATGGGCGGGATGGAGATCATCGAGCGCCTCGAACGACGCGACGAGGAAGAGCGCGAGCTCGTGTACGGGATCGTCGGCGGCGTGCCGGTGATCAACCACAAGGCCACGATCACGGTGACGCCGAACGGAGCCGGCTCACACGTCACGTGGGACGTCGACACCGACGACGACCTGCTCGACATGATGCACCAGGTCTACCAGCAGAGCCTGCAAGCCCTGAAGGACCACCTGACGGCCTGACGTGGCCCGACGACACCAGTTCGAAGCATCGGCCCGGTCGAGCGCGCCGGCGGCGGCGATCTGGCCGCTCATCGGCGACGCCACGCGCTGGAAGGAGTGGTCCTGGATGACCCGCACCGACCTCCTGCGCCCGGGCCACCCTGCGCCCGACGGCGTGGGAGCGTTGCGGCGCTTCGCCTTCGGCCCCGGTGCGAGCAACGAAGAGGTCGTCGCTTGGGACCCGCCGCGTCACCTCGGCTACGTGGTGGTACGCGGGCTCCCGGTACGCCACTACCGGGCCGACGTGCATCTCGACGATGACGGGTCGGGCACCGTCGTGACGTGGCGGTGCAGTGTCGAGCCGCTCATCCCCGGCACGGGAGGAGCGATCCGGTTCGTCCTGCAACGCATGGTGCGAGGCTTCGCCACCCGCGTGTGCCGCTACGCCGACGACGGGCCCCGCCCGCAGGCATGACGCCGGGGGTGGCTACGGCGAGTCGTCGGAGTGCCGCACCACCACCACGGGACACGGTGCGTGTGAGGTGCAGTACTCACTGACCGACCCGAGCAGCATGCCGGCGAAGGCACCGTGGCCTCGGCTCCCCACCACGAGGAGCTCGGCACTCCGGGCGGCCTCGGTGAGCACGAAGGCAGGATGACCTTCGGTCACGGTCAGGTGCAGCACGACCCCGTGGTCGGGCCCGAGCACGGCGTCGATCGTCTCCTGCAAGGCTTGGCGTGCGTCCTTGTCGGGGTCGAAGTCCGACGGATAGGGGGGAGCCCATCCCAGTGTCGGCGGGTACTCCCAGGTCGTGATGACCTGGAGCTCCGCACCGGTGAGCCTGGCCTGATCGGCGGCCCACCGCAGGGCGCGCTTCGAGGGCTCGGACCCGTCCACACCCACCACGATCGTCGGTGGCGAACCTGCCGCGGCGTTCATCGATCCTCCATCTCTGTCAGTTGCTTTCTGTCAGTTGCTTTCTGTCAGTTGCTTTCTGTCAGTTGCCCAGTGTCCCGTGGTGACGTGTGCACCGTGGTCCCATCATGCCGGAGCCGGCCCCGGGGATGGGCACGGCGCTCAGGCCCCCAGTTGCTCGCGCAGGTCGTCGAGGGCGCGGTGCAGCGCCGCCACCTCGCCCCGAAGCTCCGCCAGCTCGGCTCTCAATGCGGTGACCTCGTCGGGGGCCGCCACCCTTGGCCCCGCCACGCCGGCCGGGATGGGCCCGACCTCGGGCGCCACCGCCGGGGCCTCGGGGCGCCGATCCGACGGTGTGGCGCGCGCCGAGACGCCGAGCAGCTGGCCGTAGCGGTCCTCTTTCTGCCCCGGGCCCCGAGGGAGGCGGAGCACCACGGGCTCGGTCCGCGTGGCCAGGGCGTCGATCTCGGCCTGGACCTCGTGGAGATCGGAGAACTGCACCATGCGCTCGGTGCGGGTCCGCAACTCCCCCAGGGTCTGCGGGCCGCGAAGCATCAGCACGGCCAGCAGGGCCAGCGGACGGGTCTCGAGCCCCAGTGCCTCGTCGAGGGTGTGGGCGTAGCGAAGGGCCGAGCGCCCGTGCGACGGGTGCACGAACCGCACCAGTCCCCGGCTCTTGACACTGGTCACGGCCGACTCCGTCGTGGCCTCGTCGTAGTCCACGACGGGATCGCGATTGGACGACTGGCTGCAGGCCAGGGTCAGGGCGTTGAGCGTGAGGGGATACTGCTGTGGCGTCGTGAGTTGTTTCTCCACGAGGCTCCCGAGCACCCGGATCTCGGCGGCGGAGAGGTCCATGCCGATCGAGCATATGGTCCACCCCGGGGACGGGCATATGGTCCACCCTGAGGAATAGTCGGCGGTCGAGGCCGGTTGTGCGGTGTGGTCACGCGTGGAGGAGAAGACCCATGGAAGTCAAAGAGCTCGGGCACCTGGTGCTGTACGTGCACAACCTCGAGCGGTCGGCCGCCTTCTACCGCGACGTCCTGGGGTGGCGGCAGTTGGCGCCCACCGAGGAGCTCGGATTCCCGGCGGCCGCCTTCTCGGCCCCCTCGAACCGCACCCATCACGAGCTGTTGCTCATCGAGGTGGGCGAAGACGCACAGGCGTTGCCCCGCGGCCGCCACGTGGGCCTCTACCACTTCGGCCTCAAGGTCGGCGACACCGACGACGAGCTGCGCGACGCGCTGCGAAGCGTGCAGGAGGCGGGTGCCACCGTGGTCGGGACGAGCGATCACACCGTCACCCACAGCCTCTACATCCTCGACCCCGACGGCAACGAGATCGAGCTGTTCGTCGACGTGCCCGGCATCGACTGGAAAGCGGACCCCGCGCTCGTCTTCAGCCCCATTCGACCGCTGGGGTTGTAGCGGGCGCGGACAGCCCGCACCGAAGCCGGACGCGCCCCGCGGCAGCGTGCGCACCGGAGCGAGTCATGAGCGCACCGGAACCGGTCAGGGAACAGGGCGCTCCGCCTGCCGATCCTTGACACAAGGACGGCGAACTGTTCTAGTGACGCCAGCTGCCGATCGTTTGTCTGGCGCCTCCCGACCGGACGTTCCGGACGGATTGTGAACGACACCTCACGCCAGTGGTCGGGTGCTCGAGAGTGCCGGCCGGGGGTGGGTAGGCAAGGGACCACCGTCGACCCCGACGATGGGGGTAGTCATGTCGATCAGCGCCGACGCCGCAAGCCAGATGGACGCCGACACCAAGAAGCTCCACGAGCTCGGCTACG
>Ga0208849_1001601_pt1 | contig 15010 bp, 18 predicted proteins | sample NGESurdeep072012_10_FD_184470 | JGI IMG/M metagenome (GOLD analysis project Ga0208849, IMG submission 184470) | Arctic peat soil microbial communities from Barrow, Alaska - NGEE Surface sample 53-3 deep-072012 (SPAdes) | ecosystem: Environmental > Terrestrial > Soil > Wetlands > Peat ...
CGGCGCACAGAAGTGGTTATCGATACCATCTTTTGCAATTCGTCGGCAGCATTGTTCGACCGATATTCCTGAAGGAAGCCCAGCGTGATGCTTAAGACGACCATGATCGCGATCATGATCGCGGCACGCTGATCGCCGAGGAAATAGGATGCCGTCGCCAGCGATAGCAGGAGGATATTCAACGGATTTATCGAGCGCGCAGCAAGCTCGCCGAGAATCGTATGACGCGTTTGTCGAGCGACCCGATTGGGCCCGACGGAGCGGAGTTGCTGCTCGATTTGACTAGGCGCGAGGCCCACCGCCGTACTGGACAACTGCAGCAATGCCTCGTCGGGCGACAGGCGGGCGACTTCGGCCAAGGCTTTTCCGCTTGCGGCCGATCCTTCGGGTGTGCTCGGTGGCTGCGGCACACGGGCTGAAGCAGTTACCGCCATCGGATCCGGCTTGTTCAAGCATACGTCTCCTTGCATCGACGGCATCCGCTTGGATCAATGAAACGAGTTGCTAGGACGATCAAGCGCGCATTTTTCCGAGTGCATCGGACTAATGTTCGCTCCGACAAGGGGCGATTGATCAAGCCGCTGCATCCAGTTATTGGTATCCGCAAGAAAAGCGCCGGCTAGACCGATCGAACAGACCCAAAAGATATCGACTGAGAATGCGTGAACTTTGATAAGGATCAAAGGCTCCTCGCTCCGCCCATCGAAAGGAGCGGAGCTCGTTGAGGATTGCTCGGAGCGGTTGAGCCGTGTAGGCGAGCTCTCCTTTCATGGGATTGGCCAAGTCTACCGGCAGACAGTCAACGTCTCGAAGCTAAGTCCTTCCCTGGCTGTCATTGATCTACGTCAATGGGCGCGCCAAAAACAAATCCGTCTTCGCAGGAACCATCGTCCGCCGACTCCATTCGTATCTTCGTCCGATACCGGACGCACAACAATTGGTGGACATCATGAAGAAAATTCTCTTAGCGGCGGTCGGCATCGTCGCATTCTCTGCATCCTCATTCGCGGCTGAAACGGCCAAGACTGTCGGCCAAGCGCCGCCATCGTTCTACCTGGCTCAGGATGCCGCGACTTTGAAATGTCAAATTGTCGAGACGCAGCCTGTTGCTGGCAGCAGCATGAAGGTGATCGGCGCCGCTCATTCGACAAAGGCATCAGCAGAGACGGCTTTGAAGGCAGACAAAACTTGCGCCAAGTAAGGAATTGACGGCGTGAGCACGGGGCGGGTCGACTAGCTTACCTGGAGTCCGAAACTACCGACCCGTCCAGCCGCTGCCGACTGCCGCACCGAGGGGGCCGCCAACCACCGACAAAGATAATTGAACTAAAGGCCCAATCGATCGCTGGGCCTTTGCACTGCGCGCCAAAGCAACACAACTATTCCCAACTCGAAAATCCTCAAAAGGAGAACGTCATGCGAAAAACCCTCATTCTCGTTGCGACTGCGGCCTTGTTGACTGGTACGGCAATTACCGGGTCAGCGGTCGCGCGGGACCGTTCGGACCGCCCAGAATTGACCTCGAGCCAAATCATAGATCAAGCAGCGGCCCGCGCTGCCCAGATGAAGGCTGACCTGCGCCTTACTGCAGAGCAGGAGAAGAATTGGCCTGCTTTTGAGACTGCTGTGGTTGATGTGTGGAAGAAGCAGGCCGAACAACAGATTGCCTGGCGGAATGCCCACGCCAAGCAACAAGGTAGCGTCGATCTAATCGACGAAATGCGTAAGGATGCTGATGAGCAGATCGACCGATCCAATGCACGGAAGAAGCTCGCAGACGCCGCCCAACCGCTTTACAGTAGTCTCGACGAACAGCAAAAGAACCGCTTTGCCGAAGCCCTTTTTCGCAGGGATCGTGATCGGCACTCCTATTGAGCAACGAAATTGAATTGCGAGCAGCCCTCCTGACTGCTCGCAATTGGAAGATTCAAATAGATCACGAATCTGGAGGGTCCAATGCGGAATTCACTTTACGTCGGCGCGGCTGCCATGGCGCTCGCAATGAGCGCGAGTAGCGTGAATGCCATGTCGATCAACATCGGCGCCGGACTGAAACCCGCGCTCGATGCCACCGACATGATACAAGGGGCGGCGGTCTTCATTATCTAAGGCAACCGGTACTGCTTCTATTTCAATGGCTGGCACGGGGCCGGCTGGTATCGCTGCGGCTTTGCCTGGCGGCGCAACCTCGGCTGGGGCGGCGAATATGGCTGGCAGAGCTGGAGCTACGGACCTGCCGAGCGGCGTTACGGCCACGGCGCACCGGTTCGCGGAACGATCGAAGGCCCGGGCAAGAACGTCGAGGGCGGCACCACCATTCGCGGCAGCCCGCCGGTAGCGGGATCGAAAGGCGACGCAGAAATCAAAGCTGGCGGCCAGATGCAGAAGAATGCTCCGCCTGTCGGCGGTGATCAGATGCGGAAGAACGCTGCGCCCGCTGGCGGCAACCAGGCTGGCGGCGAAGGCCGCGGTCAGGCTGGTGGCCAGGGCGGCGGTGGCGAGAAGCGATAACGCCCATGGATTATGGGATCACGCCCAGGGATCAACCCTCTAGCGTTTCTATTCTTTGTAACGGCAATATTCATCGCCGTTTTCGTACTCGACGCAAACTTTCACACGGTGCCGGGTCGGGCTTCATCGATGTAACCCTGTTGTCCCGATCTCGGTCCGCGTGGTCCCAGTCTCGGTGCCCCCCGCTCTCTGTGGCGTCCACGATCCATGTCGCGACCGCCGCCCATCTCACGGTCGCGATGCATTCTCCAATCTGGACGCGTCTCACGTATTCGAAAGTCATCTACGGAATAACGTTGATGTAAATCAACGACGACCGGCAGTTCACGCCGCAACTTACGTTGAGCATCGGAGGATATGACTATGGACAAGGACCGGGTTATCGGATCGGCGAAGCAGATCAAGGGCACAGTCAAGCAGGTGGTCGGCAAGGCGGTCGGCGACGCTAAGCTGGAGGCGGAAGGCAACGCTGATAAAATTGAGGGTCAGGTTCAGAACGCGGTTGGCGGCGTCAAGGATACGCTCAAAGGAAAATAGACCAGCTCTTTTTCACAGTACCCTTGGGGTTTCCCTATAGCCGAAATGGCAGGGGACTTTCATCTGGAGGCAGCGATGGTTTTTGAATCCGTAGAGATTTCCACCCCTGCCGAAGAGAGCCCTGCGGTATCATGGCCAGCGATTGCGGCCGGTGCAGTTGCGGCCGCCGCCCTGACCCTCGTTCTTCTTGCATTCGGTGCAGGAATGGGTTTCTCGGCCGTATCCCCGTGGGGCAATTCCGGCATATCGGCGAGCACATTCCAAATTACCACAGGTCTCTATCTGATCGTGGTCGCGCTGCTCGCCTCTGCCATGGGGGGCTACGTCGCCGGCCGGTTGCGTACGAGATGGGTCGGCGTCCATACCCATGAGGTCTTCTTCCGTGACACTGCTCATGGCTTTTTGGCGTGGGCATTGGCCACGGTGATCGGCGCCGGGTTTTTGGCCGCGGCGGCCAGCAACATCGCTGGCGGCGCATCGCCGGGACTTGCACCGGCAGCCAATGTGTCGGCAACTGCGGGGTCCGGCAGTCCTTTGGATTATTATGTGGATACGCTGTTGCGGCCCAATCCTGCCGCAAGCCCAAATACCACCGATCTGGGAGCTGCCCGCCGCGAAATCGCGGGTATCCTGACGAAGGGCATTGGCGACGGCGATGTTGCCGGGCCAGACCGAACCTATGTGGCGCAAGTCGTCGCGGCCCGCACCGGACTTAGCCAGGCTGATGCCGACAAGCGGGTTTCGAACGTCATCGAGCAGGCAAAGACCGATTTGGACAACGCCCGAAAGGCAGCGGCCAAATTGTCTCTGTGGCTCACCGCCGCTCTGCTTTTCGGCGCCTTTGCTGCCAGTCTGGCGGCCACGCGAGGCGGAAAAGTCCGGGATTTTAACGCCAGTCTTACCGACGGGTAAGCTAGACCGGAACAGAGGAGAAAATCATGGGCCGTGGAATTCTGCTTTACCTGTTGGGAGTTCCCATTCCGATCATCATCCTTCTCGCCCTCTTGCGGCATTAGATCGCCGAGGAGTTCTCCGAGATATTGTGCAGCTCGTTTTATTTGACGCCGGGCTGCCATGTCGCGACGAACATTGATTCACTGCTCCGCGTTCGCGAAGCGAGCAACCGTCGCAAAATTACATTTGATTGCGACTGCGTTGCTGCAACTGGCTTTGCTGGAGCCGACCCGCGCAGACGATGTAAAGCCGGACGAGTGCGGTCTTGCATCGGTTTATTCAAGCCTGAGCGAGGAGACGGCAAGCGGAGAAGACACCAGCGCAAAAAATTTGACCGCCGCGCATCGGTCACTCCCGTTCGAAACAATGGTCCTCGACAAAAAGCGAGAAAACGGCCGTTCGGCAGTCGTCCGGATCACCGATCGTGGCCCTCACGTCAGCGGAAGAATGATCGATGTATCGCAGGCTGCCGCACATGAACTCGGCTTCGCGGATTTGACGAAGGTGTGCCTCAAGATCCTGTCGATTCCGGAAGATCGACCAGCCGGTGAAAATTGATTGTTGCGACGGCGGAAATAGCAGCGCGTCGCGATCACTCGCGCCATCCAATCGTCATCTCGGGTTGCGCACCGATTGACGCGGATCAATGACATCCTTGAACGGTTGGTGGGGCTTCCTTGCTGGCAGTCCGCCGTTCTCAATGTGCGGTATGATTGGTTGCTGTTGGCCGGTGAATGGGCTCTAATCCGACGCTGGAGCAATTAGCGATGATCTAAAAAGCAATGAATAAGAAGCAAGAAATTCCACCACCTGCCCATCCCTATAAAAGGCGTGACCCTTTGCCTTGGCAGCAGCCGAAGGCAACTGAGGAAGATCCCGAGGCCGTGCAGCGAGTGCAGGCGATCCTGAATAGCCCCAGCTACCGTCGAGCTGATAATGACATTGATTTTCTCGCGCAAGACGGCGTGCGCGGCGTGCGCCTACAGATCGACTATCTCAAGCCCGAACTGCTGCTTGAAGAGCACAAGATTCACCAAACGATAGTTGTGTTTGGGAGCACGCGAATTTGCGAGCCGGCTGCCGCACTTCGCAAGGTAGATACGCTGCGCGCATCACTAGCTGCCGACGCAAACAATATGGAGCTGCAACGTCAGTTAATAATTGCCGAGCGAATCCATGCCAAGAGTCACTATTATAATGTAGCTCGCGAATTCGGGCGTCTTGTGGGCAGCGCGAATCATGGCACTCGCAAACACCATACGGCCATCATAACCGGTGGAGGTCCGGGAGTGATGGAGGCCGCCAACCGTGGAGCGTTCGACGTCGGAGCCAAATCCGTCGGACTAAACATTAGCCTTCCTCATGAGCAATATCCGAACCCTTACGTCACACCCGAACTCTGTTTCAGCTTTCATTATTTCGCCTTGCGCAAGCTGCATTTTCTCCTGCGGGCCAAGGCACTCGTGGCGTTTCCGGGTGGTTATGGCACGTTCGACGAACTGTTCGAGGTTCTAACTCTGGTACAGACCCGTAAGATCAAGCCAATCCCTGTCGTGTTAGTGGGTGAGGCCTACTGGCGTCGTCCGGTCGACATAGATTTCCTCGTCGATGAAGGTGTCATCGATGCGGAAGATCGGGATCTGTTCTGGTTTGCCGAGACGGCGCAGGAAATTTGGGACGGTATCTTGCATTGGCACGATGCGAGCGGGGAGCCTTTGCATAGGGAACCGTGAGAAGCCTGTATTTCAGTACTGCCGCAACGCCCGTGCGATTGCCGATAGGATTAGCCAGTACGAAGGAGGGTGACTTGAAAATATCCTTTCATGGAGCGGATCGCGGTGTCACCGGCTCCTGTCATTTGGTCGAATGTGCGGGGAAGCGGATCTTGATTGACTGCGGGCTATATCAGGGTAGCCGGGAGTTGGACGAGGAAAACGCCGAACCCTTCGGCTTTGATGCCGCCAGCATCAACTACGTACTACTAACCCATGCTCACCTGGATCATTGCGGGCGTCTGCCTCTATTGGCCAAGAGGGGATTTAGCGGAGAGATCATTACAACGTCAGCGTCGCGAGAGTTGGTGCGGCTTGTCCTTCTGGATGCAGCCCACCTGCTGGAGGAGGACGTGCGACACAGTTCGGGCAGGCTCGGTCATGACGGAGCAGCCCACGACACAAAGGCACCGCTCTATTCAACCCTCGATGCACTGAACTGCCTGGATTATTTCGGACGGATCGCGGTCTACTCACAGGTTCTCGAGGTCGCCGCTGGCGTGCATGCTACCTTCATCGACGCTGGACATATTCTGGGTTCGGCAAGCATTTTTCCTGGAACTTGAAGAGCAGAGCCATCCGAACAGCGTGTTGTTTTCGGGGGACCTGGGCAACACCGGTCGCCTACTGCTGCGCAGCCCTACGACGCCACCACAGGCTGAGAACGTTGTGATGGAAACGACATACGGTGACCGATTGCACAAGCCCCTGGGCCTGTCCGTCGATGAGTTGTTTGATGTACCGAGACTTTCAAACGGGGCGGAAACGTCATAATCCCCACCTTCGCTCTAGAGCGCGCGCAGGAACTGCTTTATTTCCTGAGTCAGGGCATCGCTGAGGGCCGGCTCACAAAATCGACGCAAGTGTACCTGGATTCACCGATGGCTATTTCAGCCACCGAGATCTTTCGGCGCCATCCAGAATGCTTTGAGCCGGCGACCGCGAAGTTGTTTCAAGACGGACACGACCCCCTCGATTTTCCAGGATTGCATTTCACGCGGGAGACCGCTGAATCCGTAGCGATAAACAACATTCATGGCGGGGCCATTATCATGGCCGGCTCGGGCATGTGCGCCGGCGGCCGCGTTCGCCACCACCTGGAGCACAATCTAGGTCGGGAGGATTCGAGCATCGTGTTCGTTGGCTACGCAGCCGTTGGAACTCTCGCGCGCCGTATTATCGACGGCACCAAGCAAGTGACTATCTTTGGCGAGAACATCCCGGTTAAGGCTCGCATCTACACCATCAATGGGTTTTCCGCCCATGCCGACGAAGCTGAGCTGCTGACGTGGCAAAAGCAGACCTGCGCGAAACGCACGTTCCTCGTCCACGGTGAAGACGACACCATGAAACAGTTCGCCGCACATCTTTCCGACACTCGTGTCGAAATGCCGGGGCCGAATCAAGTCTTTGAACTTTAAACTCGCACCTTGATGATGATCGTGCCGAGCCCAGCTTCGCTTGCCGCGCCCAGGTACTCTGACACACTGGTCAATGTTGTTCAAAAATTCCCGAGATCGATGTGACTGCTGGAACTGTCGCCGTTCACGTAACTTGTCGCTTCACTTCCGGATGCCTACCAGCCCATGGCATCCGATGAATGAGACGGTTAGTCAGCCCGACTCGTGATCACCGGGCAATAGCCAGAAGGAATACAGCTAAGTGTGGCAATCGATCTCCCTATTATGTCACGCTGTTGTGCACTTGCTCTTCAGCACGCAGGCCTGACAGGCAGTCGTCCAATAGCGACGTAGTGTCTTGCCCTCTTCCTCATTGGTGTAGTGATAGGTTAGCTGCTCACCGGCGGAACAAAGATAAACGTCGTCCGCGGCAACATAGACGAAGTCGTGCTTGCCGAATCGGCCTTGGCGAGAAGGCCCGAGGTCATCGGCTTCGGCAGATAAACTGTGATGCAGGCTTGCTCGCAGGCCATCCCTTGACTTAGATCATGATGGTCGCCTGTCGGGAGAGCTTTAATGAGCATTCTAAACGGGGTTCCAGTGCGAAGGCCGCGAACATGACCTACCATTTCTCCAGCACTGTCGACATGAAGTTTGACGACGCGGTGGCCTGCCTGAAAGAGGTGCTCAAACAGCACAATTTTCGAGTGGTTTCCGAAATCGACATGAAGGACAACTTCAAGAAGGCGCTCAATCTCGAATTTCGTCCATACCTTGTTCTCGGCGCATGCAATCCACTACTCACTTACCGAGCGCTTCAAGCGGAAGACAAGATTGGAACGATGTTACCCTGCACTATCGTCTTGCAGCAACACGACGATGGCCACGTTGAGGTTTCCGCGATTGATCCCGTTGTCTCAATGCAAGCCATCACCCATGTCGTCGTGAACCAGGTTGCCGAGGAGCTCCGCTCCCATTTGAAAAGCGTGATCGATCAAGTGGGCCACACAGCTAAGTCTGCAGGCATCACCTAGGATATTTGCTTCGCCTCCTGCTGAGCCGTGGGCGGCGAGCTTAGTCGCGAAGGCCGAGAAGGCCTTGATGTTCTCTTCGCTGAGCACACTCGAACAGCATTGCAGGATATGACAATAAGGTCTGCAAAGGATATGAGCGATCTTCCGTTTTCACCCACCCCCGATCCGGCTTGGCTCCTCATCGAAGAAGGTGTCGATCTGGCACGAGAGCGCGAGATTGAGTCGATGTTTGCGATAGGCAATGGATACATCGGTACGAGGGCCTCAATCGCAGAGGACGGGAGATTTTCGCATCCATCGACATTTGCCGCCGGCGTTTACGTTACTGATGCAAGCCCCGAACTCGGCACGAGACTCGCGGTGCTTCCAAATTGGTTTCACGCAGAAGTCAAGGTGGAAGATCAACAACTGTCACTCGATGCTGGCCGCGTACTCGATCATCGGCGATTTCTCGACTTGCGCCAGGGTATGCTATGGCGCGAGTGGCGACAGCGGGACGCGAGCGGGCGCGTTACCCGATTGATCTATCTGCAGCTTGCTTCTCTTGCCGATCGACACATCCTCCTCCAGTCAGTCACGGTAACGGCCGAAAATTACGCAGGAAAGATAACTCTTACCACACGTCCTATCCCGTCCGGCGAAATCCGCGTGGAAACCGCGCAGATCGGTCCCGAACCTGTCGTGCTCATGCGCGTATCGGAGATAGACGTCGCGATTGCCATTACGTCCATGCTGCACCGCTCGGACACGTCGAGAACGTCGACGCACGAAGACCGATCCGAGGGCGGCGAAGAGCGATGGTCTTGGGAGACAAGCCTCGGTGAAACGGTCCGCCTGGATCGTATCATCACTGTCTTCACGTCGCGTGACGTTGTCAACCCAGCCAAGGCGGCTTTGGACCATCTCGCCAAAATCCGCACGTGTGGCTTTCCGTCCGTCGTGCAGGCGCATGTCGATGCCTGGTCTCGCAAGTGGGACGCCGCGGAAGTTCGGATCGCGGGTGACGAACAGGCGCAGCGCGCACTTCGCTTCGCATGCTATCACCTCATCGCGGCGGTCAACCCCACCGACGAATACGTCTCGATCAGTGCGCGCGGACTGACCGGCGAGGCGTATCGGGGTCATGTGTTCTGGGACACCGAGATCTATATGCTGCCATTCTATGTCTTCACCGATCCACTGTCGGCTCGATCTCTGCTGATGTACCGTTACCACACGCTCGATGCGGCGCGGCGCAAAGCCAAAGAGCATGGCTATGAAGGTGCCCTCTATGCCTGGGAATCGACCGATACCGGTGATGAGGCAACTCCGCGGCGCGCGGTCATGCCCGATGGCCGGGTCGTAACCATCCTTACAGGGGAACGAGAGCACCACATTAGCGCCGACATTGCGTACGCCGTTTGGCAGTACTGGCGCGCGTCGGGGGACGACGCCTTCATGCTCGCAGCAGGTGCCGAGATCCTCGTGGAGACGGCACGCTTCTGGGCGAGCCGGGCACAAGTTGAGCCTGATGGTCGCGCCCACCTTCGGCAAGTGATCGGCCCTGATGAGTATCACGAAGTGATCGACGACAACGCGTACACAAATGCGATGGCAATTTTCAACCTCCAACGCGCTGCGGATACCATTGAGATCCTGCAGCGCGAGCAAGTCGCCGACTGGCAGCGGCTATGCACAAACCTTGACCTTGCCGAGAAGGAACCCGCGACGTGGCGTGCGCTGGCTGGGCAGCTGGCGACGGGTTTTGATCCTGCAACCAAGCTCTTCGAGCAATTCGCTGGCTATTTCCAACTCGATGAGGTGGATGTAGTGCGCCAGCGAGCCTCGGCCATGCCGATTGACGCCTATCTCGGACCGGAGCGCGTGCGTCGCTCGAAGGCGATCAAGCAGGCAGATGTGGTCGCGCTCAGCGCAGTGCTGTGGGATCAATGGCCTGTCGCGGTGCACGAGGCGAACTTCCGCTATTACGAACCTCGCACCGCCCATGGCAGTTCGCTGAGCCCCGCGCTTTACGCCCTCGTCGCCGCCCGGCTCGGCGATGGGGCTCTTGCGCAAGCTTATTTCCGCCAAGCTGCCGAGATCGACTTGGCCAACAACATGGGTAATGCCGCCGGCGGCGTTCATATGGGCGCCCTAGGTGGCCTTTGGCAGGCTGCGGTATACGGGGCGGCCGGCCTACGCGCACGCGAGGATGGCATTGCGCTCGACCCACGTCTGCTCCCCGGATGGACCGAAATGGCATTTCCGGTGCAATGGCGGGGACGCTTGCTGCGTTTGCGCCTGGAAGCTGACCGCAGGTGTATCGAGGTCAATGTCGAGAGCGGTGGCGAGCTCTGTCTCTCGGTCCCCGAGGGGCCCGTATGCCTCGCCCGTCCAGGCCGGCGCTATGTCCTGCGTGGCGACCGCTCAGGATGGGGTAGTTGGGAAGAGGTGGGCCAATGACTTCTGCGCAGACAGTGCTGGTCCCCCTCGACGGCTCCGTCCGCGCGACGGCGGCGGTGCCCGTGGCGCGTGGGCTTGCCGAATTGTTTCATGCCACCTTCGCCGTTCTCCATGTTTCCGAGGAGACCTTGGAATCCGCCGCGCTGGTCGACCGCATGAAGCTCTCATCCCAAGACCTGCGTGGGCTGGTTGTAGATCAGCGTACGGGTGCGGCCGCGGCCCGTATCGTGCAAGAAGCCACCGAGCGACACGCAGCCCTGATCGTCATGTGCCCACGGACACGGATGGATGCCAGACCGCGAACATTTGGCAGTGTGGCCGAGGCCGTTCTTCGCGCAGCGCGATGCCCGGTCGTTCTCGTACCTCCAACCCGCGGCCGCAGAGATTGGGCTCTGCGCCAACTGCTATTGCCTCATGATGGGACACCGACGAGCGCCGCAACAATTGGCCCTGCCGCCGACCTGGCATCAAAGGCCGCAGCCAAACTCGTGGTGCTTCACGTCGCTACGGCCGGTGCCGAGCGACCCACTGAACCTGGGACACTGGTCTCCCCCCGCTATGTCGACCAGCCCCAACACGAGTGGCCCGCATGGGCGGAGGAGTTCCTCGATCGGCTGCGCGCTGTCGGGCGCGCAAACGACGGGGTCGACATCCGTCTCGTGCTCGCTCAGGGCGAGGCTGGCTCGGCTATCGTCGATTTCGCGCGACGGAACGATAGTGATCTCATCGTTCTCGGCTGGCGCGGTTTACTCGAGCATGACCGCGCGCGCACAATGCAGTACGTAATCCGTGAATCTATCTGTCCGGTGATTGTATTCCGCCTCGATCGCGACGATGGCAGGTAACCTCCGCTATGGTCATCATCGATGTCGGACGTTTCGGCGCCTTCGTCCTCGACTTGGACGGGGTGATCACGCGCACGGCTTCCATCCACGCCCGTGCTTGGAAACAGCTGTTTGACCAATTCCTCGCCCAGCGAGCAGCGCAGAGCGCGACGCCGTTCCTCCCCTTCGATCCCGAGACCGATTATCGCCGCTATGTAGATGGCAAGCCGCGCATTGTTGGGTTGCAGAGCTTTCTCGCCTCCCGAGGGATCAATGTGCGCTTGGGAGAACCTGGGGATCAGCCTGAGCAGGAAACGGCTCATGGGCTCGCCAAGCGCAAAGACCTCTATTTCCTGAAGCTTCTGGCAGTTGTGGGGGTCCAGGTGTTCGATTCGGCACCAGCATTTCTCCGGGATGCTCGGGGACGAGGTGTGCGCACGGCCATCGCGTCATCCAGTCACCATTGCGCCGAAATTCTGCACGCTGCGAGGCTGACAGCGCTGTTCGATGCACGAGTCGACGGCATCGATCTTGATCGACTAAGCCTCACAGGGAAGCCGGCTCCTGACATGTTTCTGGAAGCCGCACGCCGTCTCAACGTACCTCCAGCGCATGCTGTGGTGTTCGAGGATGCGACGGCTGGCGTCGAAGCGGGTCGCGCCGGCAGTTTCGGCCTTGTCATCGGCGTCGGGCCTGCGGCGCGCGCGCCAGACCTGCTCAAGCATGGGGCGGACGACGTTGTTGCCAACCTAGGCGAAGTCCGGCTGGAGGGCACGGCCCATTTGCCTTAAAGCCGCGCGGGCGTAACGGCACCCTTCAATCGCCATCTTCCTTATCCTCCATTTGATCCAAATCAAGTCATTCGCTTTCCGCTCGAATTTTATGTTTACAGAGGATTTGACCATGAGGATTGCTCAAATCGCCCCACTACACGAACGAGTTCCGCCGCGGCTTTATGGCGGGACAGAGCGGGTCGTTTCGTTTTTGACCGAGGAGCTCGTCCGCCAAGGGCACGAGGTAACGCTCTTTGCTAGCGGAGATTCCGAAACGTCGGCACGGCTCGTGCCATGCTGTGAGATGGCGTTGCGCCTCAATCCTTCCGTGCGGGACCATTTGCCCTACCATATGATTATGCTGGAAAAGGTCCGTCAAAGGATCGATCAGTTCGACATCCTACATTTCCACATCGATCTACTTCACGGCCCGCTGGTTCGCGCCATTGCAAATTGGACATTGACGACTTTGCATGGCCGATTGGATTTGCCGGATCTCGTGCCATTCTACCAAACTTTTCGAGAACTCCCCCTCGTCTCGATCTCAAATGATCAGCAGCGGTATCTGCACAACGTGAACTGGCTCGGCACTGTCTACCATGGCCTTCCGCGCGACCTCCTTGCGTTCCAATCGCGTGCTGGTGGTTACCTCGCCTTCCTTGGTCGTATCGCGCCGGAGAAACGGCCCGATCTCGCCATCGAGATCGCAGCGCAGAGCGGGATGCCGTTGAAGATTGCAGCAAAGGTAGATCGCGCCGATCAAGCCTATTGGGACACCCAAATCCGCCCAATGGTCGAGGCCCACCATCCTGACGTCGAGTTCATCGGAGAGATCGATGAAAGCGACAAAGAAAACTTCCTTGGTGGTGCCGCCGCCTTGTTGTTTCCGGTCGACTGGCCGGAGCCCTTCGGGCTGGTCATGATCGAAGCCATGGCGTGTGGCACGCCGGTGATTGCATTCCGGCGCGGCTCGGTTCCCGAGATCGTGACGGAGGGTGTCTCCGGATTTGTTGTCGACACAATCGAGGAAGCAGTGACGGCAGTCGAACGGGCAACACGCTTGGATCGAGCTAAGGTACGCGCTGAATTCGACTGCCGCTTCACCGCCGAGCGGATGGCTCGGGAATATGTGAATATTTATAGCAATCTCGTCTCCAAGCGCAGCAGATCTGTGCAACTTGAGATCCTCAACGCGAGGCGGGAAGAATGGTACGAGGTTGCGATCGCCGGAGGCCCGATCGCCTAGCTAATGAAGCTTTTGACGCTTCAATTCCGTGATTGCCCGACTCGTTTTGGGTCACCGCGTCGTCGATCTAGGTGCCTTCGTCATATCAGCGGCAATCTTGTCGAACGTGCTCCGGTCGGCGATTTTTAGATGCTGTCGGTCCCGGATCTTGATGATACCGCGCGCGATCAAGCCCCGAAATGCTCTGCTCACAGCCTCAAGCGACATTCCAAGGTATTCACCAATATCCGACCGGTTCATCGGCAGATATATCTCGGCCGTGCGTTCGCCTCTGGCGACCTGAAGGTTTTCCAATAAGTGAAGGAACATCACTACTCTAGAGAGAGCTCGTCTCTGAGCAAGGAGAAACGCGTGACGCTGTGTCTCACGAAGTTCGTGGATGAGCTTGCAGATAAAGTGGAATTCTAAATCGGCGTCTCTCGCAAGTCGATTCCGCAACCCGGACACTGGGAACCGATACACGGCCAATGGTGTTATCGCCTTGGCAGAGTTTGTGTACTTTCCTTCTTCGGCTAGCCCGAAGATATCATCTGGAAACAAAAACGCAGCGATATGTTCGCCGCCATCGGGAGCCGTCTTATACGTCTTTACGACCCCGGTGATGACATTGAAGACAGTATCAGCGGGCTGACCTTCACGGTAGATTTCCTCGCCTTTGTTAAATCGGGCAAGCGACGCGAGAAGGGCCAGTCGCACGCGTTCTTCTTCGCTGAGCAACTGACGCTTTTTCCCTGCTGAGAGAGCCCACGGGTCAGCGGCGCGAATAGCCGGGCCATGAATGTTAGCTGGGATTTTCGCCCTCACCATACGTCGTACCAAGCGCCAAAAATCAACCATAACTTTGATCTTGATCAATTTTCACGCCTGATTGTCTCTGGCCCCCTCAATTAAGCGACCCTAGGATTTTGAGGTTCACCGCTCCGATCTGGGCATCCACCGGTGACTGGGAGTGTTGTGCTCCCGCCTGATCTGGTGAGCATCATGCCCCAAATTCAGCACGACCAAGTTCGGTCCATCACGTTGAGGTGCCGCTTCGACGAAAGGACGGCGGCAGACGCGCCTTCAGGCCATGAGTTCTGCGTGTTTGATTTCCCCGGGTGCGAAGGATGCCCGAAGGCGCAGCACACCGTCCAGACGGTGAGAAGTTCGGAAGATCCCCTGAAGTCGGAGGTGTTGCGCGCATGGATTGCGGGCGCTTCCCGCCCCAAAATAGTTTTTCTCTCCGATCAGGGAGATCAGTTATGGAGAAGTTCATTCACAGGGAGAACTTGACCCTGTTTAAGAAACGTCTCGCGGAGCCGAACACAGACGCGGAGCGAGATGTACTCCTGAGGTTGCTGGCAGAAGAGCAGGCGAAAGAGCCTCCTCCGAAACACGGAAAGCTCAAGCCACTTGATCTGCGTCGAGCACCGCCGCAGGACTGAACACGTTAATGCGTTCATTACATTGAGCGAATGCCCCGGACCCCCATCCGAAGCTCAGTGTAAATACCCCGCTCAGTATCCCCGTACTGGGCG
>Ga0208849_1001602_pt1 | contig 14999 bp, 11 predicted proteins | sample NGESurdeep072012_10_FD_184470 | JGI IMG/M metagenome (GOLD analysis project Ga0208849, IMG submission 184470) | Arctic peat soil microbial communities from Barrow, Alaska - NGEE Surface sample 53-3 deep-072012 (SPAdes) | ecosystem: Environmental > Terrestrial > Soil > Wetlands > Peat ...
CCTCCTAAGCTGTCTCAGTGCCTCGAGCACGTATTAGGAAGGTACGCCTCCTTTCATCCCATCTGAGCGACCGGCGGGCCGCGCTTCGTGCGGCCCGCTACCCACCGCGATGTCATCCCGAGCGAAGCGTTTTTCAGCGAAGCCGAGGGACCTGCTTCTGCACTTCGGTGTTTTGAAAGGGCACGAGTTCACTCGTGCCGCAAACCGCCCACCCATTTCCGAGAAACAAAGTACGCGGCGAAGCCGCACTCAAACCTACGCCCCAACCCGCTCATCAGATCGCGGGACACTTGCCGACTTTCCGTTACTGACCAATGTCGGGAACGTCCCGTCTGTCCCCGGGTTTCGGGTTTCGGGGTTTCGGGTTAAGATGGGTTTCCGTCAGCCGTGAATGAACGCCCATCCGCAGCGGCGGACGAAAAGGTAAACGGGACGGCGGGGTTTCCGTCAGCCGTGAATGAACGCCCATCCGCAGCTCAATCGGAAACCTATACGGAGTGGATGCAGTTTCCGTCAGCCGTGAATGAACGCCCATCCGCAGCGCGATCTCCTGACGAATCAGTCGATCTCCAGTTTCCGTCAGCCGTGAATGAACGCCCATCCGCAGCGGTAGTCGAGTTTTGGATGCAGAACAAAGCGTTTCCGTCAGCCGTGAATGAACGCCCATCCGCAGCGCTCAGAATCTGTCTTACGAGTTTGGCTGTGTTTCCGTCAGCCGTGAATGAACGCCCATCCGCAGCCCGACGACCCTAACACCACGACTGGAAACGGAATCGCAACATTGGAGGCTTTAGAAAACGCACCATGCGAGCCTCGAAAATCACTCCTCGTCCATTCTTTAAGTTCGGTGCTCGGGCGAAGCCCAACCGTCAGGACTGGCCCTCCGGTGACGCACCTCGGCTGTTCGGACCAGAGGATGGTCGGTTACGCGACAACCTTGCGGTTGCCATCATTCGCCTATCCGCCCAGTGCCCGGCCGCGAAACTACTGGTTCGGCCGCCCGAAGGTGGAGGAACCGTCCCGGCCGATAACTTCTCTCAACCACTGTTGAAAGAGATCGAACTTCTTGAATTTACCACCATTCTCCAACTGATGAAGCCCGCGCAAGGCAATAATCCTGCTCGCGTTTGAGTCGGCATTTGCGGCGTAGCCACAAGCCACGCATCTGAACACATCCTGCAGGGCCCTTCCAGCCTCATCCTTTTTGGGGCGGTTAGCAGCATCTTTGTGGCCGCATTGCGCGCAGGTCTGCGACGTGTAGGCAGCCGGAACCTCAACCGGGGCGGGCAGCCCCAGCCGCTCCGCCTTGTAGGTCAGCATCTGCTTGAGCTTGGCGAACTGGCTCTGCTTGAGGAAGCGCCCCATGACGGTGCCGCGGATAGCTTCAATCACAATCTGGGAGCGGTTTTTCTCGGCAATGGCAACGATGCGGTTGGCGTACTCACCCAGGATGGCATCGGCACGCTTGCCGCGCAGAGAGAACCTCCGGGAACGCTGAATCCCGCGCTTCTGGAGGTGCGCAATTCGCGCCTCGAAGCGGCGCATCTCCGCGGCGAAGGCAGAGCCGTCGAGATCGAAGCCGGATTCGATGAGCTTTCCTTCCCGATCAACGACGGTAGCAGCTCCCAATTTGGCAGCGCCCCTGTCAACCCCAAGAAAGGTTTCAATCTCGACCGGCGGATGTCGAAACTCGAAGGCGGCGTGAACGTGGAAGTCGTATTGCGCGGCGTCGAACCGCTCTTCGTCGGGCGCACCGCGGAGACGTAAATCCGCCAGCGACGAAAACTGGATTCGGCGATTAACGACGAGCTTGGCGCTTTGAATGGACCCGTGAGTTAGGAACTCGCGCTCGTGGAAGTTGCGTTCCATTTCGAGCGGCAGAATGACGCCGGGGTATTTCTTACCGCCAATCGGCTGTCTCGTCTTGCAGTCGATAAATCCGTCACCGAGAGCCTTACTTCCGCGATATTTATGCCCCGCAGCGAAGAGGCGCACCAGCATATAGTAATTTCCATCGCGGAAGGCGAGCATGCATCCACGTCCAAATTCGGTATGTGTGAATTCGATCGGATGGGGAAGATCGCCGTCGAGCTTGCGGAGCACCTGTCCGGCGGCGCGGGATACGGCCCAGCCAGCATAAATTTTAGCCAGGCGCTTGGCCACGCGAGTTTCATTTCTCGCCAAGGCAGCGTCGATCTTCTCTCGATGCTGCGGTTTAACTGCAAGTTCCGCGCTTGGGTCTGCGAAGTCGCTGTAGGCCTTCCGGAACTCCTCTTCCGTCATTGGACTGAGACCGGGCATAGATGGCGGGTTCGATTCGTTCTCGCCCTTGTAGGCCTTGCTCAAGTGGCTCATGATCATGGCCGTGGCATCACCGATTAGGTAGTCCCGCAACGGAGACAGCTCCCACCCGCGTGGCGCGATTGTGTAAAGCAACTTGTTCAGCTTGAACTTATTTGGTCGGAGCTTACCCTTCCTGTCGGGATCGGAGACGGTCTCCGCCAGGTCTGGCAGAGCAAGCGTCTTCTCAAGGACATCCTTCAAAGTCATGTGATAGCGCGTCATCGCGTACCAGAGCATCACGCTCTTGTGCCTCGACGGATTGTGGACCTTGAAGCGTGCAGTCTTAAACATGGCAGGAAGTCATGAGAATTGTATCGCCGAACTCCGAGCCGCCGGCCTGCCAGCACGCTGTATTTAGCGCAGCGCAACCCCCTCCCTTCCAATTTCCCCCGCAACCCCCTGAAAACACGCCCTAAATTCCTTTCCCAACTTTGCCGATAATTTCCCCCGTTAAGCGCATACTTGTTCCACAAGCATTCAACCAGGTCTCCTCAGCCGGCCGCAGGCCGCTGGCTGACCACTGAGCACTGATCACTGACCACTGTTTTTGAGTGCTTCCTTGAAACGCGTCTCTGTGTACTTGTGGGCGCAACCCACGACAAGGGAAGAAATTAAATAACTAACTTTTTTTGACACTCCCCGGGCCATGTTTTCTTCCGTAAGTCGTTTGGAATCGATTGGAGGTGCACCAAATTCGGGTCAAATTGGGGTCAGAACCGTCGAAACTTGCTGTTGTTTTTCTGGTAAACATTGGCCGCCCGCTCCGCGTCGCCCAGTCCCTTGTTCCCTTGGTCACTTGGTCCCTTGGTTCCTTGGTCCCGTTTTCTAGTCCCTACGTCCCTAGTCCCTTAGTCCCTGCTTCTCCGGTCCCTGCCTCAAGGTATGCATACGGTATGGAGAGGGTATGGAAAAGGTAAGAGCCCCTCCCGTAAGTCCTTCGCCATCAAATATGGAGGTATGCCATACCGGGGGGAGGGGGCGGGTCCAAAAAAAACAGGCCGGATCGCCGGAAAGTACGCTGACTGCTGAATCCTGACGGCTGAGAGTTGAAAGCGGGGCTGAGGCACAAAGCACAAAGGCCACCCGATCCCATGGGCGGCCTTCCTGCTGCTTATTTCAGTAAAGCCAGTCTCACTTCGATGAAGCGATCTGGTCTTCCACCTTGTAAAGGACCGTATGGTCGATGGTGCATGATTTTTCAATCTCCGAAAAGGCTTCGTCGCGGGCCATCTCGGAATGGACTTTCTTCCAGCGGGTGTCAAAGTCGGGACCGAAATAATTGAACATCGCATCCCAGCTGGGGTAGATGTCGACGGTGCTGACGCGGTTCGGGTCTTTGGCGCCGTTGGGGAATCTCTGGATGTTCACGGCCCAGCCGTCCTGTGCGCCATCTTTCACCCCCTGCTCGGCGAGAGGCTGCCATAGTCTTTTTTCCGCGGCGACGCACTGGCCCACATTGGTTACCTTCATGGAGTTGAAGACCAGGTAGTCACCCTTTTTCGATCCGCCAACCAGCGCCTGATACTGGGTGATGTTGTTTGAGACCAGCTCGCCAACCGCGGAGAGGCGGTCACGCCACTGCTGCTCCGTGGAAGCAACGCCGGCTTTTTTGAGGACGGCCGTCAACTCATCGTCGCCGAGAGGCGCATTGGGCAGGCCGGGGTAGAAGCTGACGAGAACGTAGTCGCACCCCGCATCGGTCCCCGCGGGGATAACGGTGCGCAGCGCAAGAAAGGTTGCGATCGCTCCCGAGTCAACGCGGGCCTGCTCAACCTTGTGGTAGTCGCCGTCGAGAAGAGCGCGAAAGGCAGCGAATTGCCCGGGTTTGACTCGGACACAGGAAATCATGTGATAACCTACCGGCGCTTGTTGAGCAACAAGCGTCACGGGGAGTGCCGTAGCCAGTGCGGCGGCAAATGCTATGTGACGTATACGCATTGCAAAACCTCCTTGGTCGTTTTGGTTGCGTGTTCGTAGTGTGGTTCTCGACGTTCGAAGTAGCGGGGGAGGCAAACTTGAACGTTGACTATGCTGCGGGGAAGATTTGGGACTGGCCGTCGCGCTAGATTTTGAGCCAGTCTTTGACTTTTTGAGCCATCACGTCGCGGTTCACATCGCTGATCGCATTGGTCAGTGGAAGCTGTTTCGGGCAGATCTCGACGCAGTTCTGCGCGAAGCTGCACTCCTGAATGCCGCCGTCGCCTGCCATCGCTCTCAGGCGCTCTTCTTTTAAAACTTTCCCTGTGGGATGGTTGTTGAAAAGCTTGACCTGCGCGATCGTCGCCGCGCCGACAAAGCCTGTCCCGTCATTGAATTCCGGGCAAACCTCCATGCAGCAGGCGCAGGAGATGCAGTTCGAGAGCGGGTAGTTGATCTCCTGCTCCTGCGGGTAGACGCGCGGCCCTGGGCCAAGATCGTAGGTGCCGTCGATGGGAACCCAGGCCTTGACGCGCATCAGGTTTTCAAACAGTACCGACCGGTCGACTTGCAGATCACGAACCAGCGGAAACTTGGTCAGCGGCTCGACCTTAATCGGCTGCTCCAGATTGTCGACGAGGGCAGAACACGCCATGCGCGCCTTGCCGTTAATGCGCATCGCGCACGATCCGCAAATCTCCTCAAGGCAATTGGAGTCGTAAGAGATCGGCGTGGTCGGGCGTCCGTCGGCGGTCACGGGATTCCGGGCGATCTCCATCATCGCCGAAACGACGTTCATCCCCGGCCGCCACTCCAGCTCGAATTTCTCCCACACCGCCGCCGCCTCCGGGCTGGCCTGGCGCTTGAATTCAAAATTGACTATCCTCGTCGCCATGTTCCCTTTCTACTGAACTACCCTTCGCACTCGAACTCGCGTTCCCTTTTGCAAAATCGTCATCCAAAAGTCTGTCGCTTGCAATGCCTTCGCCGCGTCAGTAATGCCGCGGCCGCGGCTTGATGTACTGCGTGTCCACTTCCTCGTACTCGAACTTCGGTCCTTCCACATCGCCAGTAAAACTCGCCTTCGTCGTTTTCAAGAACCGCTCGTCATTGCGGTCGGGAAATTCCGGCTTATAGTGCGCTCCGCGCGACTCATCGCGCAGAATCGCGCCGATCGTAATGGTGCGCGAGAGCTCCAGCATGTTCTTGAGCTGCCGCGCAAAGGCAAAGCTCGTATTCGCCCACTGGCTCTTGTCGCTCAGGTTCACATTCCTAAAACGTTCAAGCAGCTCCACGATCTTGTTGTCGGCCTCTTTCAGGTCCTTGTTGTAGCGGATCACGGTTGCATGCTCGGTCATAATCTCGCCCAGCTCGCGCCACAGCTTGAAGGGATTCTCTCCACCTTCGTTCCGAATCAGCCTGCTGTTAATCTCCGCCTGCCGCGCCACTTCCGCCGCCGCTCCGCCATCGCCTTCCATCGCCGGAACGCTCTTCGCATATGCCAGCGCGTTCGGCCCAGCTACAAATCCGCCAAAGATGCAACTGACCAGCGAGTTCGCGCCCAGCCGGTTTGCGCCGTGGTACTGGTACTCGCACTCGCCGGCGGCAAAGATACCGGGAACGTTGGTCATCTGGTTGAAGTCCACCCAAATGCCGCCCATGGTGTAGTGCATGCCGGGGAAGATCTTCATCGGTTCCAAACAGGGATCGACGCCGACAAACTTCTCGTAGATCTCGAGAATGCCGCCGAGCTTGTAGTGCAGCGTCTCGCGGTCAATGTGCGTCAGGTCGAGATAGACCATCGGCTGGCCGTCAAGTCCGAGGCCCATCTCAAATACGACTTTGTGAATGGCGCGCGTCGCCACGTCGCGTGGCACCAGGTTGCCGTATTTTGGATACCACTCTTCGAGGAAGTAGAAACGCTCGGCCTCCGGAATCGCCTTGAACGCTCGACTGTCGCCCGGTGAGCGCGGAACCCACACGCGTCCGCCCTCGCCACGCGCCGACTCCGACATGAGCCGCAGCTTGTCCTCGCCGGGAATGCACGTCGGATGAACCTGAATGAATTCGCCATTGGCGTAGTACACGCCCTGCTGGAAGACAGCCGACTGGGCAGACCCCGTGCATACCACTGAGTTGGTGCTCTTGCCGAAGATCGCCCCGTTGCCGCCTGTCGCGATGATGATTCCATCCGCCGCGAACGCCTTCAGCTCCATTGAGCGCAAGTTCATGGCCACGATGCCGCGTGCGTGGCCCTTGCTGTCGATGATGGCGGAGAGAAACTCCCAGCCCTCGAACTTGTGTACTTTGCCCTCGGCCTCGTAGCGGCGCACCTGCTCATCGAGCGCGTAGAGCAGCTGTTGGCCGGTGGTCGCGCCCGCGAATGCCGTGCGATGGTAGAGCGTGCCGCCGAAGCGTCTGAAGTCGAGCAGCCCTTCGGGCGTGCGATTGAAGGGCACACCCATGCGGTCCAAAAGATCAATAATTGCCGGCGCCGCCTCGCACATGGCCTTCACCGGCGTTTGATTCGCCAGAAAGTCGCCGCCATAGATCGTGTCGTCGAAGTGCTGCGCGGTGGTGTCGCCCTCGCCCTTCAGGTTCTTGGCGGCGTTGATGCCTCCCTGCGCGCAGACCGAGTGCGAGCGCTTGACCGGCACAATGGAAAACAAGTCCACATTGCCGCCGGCCTCGGCAATCTTGATGACGGCCGCAAGCCCAGCCAGCCCTCCGCCAACCACGATGATTTTGGGTGCTGCCATGTCTTTCCTCTAGAGGTTTCAGGTGTCAGGTTTCCGGGTTCAGGAGGTGGTGCCCTTACCAACTTCAAACTGGCCGCCCAGGACAACCGAGTTTTCTTGTTGCAGCTTCAAGACTGACCCCTGATCCCTGAAACCTGACCCCTCATAAGTGAGCGGCACATCGTCCGGAGCATTCTGATATTTCGGCCCCACAAACGCCCAGATGCTGGCCAGCCCCATGCCGGCAAGCAGCACTCCAAAGACAATGCAGATGTAACCGAACCTGCGCCGCGCAGCTTCTCCCGGCGTAATGCCCCACTTGGCGGCAAAGAGCCAAACGCCGTAAGCAAAGTGCCAGCAGATGGCGATCATCGCGATCACGTAGACAGCAAGAATCCATGGGTTCGCAAGCTCGTGCTGAACTTTGGCGAATGCCATGCCGGGATTTTCAGGCAGGTTCGCGCCCATGAAGCGCTGCGTCGCCACGTGATAGCCGATATAAGCGAAGGCGATCAACCCGGTGTAGCGCTGCGCCAGGTACATCCAGTTCCCTGCCCACGGGTAATACACAATGTTCGATTTGCCGCGAAGCCAGATGTAGACGCCGTAGAACGCGTGGTACAGGATGGGCAAAAAGATAAAAACCCACTCCAGCACGCGCACCAGCGGCAGGCCATTGAGAAACTTCACTTGCTCGCCGTATGCGATCGGGCCTTTCAGCGCTTCGAAATTTGAAAGCAGATGCTCGAGCAAAAACGCGCCGATGGGAACGACGCCGAGCAGCGAGTGCAGCTTGCGCCAGATGAAACTTGTGCCCCGCCCGGCGCGCAAAGGCTCAACGCCGCTACCGACAGTATGCGCAGGTGGAGGCGCGGCAGGTTGAACGGTTGCCATGGAGAATTTGGCTCCTAGAAAATGCGGACCGAAGCAGTCCTAACCGAAGCAGCCTGGCCCATGCTGTCCTATATTGAGGGACGGAAGTTCGCGCTTTGATCCACTCGCATTATTCGAGGCCGACGTTGGGTCCGTCAAGGCGGGCGCACAGCGCTTTTGCGTTTTGGATGAGTGCGATGGAGGATCAGCGCGACAACATCGGCAACAGCGCTTCAATCGCCCGTCCGCGATGGCTGATCGAAAGCTTCGTTTCGAGATCGATCTCAGCCATCGTCTTGCCCAGTTCCGGCAAGTAGAACAAGGGGTCGTAACCGAATCCGCCGTTGCCGCGCGGTCCCTCCAGTATCATCCCCTCCACCGTGCCATCGGCGACGTGTACTACGTTCCCATCGCGCGCGACAACCAGCGTGCACTGGTAGCGTGCCGTCCGCAGCGTCTCGGGAGTCTCAGCCAGCTTCTGAAGCAGCAACATGTTGTTCCACACGTCGGTGTTGTCGTTAGCATCAGGCGAGTCCACGAGGCCCGTGTCGGCGGCGAATCGCGCCGAGCGCACGCCGGGCGCACCACCGAGTGCGTCTACTTCCAGGCCCGAATCGTCCGCAACCACCAGCTCACCGGGCGCGAAACGCGAATAGTACAGAGCCTTTGTCGCAGCATTAGCCAGAAACGTGTCGCCGTCTTCTTCAGGTGCGGCGATTGATTCGATCCCCGGCAGCGGCTCGATGCTGACGGAATATTTCTCCGCGGCCGTGCGGAAGTCGCGCAACTTGCCCGTGCTGGTGGTGGCGGCGTAGAGCCGGAGAGCCATGGTCAGAGTGTAATGGCCGCGTCGGCTTGGGATGCGCGCAGGGCTGGATTCGCGGCAAGCCCGCTACGCGGGCGACATACGCTAGCACCGGTCGCGAGACCGGGGAACCCATTGCCAAATGAGAGGCACAGCTCGCTTCAGCGGGCGTAAGAACCGGCTGCAAAATCATTCAATCACCCCGATTTGCCGCGCTGTACAAAGTGCACATGCAACCGATAGCCTTTGATTGCTCTCGCGGCACCACGAATCGGGGACCAATGGGAATCTTTGGAATGCCAGTGATCCTAGCAGGAATCGGGTGGCACATTATCGGAGCGGCATGCGCTGCGTCATTCTATGCGCCCATCGAGAAGGTGAAGAAATGGTCCTGGGAAACCACCTGGGCCGTGGCCGGATTCTTCTCCTGGATTCTGTTGCCGATCGGCGTGAGCTATCTTCTGCTCCCAAACTTTCACGGCTTCTACGCCTCGCTCGATCCCGCCCTGATGTGGAAGGTTGCGCTCTTCGGCGCCATGTGGGGTATCGGCAATGTCAGCTACGGGCTCACCATGCGCTATCTGGGAATGTCGCTGGGCATTGGCGTGGCCATCGGCGTCACGCTCGTTGTGGGCACGCTGGTCCCTCCCCTGATGCACGGCGAGGGCGCGATTCTGTTCTCGACGCGCAGCGGCCTGCTCACGATGGCGGGGGTTTTTGTGGCCCTCATCGGCGTTGCCATCGTCTCCTATGCCGGCCACCAAAAAGAAGTGGAACTTGGTGCCGGGGTGCAGGAGTTCAATGTGAAGCTCGGCCTGGCCCTCGCCGTCATGTGCGGGATTTTTTCGTCTGGCATGTCCTTCGCCATCGATGCCGCCAAGCCCATCGCCGCCGCCGCGCAGCACCTGGGCGTCAATCCGCTCTATGCCGCGCTGCCCAGCTACGTGCTCATCATGGGCGGCGGCGCGGTCATCAATATGAGCTACTGCTTTGTCCAGCTCGCTTTCAAAAAGGAGCTTTCGCTCCGCGCCGATCTTGCCCAGTCGCGGACAATACTTTTTAAGAACGGCGCACTTGCCGCGGCCGGCGGAATCATGTGGTACCTGCAGTTCTTTTTCTACGCCTGGGGCGCAGCCAATATTCCGCAGCGCCTCGGCTATGTGAACTGGATGCTGCACATGAGCATTTATGTGCTTTGCGGCGGACTCGTTGGTCTGGCGCTCGGCGAATGGAAGGGCGTGCAGAAGCGGCCCATCCGCCTTTTGTGGGTTGGGATTCTGGTTATCATTGCAGCAGCCAATCTAGTCGGCCTGGGAGCAGCATCATAGATTCAGTCGAATCGTCCGTCACGGCAACGGTAGTTCATTGCTTACGCCTGAATCGATAAGATCTGCGTGCAGCTTTTCTATATCCGAAAAAATGATCCCCTTCATTCCCAGCGCGACGGCCGCATCGACATTCTCTGCTTTATCGTCGATAAACAACGTCTCCTCGGCCCTGGTTCCGAGCCGCTCCAACGCAAAGCGATAAATCGCCGGATCGGGCTTCGCGACGCGTAGCTGGTAGCTCCAGACCAGCACATCGAAGCGCGAAAGCCAGCGAAGCTCGCGGACCATGTGCTCGTGCACGGAATCGCCCATATTGGAGACGATGGCCGTGAGCAGGCCACGCTCCTTGAGAGCGAGTTGCCAATCGAGCATCGCTGGGTCTCCGCGCGTCCACATGCGCGCGTCCCAAAGATTCAGCTCTTCGATCGCGCGCTCGTCGAGCTTCAGCCCCTCATCGCGCGCGATTTGCCGCCAGAAGCCTAATCCGGTCAGCTTGCCCTCGTCGTAGGCATTGCGATCCTTCCAATAAAACTGGTCCAGGCGATCCGCCGAAAGCCCCGTAATGCGCAGCAGCTCCGCGTACGCCGCGGGGTCCGGCGGCCCGGTCAACACTTTTCCGTAGTCAAAGATCACAGCGCGCAGAGCCAAGGCCACCTCGTGAACATCACACCCACGCCCCATGTATTCCCCCATGTATGGTTGGAAGAGGCGCATCTTTCATTGTGCATGATCGAGATTCAAGACCACGATGAAACGTGCGCGACCTGTCGCAGAGACGAACCCGATGCGCTTTTCGCAAAGAACAAATTGGAACACGGCGGAAAGCGAACTGGCCCGCGCGCATCGCGAGCGCGTTGCGGCCGGCTTGCCGATTGCCGATCTGACGGCTTCAAATCCTACGAAATGCGGATTCGCTTATCCAGCTTCCCTGCTTGATGCGTTCACCGATCGGCGCGCGCTCAAATACGATCCCCAGCCCAAGGGTCTTCTCTCCGCGCGCGAAGCTGTGTGCCAGTATTACGCCGCCCGCGTCGCAATGCTCATTCCCGAACAGATTGTGCTGACCACGAGCACCAGCGAGGCCTACAGCTTTCTCTTCAGGCTGCTCTGCGATCCGGGCGACGAAATTCTTATACCGCAGCCTGGCTATCCGCTCTTTGACTTTCTCGCCGGCCTCGACGATGTGACGCTCAAGGCGGCGCCGCTTGTTTATGAGAATGGTTGGCAGATTGACGCAGAGGCGATTCGGAGGGCGATTACGCCACAGACGCGCGCCATCGTTATCGTGCATCCCAATAATCCAACGGGCCACTACACCAAGCCATGGGAAGCCGAGGAGCTGGCGCGGATGTGCCGCGAGTTTGGGCTCTCGTTGATCGTCGATGAGGTATTTCTCGACTACAGCTTTGGCGCGAAGGCCGACAGTTTTGGCGATCAGCCCAAGAGTTTCGCCCAGGGAATTGAAGGCGTTCCGGTTTATGTCGTCAGCGGGCTGAGCAAGATTGCCGGGTTGCCGCAGATGAAGGCGGCGTGGATTGTGGCCACCGGTCGGGAACACGAAGAGGCACGCGAGCAAGCTCTTACGCGCCTCGAAGTTATTGCCGACACGTTCCTCTCCATGAATGCGCCGGTGCAATTGGCGCTTCCGGCGTGGCTTGGTGGGCGCGTGGCGATTCAGGAGCAGATTCGCCAGCGAGTCGCCGTGAACCTGGCTGAGCTGGATCGTGCGCTGGAGGCGGTCCAGTCTATCCAACAGCTCAAGGCTGTCCAGCGGCTCAAGGTCGAAGGCGGCTGGTATGCGGTGCTGCGGATTCCAGCGATCGAGCCGGATGAGCAGACTGTTTTGGCGCTCCTCGAGCGCGGAGTCTGGGTTCATCCGGGCTACTTTTTCGGGATGCCTGAGAGCGGCTGGTTAGTCGTGAGCCTGCTCGCGCCGGAGGCGGAATTCAGTAACGGAGTTGCCATCATGATTGACTACTTGGGAACGAACCACGGACGTAACGTGACGGACAAACTCCTATAACTATTCCTTCACGTAATCTATCTAATTTGCTCATTATAAGCAAGTTACTGACGCATTAATTTTCTTTGCAGAATTTGCAGAAATCGGTGGTGTAGCTCGCTGGATCAATTTTTCTGCCGCGCTTATGGGGGAGGCTATCGGCTCTGCGGGAACGGATTCCGGGTTTGCAGAAAAGGATTCGAGGCGCGCTCTTCGCCAATCGTTGTGCCGGGGCCGTGGCCGGGCAGGACCTTCGTTTCATCGGGCAAGATCAGCAGGCGGGAGCGGAGTGAGGCGATGATCTGGTCGAAGTTGCCGCCGGGAAAATCGGTGCGGCCGATGCTGCCGGCGAAGAGCGTGTCGCCAGCGATCAGCAGTTTTAGGGGAGCGAAATGCAAGCAGATCGAGCCCTGCGTGTGTCCCGGCGTGTGCAGCACCTGCGCGGGATAGTGCTCGAGGCCGACGAGCTGGCCGTCTTTCAGTCCTTCATCGGGCGGAGCAGTTTCAGGCGGTGGAACTCCGAGCCACGCCGCCTGCGTATCCATCATTTCGAGCTGCGGCAGGTCGTTTTCGTTCAGGTAAATCGGCGCGCCTGTGAGGCGTTTGAGCTTCAGCGCTCCGCCAACGTGGTCAATGTGGCCGTGCGTCACCAGGATCTGCTTGAGCTTGAGGCCCAGCTCGGTGAGGCGCTTATGAATGCGGCTCACGTCGTCGCCGGGATCGATCAAGATGGCTTCGCGGGTTTCTTCGTCACCCAGGATGGTGCAGTTGCAGGCCAGCGGACCGACGGCAATCGACTCGAAGAGCATGGAACGATTGTAGAAGCAGGGACTGAGGGACTAAGGGACTTAGGGACTAAGGACCGATGGACGCGGAGTTAGCGGTGTTAGCGGAGTTGGCGGAGTGAGTCCGCCGCGGCGGACGGAATTTGCGGATTTGACTGCGGCTTTCGGCTGTCAGTTTTCGGGGCTAGCGAACTGTTCAGAAAGCCGGTTGTTTATCTTTTAGTAAAGGGCCGCCCCTCCCTCCGGTATGCCATACCCCCATATTTGATTACGAAGGACTTAAGGGAGGGCCTCATACCTTTTTCCATACCGTATGCATACCTTCCATACCTCGAAGACAGGAACCGAACGAACAAGGGAAAGGGGGAACAAGGGACCGAGAGGACAGGAGGCGGCCAAATAGCCGGGAGGCGCGGAAACCCGAAGAGGGAACGGTGCTGGTCTGGCCGTCGATCTGTGGTGTAGTGATCATGGTTTGAGTATGCGCCGGAAGGGTGAAATTATCGGTAACCTTCGGGCGGAAAATATTTGGAATGGAATCAGGGAGTTGCGCGAGGGTGGGGGCGGCCATGGCTTGACACGGCTCGGGTGGAGCATGCCGGAGAATATTCGCTCGAAAACCAAGGGAACGTTCCGTCTGTCCCCGGTTTCCGTGAGCTTATGGTTCGTCGGTGTTGGCAGGCCGTTATTTGGGGCCGGTCGCGTCGAGGATGCCCACTTGAAACCACAATAGCAAGCCCAGAGGCTGGGTTGCTTCAGGACGGCTTGTTTTGACCACGAATTTTCTCAAGGGATGCTATGCATTGATTCATTCCTTCCTCGATTCGTTTTTCGTTAACAAACTCACATGGAAGTCTTTTCTTGAGGTCCAAATACAACTTTACTGCCTCTTGCAGTCGCCCTTGCCATCGCCTGCTTTCAGCCATGTATTGCATCGCCAATCCTGCCATCCTTCCGTCATCTCTGTTCGTGACTTGTCTGGCTGCATCAAACGCTCCGTCGTACTGACCGAGCGCCATTAGACAGTTCGCCTGATCGATAAGAATATCGGTTTCTCTTTTCCCGTCCGGGTAGATTGTATGCCCCTCCGCCAAGGAGACAAGCGCTTCTTCGCATCGGGCTAGAAAGACCAGGGCTCTCCCTTTATAAGCCAAATGCTCATACTTCAATACTTGGAGATCGTCCCTCGCCAAGATTCCAGACTTGAAGTTTGCGTCGATCAGCTCGAGCGCTTCCTGCGCCCTCCCAAGCGCAAGGTACGAGACAGCTTGGAAGAAGTTGACATACACGTGCGAAATCTTCGCCTCAGGCAACTTCTCCAATTCCAAAATAGCGTCGTTGGCAACACTGCTCATGCCGAGAGACGTCGAACAAATGACAACATTTAACAATAGTCGAATTCGCGTATTATCATCATGAACTCGTCGCAGCATTTCCTGAGAAAGGGGTAAAGCGCCAGCAAAATCCCCTTGCGCGCTTAGCCGCTCGGGTGCTCTGAGTTCATCTTCCGTGACCACAATATCAGGCATTCCCCACCTCGCCTTGTTGGCATTAGCATCACCAATTTAGAACTCAAGGAATAACTGTCACGGGTCGGATTATGCACAGCCTCCTACAGGACAACCCATATCCGGCGTCCGGACTACGACAATGGAATCGAAAAAAGTGCTCCCGAAGTCCGCCCCGAGTGACATCACCTCTCCCAATAGCCTAGTTACCTGTTGCAAGGGAGTTTCCTCCACAGGTGGTAGGACAACCGGCCCTGAAGGTACCACTGGAGGTGGAGGGGACACCGGCCCAACACCTCTGGCGGCTGCCCGCATGGCCTGAATTGCCCCATTTGACTCCGGGTATAGAGCCCCAGCAACGAAAAGATTTTTCGACCATTGCAGCTGTTGATTTTGTCCCTGCTCGTTAAACTGTGCAGACTGCTGTCCGAATTCGAATTGCGTTGGGTCAATACTGTAGCAAAACCCGCAGGGCGGCGGGGTGACCGTCAAGTAAGGTTCAGACACCTCAACATAGATAAGTGGAGCATTGTTACCGTTGTTGGTGCCGCTGCCGTCCCCGTACCCTCCACCATATCCCTCGCCTCCTCCGTAGCCCTCACCTCCTCCTCCGCCTCCTCCGTCGTAGGAGCAGTAGAGGGAGTAACCCCCTTCATCAACCTCTAAGCAGTCCAACCCGCTGGGGTCGATATTGCTCAAC
>Ga0208849_1001603_pt1 | contig 14996 bp, 15 predicted proteins | sample NGESurdeep072012_10_FD_184470 | JGI IMG/M metagenome (GOLD analysis project Ga0208849, IMG submission 184470) | Arctic peat soil microbial communities from Barrow, Alaska - NGEE Surface sample 53-3 deep-072012 (SPAdes) | ecosystem: Environmental > Terrestrial > Soil > Wetlands > Peat ...
AGCCAAATCAAATCACTCATGCAGCGCCTCCCCTGACGCCGCCAGTGAATCAGACCACCATGCCCTTGGGAATCCCTTTAATGGGTCCTGACCCTAGCTCTATCTGGGGGAAGTCCGGCCCCCCGGGTCGCGCCGGGCGCGGCCCGCCCGAGGGCAGGCTCCGGCCGGGAAGGGGGTCTTTTTGGTCTTTGCTGTCCGCCAAAGTTGGACCCACGCGCCCCCTACGTCTCGGCGCGCGAACGCGCCGATCCGCTTCCCCCAGGAGGGGAAGAGTAAGGGGAGCTGTCGGCTACGGCTTCCCCAGGACGTCCTCGATGACCCCGATGAACGAAGCCTCGAACAGGGGCTTTTCGACAACGGCGTCGGCCCAACTCAAGAGGCGATCGTAAAGGAGGACGCCCGGCTATTCCTCGGCGTCGGGGTCGCGCTCGATTTCGCCGGGCGGCGGGCGCGGGTCGCGCTTGCGGTCGTAGGGCCGGCCCACCGCCCGCGCCCAGGCGCGTCGCGTCGCGGCATACCGCTTCTGCAGCCGTTCGGCCTCTTGCGGAGTCATGGAGTTCAACACCTCGCGAGGCTGTGGCGATCAGGCGCCTTGTAGGCTAAATGCCGCCCGTCGCCGCAATTTCAAGTGGTGCGGTTCATTCGGAGAATACCGTCATGGCCAAGGCTCTCATCGTTGGCGCATCGCGCGGCGTAGGTCTGGGCCTCGCCCGGGAGCTGGCATCCCGCGGCTGGGAGGTCACGGCGACCGTTCGCGATCAGTCCGGCGCGGCGGCGCTCGAGAAGGGGTCTGGGGCCGGGGTGCGGATCGAGACGGTGGATACCGCAGACGCCGCCTCTGGCGAGGCGCTGCGCGACAAACTGGCCGGCGAGAGCTTCGATCTGCTGCTGATCAACGCCGGCGTTGGCGGACCGGCCGGCAAGAATCCACGCACGGTCTCGCGCGATGAGTTCGCCGACCTGATGGTCACCAATGCGCTGGGCCCGGTCCGCCTGGCCGAGCTGCTCAGCAAGCAGGTCACGCCGCGGACCGGCGTCGTCGGCTTCATGACCTCGCAGCTGGGCAGCGTCGCCAACAACACCACCGGGGGAACCGAACTCTACCGGGCCAGCAAGGCGGCGCTCAATTCCCTGGCGCGCAGCTTCGCGGCCCGGCACAAGGACAAGGGCCTGACCGTGCTGGCGCTGCATCCAGGCTGGGTGCGCACCGACATGGGCGGCGCCAACGCCGCCATCGACGTCGAGACCAGCGCCAAGGGCCTCGCCCAGGTGATCGAGCGCGCCCAGGGCGATCGCCGCGATGGCTTTTTCGACTACAAGGGGGAGACCTTGCCCTGGTGACGGATATGGAGCTGAAAGTTTTGAGCGAGCCGGTTTCCAAGGCGAGTTTCGATCTGGTGGTCAATGGCCAGCCACGCAGGCTGGAGGACCTCGACGTGCGCACCACGCTGCTGGACGCGCTGCGCGAGCAGCTTGGCCTCAAGGGCACGAAAAAGGGCTGCGACCACGGCCAGTGCGGGGCCTGCACGGTGCTGGTCGGCGGCCTGCGCATCAACGCCTGCCTGTCGCTGGCGGTCAGCCATCAGGGCGATGAGATCGTCACCATCGAGGGACTGAGCCAGGTGGGCGCCCTGCACCCGCTGCAGGCGGCCTTTCTCGAACGCGACGCCTACCAGTGCGGCTATTGCACGCCTGGCCAGATCTGCTCGGCGGCGGCGATGCTGGCCGAATGGGAGCTTGGCTGGCCGAGCCAGGAGACGGCCGATCTCGCCGCGCCACGCACCCCGCTCACCGACGCCGAGATCCGCGAGCGAATGAGCGGCAACCTCTGCCGCTGCTCGGCCTATCCGCAAATCCTCGAAGCGGTGCGCGACGTGGCGGGGCCGGCGTGAAGCCGTTCCGCTATGTCCGGGCGACGAGCGCCGCGGACGCGTCGCGGCTGGCCGGGGAAAGCCCGGGGGCGCGGTTTCTGGCGGGCGGCACGAACCTTCTCGACCTGATGAAGCTCGAGATCGAGCACCCCGACCTGATCATCGACCTTCGTGACCTGCCGATGGCGGATATCGAAGAGACCGCCGACTGTGGCCTGCGCATCGGGGCGTTGGCGACGGCCAGCGCGGTGGCCGCCCATCCAGCGGTGCGGGCCCGGTTTCCGGTCCTGGCCAGGGCCCTCCTGGCAGGCGCGTCGGGCCAGCTGCGCAACAAGGCGACCAGCGGCGGCAACCTGATGCAGCGCACGCGCTGCGCCTATTTCTACGACCCGGCCAAGCCCTGCAACAAGCGAGAGCCCGGGGCCGGATGTGCGGCTCTGGAGGGCCTGAACCGCAACGCCGCGATTTTCGGCCAGTCCACCGCCTGCATCGCCACCCACGCCTCGGATTTCGCCGTCGCCCTGAGCGCGCTCGACGCTTCGGTTGAGACGGTGGCGGCCGATGGCGCCGCGCGCAGCCTGGCGGTGGACGATCTGCACCGGCTTCCGGGCGAGACGCCGCACATCGAGACCCATCTGCGGCCCGGCGAACTGATCGTCGCCGTGGTCGTGCCGCCGGCCGCCTCGGGCGGCCAAGTCTATCGCAAGGTTCGCGACCGGACCTCCTACGCCGCCGGCCTGGCCAGCGTCGCGGTCGCCGGCGACAGGATTGCGCTGGGCGCCGTGGCCGCCAAGCCGTGGCGCGCGCGCAAGGCGCAGGCGGCTCTGGAGCAGGGCCGTTCGCCCACGCAGGCGGCTGAGGCGGAACTGGCCGACGCGAGAGGCTGCGGCGGCAACAATTTCAAGATCGATTTGATGCGGCGCCTGATGGTCGCGGCGATCGAGGAGGCGAGAGGCTGATGGCCAGCGTCACCGACTATGCGATCCCCAACCCGGTCACGCGCAATCGCGCCGGCCTGATCGGCAAGGCGGTCAATCGCTACGAGGGGCCGCTGAAGGTTTGCGGAACGGCGCCCTTCGCCTTCGAGATCGAAACCCCGACGCCGGCCGTGTACGGATGGATCGTCGGGGCCGAGATAGGCCATGGCCGTGTCGTATCCGTTGACGCCGCCGCGGCGCTGGCCGCCGACGGGGTGCTGCTGGTGTGGAGTGCGTTCAATACGCCGGCGCAGGCCGAGCGCGGGGCCAAGGTCAATCCCCACGGCCAGGCCGCGGCGCGGCCGGTGTTCGACGACGATCGCGTGCGCTTTTTCGGCCAGCCGGTCGCCTTTGTCGCCGCCGATACGCTCGAAAACGCCCGCGCGGCGGCCGGACTCCTGGTGATCGACTACCAGGCCGAGCCGGCCGATTACGCGTTCGATCCCGCCAAGGCTGAAACACCGCCGGGCGATGAGGATTCACGCGTCGGCGATTTCGAGGGCGCCTTCGCCGAGGCCCCCGTCAAGCTCGACGAGACCTACGCGACGCCGATCCAGAACCATTGTCAGATGGAGCCCTGCGCGACCACCGCCTGGTGGGAGGGGGACGAGCTCACCGTCCACACGTCCAACCAGTCGATCAAGGGACCGCAGCACCTGCTGGCCGAGACGCTGCAGATCCACCGCGAGAAGGTCCACCTGCTGTCACGCTACATCGGCGGCGGATTTGGCGGCAAAGGCTCGGCCTACGAGGACCTGACCCTGGCGGCGCTGGCCGCGCGCGACCTTGGACGGCCGGTGAAGGTCGCCTTCACCCGCCAGCAGATGTTCCACGCCTCGATCCATCGGCCGGCCACGGTCCAGCGCGTGCGGCTGGGCGCGACTAAGGATGGCCGGCTGACCGCTCTGGCGCTGGAAGCGACCACCCACTGCGCCCGCGACGAGGCCTTCACCGAACACGCGGCAGGCTTCGCGCGCAGCCTCTATGCGGCCCCCAACCGGCTGACCGGCCACAAGCTGGTGCGGCTCGATCTGCCGATCGCCGGACCCATGCGCGGCCCGGGCGAAGCGGCCGGCATGCTCAGCCTCGAATGCGCCATGGATGAGCTGGCCGAGCGCTTGGGCCTCGATCCGGTCGAGCTTCGCCTGCGCAACGAGCCGGACGAACACCCGGAGTCGGGCGCGCCGTTTTCGGCTCGCCAACTGGTGGAATGCATGAACGACGCCGCGCCGCGCTTTGGCTGGTCGCGGCGCAACCCCAAGCCCGGCCAGGTGCGCGACGGCCGCTGGCGCGTCGGCATGGGCATGGCCGCCGCCATCCGCGGCAACTTCCTGTTGCCGGCCAAGGCCAGCATGCGCGTCGACGCCGACGGCACGGTGACCATCCGCCAGGGCATGACCGACATCGGCACCGGCACCTACACCATCCTGGCGCAGGTCACCGCCGAGACCATGGGCGTGCCGCTGGACAGGGTGGTGGTCGAGATCGGCGACTCCGGCTTCGCCCCGGCCCCGGGATCGGGCGGCCAGTTCGGCGCCGCCAGCGCCGGTTCGGCCGTTCTGGCTACCGGCATGGTGCTGCGCCAGACGCTGGCCAGGATGGCGGCCGCCGATCCGGCGTCCCCGCTCAGCGGCGGACCGGTCGAGGCGATCGACTTTCGCGACGGGCTGATCACGGTCGAGAACCGCTCCGAGACCCTGGCCGCCCTGGTCAGTCGCCTGGCCCCGGCCGGCGTCGAGGTCGAAGGCGCCTCGACCCCCGCCGCCGATGCCAGGGCCTATGCGCAGCATGCCTACGGCGCCCACTTCGCGGAGGTCGGCGTCGACCTGGTCACCGGAGAGATTCGCCTGCGCCGGATGCTCGGCGCCTTCGCCGCGGGGCGGATCCTCAACGCCAAGACCGCGCGCAGCCAGGTCACCGGCGGGATGATCTGGGGCGTCGGCGCGGCGCTGACCGAAGGCAACAAGATCGACACTCGCTACGGCAGCCTGGTCAACCAGGATCTGGGTGGCTACCTGGTTCCAAGCCACGCCGACATCGCCGATGTCGACGCCTACTTCCTGCTCGAGGTCGACGACAAGGCCAACCCGCTCGGCATCAAGGGGGTCGGCGAGCTCGGCATCTGCGGCGCCGGGGCGGCGGTCGCCAACGCCGTCTACAACGCCTGCGGCGTGCGCGTGCGCGACTACCCGATCACGCCAGACAAGATTCTCGCCGGGCTGGGGTAAGACTGCCGGTTACTAGGCAGGTTAGGCCAGCCTATTTCTCCGCCTCGCACGAGGTGGTCTCCAGCGATCCTAAGGCCATTGACAATCCGCCGACGCCGCCGACCGTTGCACTTGAACGGAGAAAACGCATGACCGGCGTCTTTGATCTGCTCTTGGCCAATGCGGCGATTTCCGCGGCCTGCTTCGCAGCTCTGTGGCTGGTCTCCCTGGTCATGCGCGACGTGACGGTTGTAGATTCCTGGTGGCCGTTTGGCATGGTGATGCTGGCTGGCGCCAGTTTCGTCGAGACAGGCGCGCGCACGCCTCACAAACTTGTGCTGCTTGGCCTTTGCGTCGCCTGGGGCGTGCGGCTTGGCGTCCATCTGCTTCTGCGCTGGCGGCGCGAGGGGCCCGACCGGCGCTACATCGCCATGATCGAGGACGCCAAACAAAGGCGCGGCTGGGGTTTCGCCCTCAGCAGCCTCTTGCTGGTCTTCGCCCTTCAGGCGCCGCTGCAGTTCATCGTCGCGCTGCCCGTGCAGCTGGGCCAGGCGCCAAGCGATCGCGCGCCGCTGGGCCCACTCGGCTTCGCAGGCGCCGCCCTTGCGGTTCTCGGTCTGGTCTTCGAAACCGTCGGGGATCGCCAATTGACCCGCTTCAAGGCCGATGCCGCCAACAAGGGCCTGGTCATGGACAAGGGCCTTTGGCGCTACACGCGCCATCCCAACTATTTCGGCGACGCCTGCCTGTGGTGGGGCCTGTTTCTCATCGCCGCGGAGACGCCGTATGGCCTTTGGTCGGCGCCGGGTCCCATTCTGATCACCCTTTTGCTCACCCGGTTCAGCGGCGTTCCGACCGTCGAAAGTCGGCTGCGCGCGCATCGGCCCGGATACGAAGACTACGTCCGCCGAACCTCGGCCTTCGCGCCATGGTTTCCGAAAGGCCGCGCGCCATGACCGCCCGCGATGCGACCCAACCGGCTTTGCCGCGTTGCGCCCCTAAAGCCGGAGACGCTGATCGACAAACCGAGCCGACGATCCTCGCCAAGGATTGGACGTCGTCGACATAACAAAGAGGCGATGCGGCGCGAGGTCGGTCTGCGGCATAGGATGTCGTCTGGCAACCCACCGGAGAGCCCGACCGACATGCCTAGTCGTATCGAAGACTATGCCATTATCGGCAATTGCGAGACCATGGCGCTGGTCGGACGGGACGGCTCCATCGATTGGCTGGGCCTGCCCCGGTTCGACAGCCCCGCCTGCTTTGCGGCGCTTCTGGGCGATCCACGACACGGACGCTGGCTCATCGCGCCCACTTTGGCAAACGCCACGGTCACCCGGCGTTATCGCGAAGGCACGCTCATTTTGGAAACCCTCTTTGAGACCGAGGACGGGGCGGTATGCATCGTCGACTTCCTGGCGCGTCGCGACGGGATATCGGATCTGGTGCGCCTGGTCAGAGGGATACGCGGGGCTGTTTCGATGCGTACCGAGCTTGTCGTGCGCTTCGACTACGGCTCGGTCGTGCCCTGGGTTTCGCGGCGAGACGATGGGCGACTGCAGCTCACGGCCGGTCCCGACAGGCTGTTGTTGGATACGACGGTCCCCATGCGCGGGGCACATTCGCGAACCGTTGGAGCGTTTGAAGTCGATGCCGGGCAGGAGTTTGGCTTCGTCCTGAGTTGGACGCCATCGTTCCGCCCGCTGCCCGCGCCGTTGAAACCCGCGGAGGCCTTAAGCCACGCAGAATCCTTTTGGTCGGGTTGGTCAGCGACCTTGAGGTCGCCGAAGGGCTGGAACGACGCCGTCCTTCGATCCCTGTTGACGCTAAAGGCTCTCGCCCATCGGGAGACCGGCGGCATCGTCGCCGCCGGCACGACATCCTTGCCGGAGAAGCTCGGCGGCACGCGGAACTGGGACTACCGGCTCTGTTGGCTCCGCGACGCGACATTCACACTCTACGCCCTGATCGGGGCGGGGTGCCTTGATGAGGCGAAGGCTTGGCGCGAGTGGCTGTTGCGCGCCGTAGCGGGCCGTCCGGGCGAACTTCAGATCATGTATGGCGTGGCCGGCGAACGCCGCCTGGTGGAGTACGAAGCGCCTTGGCTACCTGGCTATGAAGCTTCCACTCCGGTCCGTATCGGCAACGCCGCGGCCGGGCAGGTTCAGCTCGACGTCTATGGCGAAGTCATCGACGCGCTTTATGTCGCCCGGCGCGCCGGACTCTCGCCCGATCCGGCCAGTTGGGGACTGGAATGCGCGCTTATCGCCCATCTCGAGACCATCTGGGAACAACCCGACGATGGAATCTGGGAAGTCCGGGGCGGCCGCAAACATTTCACCCACTCCAAGGTCATGGCTTGGGTCGCCTTTGACCGCGCGGTGCGCTCGGCGGAGGAATTCGGATTGCAGGCGCCGATCGACCGGTGGCGGGTCATTCGCGACACGATCCATAGGCAGGTCTGTGATCAAGGGTTCGATTTCGCACGGAATTCTTTCGTCCAGTCCTATGGCGCAGCTGAGCTCGACGCCAGCCTGCTATTGATCCCGATGGTGGGCTTTCTGCCCCCCGGCGATCCGCGTGTGCGCGGCACCGTGGCGGCTATAGAGTGCACTCTGATGCGCGACGGCCTTGTGCGCCGGTATGACACGGCGACGCCGACAGACGGCTTGCCCGCCGGGGAAGGCGCCTTCTTGGCCTGCAGCTTCTGGCTCTGCGATAACTATGTGTTGCAGGGACGCGACGATGATGCGCGGCGGCTGTTTGAGCGACTGTTGTCGCTGCGCAACGACGTTGGTCTGCTTTCCGAAGAATATGATCCCGCCGCCAATCGGCAACTGGGCAACTTTCCGCAGGCGTTCTCGCATACGGCGCTAATCAACACCGCCCGTAACCTGGCGGGCGCCGACGGTCCGGTCCATCAACGCTCCGCCGGCAGCGGCGCAGCTAAGCCACACCGGAGCGCTGTCGGTCGGCCAGATGACGCAGACCTCCGAGACGGCGCAAACGGGAGGCTTTAGCCCCGCGGCGATGGGCTGCCGATGAAGTTACCGGTGAAACAGCAAATTCGCGGATCAACCGCGCAGCAGTGGCGTTGTGTTGGCGATGGCGACGATCCAGTTGGAAGATGGCGCACTGCAGGTCGATGCGAGGATTGTCGCGGAGGGCCTACGGGTCGACGCCTCGCTCGTTCAGGAACGCATGCGGGAAGGAAAAATCACCAGCCTATGCGAGCGCGGGGTCGATGAGGACGATGGTCGTTACCGCCTGACGTTCTTTTCCGAAAGCCGGCTGCTTCGCTTGGTCGTCGATGAGAGCGGTAAGGTGGTCGAACGTTCGGCGATTGATTTCGCCGGTCGTCCTCTTCCTGATTCCGCGCGCAAGCCGGGCGGGTGACGACAGCTGGAGTCCGGAGAGAACAATGATCGTCACCTCATCGGATCAGGTGTCTCGCTCTACCCTGTTCAAGCGGTTTCCGATTCCAAAGACCCTCGGCGTGGCCGCGGATTCGCGCATCGGACAAGGCAAGACCTGGCCGGCGCCGGTTGGGGCGGTGCGCGTCAAGTCATTCGAGATTTATCGCTACGATCCGGAAGCCGGCGAAAACCCGCGCGTCGAAACCTTCGAAGTCGATCTGGATGGTTGCGGTCCGACGGTTCTGGACGCGCTCTTCTGGATCAAGAACACGGTCGATCCGACACTCACGTTCCGCCGCTCATGCCGCGAAGGCATCTGTGGTTCCTGCTCGATGAATATCGATGGCGTGAACTGGCTCGCGTGCACGAGGTTCATTTCCGACCTGGCCAGCCCGGCGAGGATCTATCCTCTGGCGAACATGAGGATCATCAAGGATCTCGTTCCCGATCTCACGCACCTCTTTGCGCAATACGCGATGATCGAGCCTTGGCTTCACTCCAAGGCGCCGGCGCCGGAAAGCGAACGGCTCCAATCGCCCGAGGAGCGTGGCAAGCTTGACGGCTACTATGAATGCATTCTCTGCTTCTGCTGCACGTCGGGCTGCCCGAGCCACTGGTGGAACGGAGATCGTTTCCTGGGTCCGGCGGTGCTCCTCCAGGCCAACCGCTGGCTCGTCGACAGTCGCGACGAGGCGAAAGAGGAGCGGCTCGACAGCCTCGAAGACCCGTTCAGGCTCTATCGCTGCCATACCATTCTCAACTGCACTCGGACCTGCCCCAAGGGTCTCAATCCCGGAGAAGCCATCGCCGAGGTCAAGAAAATGATGATCGAACGCCAAGGCTGACCGTCGCGAAACGAGTGGCAACCCACGATGTCCAATTCCACGGCGAGAAGACCCAGACCGCTTTCTCCGAACATTCAGATCTATCGGCCGCAACTCACGTCGGTGTTGTCGATCGTCCATCGGATCACCGGCGTCCTCTTGAGCGGCTTCGCCGTTTGGCTTGTCGTCTGGTTGTCAGCCGCCGCCACGGGACCGCGAGCCTACGCCATTGTGCGGGGCGTCACAGCGTCATGGATCGGCCAGACCCTGCTGCTGGCGGCCACCTTCGCCTTTTTCCTGCATCTTTGCGGAGGCATCCGGCATCTGGTGTGGGACACCGGACGAGGTTTCAAACTCCGCTCGATCTATGTCTCTGGGTGGTCGATGGTCGCGGCAAGCGTGGTGCTGACCGCGGCGACCTGGGCCGCCGGCTTGTTCGTGGCGGCGAGGTAGAGGGCATGGCAAGCGACATGCGCTCGCCCCTGGCCCACGCCATGGGGCTCGGTTCGGCCAAAAAAGGGGTTGGACACTGGCGGGCGGAGCGCATTTCGGCGCTCGCCCTCGTGCCCCTTACACTGTGGTTCGTCGCCTCGATCATCGCTCATACCGGCAGCGATTACGCCACCTTCATCGCCTGGTTGAGAACATCCATTGCTACTGTCGCAATGATCCTGCTGCTGATCGCCCTCTTCCATCACACCGCTCTTGGGCTTCAGGTCGTGATCGAAGATTACGTTCACTCGGAGGTCAAGTTTGTCGCGGTGATCGCGGTGCGTCTGGGTTGTTTCGCGCTCGGCGCCGCAGGTATCGTGGCTGTCCTGCGCATAGCCTTCAGTGGTTGAGAAACGCCGTGTTTGTCGAAAGATTGTTACCTATCGCACGTACAAGGCTCGTCACGATCGCGGATGACGCCCCGTTGGTCCAAGCGGCCACATCCCTGCGCGCTGGGATCGACCTCGTGATGGTGTGCGATTCTGGCGGCCTTTTGGTGGGAGTCATTACAAGGACGGACATCGTCAGCCAAGTCGGCCGCTGTCAGGGAGCAGGTTGCATAACCACCGTTGCGTTGGCGATGACACGCGACGTCGTGCTCTGCCGAACGAACGACTTGTTGCACGACGTCTGGCTGAGGATGAAGGAGCGGGGATTGAAAAACATTCCAGTCACGGATCAGCATCTCCGACCGCAGGGTATGCTTCACGCGCGAGACATACTCCAAGTACTCTTGCAGGAATCGGAAGACGAGGAGGCAATGTTACGAGATTACTTCCTATGTATAGGATATAATAACTGATGCCGGAGCGCGATGGTTGGCCGTGACCGCCGGTGAACCGTTCGAAAACCTGACTGAACAGGCGTTGGCGGCGCCTCTGCCAACCCTCGATAGATTGATCGCCAAGGCGCAGGTCGCCGCTCAGAAGGCGTTGCCGCGCGGAGTCAGCCAGAGCGTGACCGAGGCTAGCTAGCGCCAAAAGGCAGGATCCGGTTCGGGAAGGAAGTTTTTCGGTGAAAGCGCTCCGGGCGCCACTCGACCTAAACACCATGCCATTCCTTCGATAATGACTTGATTCGCGGAGCCTTTCCGAGGTTCGCCGATCTTGTCCGAGGCTCGCGTTCGCCGTTCTTCGAAAGGCTACTTAGTCAGCATGGGTTTTCCTTCGTGGGCGACGAGGAGGTCATGCATGTCGTCCGCGTGCTCTTCCTCGACCGAAAGGATCCACTCCATCATGCGCTTGGTGGTCGGGTCGTCCTCACCGAAGTAGCGCGCCAATTCGCGGTAGTGTTCGACGGCGATGCGTTCGGCGATCAGGTTCTCCTTGATCATGTCGACCAGGGTCGGTCCGGTGGAATATTGCGATGCCGAACGACTGGCGAGCCCCTCGGGATTGAAATTAGGCTCACCACCAAGCTGGGTAATGCGCGCGACCACGGCCATCATATGCTCCTGTTCCTCCTTGGCGTGCTCGGCGAACTCCGCCTTCACGCTATCGCTGGAGATGCCTGCGGCGCTGACGGCGTGCATGGTGTAGCGCAACACACAGACGATCTAGGTGGCCAGCACTGTCTGCAGGACCTCGACCGTGTGTTTAGGATCGCCTTTGTAGTTCGGCGTAATCGGACCCTCGGCTATGTTCTTTCTTGCCAGGGCTCGGAGCGTTTCCACGTCAGTGAGGAACGGTCTGGAATGATTCGTCGCGGTCTTACTCATGGCCTGCCTCTCGCTCTTCGCGCACAACGCGGGGCGCCCGGCCCAGTTCCGGGTTCGCACCCGATCGCGGATCCTCGTCGCGAGCGCGCGGGCGTCGACCGCGCCACGCCGGCAGCTTAAAAGCTTGGCGGAATTGACAGCCAGAGTTCGCCAGAGATAGGTCTTGGCTAAGGGGGAGATCGCGGGTTCGGGGTCGGAATGTCGAACAGACTCGTCCAACGCGCTAGCGGCACGACGTGCCGCCTCCTGGCCGGGGTCTTCGTCGTAGGCGTGGCGGTCGTCGCTTGTCAGCAAGAGCCGGGGCCCAAGCAGGGCCTCCCCGTTCCAACAGTGCATGTGGCGGGCTGGACCGGAGCGACGGCCAGTTTCGCCCCCAACGATCCGCCCGGCGAGTGGCGCAGCCAGGCGCGTGACTACGCCAATACGCGATACAGCCCGCTCACCCAGATCACACCGGCCAATGTCGCTCAGCTGAAGATGGCCTGGACGTTTTCGGACGGGGCGCAGTTCGGCCACGAGGGCGCGCCGCTGGTGGTCGCCAACACCATGTATGTGGTCAGTCCCTATCCCGATATCGCCTACGCCCTCGACCTGACCAAGCCCGGTGCGCCGATCAAATGGAGCTTCGCGCCCAATCCCGCCCCCATCGCCATTGGCAAAGCCTGCTGCGACGCGGTTCTGCGCGGCTGGGCGATCGCCGACGGCAATCTCATCTACAATCTGCTCGACGACCATACCGTCGCGGTCGATCTGAAGACTGGCAAGCAGGTCTGGCGCACCAAGCTCGACAACCCCGAGACCGGCGCGACGATGACCATGTCGGCGGCGGTGTTCGGCGACAAGGTCTTCGTCGGCAATAGCGGCGGAGAGCTGGGCGTGCGCGGCTGGCTGGCGGCGCTCGATCCCAAGACCGGCAAGCAGATCTGGCGGGCCTATTCAGCCGGCCCAGACGATCAGGTGAAGATCGGCGCCGATTTCACACCCTACTATTCCTGGATGAAGGGCAAGGATCTGGGCGTCTCGACTTGGCCGACCGGGATGTGGAAAACCGCCGGCGGGGCTTCCTGGGGCTGGGTGTCCTTCGATCCGGATCTGGACCTGATCTATTACGGCACCTCCAACCCAAGCCCCAGGGTGCCGGCCCAACGGCCGGGACTGAACCTGTGGAGCGCGGCGATATTCGCCCGCGACGCCACCACCGGCATGGCCAAGTGGGCGTTCCAGTTCACCCCGCATGACCAGTGGGACTATGACGGCGTCAACGAGAATGTGCTGATCAGCATTCCCTGGCATGGCCAGATGCGCAAGGCGCTGGTGCAGTTCAACCGCAACGGCTTTGCCTACACCCTCGATCGCCAAACCGGCCAGGTGCTGGTCGCGGCCCCGTTCGGTAATCTGAACTGGGCCACCGGCATCGACATGACCACCGGCCAGCCGATCGTCAATCCGGCCATGCAGCCCAAGCCCGGCATCATGCTCAAGAACGCCTGCCCCACCGACATCGGGGTCAAGGACTGGCAGCCGTCTGCCTTTTCCCCCCGCACGGGCCTGCTCTACACCCCGGTGATGAACGTCTGCATGGACGTCACCGACCATGTGCAGTCCTACATCGCAGGCACGCCTTACGACGGCATGGACATGCAGCGCCACGCCGGTCCGGGCGGCAACTGGGGCGCGTTCATCGCCTGGGATCCGGTGAACGGAAGGAAAATCTGGTCGATTCCCGAACAGTTCATGGTCTTCAGCGGCGCCCTGGCCACAGCCTCCGACCTGGTCTTCTACGGCACGGTTGACGGCTGGTTCCGCGCCGCTGACGCCCGCACCGGCAAGGTCTTGTGGTCGCAAAAGCTCGGCTCTGGGATCAGTTCGCCGCCGATGACCTACACCGGCCCCGACGGACGCCAGTATGTCGCGGTCTATGCCGGCGTCGGCGGGGCGGCGATGACCGAGGCCAAACAGGCGGGTTTCCCGCCCCGGGGAAACACCCTCTACGTGTTTTCGATCGGCGGGGCCGGGATCAGCGGTGGGGCGGGCATGATGACGACAAACGCCGGCGGCGCGGCCTCGCAGCTGGATTCCGGCCACAACGGGCGCAACTAGGGAGACGGCTGATGACCCCCTGCGCCTTGTGTCGCGGCTGTCTTGCCTTGGCGCTTCTGTTCGCCGCGGTCGAATGTGGCCGGCCGACCGGCCATGCCGGCGGCGACGTGATCGGCGGCCCGGCTGGTCCCGCGGCGGCAATGCCCACCGGTGATCTGTCGGGTGTCCCCCAGAGCGAGACCGGGGCGCTGGTCGTCAATCCGCTGGCCGGCCGGCCGGCGGCGGTGGCGCGAGGCAAGGCGCTGTTCGTCCAGATGAACTGCGCCGGCTGCCATGGCTATGACCTTGGCGGCGCCATGGGACCCAACCTCACCGACCGCTATTGGCGCTACGGCGGCACGCCGGGCGCAATCTATCAAAGTATCGCCGACGGTCGACCGCAGGGCATGCCCGCGTGGAGGAAGGCGCTTCCCCCTTCCGACATCTGGAGCCTGGTGAGCTACGTACAGTCCTATGGCGGCACAACCGCGCCGGACGACTACCAGGCCGGACAGCAGGGCGACGTCGCCGCGTTGCCGGTGACACCGTCCGGCGTCTCGCCCAGCCCCACGCCGGCGCCGACGGCGACGGGGCAATTGGCGCACCCATGATTGCACCCCTTCGAGCTGGCGGGTCGGTCTATGGCTACGCCCCCTATTGCGGCGCGCCGCCCGACCCCGCGGACTTGCTGTGGCGCTGGAATCTCGACCCGGTGCTGATCGTCGCGCTCTGCGCCATCGCCGCTTCCTATGCTCTGCTTACCCGGTCAAGGGGGCCGGCCTGGGTGGCCCCATGGCGGCGGTTGTGTTTCTACGGTGGCTGGAGCCTCGGCGCCGCGGCGCTGATATCGCCCCTCTGCGCCCTGTCGGTGTCACTGTTCTCGGCGCGGGTCAGCCAGCACATGGTCCTCGAAATGATCGTCGCGCCGCTGATCGCGCTGGGCCGGCCGTCGGTATTCCTGGCCTGGCTGGGACGGCTCGGTGGGAAGCCGCCGATCACGCCGCGCTCACATGGCGCATTGGCGGCGTCTGGCGTCTTCGCGGCCGCGCTTTGGTTCTGGCACGCCCCTGGCCCCTACACGGCGACCTTCGCCAGTGACGGCGTCTATTGGCTGATGCACGTCACCGCGTTCGGGACGGCTCTGTGGCTGTGGACGGCCCTGTTCGCCGCGGCGCGCGAGCGTCTCGGCGACTTCCTCGCCGCCGCAACGGTCACCACGCTGCAGATGGGCTTCCTGGGCGCCGTCCTGACCTTTGCCGCCGATCCGATCTATCGCGTCCATTGGCTGACTACCGCCGCCTGGGGGATGACGCCGCTGCAGGATCAGCAGTTGGGCGGCGTTATCATGTGGATTCCCGCCGGGGCGGTGATCCTCGGCGCGATCACCACCGCCATGGCCCTGGCGATGCGGCG